>FTJM01379579.1_pt1 | contig 13079 bp, 12 predicted proteins | sample 1658941 | NCBI WGS metagenome assembly FTJM01 (sample SAMEA3914876, study PRJEB12502) | metagenome | biome: forest; material: soil | place: USA | collected 2011-06-22 | depth 0.3 m
CCTCTTCGGCAGCGCCGGCCTGCTGACCATCGCCGAAACCGCGCAGATCCTGACCGTGGGCGTGCTACCGGCCGCCCGCCGGCGCGGCGTCGCGAGGCTACTGGTCCGCGCGCTGGTCGCCGAGGCTCGTCGCCGGGCTGCCGAAGAGGTGCTGCTCGAAGTCCGGATGGACAACGACGCCGCCCGATCCCTATACACAGCCGAGGGATTCCTGACCATCGGAACCCGGCGTGGCTACTACGACCACGGTCGCGTCGATGCGGTGGTGATGCGCTATGGCCTCTGACCAACCACTGGTACTCGGTATCGAAACGTCCTGCGATGAGACCGGAATCGGCATCGTCCGGGGCACCGAGCTGCTCGCCGACGCGGTCGCCTCCAGCGTTGCCGAGCATGCCCGCTTCGGCGGCGTGGTGCCCGAGGTGGCCAGCCGGGCACACCTGCAGGCGATGGTGCCGACCGTGCACCGGGCCTGCCAGCAGGCCGGCGTCTCGTTGCGCGACCTCGACGCCATCGCCGTGACGGCCGGCCCAGGCCTGGCCGGCGCGCTGCTGGTGGGAGTCGCTGCCGCCAAGGCGTACGCGCTGGCCCTAGACAAGCCGCTCTACGGCGTCAACCACCTCTCGGCACACGTCTCGGTCGACCTGCTCGAAAACGGTCCGCTGGACGGCGCGTGCATCGCGTTGCTGGTCTCCGGCGGCCATTCCTCGATCCTGCAGGTGCCACGGGTCGGCGGTCAGGAACTCACCGAACTCGGCGCCACCCTCGACGACGCGGCGGGCGAGGCCTTCGACAAGGTGGCCAGACTGCTCGGACTGGGCTTTCCGGGTGGACCGCTGATCGACCGGGCCGCCCAAGCCGGTGACCCGGACGCGATCGGCTTCCCGCGCGGGTTGACCGGCCGGCACGATCCGGCGTTCGCTTTCTCGTTTTCGGGGTTGAAGACCGCGGTCGCCAGGTGGGTCGAGGCGCGTGAGCGAGCCGGTGAGCCGGTGCCGGTCGCCGATGTGGCCGCCTCGTTCCAGGAGGCGGTGGTGGACGTGCTCACCCGCAAGGCGATCCGGGCCGCCACCGAGTCCGGCATCGACCAGTTGCTGCTCGGCGGCGGGGTCGCGGCGAACTCCCGGCTGCGCTCGCTCGCCGCGCAGCGCTGTGCCGCCGCTGGCATCAGGTTGCGGGTGCCCCGGCCAGGCCTGTGCACCGACAACGGCGCGATGGTCGCCGCGCTTGGCGCGCAGCTGGTGCTGCACGGCGCGAAACCTTCCGAGCTGACCATCGCGGCCGACTCGGCCATGCCGATTGTGGAGGTACTGATGTGAGCGGCACGAGGATATGACCGGCACGAGGAGATGACCGTCACGATGTGGGAAGTCCGGGCGGCCGACGGCCTGCTCGCCGAGCTGATCGAGTGGGTAGCTGCCCGGATCGATCCCAGCGCGCAGCTCTACCGCAGCGCGGCCGGCCCGGCCAGCGACGTCCGGGTGGTGGTGATCGACCCGACCGGGCAAGCCCGCGATCAGCTGGCCGAGCTGCCGGCCGAGCTGCTTGCCCGGCCGGCGCATGCTTGGGACTTCGAGGCGGTCCGCACCGACTGACGTGGCCGCAACGTCTCAGGCCGCCCAGCGCATCTAGTAGCTGTGGGAGGTGGGTTGATGGACGCGGACCAGCGTTTCACCGCGTTCGTGCAAGCCAACACCGCCGCCCTGCTCAAGACCGGCTACCTGCTCACCCGGGATTCGGTCGAGGCCGAGGAACTGGTCCAGGACACCCTGGTCTGGCTGTACCCGCGGTGGAACCAGGTCGAGGCGGCCCAGCACCAGCTGGCCTACGTCCGCAAGGCAACCGTCAACCGGTTCCTGGCGGGCCGCCGCCGGATGTCGGCGACCGAGGTTCGCTTCGATCCGACGCTCGAACGGTTCACCGACCAACCGGGTGCCCGGGACGAGTCCGCCGAGGTCGACGAGCGAATGGCGATGTGGGCCGAACTCGGCGAGCTGTCCGAGCGGCAGCGAGCCGCGATCGTATTGCGGTTCTTCCACGATCTGCCCGACGACGAGGTCGCGCAGGTCTTGGACTGCCGGGTGGGCACCGTCCGCAGCCTGATCAGCCGATCGCTGAATGCACTGCGGGCACGAGGGAAATTCGCCGACGACGGGGTCGGCTCGCGATACCTGCGGAATGTCACCTGATGGTGAGGATCAGCCGAGGAGGGGTGCTGCGCGATGAGTAAGAAGACCTTGCCGGACGAGCTGCGCTCGGTGCTGCTCGACCATTCCCTCGACGCGCCCGATCCGGACGAGTCGGTGCGCCGGATCCTGGCCGACACCGTCGCCGGGCCGGCCTCCGGACCGGCCGATCCGGGGCCGGCCCGGCGCTGGTGGCCGCCGTCCGGGCAGTTTCTGGCCGCGGCCGCGGTGGTCGCGGTAGTTGTGCTCGGGGCCGCGGGCATCAACGCGCTGCGCAATGGCAACAGCCAGACCAGCAGCAGCACCAGCGCTGGATCGGCCAAGGAGCGAACCTCGGACTTGGCCCCGTTGAACAGCCGCGGCCTGGTGCCCGGCAGCGGCGTGGATCAGAACCAACCAAACCAGCGGACACCCGGCACGACCCCCCGGCCGCCGGTGCCGGCGGATCTGAACTGCTCCGCGATCCTGCCGGGCAGCCAGCTCGTCACCGGCGCCCAGACGCATTTTCAGGTGTCGGCGACCGGCGAGACCCGCTATGTCTATGAGTTCTACTGCGCCGGTTCGCAAGGACAGCGCTCGGGCAGTGAAATTCAGGCCTTCACGCTGGCCAACGGCACCCTGAGCTACCTGTCGACGCTGATCGAGGCCGGGAAGGGATCGCACCTGACCCCGATGTCCGGCGTCGTGAACGGCGTGACATTGCAGGGCACCGAAGGTCCCGGCGACCCGGCCGGTTCGCTGGGCGGCGACCTGCTGATGCTGACCCTGATCACCGGCGACGCCGGCAAGACCTGGGGATCCGGCGGCGCTCAGGTAGTCGCTGCCGCCTGCACCCGCGGCGATCTCAGCGCGAAGGTCACGGCGGTAGCGGCGGCTTCGGCGGCAACCGGTCGGACGGCCATCCCCGAGCACCAGGTGCTGCAGCTGACCAACCACAGCGCCAGTCCCTGCGCGCTGGAGGGGTACCCGAAGCTGGTAGCGGTTCGCGACGCGAACTCCGCCGGTGCCGGCCTGACGCCTACCCTGCGCGGACCCGCCGGCGGCGTCACCGCCCGGGTGCCGCCGATCGTGCTGCTGGCGCCCGGCGGCACCGCCGGGGCGATCATCGAGTTCGGCACGGTCCTTCCGAGCTGTCCGCCGACCGACCAACTGAGCGTGACCCTTCCGAACGGCGCGCTGCTGGGCGTGCTGGCGGCGAGGCTGTCGCCCTGTGGGGTGAACGTCCACCCGCTGGTGGCCGGCAGCACCGGCCAGGGCTAGACCCGCACCGGGTCGGCCAGGATCGCCAGCCGGCGCTCGCCGACCCTGGCCAGCAACACGGTCACGCTGTTCGGACCGCTCGGCTTGAGTTCGCGGCGCAGGGCCGCGGGATCGACGTCCACGCCGCGCTTCTTGATCTCGACGATGCCAACCTGGCGCGCGGCCAGTGCCGCGCGCAGCCGCTTCACCGAATAGGGCAGCACCTCGAGCACCCGGAATCCCCTGCCAAGCGAGCCAGCCAGCGAGCCGGCCAGCGGAGCGTCGCAGGAGAGGTAGGCCAGATGTTCGTCGATCCGCCGGCCGCCGGGCAGCAAACCGGCAAGCTGGCGCACCAGGCCGGCCCGGATCACCGCGCCGTCCGGCTCGTACAGGTACTCGCCGATACCGCCGACCGTGAAGCTGGCCGGGTCGGCGTCGGTGAGCTGCTGCCCACCGGGCAACACGGTGGCCCGCCGGGTCACCGGCCCGTCGGCGAAGCCGGCCGACCACAGCACCGCCTCCTTCACCCCGCCGGCAAAGGACACCCACTCGGCCTCGACCCCGGCTGGGATCAGCGCGTGATCCAGGCCCGGCGCTAACTTGGCGGCGGCCAGCTGGGCACCGGCCAGCAGTTCGGTGACGAAGCCGAAGGGCGGTGAGAAGCCGGCCGGGTCGAACGTCCGGCCGCGCCCATCGCGTCGAGCTGGATCGCAGAACACGGCCTCGGCAGAGCGCCAATCGGCAGCCTCGGCGTCACCAACCACGATCGGTGCGCCGGTATTCGCGGCGGCGATAGCCGCGGTCTCGGCGTCCCGCTCGACGCCAGCCACCGCGAGCCCGGCTCGCTGGAAGGCCAGCAGGTCGGCGCCGATGCCGCAACACAGATCGAGCACCGCCGGCATACCGGCCCGAGCGAAGCGCGCCGCGCGGTGGTCGGCAACCTCGACCCGGCTGGCTTGCTCCACCCCGGCCTGGGTGAACAGCAGGGTCGCGGCCAGTGCCCCGAACTTCGTCCGGGCGACGGAGCGCAGCTCGGACTGGGCAAGCGCGGCGCCTGCCAGCTCCGGGAGGTGGTCGGCGCTGACCGGATGCTCGGCAAGCAGGGTGCGGCGCAGCATGGCCGCCCGGCGCACCGGATCGGTCTCGGCGATCCGGTCGGCGATCGCGATGGCGCGTTCCAGCTCGGCGCGCCCGTCCGGTCGCAGTAGCACTGGCAGCATCAGCTGAGTCTGGCAGCTCCCGTGCAAACGGAACGCACTCCCGTGCAACGGAAATACGTGGCAGCGTGTCAGACAATGCGGAGGTTCGACATGGCCGACAGCATGGAGTTCTCGACGTTCGTGCGGATGCACAGCACGGCGCTGCTCAGATCTGCCTACCTGCTCGCCGGCGAGCGGGGTGCTGCGGAGGAGTTGCTGCAGGACACGTTGGTCCGGCTGTACCCGCAATGGTCGCGGGTGGTCAACGCCGAGCTGCCGATCGCCTACGTGCGCCGCTGCCTCACCAACAACTTCCTGAACGGGCGTCGCAAGCGCAGCGCCTCGGAGCTGCTCTTCGCCGATCCACCGGACCGCGGCCACGACCCGGACTTGGCGGGTCAGGTCAGTGACCGGGAGCTGGTGCGTGCCCTGCTGGACGGCCTGACAGCCCGGCAGCGGGCAGTTCTCGTGCTGCGCTTTTTCGACGACCTCTCCGATGCCGAGATAGCTGCCGACGTGGGCTGCCGCGAAGGCACTGTCCGCAGCATCATCAGCCGCAGCTTGCAGGCGCTGCGCACCGAGACCGAGCGGCGTGCCCGCGATGGCCGGACCCCGCAGACGAATGGACAATCGCGATGACTGACGACCGTGAACTGAGCGCGCTGCTACGCGAGGCGATGGCCGCCGACGCCCGGCAGGTGTCGGCCAGCCCGGCGCTGACCCAGCGGGTGATCACGCTGGCGACCGAGACCTGGGAGGCGCCGCCGGTGCCTAAGCGCCGCCGCGGCTGGCAGAACTGGCTGCTGCCTGCGGTGGCGGCGGCCGTCGTTGCGCTGCTGGTGTCCTCGGCGCTGATCGGCGGCAAGCTGCTGCATTCGGACCGCAATCATCCGGCGAGTTCGGTCGGACCGCTGCCGGTGACAACCAGCCCGCGCCCCAGCAGCGCAGCTTCCAACAGCCCGTCGCCGAGCCGGACCAGCCAGCCGTCCAGCTCGCCGCCGTCGGCCCCGGTCGGCCCGGTTCCCGGCCCGGTACCGGCCGGTTTCCGAGCAGTCGAGCTGACCTGGGTCAACAATAGCCAGGGTTGGGCGCTGGGCACCGCGCCGTGCGCGTCGGCGCCCTGCACCTCGATCGTGCGCACCACCGATGGCGGCCGGCATTGGGTCGGCATCCCCGCGCCGAAGGCCGAACTTTCAGGTACCAGCGGCTGCTCGGGTAGCTGCCTGACCAGCCTGCGCTTCGCCGACCCGATGATCGGTTACGCCTTCGGGCCGAGCGTGCTGTACCTGACCACCGATGGCGGCCAGCACTGGGTCCAGCTGCCGGGCGGCGCCGACGCTCTGGAGATCGGTAACGGCACCGTGCTGCGAGTCACCGGCAAGTCCGCGGACTGCACGATCGGCGCGGGCTGCCAGTTCAAGGTGCAGCGGGCGGTGATCGGCGGCGACCGCTGGCAGGACATCCCGACGCCCTCCGGTGGCCCCGCGCTGGTCGGTCTACAGCTGGTCCGGACCGGCCGGCTCGCCGTGATCAGCACCTTCGGCCATGTTGCGGGCGGCGCGCAGAGCGCCCGGTCGGCGCTGTTCGTATCCGGTGACGATGGCACTCACTGGACGCTGCGGCCGGACCCGTGCCCCACCGGCGGCAGCGCTGGCGAGACCGACACCCGAGCGGTGACCGCCGCCTCGGACAACGCGCTCGCCGTGCTGTGTACCCCCCGGCAGGCCGGCGGCGCCCAGTTCACCATGACCTCGACCGACAACGGCGGCCATTTCAGCCAGGCCCCGGCCTCGCTGGGCTCCGCCACCGCAACCGCGTTCGGTGCGGCATCGGGGAGCATCCTGTTCGCCAGCCTGGATCAGCTCTACCGCAGTACCGACGGTGGTGCGCACTGGAGCCGGCTGCCCGGTGGCCCGATGACGGCGTCCTTCATCGGCTTCGAGTCGGCGACGGTCGGGCGGCTGCTGGAGGCGCCGAGCAACGGCGCGGTTGGTTCGGCCAGGGTCTGGACCACGACCGACGCCGGTCAGACCTGGACGGCTTACACCTTCGCTCGCTGACCCGGTGTTGAGTGTTGGCACTCTCGGAGCTAGAGTGCTAGTCAAGGCCAGGCTGACCCCCGCGACGGCAGCTTACGCCGGCACAAATTAGACATCACAATTCCTGCAAGAACACAGATTGACCCCAAGGAGGGGAGCTGCTCGTGACCGCCACGAAGGTCAACATCAAGCCGCTTGAAGACCGGATCGTCGTCCAGGCCCTGGAGGCTGAGACCACGACCGCGTCCGGCATTGTCATTCCGGACACCGCCAAGGAGAAGCCGCAAGAGGGCACCGTCCTTGCTGTCGGCCCCGGCCGCATCGACGACAAGGGCAACCGCGTCCCGGTCGATGTCAGTGAAGGCGACGTCGTGCTGTACTCCAAGTACGGCGGCACCGAGGTCAAGTACGCCGGCCAGGAATACCTGGTGCTGTCGGCGCGCGACGTCCTCGCCATCATCGTCAAGTAACTAAATCGTCTACTTGCCGACTGAGTGCTGACAACGCCCCGGAGCGCTCTGCGCCCCGGGGCGTTCTCGGTTCGCGAGCCCGGCTCGGCCGGGATTTCGCCCCGCGCTACTGGTGTATTTGAGAGAGGAACCAAGTAATGGCGAAGATCCTCAGCTTCAACGAGGACGCCCGGCGCGCTCTTGAGCGCGGCGTGGACAAGCTGGCCAACACGGTCAAGGTCACCCTTGGCCCGAAGGGTCGCAACGTAGTGCTGGACAAGTCCTACGGCGCGCCCCTGATCACCAACGATGGCGTCACGATCGCCCGCGAGATCGAACTGTCCGATCCATTCGAGAACCTTGGCGCGCAGCTGGTGAAGTCGGTCGCGACCAAGACCAACGACGTTGCCGGTGACGGCACCACGACGGCCACCGTGCTCGCCCAGGCAATGGTCCACGAAGGCCTGCGCAACGTCGCGGCCGGCGCGAACCCGGGCGGACTCAAGCGCGGCATCGACGCCGCCGTATCCGCGATCTGCGACGCGCTGGACAAGGCCTCGACCCCGGTCGAGGGCGAGCAGGGCATCGCGCACGTCGGCACCATCTCGGCTCAGGACGCCCAGATCGGTGCGCTGATCGGCCAGGCGATGACCAAGGTCGGCAAGGACGGCGTGATCACCGTCGAGGAGTCCAACACCCTTGCCACCGAGCTCGAATTCACCGAGGGCATGCAGTTCGACAAGGGCTTCATCTCGCCCTACTTCGTCACTGACCCCGAGGCTCAGGTCGCGTCCTTCGACGACCCGTACCTGCTGATCACCACCCAGAAGATCAGCTCCATCGCCGACCTGCTGCCGATCCTGGAGAAGGTCATCCAGGCATCCAAGCCACTGGTCATCATCGCCGAGGACGTCGACGCCGAGGCGCTGTCCACCCTGGTCGTCAACGCGCTGCGCAAGACCTTCTCGGTCGCCGCGGTCAAGGCCCCGTTCTTCGGTGACCGCCGCAAGGCGTTCCTGCAGGACCTGGCCATCGTGACCGGCGCTCAGGTCATCTCGCCCGAGGTCGGGCTCAAGCTTGACCAGATCAGCCTGGACGACCTGGGCACCGCCGGTCGGATCGTCATCACCAAGGACCTGACCACCGTCACCCATGGTGCCGGCAGCCAGGCCGACATCGATGCCCGGATCAGCCAGATCAAGGCCGAGATCGAGTCGACCGACTCCGACTGGGACCGCGAGAAGCTCCAGGAGCGGCTGGCCAAGCTGGCCGGCGGGGTAGGCGTGATCAAGGTCGGCGCCTCGACCGAGGTCGAGCTCAAGGAGAAGAAGCACCGGATCGAGGACGCGATCGCCGCGACCCGGGCCGCGGTCGAGCAGGGCATCATCGCCGGTGGCGGCGCTGCCCTGGTGCACGCGGTGTCCGCGCTGGACTCGCTGTCGCTGGACGACGACGAGGCCACCGGGGCCAACGTAGTCCGCAAGTCGGTCGTCGAGCCGCTGCGCTGGATCGCCAACAACGCCGGTCTCGAAGGCTATGTGGTGGTCAGCAAGGTTCAGCAGCTCGGTCTCAACGAGGGCCTGAACGCGGCGACCGGTGAGTACCAGAACCTGCTGGACGCCGGCATCGTCGACCCGGTCAAGGTCACCAAGGCGGCGCTGGCCAACGCAGCCTCGGTTGCCGCGCTGATCCTGTCCACCGAATCGGCGATCGTGGAGAAGCCGGCCCAAGCCGAGCCCGAGCACGCCGGACACGGCGGTCACGGGCACAGCCACTAGGCGCCGGCTGGCCGGACTGGCCTCGGCCGAAAACCGGCTTGCCTCGTTGGCTGGAACTGAACAGCAATGAAAGGGAACTCCCCGCCCGCATCGTCCGCAATGCGAGCGGGGAGTTCCGTCACCGGCCAGCGCGAGCTGGCCGGAGTCATTGGCGGGCTACCTCAGCAGGCTTGCAACCTGATCAGCTGGGCCCGCTCCTCGGTGGACTTGCCGCCCCATACACCGTATGGTTCCCGGGTTCGTAGGGCCCAGTTCAGGCAAAGCTGGGCGACCGGGCAACCGGCGCAGACCTGCTTGGCGGCCCGTTCGCGGCGGACCCTGGACGGTCCGCGCTCGTTTTCCGGATGGAAAAATGTCGCGGAATCAAGCCCGCGGCAGGCGCCCTGCACCTGCCATTCCCAGTCCGATGCACGCGGGGCGGGCAATCTCGAGACATCCGCCATCGCTTACCTCCCGAAACTCTGCCCCGTGCCGACCAATCGCCCTTGCATGGGGTCAACGAGCTTGCGCGGCGCAGGTAACGCAGAGTTACTGCTTTATCGGGGATACGTTTTCGCCCCGGTTGCCGGCACAAGTCGCAGACGTCCACCAGAGCATTCGGAGCCGGGCGCGAATCGGATGGCGAATCGCAGAAATTAGTGCAGAGCGTCTAGTCAGCTGCTCCGGCGAGCCAGCGCATCGGTGAAACCACGGGCGTAGTCCCAGGTGACAAACGCGTCCTGGGATGGCTCGGCGGCCGGCTCGTGCACTCCGGTGCGCCCGTTGCCGAGCAGGCTGCGCAGATTGGCCGCCATCAACGCCCACGAGAAGAAATGCTGCTCGCCGCAGTCGCCGCAATCGACCACGATGCCGTGGATGCCGTGCGGGGTGAGCGCCAATTCGAACTCGATGAGTTCGGCCAGGTCGGCGGCGATCTCGCGCCGATCCTGCTCGGTCAGCGGCTCGACCGGATCCAGATCCTCGAGCAGGCTCGACGGATCATTGGGATCGTCCAGGAACGGGTCGAGGGGTCCGCCGTACGGATCCGAAGAAGAGTCGTGGGACGTCACCCCCTAAAGGTAACGCCCCACGCGCTCTCGATTCCAACTTCGGGCGATGAAATCCGTTACCGGCCGGTAACGGCGCCGGCCCGATCAGACGTCGGCGATTGCCTCCAGCGGCTTGGTCCGGGCCGCCCGGATCGCCGGCCACACCGCGGCGAGCACGCCGACCAACGCTGCCAGCACCAGCATCAGCACTGACTGGCCGACCGGCACCGAGATGTGCTTGAGGCCGCCGTTGCGCAGCGTCCGGACGAACAGCGAGCCGAACGTCAGCCCGAGCGCTACCCCGACGACCGCACCGAACACCGCGATCAGCATCGATTCCAGGTAGATCGTGCGGCGTAGTTGCCCGCGCTGCATCCCGATGGCCCGCAGCATCCCGATCTCCCGCCGTCGTTCGATCACCGACAGCGCCAGCGTGTTGATGATGCCCAGGATCGCGATCACGATCGCGAGCGCCAGCAAGCCGTACAGGACTGCCAGCAGGCCGTCGATCTGGGCGGCCTGGCTGCCCTTGAACTCTTCCCGGTTCTGCACCTTGATCACTAGGAACGGGTCGGTTGCCGTCTGCAGGTCCGTCCGCAGGGTGTTCAGGTCGGCACCGGGCTTGGCCCGGACTAGCACCACCTCGTCGCCGAGGTCCTGTTTCGGGGTAACTGTGCGGTAAAAGTCCCCGCCGGTCATCCAGGGCCCCAGCAGGCTGTCCTGCTGGTAGATGCCGGTGACCTTGAGGGTGTACGGCGCGCCGTCCAAGGTGGTCCCGGTAACGCTCGAGCCGACCTGCCAGTGATGGGTCTTCGCGATCGGCTCTGAGACCAGCATGTCGTTACCGCTCAGCTGGCCGCTGCCCGAGGTGAGCTTGGCGCGCACCACGTCGTTGAGCGGACCGTCCACGCCGATCCCCTGGTGGGTCGAGCCGTCGAACTTGATCCGGACCGAGTGCAACGCGACTGCCGCCTGCACGCCGGGCACCTTGGCGACTGCCGGCCCGACCCCGATCGGCACCCCGATGGAATCCGGACCGGTGAGGATGTAGTCGGCGGTGGCGGTGCCGTCCACCAGCGCGTTGATGCTTCGCTTGGCCGAGGAGCCGAACACCGCGATTGCGGTGACCAGCATCAGCCCGAGGGTGAGCGCGAATGCGGTGGCCGCCGTCCGGCGCGGATTGCGCACCGCGTTGGTCCGGGCCAGCCGGCCGACGGGGCCGAATGGCAGCGCAACCAGCCGGCCGAGACCGCCGACGATCGGGCGGGATAGCGCCGGCGCGCCGAACAGCACGCCGAAGATCGCCAGCAGCGCACCGATGCCGACCAGGCCGGCCGCACCGCCGCCACCCTTTGCTAGCGCACCGGCGACCAGCATTGCTGCCCCGAGCACGCCGAATACCGCGCCGGCGATGGTCCGCTTGCGCAGCGAGTTGCCGACCGAGGCGAACTCGGCGCGCATCGCGGCCACCGGCGGGGTCTTGGCGGCCCGCCGGGCCGGGCTGTAGGCGCTGAACACGGTGACCAGCACGCCGACCAGCAGCGCGACTATGACAGTCCGTGGCTGGAATTGCAGCGGTCCGGACGGCAGGCCGACGTTGAAGCTGTTCAGCAGCGCGCGCAGGCCGTACGCCAACCCGACCCCGGCGGCCATCCCGAGCACGCTGCCGGTGAGCCCGACCACTACCGCCTCGAGCAGCACCGATCGGTTCACCTGCCCTCGGCTGGCGCCGACGGCCCGCAGCAGCGCGAGTTCCCGCAGCCGCTGCGCGACGATCATCGAGAACGTGTTGTAGATGATGAACGTGCCGACCAGCAGCGCGATGGCGCCGAAGGCGAGTAGGAACGTGTTGATGAAACTGAGTGCGCTGGTCACGTCCTTCTGGGTCTGGTCGGTGACTGCTTTACCGGTCTTGTAAGTCAGGCCCGGCACCGACTGGGCGATCCGGTCCCGCAAGGCGGTCTGCGAGATCCCGTTGCTGCCCGCCACGTTGACGGCCTTGACGTGGGTTCCGTCGGTGAATAGTTGCATCGCCTGGTCCCGCGCGAACAGCGCGCCGACGTAGCCGCCGGTATCGGACTTGGTGTCGTACACGCCGATCACGCTCACGTTGACGGTGCCTCGGCTGGGCACCACGATCTTCGTGTGATCGCCCAACTTCAACTTGGCGATCTTCATCGCGCCGGAGTTCAGCGCGATCTGGCCTGCCTGGGTGGGCGGCGAACCCTGCACGAACGTGTACGGATCACCGATGATCTGGCCGGGCGGCGAGTAGGAAAGGCCTTCGGTCGGGGCGCCGCCGCTTGGCACCGGCTTGCCGTTGGCGGCCAGCAGCACGACCTGCTGGCTGATCTGGGGGTCGACCGCCCGGACATCGGGCACCGCCTTGATCTTGTCAATATCGGCGACCGGCACGCCGCTGTCGGCGCTGTCGGCACCGGTGACCTGGACGTCGACGCCCTTGGCCACGTCGGCGAACAGGCCGTGGAAGGTGTGTCCCAAGGTGTCGGTGAACACGAAGGATCCGGTGACGAAGGCGGTGCCGAGCACCACCGACAGCACGGTCAGCGCCAGCCTGATCTTGTGCGCGGCCAGGTTGCGCAGCGAGACCTTGCGGATCACGCCTTTGGAGCCGCTGGTGGCGGCGGGTTTAGCCCGCCGCGGGGTTGGTCGTTCGATGGTGGTGGTCATGGCTACATGCCTTCCAGGTACTTCATCCGGTCCAGCACCTTGTCAGCGGTTGGCTCGCGCAGCTCGTCCACGATCCGGCCGTCAGCCAGGAACACCACTCGGTCGGCATAGCCGGCCGCGCGGGGGTCGTGGGTCACGATCACCACGGTCTGGCCGAGGTGGGTGACTGAGTTGCGCAGGATGCCGAGCACCTCGCTGGAGGACTTGGAGTCGAGGTTTCCGGTGGGCTCGTCGCCGAAGATGATCTCGGGCTGGCTGGCCAGCGCTCGGGCGCAGGCGACCCGTTGCTGTTGCCCGCCGGACAGCTCGGAGGGCCGGTGGTCGAGCCGGTCGCGCAGGCCGAGGGTGTCGATGACCGAGTTCACCCACTGCGGGTCCTGCTTGCGGCCGGCGATGTCCATCGGCAGAGTGATGTTCTCCAGTGCGGTCAGCGTCGGAACCAGGTTGAACGACTGGAACACGAAGCCGAT
>FTJM01000941.1_pt2 | contig 13060 bp, 10 predicted proteins | sample 1658941 | NCBI WGS metagenome assembly FTJM01 (sample SAMEA3914876, study PRJEB12502) | metagenome | biome: forest; material: soil | place: USA | collected 2011-06-22 | depth 0.3 m
GGGAACCAGTAGAACTCGAAGTGATCGTTCTGTTCGAGAACGCCCATTACTTCCAACAGATCGTCAAAGTCGGCGGGCGCCTCAGCAGCGTGCAGCACGAACGCCGGTTCGCATTGCAGGGTGACCGCGGTGATGATGCCAAGCGCGCCGAGTGAGATCCGGGCGGCCGCGAACAGCTCCGGATTGCTGCCGGTCGAGCACTCCAGGATCTCACCGGCTGCGGTAACCAGTTGCAGCGCGCGCACCTGGGTGGCCAATCCGCCGAAGTTCTTGCCGGTGCCGTGGGTGCCGGTCGCGATCGCGCCGCTGATGGTCTGAGCGTCGATGTCGCCGAGGTTGCTCAGCGACAGGCCCATCTTCCACAGCGCGATATTGAGTTCGCGCAGCGTGGTGCCGGCGCCGACGGTGACCAGGCCGGAATGCCGGTCGGCGCTGATGATCCCAGTGAGCAGCTCCAGGTTGATCATCACGCCGCGGGTTACCGCGATGTCAGTGAAGCTGTGTCCCGATCCCATCGCCTTGACCGACAGGTTCTCCTCGACGGCGCGGAGCACCTCGGCAGCGACCTGCTCGGGGTTGCGAGGGCGCACTATCCGGGCCGGCGTGACCGAGTAGGTGCCAGCCCAGTTCTGCCATTCGGTGGAGCCGGATTCAGCCATGATGCACCGAACTATAGGACGGCGGCCGCGGGCCGCCGAAGAGACCTCGCTTACAGTCGAGGCTTCGCGGATGCCGGCGGGAGTGATTCGGATGGGCGGCGCTGAGTGAGCACCGGGCGGTCGTCGTGGCGGCGTGCGCGGGAAAGCCGTTCTGCGATGGTGCGGCAGAACGGGGCGACCGCGGCGCTCGATCCACCGCTGGCCGTGCTAGATCTTGCCGCGCTCGATCACAACGCCGCCGATCTGGTGCGCCGGGCCGGCGGTACCCCGATCCGGGTCGCCACCAAGTCCGTCCGGTGCCGCTGGGTGTTGGAGAATGTGCTTTCTCGGCAAGGTTTTTCTGGATTGATGAGCTACTCGCTGAGGGAGGCCTGCTGGCTGGTCCGGGCCGGTTTTCGGGACGTACTGATCGGCTACCCGAGCGCGGATCGCGCCGCGCTACGCGAGCTCGGCAGCGACCCGGCGTTGCTCGCCGAGATCACCCTGATGGTCGATGATGTGAACCAGTTGCGCTACCTCGCCGACGCGGTGCCCGAACCAGCGGCGCCGATCCGGCTCTGCCTGGACGTCGATGCCTCGCTGCGGATCGGTCCGGTGCACCTCGGCGTGCGGCGGTCGCCGGTTCGCACCCCGGCCGCTGCCGCGGCGCTGGCGGCGGCCGCATCGGACAGCAAGCGATTCGTGGTGGTTGGGCTGATGTTCTACGAAGCGCAGATCGCCGGCTTGCCAGACACCTCGCCGGCGGTGGCGCTGGTCAAGCGGCGCTCGGCCGACGAGCTCGCGGTCCGCCGGACGGAGGTCGTCGAGGCGGTCCGGGCGGCCGGCGCGGGACTGGAGTTCGTCAACAGCGGCGGCACCGGCAGCATCGAGATCAGTGCCGCCGACAACTGCGTCACCGAGGTTAGCGCGGGTAGTGGCCTCTACTCACCGACCTTGTTCGATGGCTACCGCCAGTTTCGCGGCCAGCCGGCGCTGTTGTTCGCGCTGCCGGTGGTGCGGCGGCCGGCGACCCGGATCGCCACCGTGTTCAGCGGCGGTTACCTCGCCTCCGGCCCGGCGAAGAAGTCCCGGTTGCCCACGCCGGTTGACCGGCGTGGGCAACCGGGACTTCTTCGCCGGGCCGGAGGCGAGGTAACCGCCGCTGAACACGGTGGCGATCCGGGTCGCCGGCCGCCGCACCACCGGCAGCGCGAACAACAGCGCCGGCTGGCCGCGAAACTGGCGGTAGCCATCGAACAAGGTCGGTGAGTAGAGGCCACTACCCGCGCTAACCTCGGTGACGCAGTTGTCGGCGGCACCGGCAGCATCGAGATCAGTGCCGCCGACAACTGCGTCACCGAGGTTAGCGCGGGTAGTGGCCTCTACTCACCGACCTTGTTCGATGGCTACCGCCAGTTTCGCGGCCAGCCGGCGCTGTTGTTCGCGCTGCCGGTGGTGCGGCGGCCGGCGACCCGGATCGCCACCGTGTTCAGCGGCGGTTACCTCGCCTCCGGCCCGGCGAAGAAGTCCCGGTTGCCCACGCCGGTTGACCGGCGGCTGTCGCTGATCGGCACCGAAGGCGCCGGTGAGGTGCAGACCCCGGTGCGCGGCCGCGCCGCCCGGTCCCTTCGGATCGGTGACCGGGTCTGGTTCCGGCACGCCAAGGCCGGCGAGTTGCTGGAGCGATTCGACCAGCTGCAGGTCGTGGACGGCGCCGCGATCGTGCGCACGGTGCCGTCCTACCGCGGCGAGGGCAAGAACTTCGGCTGAGCCGGAGCCCCAGTGCCTCGCCACGGCGGCCGCTGGCTCAGGCGTGCGCGATGTTGTCCCAGCCCTCGACGTCCTTCGGGCTGCGCGGAGCCGGGCCGATATAGCGGGCAGACGGCCGGACCAGCCGCCCGGTCTTCTTCTGCTCCATGATGTGCGCGCACCAGCCAGCGGTCCGGGCACAGCTGAACAGCGCCGGCATCATGTGCGGCGGCACCTCGGCGAAGTCGAGGGTGACCGCCGCCCAGAACTCGACGTTGGTCTCGATGGGGTGATCCGGGCGGCGCTCGCGCAACTCGGCCAGCGCGGCCTGCTCCAGGGCATTGGCGGCGTCGTAACGCGGCGCGTTCAGCTCCTTGCAGGTGCGACGCAGCACTCGGGCTCGCGGATCCTCGGCCCGGTAGACCCGGTGGCCGAAGCCCATCATCCGCTCCTTGCGGTCCAGGATGTCGCGGACCACCTTGGCGGCATCGCCGGTCCGCTCGACCTCCTCGATCATCGGCAGCACCCGGGCCGGGGCGCCACCGTGCAGCGGGCCGGACATCGCGCCGATAGCGCCAGAGATCGCCGCGGCGACGTCGGCGCCGGTCGAGGCGATCACCCGGGCGGTGAACGTCGAGGCGTTCATGCCATGCTCGGCCGCGGACACGAAGTAGGCATCCACCGCGTCGACATGTTTGGGATCGGGTTCGCCGCGCCACCGGGTCATGAACCGCTCCACGATGGTGCGGGACTGGTCGATCCGGGACTGCGGTACGGCCGGCGCGCCGACCCCGCGAGCTGACTGGGCGACGTAGGACAGCGCCATCACCGATGCCCGAGCCGCTTGCTCGCGGGCCTCGTCGTCGCTGATGTCCAGCAACGGCCGGTATCCCCAGATCGGTGAGAGCATGGCCAGCGCCGCCTGCACGTCGACCCGGACGTCGCCGGTGTGTACCGGGATCGGGAATGGTTCGGCCGGCGGCAAGCCGGGACCGAACTTGCCGTCCACCAGGAGTGCCCAGACGTTGCCGAACGTGACGTGTCCGACCAGGTCTTCGATGTCGACGCCGCGGTAGCGCAGCGAGCCGCCGTCTTTGTCCGGTTCGGCAATGGTGGTTTCAAACGCGATTACGCCCTCGAGGCCGGGGCTGAAATCGTCGGGCATGAACGGACTCCGATCGGTCGTCGCGCCTCCCGCTGATTCGATGGTGTCGAGCAGCGGGCGGCTGCTGAGCTGTGAAGCGGGGGAAGCTGGTTGCGCTTCCAACCAGTCATTCTTACCTATCGACCTGGCAACAAGCCATCCGGCGTGGATCGGCCGCGGCCGAGTTCTCAGCCACCCGCGCAGCAGCCGCTGAAAGGCTGAAAGAATGGGGTTGTGACAGAGCCAGGATCGGACCCCAATTTCGCAACGCCACCTCACGCCGATCCAACCTCGCTTCGCCGGGCGTACGAATCCGGTGAGCTGACTGAGCAGCTGTTGGCACCGACCTGGCTCGGCCAGCTGCTCAGCTGGTATGACCAGGCCGCGGCCGACGATCGGATCGTCGAGCCGAACGCGATGCAAGTGGCGACTGCCGAGGCGGACGGGACGCCGGACGTTCGGACCGTGCTTGCCAGGGGATTCGATGACGCCGGAGTGGTCTTCTACACCAACTACGACTCGGTCAAGGGGCGCCAGTTGGCGGCGAACCCCCGGGCCGCGGCGGTATTCGGATGGCTGCCCGCCGAGCGCCAGGTCCGCTTCCGCGGGCCGGTAACCAGGGTGAGCCGGGCCGAAACCGAGGCGTACTTCGCCAGCCGGCCGCGGGGCTCCCAGCTTGCGACGTGGGCTTCGCCACAATCGACCCCGCTGCCGAGCCGGCAGCGGTTGGACGACCTGCTGGCTGAGGTCACCGATCGGTTCGGTGACGATCCGATCCCGCCGCCGCCGGACTGGGGCGGCTACCGGATCGGGGTCACCGAGATGGAGTTCTGGCAGGGCAGGCAGTTCCGGCTACACGACCGGTTGCGTTACCGCCGCGACACGGACGGGGAGTGGGTCATCGAGCGGCTTGCCCCGTGAGCGATCCCGCCGCTGGCCGGCGTGGCTGGTTTCGCCACCATGCGATCGACATCGAACCGCTTCGGATCGCGCCGTTCCGGCGGCAGGTGCTGGGTCAGGGCACCTCGTTCATCGGGGCGATGCTGACCGCCGTCGCGGTCCCGGTCCAGGTGTATTCGCTGACCCACTCGTCCCTGCAAGTGGGGCTGGTGGGGCTGGTGGGGGTGCTGCCGCTGGTTGCGTTCGGCCTCTACGGCGGCTCGGTCGCCGATGCGCTCGATCGCCGAACGCTGTACCTGGTCAGTTCGATAGGCAGCTGGGCAGTCACCATCGGGCTGCTGCTGCAGACCGCGCTCGGGCTCGACAACGTGCCGGTGATCCTGGCCCTGGTGGCCGTCCAGTCAGGCTTTTTCGGGGCCGCGTCGTCGGCCCGCGGCGCGATCGTGCCGCGGATCGTGCCGGCCCGGCTGGTGCCTTCGGCCAACACCATCAACTTCACGGTCGGCAATGCCGGCCAGGTGATCGGTCCGCTGATCGCCGGCGTCCTGGTGACCCGGCACAACGGCTTCAGCTACGCCTACGGGCTGGACGCTGCCCTGTTCACGCTCGCGCTCTACTCGGCGATCCGACTGCCCAAGATGCCGCCGGACGGGCACAGCCCGCGGGCCGGGTTGCGCTCGGTGCTGGAGGGATTTGCCTTCGTCGGCTCCCGGCCGGTACTGCTGATGTCATTCCTGGTCGACATCGTGGCGATGGTGTTCGCGATGCCGCGCGCGCTGTTCCCGCAGGTCGCCGCCGATCGCTGGCACGGCCAGGTCGGGCCGTTGTACGCGGCACTGGCGATCGGCGCGGTGTTGGCCGGCCTGTCCGGTGGCTGGATCGGCCGGGTACGGCGACAGGGAGTGGCGCTGATCCTGGCGATCGTGGTGTGGGGCCTGTGCGTCGCCGGTTCCGGGCTCGCGCACTCGCTGCCGCTGGCGACGGTGTTGTTGGCCTGCGCCGGAGCCGCCGACCTCGTCAGCGCGGTGTACCGGCAGACAATGTTGCAGAGCTACGCCCCGGATCACCTGCGCGGCCGGATGCAGGGGGTGTTCGTGGTGGTGGTGGCTGGCGGCCCGCGGCTCGGTGACCTGCGGGCCGGCGCGACCTCAGCCATCACCGGCCCGACGGTGGCCTGGGTGGGCGGCGGTTTGTTCTGTACGGTCGCGGTGCTCATCGCCGGCCGGCTGGTCCCGACGTTCTGGCGCTATGACGCGCAGGCCAAGCTCAGCGAGCCGGCAACCCGCTAACGTGCGCGCATGGCATTTTCCGGTGAGCGTTACCGGCTAGCCGCGGGCGGCTACCGAGCCGAGGTGGCCGAGGTCGGCGCCGCGCTGGCTGGATTGTGGCTGGACGACGATCCGGTGACGGTCGAGAGCCGGCCGGAGGAGCTGCCACCGAAGTCGACGGGTGCGGTGCTGCTGCCCTGGCCGAACCGGATCCGGGATGGCCGATACAGCTTCGACGGCACCGACCACCAGTTGCCATTGACCGAACCCGCGACCGGCAACGCCAGCCACGGACTGGTGAAATGGGCCCGCTGGCGCTGCCTGAACCACGACCTGGCCAGCGTCACGCTGGTGCACGATCTGGTGCCGCAGACCGGCTACCCGTTCGAGGTCCGGTTCACCGTGCGTTACGCGCTGGACCGGGACGGCGGGCTGAGCGTCGGGCTGACCGCGACCAATACTGGTAAGCGGGCGGCACCGTTCGGCGCCGGGTTCCATCCTTACCTCGACCTCGCCGGGGATGACCTGGACGCCGCCGAGTTGCTGATCCCGGCCGGCACGGTACTGCAGGCAGATGATCGGCAGATCCCGGTGCGGCGTATCCCGGTTGCCGGAACGGCTTTTGACTTCAACCGGTTCCGTCGGATCGACGGAACCCGGCTGGATCACGGCTTCGCCGACCTGACCGGCCGGATCGCGGTCCTGCGGTCGGCGCGGCGGACCATCGAGCTGAGCTGGGACCCGGCCTGGAGGTACTTGCAGGTGTTCACCGCGCCCGGCGTTGCGCAGGGCCGCAACGCGGTCGCGCTGGAACCGATGAGCTGCCCGGCAAACGCCTTCAATTCCGGTGACGACCTGATCCGGCTCGAACCCGGAGCCGGCTGGTCGGCCGGCTGGGGTATCGCGGTCACCGGCTGATCGCTCAGCCGGCCCGGACCCGCTGGTAGTCGGCGAGCGCGGCCTGCTTCTCCGCGAAGTGATCGACGATCGGTTCCGGGTAGCCGGCCGGCGCGCCAGCCGGATCCGTCCACGGTTCGTGGATATAGCGGCTGGCAACTCCGGCCAGTTCCGGCACGAACCGGCGCACGTAGTCGCCGTCCGGGTCGAACTTCTTGCCCTGCAGGGTGGGGTTGAAGATCCGGTAGTACGGCGCGGCATCGGTGCCGCTGCCGGCCACCCACTGCCAGCCGTGGTTGTTGCTGGCCAGATCGCCGTCCACCAGGTGTCGCATGAAATGCCGGGCGCCTGCCGTCCACTCCAGGTGCAGGTCCTTCACCAGGAAGGAAGCGACAATCATCCGTACCCGGTTGTGCAGCCAGCACTCTGCCAGCAGCTGCCGCATGCCGGCATCCACGATCGGGTAGCCGGTCCGGCCGGTTTGCCAGGCCTGGAGCCGGCTATCGGCGACCGTGCCGCTCGCGTACTCCAGCGCCTTGAGCTGTGGGCGGTAGTACTCGCGCGCTGAGTCGGGCCGATGGTGCAGGACGTCGGCATAGAACTCGCGCCAGGCCAGCTCCTTGCGGTACACCTCGTGCCTGGCGCCGAGATCTGCCAGCAGCGTGCGGGGATGCACGGTGCCCCACTTGAGGTGCACCGACATCCGCGAGGTGGCGTTCAGGTCGGGGCGGTCGCGCTGGTCGGCGTAGCGCTCGATCGGTCCGGCCAGGAAATCCCGCCACGCCTTGCGGGCGGCCGGCTCGCCGACCCGCGGCAGCTGCAGGCCGGCCGGTAGCGGCGGGTCCTGCGGGATGCCATCGCTCGGCGCGCTCAGCCAGAGCGGCCGCACCGACCTGGCCGGCTCTGGCCAGCCGCGGTCCCGCCAGGATCGGTAGAACGCCGAATACACCTGGTAGTTGCCGCCGGTTCCGTTGACAAGCTCGCCGGGTGGCACGGCGTAGGGCGAGCCGATCTGGTGCAGCTCGACCGGCAACGCGCCGACCACCGCCTCGTCGCGCCGGTGGCCGTACGGCCCGAAGTCGTTGGCGCAGTACACCCCGTCGGCCTGGATCTCTTTGCAGAGCTTGCTCAGCTGGCTGGCCGGCGTGCCGTGCCTGATCACCAGCCGGCCGCCGAGCTGCTGATCCAGCGCTCGCAGCGTCCGGTACAGCGCCGCGAGCCTGGCGGCACCGGACGGGCGTAGCAGCGCCGGGTCGAGCACGAACACCGCGAGCACCCCGCCGCCGGCCTGGGCGGCTTGGACGGCTTGGACTAGGGCAGGATTGTCTTGCAGTCGCAGGTCCCGCCGGAACCACATCACCGATGCCATCCCCCGAAGGTAGGCGACCGGACGCGGATGTGGTGAGGTAGACAGATGCTGCTCACCAAGTTCAGCCACTCCTGCGTCCAGCTCAGCGACGGCGATAGACGGCTGGCTATCGATCCCGGGACGTTCAGCGAGGTCGAAACCGCACTTGCCGACGTCGATGCGGTGCTCATCACCCATGAGCACGCCGACCACGTCGACGTCGCCCGGCTCGCCGCCGCGGCGACGGCAAACCCGTCGCTGCGGATCTGGGCACCCAAGGCGGTGGTCGACAACCTGTCAGGGCGCCAGGCATTCGAGCGACGGCTGACCGCGGTCGGACCAGGCGAGGAGTTCACCGCGGGTGGCTTTGCGGTCCGGACGTTCGGCGGCCAGCACGCGCTGATCCATTCCTCGATCCCGGTAGTCGCCAACGTCTGCTACCTGATCGAGGGATCTGTTTACCATCCAGGTGATTCCTACGTCGTGCCGACCGCGCCGGTCGAAATCGCGTTGATCCCGATCAACGCGCCGTGGGCTAAGCTTGCCGAGGCGCTCGACTTTGCGGTGTCGCTACGAGCACCGCGCGCGTTCGGCATTCACGACGCGATGCTCAGCGAGATCGGCCGGCTTGGCTACGGCGGGCACCTGACCCGGGTGAGTGCGGAGTACGGGGTCGATTTCAGCCAACTGAGCACTGGGGAGAGCTACCAACTATGAATTCGACTGAGCTGGCTGCCGAGTTGCTGGCAGCGCATCCGATCGTCGACGGGCACAACGATCTGCCTTTCGCGTTGAGGGAATTGGTTGGCTACGACCTCGATGCCTATGACATCGGGCTGCGTCAGAAGCAGACCCATACCGACCTGCCGCGGCTGGCCGAGGGCGGTGTGGGCGCGCAGTTCTGGTCGGTGTTCGTGCCGTCGAACTGGGCCGGTGAGCGAGCGGTCACCGCGACGTTTGAGCAGATCGACGTGGTGCACCGGATCGTTGCGCGCTATCGCGACCGGACGGTGCTGGCAACCACCGAAGCCGACGTCCGCCAGGCCTGGCGCGAGGGCAAGCTGGCCAGCCTGCTCGGTGCCGAGGGCGGCCATTCGATCGACAGCTCGCTGGCCGTCTTGCGGGCGATGTTCGCGCTCGGCGTGCGGTATCTGACCTTGACCCACAATGACAATGTGCCTTGGGCCGATTCGGCCACCGACGAGGCAGTGCTGGGTGGACTGAACGACTTCGGCCGGGAGGTGGTTGCCGAGATGAACCGGCTCGGCATGCTGGTCGACCTGTCGCATGTCTCGGCCGACACCATGCGTGACGCGCTTGCGGTCAGCGCATCGCCGGTGATATTCAGCCATTCCTCGGCCCGCGCGGTCTGCGACGTGCCGCGCAATGTTCCCGACGACGTGCTGGCAACGCTCGCGGTGAACGGCGGCGTGTGCATGGTGACATTCGTGCCCGTCTTCGTCAGCACCCGCTGTCGCGACTTCGAAGCCGCGGCCCGCGAGGAGCTGGTCCGGCGCGGTGGGAACCCGCGTGACGGCGACCAGCTGGCCGAGGCGGTCACCCAGTACGCGGCCGAGCAGCCACGCCCGAAGGCGACGGTGGCAGAGGTCGCCGATCACGTCGAGCACGTCCGCGAGGTTGCTGGCCTGGCACATGTCGGACTCGCGGGGGACTACGACGGCTGTGACGAGTTTCCGACCGGGCTGGAAGATGTGACCGGTTACCCGGCGCTGATCGCGGAGCTGATCGGCCGAGGCTGGTCGACGGCCGAGCTTGCAGGCTTGACCGGCGAGAACGCGCTGCGAGTGCTGGCCGACGCGCGACCGACCGGATCGGTGTGGTCATAGGTCGCCGGCCGAGGCTCGCGCGGTGGCCTTGGCGGGCTGGCTAGCGGGTCGCAGCGAACCGGACCTGGTGCTTGGCGGCGTCCGGGTCGCTGAACACGAGTAGCCGTTCGGCCTGCATCCGCAGCGCGATCCGATGTTGCTTCGGCGGCGAGCCGAAGGCCTGCAGGGTCGCGGTCGCCGTGCCGCTCTCCCGGCTGAGCCTGCAGGTACCTGCGACGAATCCGTCGATCAGGAACGTCGAGCTGATCAGGCCATTGATACTCATGAAATGCCGGCGGTGCTCGGCATCGAAGACCCGCGACCGGTCGGCATGCCCGAGCAGTACGTTGTCGAACTCGGCCAGGATCCGGACCGGGATCGGGGTACCCGGATCGGGCAGTACCCCCTCGGGCACGTCGAACAAGACCTGGCCGCGCTCGTTGCGGTAGGTCGCCAGCTGCGGCGCTAGTCGTCGGAAGTGGTCGCCAACCCTGGACATCCCGGACCAGGCTGCGAAGTCGGCTGCGGTCGCCGGCCCGAATGTGCTGAGATACCGCATGATCAGCTGGTCCGGTTCGTCGCTTACCGCCTGAGCCGCGTCCAGCCAGTGCTCGGCGGTGGTGTGCGTCGCCGCCATGCTCTGGCCCCAGACGCCGCGCGGAGTGACCTGGACCAGCGCCAGCAGGTTCCGGGCGATCCGGCAGAGGTCATCACCGGCCAGCTCGGGATGGTTCCGGGCCAGCAGCCTGCCGAGCTCGGCGAACGTCCTCGGCTGCTGTTCGAGAATGTGCATAGCTTCATTGGCTATCTTCCCCGAGTTGGGATGGCTGCGCAGGGCCGGCGGGAGCACCCGTAGCAGGTCGGCCCGCAATACCGGCCGTAGCGCGAGGCAGTCCCGCGCGGTGACCAGTTGCAGCGTCGAGCGCATCAGGGCGATCCGAACGACGCCACGATCGAGCAGCAGCCGGGAAAGCTCGGCCGGCGTGAACCGTGCTAGCCGGCTCCACAGGCCGACATAGGGCGCGGTGGTCGACTGCGCCTGCAAGCCCACCAACCGCTCGATCGCCTCGCTCGGCGAGCAGTCCCAGGGCTCCAGCAGCCCCTGCCTGGCCAGCAGTGCCCGGTTCAAAGCGCGGTTGCTGAGGACCTCTGACATGCCGCCACCGTAGCCGTACCTCCCGACGGCGGGGCGTTGCTCAGTATTGTGAGGGCACGACCTTTGGGGTGTGGGAGAACTGACGACAAGTAGCCCTGGCTGGGATCAGCCGGTGGAGCAGGCCGGCTCGCGGCAACCCCAGCAGACCCGGCGGGGCGTGCTGCGGGTGTACCTGGGTGCCGCGCCAGGGGTCGGCAAGACCTTCCGGATGCTGGACGAGGGCAACCGCCGCCTCGAACGGGGCACCGACGTGGTGATCGCGTTCGTCGAGGCGCACGGCCGGGCGCACACCAGCGAGCGGATCGGGTCGCTGCCGGTGCTGCCCCGCCAGCGAATCAACTACCGCGACGCAGAGCTCGAAGAGTTGGACGTAGCCGCGGTGCTGGCCCGTAAGCCCGAGGTGGCGCTGGTCGACGAACTCGCGCACAGCAATATCCCGGGCGCCGGCAATGCCAAGCGCTGGCAGGACGTGGAAGCGCTGCTGGTGGCAGGCATCGACGTGATCAGCACGGTGAACATCCAGCATCTGGAGTCGGTCAACGACGTGGTCGAGGCGATCACCGGCGTGCCGCAACACGAGACCGTCCCCGACTCGTTCGTGCGAGCCGCCGAACAGATCGAGCTGGTCGACATGACCCCGGAGGCGCTGCGCCGCCGGCTGGTGCACGGCAATGTCTACCGGCCGGACAAGATCGACGCGGCCTTGAGCAACTACTTCCGCCCCGGCAACCTCACCGCGCTGCGCGAGCTGGCCCTGCTGTGGCTGGCCGACAGCGTAGAGGAGGGCCTGCAGCGCTACCGGGAGCAGCACGGCATCGCCTCGACCTGGGAGACCAAAGAGCGGGTGGTCATCGCGCTCACCGGCGGCCCGGAGGGCGAGGTGCTGATCCGGCGGGCCGCCAGGATCGCAGCCCGTGCCAGCGGCGGCGACCTGCTGGCAGTGCACATCGCTCGCAGCGATGGGCTGGCCGGCTCGTCCATCGCCTCGCTGGACCAGCAGCGGCTGCTGGTGGAATCGCTCGGTGGCAGCTTCCATTCGGTGATCGGTGACAACATCCCGGACGCGGTGCTGGACTTCGCCCGTGCCAAGAACGCCACCCAGATCGTGATCGGCGCGAGCCGGCGGCACCCGGTGGCGGCCGCGTTGACCGGGCCAGGTACCGGGATCTCGATCACCCGCCGCTCGGGAACCATCGATGTGCACGTGGTCAGCCACGATTACATCGGTAAGGGCCGGGTATTGCCGAGACTCACGCATGGCCTGACCCGGCAGCGCCGGCTGGCCGGGCTGCTGACCGGCCTGGTATTGCTGGCGATCCTGGTGCCGGTGTGCACCCGATTCCGCTCCGATCTCAGTTTCGGCAGCGATCTGCTGCTGTTTCTGATGATCGTGGTGATTTGCAGCCTGGTCGGCGGGTTCTGGCCGGCACTGGTCGCCGCAGTGGCCGCGAGCTTCCTGCTCAACTACTTTTTCGCCGCACCGATCCACACCTTCACCATCTCCGAACCAGAGAACATCCTGGCGCTGACGGTGTTCGTGCTCATCGCGGTGCTGGTGTCGCGGGTGGTGGACCTGGCGGCCCGGCGCAACGTCGAGGCCGCCAGGTCCAATGCCGAGGCCGAGACGCTGTCCACCCTGGCCGGCAGCCTGCTGCGTGGCGAGCAGGCGCTGCCCGCCCTGATGCAGCGGGTTGCCGAGACCTTCGCGGTGACCAGCGTGGCGCTGCTGCAGGCCGAATCCGAATCGGCCGGCCGGCCGCGTACCAGCTGGCGGCTGTTGGCCGCGGTGGGTGACGAGCCGAGCCTGCGGCCGGAGGGCGCCGACACCGAGGTGCCGGTCGGCGCGGACCTGATGCTGGTACTGCGTGGTCGCAAGCTGGCGGCCGAGGATCAGCGGTTGCTAGCCGCGTTCGCGACCGAGGTCGCGGTTGCTTACCAGCAGCGGCAGCTGTCGGAGGCGGCCGGCGCGGCCCGCGAGCTGGCCGAGACCGACCGGGCCCGGACCGCCCTGCTGAACGCGGTAAGCCATGACCTGCGCACCCCGATCGCCTCCGCGAAGGCCGCGGTGTCGAGCCTGTGCAGCGACGAGATCGACTGGACCCGATCGGATCGCCAGCAGCTGCTGGCCAGCGCC
>FTJM01001961.1_pt1 | contig 12916 bp, 3 predicted proteins | sample 1658941 | NCBI WGS metagenome assembly FTJM01 (sample SAMEA3914876, study PRJEB12502) | metagenome | biome: forest; material: soil | place: USA | collected 2011-06-22 | depth 0.3 m
CGGAGCGGCAGCGACCGGATTGAGCGGAGCGGCAGCGACCGGATTGAGCGGAGCGGCAGCGACCGGATTGAGCGGAGCGGCAGCGACCGGATCAAGTGCGGCCAGCGCGTGCTTGATACCCAGATCGGTGCTCAGATACACATCCGGATCGCCGGTTGCTCGCATTTGCAAGTAGTCCGCCGTCCACGGCCCGATCCCGGGCAGCGCCAGCAATGCCTGCCGGGTCTGCGCCCGATCCGAGCCAGCGCTCAACTCCAGCTCCCCGCTGGCCATCGCCGCAGCCACCGTGACGATCGTCTGACCCCGAGCCCTTGGCATCGGCAACGCCGCCGGATCGATGCCGGCCAGCGTCGCCGCGTCCGGGAACAGCCACCATTCCGGCTCGCCGTCCGGGCCCGGCTCGAACGCGATCGAGCCGTATTCGGCGACGATCCGGCCGAGCACGGTCCGTGCCCCGGCCACCGAAACCTGCTGACCGACGATCGCTCGTACCGCCATCTCAAAGCCGTCGGCAGCACCAGGCGATCGCAAGCCGGGGCGCTGCCGGACCAGTCTGGCCAGCATCGGCTGCGCGCAGAGCACCTGGTCCACTGCGACCGGGTCGGCATCGAGATCCAGCAACCGCCTGAGCCGCGCGACCGCCGCCGCGAGATCGCGGTGATCAGCCAGCCGCAGCCGGGTATTGACGTAGCCATCGGCGGGCGCCAGCGACACCAGCGCAGCGCCGTGCGGCAGCCGCAGGGTGCGCTGGTAGCTGCTGCCGTCGTAGTGCTCCACGCCGGCAATTGCGCGCTGCGCAAAGTAATTCAGGGTGCTGGTCAGCTCCATTGGCGGCCGGTAGGCCAGCCGTAGCTCGATGGTGCCCGATTTACCGCCTCGGCCGGCCGGCCGCAGCCGCAGCTGGGTCGGCGTGCTGGCGAACACCTCGCGGATAGTGTCGTTGAACTGCCGGATGCTGGCGAAGCCCGCGGCGAACGCGACGTCGGCGGCCGGTAGCTCGGTATTCTCGAGAAGAATCCGGGCGGTCTGCGCGCGCTGTGCCCGGGCCAGCGCCAGCGGTGGGGCGCCCATCTCGGTGACCAGCGCGCGGGTGACCTGGCGCTCGGAGTAGCCCAGCCGGCGGGCCAGGCCGCTGACGCCTTCGCGGTCGATCACGCCGTCTGCGATCAGCCGGATCGCCCGGCCGGCCAGGTCCGCTCGCACGTTCCAGTCCGGTGAACCCGGAGTGGCATCCGGCCGGCACATCTTGCAGGCCCGGAAGCCGGCGCGCTGGGCTGCCGCGGCGCTGGGGTAGAAGTCAACGTTGCGCCGATGCGGGGTACGCGCCGAGCAGGACGGCCGGCAGTAGATTCCGGTGGTGCGCACGCCGGTGTAGAAAGTCCCGTCAAAGCGTGCGTCCCGGCTCTGCACCGCCCGGTAGGCGGCCTCGGTATCGATCGGCATGGCTCCAGTGTGCCTTGCCTGTTGCGGCTCGGCTGGCGGTTTTCGGACAGCCTCGTCGAGGCGGGTCAGCCGGTGTTGCGCAGCCCGGCCGCCACCCCGTTCATGGTCAGCAGCAGGGCCCGGCGAAGGTCGGCCTGGTCGGCCTGGTCGGTGGCCGGCCGGCTGGCCTTGCCCGTGACCTCGCGCGCTCGGACCCGTGACAGCAGATCGACCTGGGCGTATGAGATCGGATCCAGGTAGGCATCACGCACGCTCAATGTCCTTTGCAGCAAAGGCTGATTGTCGAGCAGGAACTCCTCACCGGTGACCCGCAGCACCTCGTCCACGGTCAGCTCGTGCTCGGCCTTGACCAGCTCGAACACTCGCTGCAGCTTGCGCGGCACCAGGCTCGACACGTAGTGCGCGGCAATGTCCAGGTCGGTCTTGGACAGCGTCATCTCGACGTTGGAGATGAACGTCCGGAAGAAATGCCACTCGGCATGCATCTCCGTGAGCACGGACTGCAGGCCGGCCTCCCGGGCGGCCTTGAGTCCTGACCCGACCCCGAACCAGCCCGGCACGATCTGGCGGGACTGGGTCCAACCGAACACCCACGGGATAGCGCGCAGCCCGGAGATGCCACCGCCGGAATCGGGCCGTCGGCTAGGCCGCGAGCCGATATTGAGCGAACCCAGCTGCTCGACCGGCGTGGACGCCAGGAAGTAGTCCGGCAGTCCGGGATCGTCCACGAACCGGCGGTAGCTGCTGAACGCGGCGTCGCTGATCAGCTCCATGGTGTCGTCCCAGCTGCGCAGCTGCTCGGGCCGCTGTCGGGGCGCCACGTGCAGGCTGGAAGCGCGCAGCACGGCGGCGACGGTGAGTTCCAGGTTCTCCCGAGCGAGTTCAGGCAGCGCGTACTTGTCGCTGATCACCTCGCCCTGCTCAGTGAACTTGATCTCGCCGGCCAGCACACCCCACGGTTGCGCCAGGATGGAGTCATAGGTCGGGCCGCCACCGCGGCCGACAGTGCCGCCGCGGCCGTGGAACAGCCGCAATCGCACGCCGTGCCGTGCCGCGACATCACGTAGCGTGCGCTGGGTCTTGTGGATCTCCCATTGCGATGTGGTGATGCCGGCGTCCTTGTTCGAGTCGGAGTAACCAAGCATCACCTCCTGCACGTCGCCGCGCAGCCGCACGATCAGCCGATAGGTAGGGTCTGATAGCAGGTCGTCGAGCACCTCGCCGCAGCGGCGCAATTCGGCGACGGTCTCCAGCAGCGGCACGAAACCGATCCGGGCGATCGGGTGCGCGCTACCTGCGGCACCGTTGCCATGCACGTCCACCAGGCCGGCTTCGCGGGCCAGCACTACCGCGGCAAGTACGTCGTCGGCGCCCATCGTCATCGAGATCACGTAGCTTTCGATGACCTCGGGGCCATAGCTGTCCAGTGCCCGGCGGATCTCGGCGAACACCGCGAACGTCTTGGCGCCGGCCGGATCCAGTGGCGGCGGGGTCTGCGCCAGCGGCCGTCGCGAGGCGAGTTCCTTGGACAGCAACCTGGTTCGGTAGTCGCGTGGCAGGTCGGCGTAGAGCCAGTGCTCTTCTTGTAGCCGGTCGATCAGCTGCCCGACCGCGTGATGGTGAGCATCGGCGTGCTCGCGAATGTCCAGTGTTGCCAGGTGCAATCCGAAGATCGAGATGGTGCGCTGGACCCTGGCCAGCAACCCGTCCGCGATCAGCTGGCCGGCGTTGGCGCTCAACGAGTTAGCCAGCACGCTCAGCTCGGCGAGCAACTCGCCGCGGCCGAGGTAGTCCCGGCCGGCAACGTGACGGCCGGCTAGCGAAATCCGGTCCCGGGTATTGACGATCTTCTGCCGGATGCAGGAGAGCTTGAGCCGGTACGGCTCGGTCTCGTTCACCGTGTGCAACCGAGGATCGAGTTCGGTCAGGTTTTCCAAGTCGATCCGGATCGAGCTACGGAGTTCCTCGGAGACTCCCACAATCGAGCTCGACGAGGACAGCTCGGCAATCAGCGCATCGATGTTCTGTAGCGCCGAGCGGGCAGCGACCTGGTGCTGCAACCGCAGCACTTCCCGGGTGACGCTGGCGGTGACGTTCGGATTCCCGTCCCGGTCACCGCCGATCCATGAGCCGAAGCTGAGCGGGCGGGCAACCGTATCGAGTTCGGCGCCGTGCCGGCTGAGTTCGGCGGCGAGGTCGACGGTGAAGTCCGGCAGCGTCTCGTCGATGAGTTCCTGCAGGTAATAAACCGCGTTGCGGGCCTCGTCCACCGGGGTCGGCTGGTGCCGGCGCAGCTCATCGGTCTGCCAGATGAGGTCGATGATCTCGGCCAGGTTTCGGTCTTGCCGGTTGCGCGCGGCCGAACCAGGCACGGTGGGCGTGGCGAGCACGTCAGCCAGCCTGCGGAGCTTGGTCAGGATCGAGCGGCGGCTCGCCTCGGTGGGATGTGCGGTGAAAACCGGCCGGACCGCCAGTGCCCGGACCGCGGCCGTGAGACCGTCCGGGCCGGCTTGGGCGGCGACCGCGGCGACCGAGCTGGCAAGCCAGCCCTGGTCGGCGGGACGCTCCCGCAGGCTACGCACCCGGTGTACCTGCTCGGCAACGTTTGCCAGGTGGAAGTAGGCCGAAAACGCCCGCACCAGGGCGGCCGCGAGGTCGGTGGGCAGCCCGGCCAGCAGTGCTCGTACCTCGTCCCGCGCGGCGTTGCGGTTCTCGACGCGCTCGGCTTCCTTGCTCTGCTTAGTGAGCGCGCGTACCTGTTCGACAAGCTCGAGTAGGTGGTTGCCGTGCTGGCGAACCAGTGACTCGCCGAGCAATTCGCCTACCCGTCGTACATCACGCCGTAACGCTGAGTCATCATCGCCAAGTTGAAGCGCCTCGGCAGCCGGGTCGAGCGGGTCATCGGAGAATGTGCGCACTATCACCCCCCAATCCTTGCGTACCCGGTTGACGGCGCTGCACGGGGTCGAAAACCCGGTTTTCGTTACTCTCCGAAATGAGTCGATCACGAAGCGCCGTTCAGGCACCAATTGCTTGAAAAATACGTAGAAAACAAAGGGCTTCAGCGCTTCCCAAACATGTACCTCACAGGCTATAAACGTGGAGAAGCAGAGTTGCCGGGGGACGGCGAAGCACCCACCACCTCCCTGGCGCGCTATTCACGGGGGGAAGTTGTTCGGGTCTGGCCCAATTCCGGGTCTGCTTCCGAGCGGCACGAAAAGGGCGACGGTCATCCTTGTCATGGCAAGCCGCCCACACGGGGGAATTATGTTGACGGGTGGCCTCGATGTCGTCGATGGCGTAGCTACAACCGACATGACTGATCCAGGAAGAGGTACCGGCGTGGCCGCGGTAATCGACGCGCCCGCCGCGCTCGCCGAGCCGGTCGAGTCACTCAGCAAACCGGGCGCACAGTTCAAGGCGCGGGCGGTGCCCAGCAGCGAGGCATTGCAGGCCATCTCGCGCCGGCCGGCGTTGGGTGAACTGCCCGCCGGGGAAGCGTCGTCGGCGGCTCGGCGCTCGACCTGGCTGCGTCGTTACCGGCGGGGTCTGGTCGGCATCGACCTGGTCTGCGCCACCGCGGCGCTGCTGGTGTCCTACCTGATCCGGTTCGGCACCTCGATCGCGACGCACACTGCCTATGACGTGCTGCTGGTGCTGCTGCCGTTCGCGTGGGTGGCGGTCATCGCGCTCAACCACGGTTACGAGGCGCGCTTCGTCGGGGTCGGCGCCGCGGAGTTCCAGCGGATCTTCCACTCATTCCTGCACGTGACGGCGCTGGTGGCGTTCGCGTCATTCGTCACGCATGCCGATCTTGCCCGTGGCTTCGTGCTGGTGGCGTTGCCGCTGGCGCTGTGTTTCAACGGCCTGGCGCGCTACATCGCCCGCAAGTGGCTGCACAACCAGCGAGCGCACGGCAAGGCGATGAAGTCGGTGCTGATCGTTGGCGATGCCGATGCCATCAAGAGCTTCACCACCGTCCTGGTACGTGACCGGCACGCCGGTATGCGCGTCGTCGGGGCGTGCGTGCCGTCGGAGGTGGTAGCCGAGACGCACACCGTGGAGACGCTGAGCAGCGTCGACGTGCCGCTGCTCGGTGATGTCGACTCGGTGGTCAGTGCGGTCAGGTACAGCGGCGCCGACACCGTTGCGGTGGTGTCCTCGGGCCGGATCGGCCCGGAGAAGCTGCGCTGGATCTCCTGGCAGCTCGAAGGCAGCTCAACCGAACTGGTTGTTTCACCTGGCCTGATCGAGGTCGCCGGCCCGCGGCTGCACATCCAGCCGGTCGCCGGCCTGCCGCTGCTGCACGTCGAAGAGCCCGAACTCACCGGTTTCCGCCGGGTGCTCAAGAGCGGTTTCGATCGCGGTGTCGCGGCGAGCGCACTGCTGGTGCTGTCGCCAATCTTCGTCGGGTTGCTGCTTGCCGTGCGGTTCACCAGCAGCGGACCGGCGCTGTTCCGCCAGACCCGGGTGGGCCGGGACGGCCGGACGTTCACCATGCTGAAGTTCCGCTCGATGTATACCGATGCCGAAGCTCGGCTGGCGGCCATCAAGGCGCACAACGATCACGGCGACGAGGGCGTGCTGTTCAAGATGCGCGATGACCCGCGGGTCACCTCGATCGGCAGGTTGCTGCGCAAGTTCTCCCTCGACGAGCTGCCACAGCTGATTAACGTCGTCAACGGCTCGATGTCCCTGGTCGGTCCGCGGCCACCGCTGCCCAGCGAGGTCGCGCGCTACGAGGATCACGTGCACCGGCGGTTCCTGGTCAAGCCGGGCGTTACTGGTCTGTGGCAGGTCAGCGGCCGCAGCAACCTGGCCTGGGATGAATCGGTGCGGCTGGATCTGCGGTACGTGGAGAACTGGTCGATTGCCGGTGATCTGCAGATTCTCTGGAAGACCCTGTTCGCGGTGGTACGGGGGACCGGAGCGTACTGAGTGAGCAAGCTGTCTCCCACTAGCCGTGGCCGGCGATCGCTGATCGCCGGCCAGCAGGCTGGTAGCGCGTCGGAGAGGCTGCTCAGGGGTTCCACAGGTTCGTTACGGCGAGTAACGATCTCCGAACTCACTGTATCGAAATCACGTTCTGCCTTGAAAATTAGGCAAGAAATCAAACGATGGAGCCTCCATTCGACTTGGCTCCATGTTCAATACTTGTTAAGCTAGCCGTACGCCCGCAGCCGGTGGCGTGTATCCAACGGGGGAATCCACGATGTCAGTACCAGCGCTAATCCGCCAGAACGTCGCCGTGCGTCGAAGCACGCGTCGCCAGCTGGCGGTGCTGATTACCCTCGCGTTGATAGTGGCGCTGTTCCAGACTGGCTGGGCAATGCCTGCGAAGGCGGCGACCGGATCGTCCTGCGGGGCGAACATCAACGCAGTCGTGTGTGAGAACTCCAAGCCTGGCAATCCGGAGTCGGATTGGCAGATCGACGATGCCGGGGACGCCACCCTGCAGGGCTTTAGTACCGACACCAGCGTCAACGTCGGTGGCACCATGGGCTTCAAGATCAAGTCGACCGGTGCCTACTCCATCGACTTCTACCGGCTCGGCTACTACGGCGGTGACGGCGCCCGCAAGCAGAACAGCTCCCCGATCGTGGTGAACAGCCCGGCCGTCCAGCCGAACTGCCTGTCCGACGCAGCCACTCAGAACTACGACTGCGGCAACTGGTCGGTATCGGCATCTTGGACGGTGCCCAGCACGTCGGTGTCCGGCGTGTATCTCGCGGTGCTGACCAAGACCAGCACCGGCGGCCAGAGCCACATCCCGTTCGTGGTCCGCGACGACTCGAGCCACTCCGACGTCACCTACCAGACCTCGGACATCACCTGGGAGGCCTACAACCTCTACGGCGGCTCGGACTTCTACCAGGGCAACCAGCAGCTGACCGAGACCCAGGCCCGCGCGTTCAAGATCAGCTTCAACCGGCCGTACATCACCCGAGGTACCGCTTCCGGCCGTGACTTCCTGTTCAGCAACGAGTACCCGATGATCCGGTTCATGGAGCAGAACGGCTACGACGTCAGCTACCAGTCCGGCGTCGACACCGACCGCTACGGCTCGCTGCTCAAGAACCACAAGGTGTTCCTGTCCATCGGTCACGACGAGTACTGGTCACTGCCGCAGCGGCTCAACGTCGAAGCCGCCAGGGACGCCGGCGTCAACCTGATGTTCCTGTCGGGTAACGAGGTTTACTGGCACATTCGGTATGAACCAAGCATCGATGGGTCAAACACCGCCTATCGAACTATCGTCGACTACAAGGACACCTGGGAGAACGCTCCCTTCGACCCGTCCTCGGAACAGACTGCAACCTTCAGAGACCCGCGCTTCGCTGCGGCTCCCGGCGGTAGCAATCCGGAGAACGCGCTGACCGGCACCATGTACATGGTCAACACCGCGGCGTCCCCGATCACCGTCACGGCCGCCCAGGGCAAGCTGCGGATCTGGCGCAACACCGGCCTGGCGAACATGAGCGGCGCTTCCACGGCGCTGGCGCCCAACACCGTCGGCTACGAGTCCGACGAGGACATCGACAACGGCTTCCGGCCGGCCGGGTTGATCGACATGTCGACCACCACGTTCCAGACCGACTCCTACCTGCAAGACTTCGGCACCGTCGTCGCGCCTGGCACCAGCACCCACCACATCACGCTGTACCGGGCAGCCAGTGGCGCGCTGGTCTTCGGCGCCGGCACCATCCAGTGGGCCTGGGGTCTGGATTCCGATCACGACGGCGTCCAGTCGCCGGCCGATCCGCGGATACAGCAGGCGACCATCAACCTGCTCGCTGACATGGGCGCCCAGCCCGGCACTCTGATGGCCGGCCTGAGCGCGGCAAGCAAGTCCGCCGACACCCAGGCGCCAACCACCATCATCACCAGCCCAGTGGCTGGCGCGACCGTCGGTAACAGCACCACCATCACGGTCACCGGCACCTCCACTGACAACGGTGGCGGCGTGGTCGGTGGCGTCGAGGTCTCCCTCGACGGCGGTGTCACCTGGCACCCGGCCAACGGCATCGGCTCCTGGAGCTACACCGGTGTCGCGCACGGCGCTGGCACCTGGTCGGTCCAGGCGCGTGCCTCCGACGACTCTGGCAACCTGGCGGCCGCGACCAAGGTCTCGGTCAACACGTCCTGCCCCTGCACGCTGTTCGGCAACACCACGCCGAAGCAGGTCGACGGTGGCGACACCTCTGCGGTCGAGCTGGGTGTCCGGTTCGCCAGCTCTCAGGATGGCTACATCTCCGGCGTGCGGTTCTACAAGGCAACCGGCAACACCGGCGCCCACACCGGTTCGCTGTGGACCGCGTCCGGGTCGCTGCTGGCAACCGGAACCTTCACCAACGAGTCGGCCTCCGGCTGGCAGACCCTGGTCTTTAGCGCACCGGTAGCGGTCACCGCCGATACCACTTATGTGGCCAGCTATTTCGCGCCGAACGGGCATTACTCGGCCGACCTGAGCACCTTCTACTACAAGGATTACTCGGCGACGCCGCTGAGCGCCCAGCTCACCTCGGGTGACGGGACAAAGGTCAATGGCGTCTACAACGTCGGCCACGGCTTCCCGACCAGCTCGTTCCGGGCATCGAACTACTACGCGGACGTGATGTTCACCGCCAGCACCGCGGTGCCGCCGTCGGTCACCGGCCAGACCCCGGCGCCGAGCTCGTCCAGCATCGACACGGCCATCAAGCCGACGGTCACCTTCTCCAAGGCCATGAACCCGGCCAGCATCACGTTCACGCTGACCGATTCCTCGAACAACGCGGTCGCCGCGACCGTCAGCTACGACAGCACCAGCAAGACCGCGACGCTCACCCCGACCGCGGCGCTGGCGGCCGGCACGCTCTACACCGCGACCGCAAATGGCTCGGACGCCAACGGCAATCCGCTGCCCGCGCCGGTCACCTGGAACTTCCGGACCGCCTATGCCGGCCAGGTGGGCGGAGCCTGCCCGTGCACCATCTTCAGTGACCTCAGCTCGCCGGCAACCGAGATTCCCGATCCTGGATCGGTGGAACTGGGCGTCAAGTTCAGCTCAGACGCCGACGGCATCGTGACCGGTGTCCGGTTCTACAAGAACGCCGACAACACCGGGATCCACACCGGCTCGCTGTGGACCACCGGCGGCGTGCTGCTGGCCACCGCCACCTTCGGCAACGAGTCGTCCAGCGGTTGGCAGACGGTTACCTTCTCCAACCCGGTAACGATCACCGCAGGCACCACCTACATCGCCTCGTACCACGCTCCCAGCGGGCACTACCAGGCCACCTCGGGCGCGTTCGCCAGTGCCGGCGTGGACAACTTCCCGCTGCACGTGCCGGTGGGCGGCTCGGTCTATGACTACGCGACCGGCTTCCCGACCACGGCGGCCACCGCCGACTACGGGGTGGACGTGGTCTTCACGGTGCCCGCCTCGACCGTGCCCACCGTCACCTCGACGACGCCGGCCGCCAACGCCGGCAATGTCTCGGTGGGCTCGGCGATCACCGCCAACTTCAACACCACGCTGATCGCCGGCACCGCCACCATCGCGGTGACCGGGCCGAACAACGCGGCGGTGGCAGGCAGCACGAGCACGGACCGCAGCCAGAAGGTCTACACCTTCACCCCATCGGCCCCGCTGACAGCCGGTGCGCAGTACACGGTGACCGTCGACGGTGGCCGAAGCCTGGCTGGCACGCCGCAGTCGGGCCCGTTCACCTTCACCTTCACCGCGCGGGGCAACGTCAGCTGCCCCTGCGGCCTGCTCGCTCCGGATTCGGCTCCGGCCGCACCGGATGCCGGCGACAGCAGCAGCGTCGCGCTCGGGGTGAAGTTCATCCCCAACGCGACCGGCTACATCACGGGCGTGCGGTTCTACAAGAGCGCGGGCAACACCGGCACCCACACCGGCAGCCTGTGGAGCGCCGGCGGCGCCCGGCTGGCCACCGGCACCTTCGCCGCTGAGACCGCGACGGGTTGGCAGACGCTGACCTTCGCGAACCCGGTGCCGCTCACTACCGGCAGCACCTACGTGGTCAGTTACTACGCGCCGAACGGTCACTACGCGGCGGATGGTCACTTCTTCGACACCGCGGTCGCGGCCGACCCGCTCACCGGCGTCGGTGGCAACAACGGGGTTTACAGCTACTCGGGCGATATCTTCCCAACCAGTAGCTATGGCAACACCAACTACTGGGTGGACCCGATCTTCAATCTCGGCACCGTGCCGGACACCACCCCGCCGGCGATCGAGGGCGTCACGCCGACCAACACGGCGTCCAGCCTGCCGACCTCGACCATCGCGACGGCGAACTTCTCCAAGAAGATCGACAGTGCGTCGCTGGTGTTCACGGTCAAGGATGGCTCGGGCACCGCGGTCGCCGGGGCAACCACCCTGGATGCGACCGGGACGAAGGCCACCTTCACCCCGACCGCGGCGCTGGCCCGGGGTGTCACCTACACCGCAGGCGTTTCGGCCAGCGACACGCTCGGCAATGCGATGACCGCACCGTTCACCTGGACCTTCACCACCATGGCGCCGGATCCGACGCCCGGACTGTGCCCGTGCTCGGTGTGGAAGGACAGCTCGGTGCCGACAGTTCCAGCGTCGGGGGACACCTCCTCGGTGGAGGTCGGTACCAAGTTCACCTCGGACTGGAGCGGTTCGATCACCGGCGTGCGGTACTACAAGGCGGCGGCGAACACCGGTCAGCACGTGGTGTCGCTGTGGAACACCGCAGGCACCCAGTTGGCCACCGCGACCGCGGCCGGCGAGACCGTGAGCGGCTGGCAGACGGTGTCGTTCGCGAGTCCGGTGGCGATCACCGCCAATACCACCTATATCGTGTCATACCACACTAATACCGGTAATTATTCCTACAACAGCGGCGCGTTTGCCACTGCTGGGGTGGACACCCCGCCGTTGCACGTGCCGGCGCACGGGGGCTCCTACGTATACGGTCAGGGCTTCCCGGCCGGCAACTCCGACGCCAACTACTGGGTCGATCCGGTGCTCACCGCCACCGCTCCGGTCGTCCAGCCGTCGATCAGCGCGGTTGCGGCAAGCGGCTCGGGAACCAGCGCCACGGTGACCTGGACGACGAATGTCAACACCAGCAGCCGGGTCGACTACGGCACTACGCCGAGCACGCTCAACCTGAACGCGACCTCGGCGGGCTCGGTCACCAGCCATTCGGTGACCCTGAGCGGGCTCACCGCGAACACCCGGTACTACTACCGAGTTACTTCGGTGGACGGCTCCGGCAATTCGGTGACCTCGCCTGCCTCGCCGGCCGCCGCGGCGACCTACATCCCGACCACGGTACCGGTGACCGATACCGCGGACACCGACTTCGCTCAGGGAACGGTCGCTTCGACCTACGTTGCTAGCAACGGTGGTGGCGAGGTGACCCTGGCGCCGACCGCGGCAACCGAGTTCGCCGGCACCACGCTGCCGGCCGGCTGGACCTCCACCGCCAACGCGACCGGTGGAAAGTCCACCGTCGCAGCTGGCTCGGTCGTCGTCAGCGGAGCGAACCTGACCAGCACCGCCACCTACTCCAGTGGCAAGTCGCTGGAGGTCCAGGCAAGCCTCGGGCAGAACCAGAGCATCGCGTGGTACACCACGTCCAACTCCTCGACCAAGATCGGGTTCTCGGTCAACAGCTCCAACCAGCTGGTGGCCGCCTACAACGATGGACTCATCTCCTCGGGCTCCAGCGCCGTCGCGTCGGCCTGGACCTATGCGCCTCACAAGTACCGGATCGAGTGGAACTCGACGACTGTCACCTTCTACGTCGACGACGTCCAGAAGTACACCCACTCCTTCAACTCCTTCTACTCGAATATGAAGCCGCTGCTGGCCGACACCGTCGTCGGCGGCACTGGGGGCACCGACCTGAGCGTCGACTGGCTGCGAGTCGGCCCGTACGCCGCCTCCGGCACCTACACCTCCCGGCTGATCGATGCGGGAGCCACCGTGAACTGGGGCGCGTTGAATTGGGACGCCACGGTGCCGACCGGCAGCACGCTGGTGGTCAAGGTCAGGACCGGCAACAGCGCCACGCCGGGCGGCGCGGGCTGGACTGGCTGGGTGACAGTGCCGGCCACCGGAGGCGCAGTCGGCGCGAGTTCGCGCTATGCGCAATACCAGCTGACCCTGACCTCGACCGGTACCCGCTACGTCACGCCGTCCGTGCGATCGGTGTCGTTCAACTACGGCGTCTAGTGACCGGGGTTCAACGGCCGGTTAGCGCCCGCTCTTTTCGGCTTGCGCTGGCAGGACCGCAAGGGCTTGTGCAACACTTAACGCGGCCGTTATACCTGGACGAGAGCGGCCGGGCGCCAAGCTGCGTCGTGGTCAGGTCCCACATCGGCGGGGGAGAAACGATGCGTGCTCATGCGACTGTGCGCTGCTCCCGCCCCGCCGTCAGCTGCCGATCTGCTTCGGCGCTCGGATGACCCAGCAGCTCCAGCGGCC
>FTJM01001918.1_pt1 | contig 12911 bp, 16 predicted proteins | sample 1658941 | NCBI WGS metagenome assembly FTJM01 (sample SAMEA3914876, study PRJEB12502) | metagenome | biome: forest; material: soil | place: USA | collected 2011-06-22 | depth 0.3 m
GACGCCTACCACCACATCCTGATGTCGATCCTGATGACCGCCAGAGCCAATGACCTGCAGGCCATCGACGGGCCGTACCTGCAGATCCGGGACGTGGACGGCTTCCGCAGGGTGGCCGGCCGCTCGGCCGCGCTTGGTTTCGACGGCAAGTGGGTGCTGCACCCGGGTCAGGTGGATGCGGCCAACGAGATCTTTGCCCCGTCCCAGCAGGATTACGACCACGCCGAGCTGATCCTGGACGCCTACGACTACTACACCTCCGAGGCTGGTGGCATGAAGGGTTCGGCCATGATCGGCGACGAGATGATCGACGAGGCGTCCCGCAAGATGGCGCTGGTGATCTCGAGCAAGGGACGGGCCGCCGGGATGGCCCGCACCACCTCCTTCACCCCGCCCTCCGAATAGCTGCCCGCGGGTCCCGGTGAGACTTCTCACCGGGCCCCGCGCTGGCCTGGAAGGGCCGCCTGGCCGGATACTGGCCGGTACACACCGCTGGAGGTTTCCCTGCCATGGCCCGTCTCGCCCAGACCGCGGATCTCACCGATATCCAGAAAGAGATCCTGTCCACCGTCCGCGACTTCGTGGACAAAGAGATCATCCCGCATGCGAACGACCTCGAGCACGCCGACGAGTATCCCGAAGAGATCGTCAAGGGGATGGCCGAGATGGGGCTGTTCGGGCTGACCATCCCGGAGGAGTTCGGGGGTCTCGGCGAGTCGTTGACCACTTACGCGCTGGTGGTCGAGCAGATCGCCCGCGGCTGGATGAGCGTGTCCGGCGTGATCAACACCCATTTCATCGTTGCCTATCTGGTCATGCAGCACGGCACTGCGGATCAGAAGCAGCGGCTGCTGCCGCAGATGGCCGCCGGCGAGGTCCGTGGCGCTTTCTCGATGTCGGAGCCGGACGTCGGCTCGGACGTGGCTGCGATCAAGACCAAAGCCACCCTGGTTTCCGGCTCCGGTGACGACGCCGAGTTCCGGCTGGACGGCCAGAAGATGTGGCTGACCAACGGGGCGAAGTCGCGGGTGGTAGCGACGCTGGTGAAGGACGAACTCGGCGCCGATTCGGTGTACCGGAACATGACCACCTTCCTGGTCGAGAAGGAGCCTGGCTTCGGCGAGACCCGCCCCGGGCTGACCATTCCCGGCAAGCTGGAGAAGATGGGTTACAAGGGCGTCGAGACCACCGAGATGATCTTGGACGGGGTGTCGGTCGCGGGCTCGGATGTGCTCGGTGGCGTGGACCAGCGCGGCAAGGGTTTCTACCAGATGATGGATGGCGTGGAGGTCGGCCGAGTCAATGTGGCCGCGCGTGCCTGCGGGATCTCGATCCGGGCGTTCGAGCTGGCGATCGGCTACGCCCAGCAACGCAAGGCGTTCGGCAAGCAGATCCTCGAGCACCAGGCCATCGCGTTCAAGCTGGCCGAGATGGCCACCAAGGTCGAGGCCGCGCACCTGATGATGGTCAATGCGGCTCGGCTCAAGGACGCCGGCAAGCGCAATGACGTCGAAGCCGGGATGGCGAAGCTACTCGCCAGCGAATATTGCGCCGAGGTCACCCAGGATTCGTTCCGGATCCACGGTGGCTATGGCTATTCCAAGGAGTACGAGATCGAGCGGCTGATGCGCGAAGCCCCGTTCCTGCTGATCGGCGAGGGCACCTCGGAGATCCAGAAGACCATCATCAGCCGCGGCCTGCTCAAGGACTACAAAGCCTGAGCCCACCGCCCTCCCGAATCGCCTTCCGAATCGCCTCCCGAATCGCATTGTGCGGCCCGGCGGGGCGGAAAAAGCTCCCAAATCCGCCCGCTCGGGTCGCGTAATGCGGTTGGGGTCGCACTATGGCGAGGTGGCGGGCGGGGTGAGCCGGGCGGTCATCCGGACCGCTATCACGCCGAGCACACCCGCCAGTGCCGCGAAGCTGGGCAGGATCCATAGCGCGGTGTGCACCGAGGTCGCGCTGGCCAGCGGGCCGAGCGCGGCCGGCCCGATCAGGAATCCCAGGTAGCTAAAGCTCGATACCAGCGCCAGCTTGGGCCCGGCCGCACCGGGTCCGGCGGCCGCGGTGGAAAAGAACACCGGCACCAGCACCGACAGGCCCAGCCCCAGGCAGCCGAAGCCGATCATCGCGCCGACCAGATTGTTGCTGATCAGGCCGCCCGACATCCCCAGCGAGCCGATCGTGGCGAGGGTGGCGATGCTGCGGGCGCGCCCGAGCCGGGCGACCACCCGGTCACCGAACAGTCGGCCGAGCGTCATCAGCACCGTGAATGCGGCGTAGCCCAGGCCGGCGTGGCCGGCGGCGACCTTGAGGTCATCGCGCAGGTAGACCGGCGACCAGTCACCCGCGCTACCCTCCGAGAGGAGCGCACAGACGCCAGCAATCCCCAGCAATACCAGCCGAAGCTCGAACACCCGGCCGCCTGGCTGGTAGTCCTTGGCGACGTGGTCGGCGACGAACTGGCGGGCGATCCAGACCGTGGCCAGCGCCAGCGGGATGGCGAGGCCAAACTGCTGTCTGGCCAGAGAGATGCTCAGCCCGGCCCCGACGCTGCCGGCGAGGGTGCCGAGCACCGTTCCGACGCTCCACCAGGCATGGAAACTCGACATGATCGGTCGCTGGTAGGACTTCTCGATCTGGACGGCCTGGGCGTTCATGGCCACATCCAGGCCACCGGTCACCACCCCCCACAGCGCGAGCGCCAGGAACAACGTGGGCAGGTTGCCAGCCAGCCCCGGACCGGCGATGAACAGGTAGGTGCCGAAGGCCAAAGCCGCGGTGACCGGGCCGCTGCCGAACCGGGTGGTGGCCCGCCCAACCAGCGGCATCGAGATGACCGACCCGATGGCCGGTCCGAGCAGCGCCAGGCCCAACGCGGCATCGGACAGCCCCAGCCGGTCCTTGACCTCCGGGATGTGCGGAACCCAGGCCGCCCACAGGAAGCCGTTGAACGCAAAGGTCAATGCGGTGGCAACCCGAGCCCGCCGCAGGCCGATATCAAGCTGTAGAACCATCAGCCGGACTCGATCAAATCACTGTCGCGGGCGAGGAATATCGGTTGCCGGGCCGCAAAGTCAGCGGCGCCGTGCCGTACCCAGCCTTGCAGTTGAGCGGCTTGGCTGGGAGTGCCGCCCACACCCTGCCCCCGCGCCTGCCGGCAAAGCTGGTCGTACATGACGGCTCCCTGTCAGCGAACTCAGCGGACTCTTTACGATCGTGAGGTGCCGGGAATCCTCGCTGGAGAAGTCCCGGCAGACAGTCAATCTATAAGGCGATGCCGAACAGGACCCGAATCATGACCTCCGAACGGACCTATCAGCTCGACCGCGACTACGTGTTCCACTCGTGGAGCGCGCAGCAAACCCTCAAGCCGATGGTGATCACGGACGCTGCCGGCAGCTACGTCACCGACGGCGAAGGCAACCGGCTGCTCGACCTGAGTTCGCAGCTGGTGAACACCAACATCGGTCACCAGCACCCGAAGGTAGTGGCGGCGATCAAGGAGCAGGCCGACCTGCTCTGCACCATCGCGCCGCAGCACGCGAACGCGGCCCGCGGCGAGGCGGCCCGGCTGGTCATCGAGCGTGCCCCGGACAATATGCGCAAGGTCTTCTTCACCAATGGCGGCGCCGAAGCCCTCGAATACGCGGTGCGGATGGCGCGGTTGCACACCGGCCGGAACAAGGTGCTCACCACGTACCGCAGCTACCACGGCGGTACCCAGCTGGCGGTCAACATGACCGGCGACCCCCGGCGCTGGAGCAACGACCTGGGCACCAACGGCACCGTGCACTTCTTCGGCCCGTTCCTGTACCGGTCGGCGTTTCACTCGAGCACCGAGGCCGAGGAATGCGAGCGGGCGCTGGAGCACCTGGAGCAGGTGATCCAGTTCGAGGGTCCGGCAACGATCGCTGCGATCGCACTGGAAACCATCCCGGGCACCGCGGGCATCATGCCGCCGCCGCCGGGCTACCTGGCTGGCGTGCGGGAGCTGTGCGACCGCTACGGCATCGTCTACATCGCCGACGAGGTGATGTGCGGCTTCGGCCGGACCGGCAGCTGGTTCGCCTTCGAGCTCTATGACGTCAAGCCAGACCTGGTGACGTTCGCCAAGGGGGTGAACTCCGGCTACGTCCCGCTCGGTGGCGTCATCGTGTCGGACGCGATCTGCCAGACGTTCGCCGAGCGGGTCTTCCCGGGCGGGCTGACCTATTCCGGCCACCCGCTGGCGTGCGCAGCCGCGGTGGCCAGCATCACCGCGATGACCGAGGAGCGGATCGTGCAGAACGCCGCCCGGATCGGCGAGCAGCTGCTCGGTCCCGGGCTCCGCGAGCTTGCCGAGCGGCATCCGGTGATCGGTGACGTGCGCGGCGTCGGCGTGTTCTGGGCGCTGGACCTGGTGACCGACCGGGCAACCAAACAACCACTAGCGCCCTACGGCGGCAGCTCACCCGCGATGGCTGAATTGGTCAGCGCGCTCAAGGCGAACGGGGTGCTGCCGTTCACCAACTACCATCGGCTGCACGTGGTGCCGCCGTGCACCGTGACCGACGACGAGATCGGTGCTGGGCTGGCCGCGATCGACAAGGCGCTGACCTCGATCGAGCACCACTACACGGGCTGAGTCACCGATTAGCGGCAAATTGGTACCTGGTTAGATCTTTACACCTAGCTCACGACCTGTCAGGCTGTGTCTCCATTCATGAGGGAGATACGTACAACCATGACCGATTACGCTTACCAGGCACCGACTGCTACCCGTGGACCGCTGGGCAAGCAGCGCGGCGGTGTCGCCGTCGCGTTACTCAGCATCATCACGCTGGGCATCTACTGGCTCGTCTACATCTTCAAGACTCACAACGAGATCAAGAAGAACAGCGGAGTAGGCCTGGGCGGCGGAGTCGCGCTGATCATCGCGATCTTCGTCGGTATCCTGGCGCCATTCCTGCTCGGCAACGACATCAAGGCGGTCCGGCAGCAGGCCGGCCTGCCGGAGCAGGTGTCCTGGCTAACCGGGTTCTGGAGCTGGATCCCGATTATCGGGATCTTCATCTTCGCGTCCAAGGCGCAGGCCGCGCTCAACGAGTACTGGGTATCGCAGGGCGCGACCGCCAGCTGACCAGCTCAGGAATGACGGATCGGGTGGCTGCTCGGGTGGCGCGAGCTACCGGGGCAGCGGCCTCGTCAGTTCTGGCGGGTGCAGCGCACAAGCCGGTCTCGCGCACTAGCCGGGCAGGATATTCACCGCCCTGGCGGCGATCAGCGCGACGGTGACCAGCGAGATGGCCGACTGGACCATGAACAGCAACTTGGCCCATCGGGATAGCGGCATGGTGTCGGTTGGTGAGAAGGCCGTCGAGTTGGTGTAGCTGACGTAGAGATAGTCGAAGAAGATGGGTTCCCAGTCCCGGTCCAGCCGCTCGTCGGCCATTTGCGGAAACAGCAGGTCCGGGGTGTGCACCAACCCGTTGGCTCGGCTGGCCGGGCCACCCCGGTCGTACTCCCAGTACCACAAGCCGAAGACGATGGTGTTGGTGAACCAGATCTCGGCACCGCCGACCAGTAGCTGCACCGCCGGGATCTTGCCGCCGGAGGTTATCTCGTGAATGAGCAAGCCGACCGACAGCGCGTTGGTGAGTGCCACCAGGGCCAGCAAGATCTGGCTTGCCAGCCGGACTCGCCCGCTGCGCCGCGACATCCGGTCCGGGTGACTGATCACCAGCGCCATCAGGGCCAGTAGCTCGATGATCTGCAGCAGGTAGCGAGGATGGATGGTGAAGCGATCCGGCAGCAGGGTCTGCAAGACCACCGCGAGTAATACCGACAGCGCCACCCACCAGCGTTGCTCACCTTCGGTACCGCGACACCAGGCAGGCAGTGAGTGCTGGTGGCTTGGCGGCGACGATGCGGCTGCGGCTGGATCCTCGGTCACGACCGAATTGTGCCGGGACGAGGCCGCCGAACAGGGGAGGCGACCCGGAGCGGCTAGTTTGGTAGTGGTCGGACAGGGTCTCGAACGAAAGGCATGAGCATGCTAATCCGGATAGGTGCTCGGCTGGTGATCCTGGCTCTGATCATTGGGCTGGTCGCTCAACTCGTACCGGGAATCCACGTCTACGGCGGGTTCTGGGCGCTGCTCTGGATCTCGGTAGTGTTCTCGATAGTGAATGCGATTCTCGGACCGGTCTTCAAGTTGCTCAGTCTGCCGCTGATAGTGCTGACCCTCGGCTTCTTCCTGCTGGTCGTGAACGCGGCCTTGCTCGGCATCACCGCGGCCCTGAGTAGCCACCTGGATGTCGACGGCTTCGGTTCGGCGGTGGCCGGCGGCCTGCTCATCGCCATTTTCAGCTGGCTTGCCGAGATGGTCTTTCCGACCAAGCGCAAACTCGCCGACCGTAGCTCCGAGCAGTGGCGGCTAGACCGGTAGTTGCGCGATCAGCCGGGCCGGCGCGCAGCAGCGGTAGGCATCGGCGACCAGCTCGCCGATCATCGTCCAATCCAGCGGCTCGACGTCCAGCCGGACGCCGAGCCAACCCCGGGTACCGACATAGGGCGGGACGAAGAACCGAGCGGGGTCCTCGGCGACCAGCGCCTGCTGGGCGCCGTCCGGAGCGGCCAGCCAGCAGCCGACTATCTCGTCGTGATGCTGGTTGGCGTACATCACGAAGGTCTTCTTGGCGCGAATGAACCAGGTCGGCTCGCCGTGACTGAGCCGCTCGGTGACTTCCGGCAGCGCTAGGCACAGCGTGCGTAGCTGGTCCAGCGGGCTCATCCGACCGGCAGCTTGTTCCGGACGGTGTTGGCGGCCGAGTGCAGCGCGAGTTCGCTGTCGCGGCGCAGATCGCTGGCCGCGTGGCTGATCGCGGCCGGCGCGTGCTTGGCGCGCCAGCCCAGCGACGGGCGGCCCTCGGTGTCCACCGCGGCCAGCAGCAGGCCACCGAGCAGGCCGGCATTCTTGATGAAATGCAGCCGCTGCACCTTGCGCTTGGCCGGATCTGATTCGTCCCAGAACCGGTGACCGGCCAGCGTGGTCGGGATCAGGCTGGCGGCCAGCGCGGTGGCGGACAACCGGGGGAACCGGCCGAACGCGAGCAGCGTGCCGGCCGCGACCTTGACCGCCGCGTCCAGCCGGACCACCTGCTCGGTGCTGGACAGCTGTGGCACCGCGTCTACCACCGGCGCCACGATCGATGCGGCCGTCGGCGCCTTGGACCCGGGATGGCGGAAGGCTTCCAGGCCACCGGCGATGAAGCTGGCCGCGAGCATCGGACGGGCAAGTGCGCGAATGAGAGCCATCGCTACATCATGCCAACTTCGGCCGACAACCGGCCACCACCGAGCTGGCTGGTCCGCCGCGGGGACGAGGCCGTACCGTCAAGGGGTGCCCGCCGGAGCCTCCATGCTCAAGCTGCTTCATCCGAAGTGGCTGGTGCTGCACGTGCTGACGGTTGCCGCCTGCGTCATCATGATCCTGCTTGGCCAGTGGCAGTGGCGGGTGGCTCACCAGCATCACGGCGACATCCGCTACTACGCCTACGCGTTCCAGTGGTGGGCGTTCGTCGGGTTCGCCTTGCTCATGTGGTTCCGGATAATTCTCGACTACCGGCGCAAGCCGGCGGTCGATGCCGCCGATCGCGCCGCGGCCGTCGCCGAGCGGCCGGTCACCGGGAGCCGCTACCTGGCCTACTCGCCACCGGCGGTTCCGGCGTTCGATGCCGATCCGGAACGCAGGCGGTTCAACGCCTACCTGGCCCGGTTGAACGCGACCGAGCCGGCCGCCGCACGACCTCAGACCGCCAACCGAGAGAGCGCAGAGTGACTACGATCGTGTCCCGGGGCCTGCCCGGTTCCTTCCTGCGGTACCGGATCTTGGCCTACACCACCGGGGTGCTGCTGGTCCTGCTGGTGTTCGTCGCGATCCCGCTCAAGTACTGGGGCCATAACAGCGCCCCGGTGGCGGTGATCGGCACCGCGCACGGTTTCCTGTTCATGGTCTACCTGGTCGCGGCGTTCGACCTCGGAGTCCGGCTGCGCTGGCCGCTGCTCAAGCTTGGCCTGGTGATGCTGGCCGGTACCGTCCCGTTCTGCTCGTTCTACGCCGAGCATCAGGCCAACCTGGACGTCCGGGCACGGCTGGCCGCCTGGCAGAACATCGCTGTCTGAGCCCGAGCGTGGTCCCGCCGGCTCAGTCGGCCGTCCGGCGGCGATAACCCTCGCCAAGGCCAGCAACCAGCGCGTCGCGGGCCCGGGCCACCCGGGACCGGATGGTGCCGACCGGGCAGTTCAGCACGTCGGCTGCCTCGGCGTAGGACAGCCCCAGGACCTGGGTGAGGACGAATGCTTCGCGGAACGAGGTATCGAGGTTGTCGAGCAGGATCCGCAGGCTGACGGTGTCCGCGGGGTCCGAGCCACGGCCGGTGGGCTCCAGATCGGCCATCGGAGTAACCGGCTTGCGCGACCGGATCGCGTCCGCGCACACCCGACGGGCGATGGACAGCAGCCAAGTACGGGCCGAAGATCGGCCGGCGAAGCGATGCAGCGACCCGAAGGCGCGGGCGAACGTCTCCTGCGCGAGGTCCTCGGCGTCGGCCGGGCTGCCCAGGTGCGCGCACAGCCGCCAGACGTCGGCCTGCGAGCGGCGGACGAACTCGCCGGCGGCCGCCTGGTCACCGGCCCGAGCGCGCAGTGCAGCCAGGGTGAGCGCATCGAACTCTGACCCGTCGGGCAGCATCGTCGTTTCCTCTCAGCGGCGCCGGCGGCGCCGCACGGTGGCATGGTCGTGATCCCGGACACATCCGGGGAACCGGCAATCGATTCGAGCCGACTGTGATGGGCATGACCTGTGCGCGCTACCGCGAGGGAGCCTCAGCGCGGTTGGACGGGGAGCCGTTGGGCATCTCGGCCACCGCGCTGAAGAAGCACCTCGAGGTCTGTGCCGATTGTGCCGGATGGCTGGCGACCGCGGAGCGGGCCGGTCGGTCATTGCGGGTCACCGGGGTCACCCCGCCCGATCTGAGCGAGCGGATCCTGCAGCAGGTGGTGCTGCCGTCGGCCCGGCTGGCCAGGCGCCGGTGGCTGCTGCGGGCCGGGCTGATCGCGCTCGGGTTCGTCCAGTGGGCGCTGGCGATGCCGGCGCTGTTCGGCCAGAACGTTGGCGGCCACACCGACCTGCTGATGGGCGCGCACGCGGCGCACGAGAGCGCGGCGTGGAACCTGGCGATGGGCGCGGCGTTCCTGGCGGTGGCGGTGAAGCCGGTCCGGGCGATCGGCACACTGCCGATCCTGACCACCTTCGTGGTGGTGCTGTCGGTGCTCTCCGTCCCGGACGTGCTCGCCGGAGCGGTCGCGGCGGCCCGGCTGGCCAGCCACGCGGGGGTGGTCGCCGGGCTGATCCTGGTGGCCTTGACCTCGCGCGCCGAGCGGCTGCCAAGCCCCGGCCGGGTACGAGCGAGGGCCGGCGACGGCGCCGAGACCGCGCCGGGCAGCGGCCGCCGCCGGGGCGCGGCATGACCGGGCTGCACCGGCTGGTTGTTGCGCTGCTGATGGCTGGCTTCGGCGTGCTGCTGTTCGCGCCGAGTGCTTCGGCGCACGCGGTGGTGGTCGGCTCCGATCCGGTCGACGGCAGCCGGCTGGCCAGCTCGCCGACCAGCGTGACCATCCGTTTCGACGAGCCGGTCGGGCTGGACCTCGGCTACCTGCGGGTCGTCGACTCGGTCGGTCGCCGGGTGGATGCCGGAACCGCCAGCCACCCGGCCGGCAACGGAGCCGCGATCACAGTGCCGCTCAAGGCCGGCCTGGGCAACAGCAGCTACCTGGCCAGCTTTCGGGTCACTTCGGCCGACTCACACCCGATCGCGGGCTCGATCCGGTACGTGGTGGGGGACGGGGCGCTCGGCGCGCAGGGACCGTCCAGCTCGACCCCGGTCAACCAGGCGGTGTCCACCGCGCTGGCGGTCAGTCACTGGCTCAGCTTCGTCGGTGTCGGGCTGGTCGGCGGCAGCTGGTTGATCTTCTCGCTGTGGCCCTCCGGCCAGCGCAGCCAGCCGATTCGGCGGCTGGTCTGGACCGGCTGGACGGTAGCGGTACTCGGCGCGGTGGCCGAGTTCCTGCTGCAGGGGCCGTACTCGGCGGGCAGTGGCCTGTCCACGGCCACCCAGAGCACGCTGCTGGACGCGACGCTGCACATCAATGCCGGCCAGCTGTTGTCGGTCCGGGTGCTGCTCATCGGCATCCTGGGCGCGGTGTTGACCGCGCTGTTCGCCGACCGCCGCCGCCGGCCGAGCTGGGCGGCCGAGGTGGCGGCCACCGTCGGGGTCGGCATCGTGGTGACGTTCGCGGCGGCCGGACATACCCAGACGGCCAACCCGCGCTGGTTGGCGGTGCTGGTCGATGCGCTTCACCTGACCGCGATGATCGTTTGGCTGGGCGGCTTGGCGGTGCTGCTGGTGGCGGCGTTGACCAGATCGCACCGGTCCGCGGCCGACGGGGACGCGGACCGGGCTGACACCGACGAGCTGTCCGCCGGGCTGCCGGTGTTTTCCCGGATAGCGCTGGCCTGCGTGGTGACGCTGGCGGTGACCGGCACCATTCAGGCCTGGCGCGAGATCGGGTCGGTGGCGGCGATCACCAGCACCCGCTACGGCCAGCTGGTGCTGCTCAAGGTGGTCCTGTTCTGCGGGCTGGTCGGGCTCGGCTATCTGGCGCGGCGGGCGCTCAAGCGCGCGGCCGGCGGCGGCAGCGCGCTGGTCAGGCTGCGTCGGACGCTGCTGACCGAGGTGACGGTCGGTGCCTCGGTGCTGGCCGCCACCGGCGTGTTGATCGCTCAGCCGCCGGGCGGGGTAGCGCTGGCCGCCGACCACGCCAAGCCGCGGTCCACCACGGTGGCGGTCACCGCGAGTTCCAATGCGGTGGTGGAGGTCGATCCGGGGGTGCACGGGGACGTGCAGCTCACGATCCAGCTCACCGGCGGTCTCAAGGCCACCAGCGTGAGCGCCACCGCCACGCTGCCCGCCAAGCAACTCGGCCCGATCCCGGTGAAGTTGCAGGCGGTCGGACCGGGCAGCTACAGCGGTTCCGGGGTGCTGCTGCCGGCAGCGGGCAGTTGGCAGATCAACGTCACGGTGCAGACCTCGCAGTTCGATGCCAGCACCGCGGTGGCCACCCTCCGGGTCTACTGAGTAGGACTGGACGTGGCGAACTTGTCTAACGCGAACTTGGCTAACGCTAACTTGTCCAACCTGGCCGCCGGCCGCACAGCCGTGCTACAGCTGGCTAAGGGACGATTCGGGCCGTGAACCGTCCTCGGATGTCGCTGATCGCGGCCGCGATCGTGGTCGCGGCAGGTGTGGCCGGCCTGGTGCGCGGCGCGATGCCGCAGACCGTCGCGGGGGCCAGCGCGCCGGCAAGCCAGCCGAACCCGATCGTGATCTCCGGTGCGTACGTGCGCGAGCCTGCCAATGGGATCAATGCTGCGGCCTACTTCACCGTCTACAACCTCTCCGATACCGCCGACACGCTCGAGACGGTGGCCTCCGGGGCAGGGGCACAGACCACCTTGCACACCTCTGACGCCGGCGGTGGCATGCAGCCGTCCGGTGGCTTGACCATTCCGGCGCACGGTAGCTACAGCCTGACACCCAGCAAGGGACACGTGATGATCGAGAAGCTGTACGGCCCGCTCAAAGCGGGACAGAGCGTCAACCTGCAATTGACGTTCGCTCGAGCCGGCGAGGTGCTGGTGACCGCGCCGGTGATCGGGGTAACCGAGGCCCTACCGACGCCGGGCGTGCCCAAGTGAGGCGGCCGGTGCTGGTGGCGCTGAGCGGGCTGGCGCTGGGTGCGGTAGTGCTGCTGACCGGCTGTGGCGGCGACAGCAAAGCTAGTTCGGCGTCGCCGGTCCGGTCGGAGCTGAACGATCACACCAATCCGAGCTACTCCGGGATGGGGCTGACGCCGCCGCAGCCGCGACCGCAGTTCACGTTGACCGATGTGGCCGGCAAGCCGTTCAAGTTCGGATCGGCCACGGCCGGCAAGCTGACGCTGCTGTATTTCGGCTACACCAACTGCCCGGATGTTTGCCCGACCACGTTGGCCGACGTCACCCAGGCGCTGCGGGCGGTGCCGGCGGCGGTCCGGTCGGCGACCCAGGTGGTGTTCGTGACCACCGACGTCAAACGGGACACGTCGGCGGTGCTCGGCAGCTACCTGTCGAAGTTCGATCCGGGGTTGCCGAACCGCTATATCGGGCTTACCGGTACTCAGCCGGAGATCGATGCCGCGCAGGCCGCCGCGCACGTGACGCTGGCCGAGGACGAGGGCCAAACTCACTCGGCTCAGGTCTTGCTCTACGGTTCTGACGACTACGCACGCGTCGCGTTTCTGGAAAGTGCCAACGAAGCGGACGCGATCGCGCATGATCTGTCAGTGGTAGCAGGCATCAAGTGAAAGGTCTTCGACGTGAATTTGGCAGCTCTATCGGCGCACCGAGACAAGCTGAGCTGGGCGGGTCTTGCCGTCCGGGTCGTCCTTGGCGCGGTGTGGATCTGGGCCTCGCTGTCCAAGATCGGTGATCCGCGGACGTTCGTGCGGGCCGTTCGCGCCTACGATGCCTCGCCGGAGTGGCTGAGCAAGGCCATCGGTTACGGGTTGCCGATGCTCGAACTGGTGCTGGCGATCCTGCTGCTGGTCGGGCTGATCGTCCGCTACGCGGCGGCGGTGAGCGCCTTTCTGCTGGTGGTGTTCATCGTGGGCGTCCTGCAGGCCTCGGCCCGCGGAATCAAGATCGAATGCGGCTGCTTCGGTGGGGGTGGCGCGTCCGACTCGACGTCCTACACCCTCGACGTGCTGCGCGATCTGGGCGGCGGCGCATCGTTCGAGCCGGAGTTCGCGCCGGAGCGGCCGGGCGAGGT
>FTJM01003569.1_pt1 | contig 12799 bp, 11 predicted proteins | sample 1658941 | NCBI WGS metagenome assembly FTJM01 (sample SAMEA3914876, study PRJEB12502) | metagenome | biome: forest; material: soil | place: USA | collected 2011-06-22 | depth 0.3 m
GTCACCGGCCTGATCAAGGCCAATGTGCCGTCCCGGCTCGGTTTCAAGACCTCCTCGGTGACCGACTCCCGAGTGATCCTGGATCAGCCGGGCGCCGAGAAACTGCTGGGCAAGGGGGATGGGCTGTTCCTGCCGATGGGCGCATCCAAGCCCGCCCGAATCCAGGGCGCCTACGTCACCGATGCCGAGATCAACGCGATCGTCGCGCATTGCAAGACCCAGTTGCAGCCGAACTACCGCGCGGACGTCACCGCGCCAGCAGCGGTGAAGAAAGAGGTCGATTCCGATATTGGCGACGATCTCGATGTGTTCCTGCAGGCTGTCGAGCTGGTGGTATCGACCCAATTTGGCTCGACCTCGATGTTGCAGCGAAAGCTGCGGGTGGGATTCGCCAAGGCCGGCCGGTTGATGGACCTGATGGAGTCGCGTTCGATAGTCGGCCCATCTGAGGGCTCGAAGGCGCGCGACGTGCTGGTCAAGCCGGACGAGCTGGCCGGACTGATCTACACGTTGCGCAATGGCGGTAGCGCCGAGGACTTAGTGGAAGACGATGCTCAAGACAGTGCGGAAGATGGTGTGGCTGGCCTGGTTGGCGCAGCTGACCCGGCGTTCTAGCCGGCACCGATTCAGCCGGCTCAGTTGTGTCCAGCCCCGGTTGTCCAGCAGTGTTGCCCAGCCCAGTGTCCAGGCAACGAAAAAAGCCTGGCAGCCGATCGGCTGCCAGGCTCTTTTGCGTGGCTGGGTTAGCGAGCCGCGTGTCGAGCCGTGTAGAACATCCGCCGAAGGCCGAGCCTTGCGCGCAGCGCACTCGAATGGCGACCGACGGCAGCCGGCGCCGGTGCGGGCTCGGCCCAGGTCGCGGCCCGCGGTCGCGTCAACTGAAATCCGGTCATTATCAACACCTCCGGTGCTCAAGGTAGTGGTGTGACTCGTGTGACGGTTGAGGCGCGCGGTGCCAATGACGATTTGTTACCGATGTTGGAGGGCAATCACAGGGTCAGTGTTCGCTCACAGTGTCAGTAACATCCGGGAATTGCCCAGAGTGTTCGGCTTGACGTATTCCAGGTCGAGGAACTCGGCAACACCGGCGTCATAGGATCGCCGCATTTGTGAATAGCCTTCGGCATCCACCGGAGTTCCCTCGATCTCGACAAAGCCGTGCCTACCGAAGAAGCGGGTTTGGAATGTCAGCGCGAACAACCGCTGCAGGCCGAGCTCGCGCGCGGTCTCGATCAATTCGGCCAGGATCAGGTCTCCGATCTTGCGACCCCGGCAGTCCGGCGCGACCGCCAGCGTGCGGATTTCACCCAGGTCCTGCCACAGCACGTGCACGGCACCGCAGCCGGCGATCCGATCATCGAGTTCGGCGACCCGGAATTCCTGGACACCCTCGTAGAGCGTCACGGTGTCCTTTGCCAGCAACAATCGCTGCCCGGTGTAGGTGTCGATCAGGCTCTTGATCGCCGGGACATCCGATGTCCGGGCACGGCGGACACGCGCCTGATGGGCGGCTCGCTGGGAAGCTGACGGAATTTCGGAGTGAGGCACGGCGAACAGAATACCGAGCCCGCGGGCTCGCGATCGGTGGCAGCTGGCACGGGTAGCCTCTGGGTGTGTCTGGAAAATCGCCCGGGTCGGCTTCGAACAATGTGGCGATCGTGACTCTCGGATGTGCCCGCAACGAGGTGGACTCTGAGGAACTGGCCGGCACCTTGGCTACCCGAGGTTGGCAGCTCACCGACGCCGCCGGCGCGGACGTGGTTGTGGTGAACACCTGCGGTTTCATCGACTCCGCGAAGAAGGACTCCATCGACACCCTGCTGGCGGCCGCCGATGGCGACCGCAAAGTGGTCGCGGTCGGCTGCCTGGCCGAGCGCTATGGCGAGCAGTTGGCCGATGCCCTTCCGGAGGCAGCCGCGATCCTGGGTTTCGACAGCTACGCCAGCATCGACGAGCGCCTGGACGATGTGCTGGCAGGGCGCCAGATCGCGCCGCATATCCCGTCGGATCGACGTGCGTTGCTACCGATCAGCCCGGTGCGGCGCCCGGATGCGGCGGCCGACGTCGCGGTTCCGGGGCATAGCTGGGGACCGACCGGAGCCCGCAAGCGGCTGGCCGATTCACCGGTCGGCTATCTCAAGCTCGCCTCCGGCTGCGACCGGCGGTGCACGTTCTGCGCGATCCCATCGTTTCGTGGTGCGTTCGTTTCCAGACCGCCGGCCGACGTGCTGGCCGAGGCACAGTGGCTGGCCGCCAACGGCGTTCGGGAGCTGGTACTGGTCAGTGAGAACTCGACCTCCTACGGCAAGGATCTGGGCGACCTGCGGGCGCTGGAGGCGCTGCTGCCGCAACTGGCCAGCGTCGAGGGCATCGAATGGATCAGGGTCTCCTACCTGCAGCCAGCCGAGCTCCGGCCATCGCTGCTGCAGGCGATCGCGACGACGCCCGGCGTGGTGCCGTACTTTGACCTGTCCTTCCAACACTCAGCCAATCAGGTGTTGCGCCGGATGAAGCGGTTCGGCTCGACCGAATCGTTCGTCGAACTCATCTCCGGAGCCCGGGCGTTGGCGCCTGGGGCGGGCATTCGCAGCAATGTGATCGTCGGCTTTCCGGGCGAGACCGAGGACGACGTTGCTGAACTCGAACGGTTCCTGACCGCCGGCCGGCTGGACGTTGTCGGCGTGTTCGGCTATTCCGACGAGGACGGCACCGAAGCCGAGGCGCTGCCAGGCAAGCTGGCCCCAGAGCTGATCGCGGCTCGGGTCGAGCGGGTCACCAGCCTCGCCGAGGAGCTGATGAGTCAGCGCGCCGAGGACCGGATCGGTGAGACCGTCGAGGTCTTGCTGGAGCTGGTGACCGAGCTCGAGGTGACCGGCCGAGCGGCGCACCAGGCGCCGGAAACCGATGGTGCGGTGATCCTCACCGGGCGGCTGGCCGAGCTGCGGGTGGGACAATTCGTGCGGGCAGTGGTGACCGGCAGCGAGGGTGCGGACCTGGTTGCCGAAGTGGTGCCCGGATCGGCGAAATGACCGGCATCGACCCGGTCGTGGCGCGGCGGGAATCGCCGGCGGACCACATCGGCGATCCGGTTACCACGGTGTCGGCCTGGAACATCGCCAATGGCTTGACCATGCTGCGGCTGGTACTGGTTCCGTTCTTCGCGCTCGCGCTGTTCTCCGCCGGTGGGCACTCGCGAGGCTGGCACGTGGTGGCCTGTGCGATCTTCGTGGTGGCCAGCCTCACCGATCGGATCGACGGCGACATCGCCCGTAAGAGAGGGCTGGTCACCGAGTTCGGCAAGCTCGCCGATCCGATCGCCGACAAGGCCTTGATCGGGACCGCACTCGTCGGCCTGTCCGTCCTGGACGAGCTGAGCTGGTGGTTCACCGTGCTGATACTGGTCCGCGAGGTCGGCGTGACGCTGCTGCGGTTCTGGGTCATCCGGCACGGCGTGATGCCGGCCAGCCGTGGCGGCAAGGTCAAAACCCTGCTGCAGGCCGTCGCCATCGGGCTGCTGGTGTTGCCGCTGTCCGGGGCCTGGCACGCCGGTGCGATCGCGGTGATGTGGGCTGCGGTGCTGCTGACCTTGGCTACCGGGGTGGACTATGTCTTCCGGGCAGTCAGCCTGCGTCGCCAGGCACAGTCATGATCGGTAGCCAGCTGCCGGATGCCCGCGGGTTCAGCTGAGCGGCGACACAGCCGATTGGAACAGCTGATTGGAACACCAGCCGGTCGGCCGCCGTTGAACCAGATGGTGTTGGACCCGCTGGCTCTGCAAGTTCACGGTCCAGGGCTGTGGTGCAGGTAACGGATCGGGGTTCGCTCTGAGCAAACAAATGTTTTTGCGGGGCGGCGATGTCAGCCTGCGGGCTAGCATTGATCGAACAACGCTTATTCAGCAACCGGTCTACCCGGGCTGGGTATCAGGGAGGGGTGTCGCGAGATGGCAGTACTACGCCACGTGGTAGGCGAGACCCTGCGCGCGGTGCGCCTGCGGCAGCGGCGCACGCTGCGCGAGGTATCGGCCGCTGCCCGGGTCAGCTTGGGCTATTTGTCGGAGATCGAGCGGGGGCACAAGGAGCCGTCCTCGGAACTGCTGGCCGCGATCTGCGAGGCTCTGGACGTACCGTTGTCCGAGGTCTTCCTGGCGGTGTCGGACACCTTGCGCAGGCAGGAACTGATGGCCGAGCGGGCCACCGTGCTCGGGGTTCGACGCGGGGCTTCGGTCCTGGCGCCGGCCCGGCCACTCTCGGATGGCCCGCAGGTACGGGCGTTTCCGAACGTTGCCGCCTGAGCGCTGGTTGAGTCTCAGGTAGCGGTTGAGACCCTAGGCGTGTCGGAGCCCTGAATACTCGGCTGCGTTCGCAACAGGCCTAGCTTTGAAATATGAGCACGCATGGCCCCTCCCCGCGACCCGATCCACTGACCGAGATCGTGCTGTGCCCGACCACCGGACGCGCGCTGCCGGGCGCACCGGGCTGGACCGCGCCGCCGCCGGTGAATGCCCGCACCACGACCGGCACCCGCAGCCGGGCCGCGATCCTGGACGGTGCCCGGCGGGCGGTGCTTGCCAATGGAACCAAGATCACCATGGCCCAGATCGCCGCTAGAGCGGGCGTCGCCAAAGGGACGCTCTACAACCACTTCCGGGCCCGCGAGGACGTCCTCGCCGAGTTGTTGCTCGCCGAGATCGACGACCTGATCGCGGCGGTATCGCACCTGCGGTTGGCTGATGCGCTCACCCAGGCGGCACTGGCGGTGTCCGAGCATCCTCTGCTGGAGGCGCTCGGTGGCCAGGACAGCTTGGCCCTGTCGGTGCTTGCCAGGGTCGATGTCCGGTCCGCCGGTTGGGCCAGGGTTGCCCAGGCAACTGAGCGACTGCTGAGCACGAACGGGCGTCGAGGCACCCCGACAGTGCTGCGCTGGCTGTCCTCGTTCGTGATCGCACCCGCCGAGGATCGCGACATTGTCGCCGATGTTGCGGTCCTGGTTGCCGGCTTGCCTCCTGCTCGCTAGCCGGTAGCCCCTGGCAGCGGTGCTGACCCGATCAGGTGGGCTTGGACTGGTGTGGTGTGGATGAGGCAGACTGGAGGGGCTGGCAGGGTGCCCGGCCGTAGGTTTGTCGCAGGTTCGTCTGATGGAAGGTCGTGTCGCAGAGATGGCTAACGGGTTCGCGAAGGCGTGGAATTACGTCTCGGCCTGGTTCAGCGCGAAGGTCGACGAGAAGGCCGACCCGAAGATCCAGATCCAGCAGGCGGTCCAGGATGCGCAGCGTCAGCATGCGAGCTTGACTCAGCAAGCGGCCAACGTGATCGGCAACCAGCATCAGCTGGAGATCAAGCTTGACCGCCAGCTCGGTGAGATCGAGCAGCTGCAGGCGCAGGCGCGGCAAGCCCTGGTGCTGGCCGATCAGGCTCGGACGCAGGGTGAGGAAGCCAAGGCTGCCGAATTCGAGCAGACGGCCGGAGTGCTGGCGAACCAGCTGGTAACGGCCGAGACGTCGGCGGCGGATCTCAAGCAGTTGCACGATCAGTCCATCGGAGCCGCCCAGCAGGCCCGGCAGGCGGTGCAGGACAATGAGGTGCGGCTGCAGGAGAAGCTTGCCGAACGCACCAAGCTGCTCAGCCAGCTGGAGCAGGCGAAGATGCAGGAGCAGGTGTCGGCCTCGCTGAGTTCGATGAGCGAGCTGGCCGCACCACGCAACACGCCCTCTCTGGAGGACGTGCGGGACAAGATCGAGCGGCGCTACGCCAACGCGCTCGGCCAAGCCGACCTGGCCTCGAACTCCACCCAAGGCCGGATGCTCGAGGTGAAGAAGGCGACCGTGAACATGGCGGCGCAATCGCGGCTCGCCGAGATCCGGGCCTCGATGGGTGCCAGCATGCCGCAGTCCACGCCTGCGGCACCGGCCGTGCAGGCGAACTCGCAACCGGCGATCGGCAACGCCACCCCGGCCGCCACTCCCGCATCGGAGGAGCAAGCCTCGCCGCAGCAGACCGAGCCGAGCTAGCCGGCCCGCTGCTGGCCTCTTCAGCGTTCGGCTACCCGGTTGCTGGGCAGCTGAGCGGAGGGTAGCTCAGCTGCTGAGCGGTTGGCAGGCAGGACAGAAATAGCTGATCCGGTCCTGATCCCTCGTGGTGGCGGCCTCACTCGTGGTGGCGGCGCCGAGCCGGTGGGCGCTGCAAATCTGCACCGCGGTGCCGCAGACTCGGCAACCCTTGCCGTTGCGGCCGTACACCCAGTACTGCTGGCCGGGCGTCCGCCAGCCGGTGGTCGAGCGTTCCCGATCGGCCAGGTTCGCGCGGAGCAGCCGGGCCGCGTCGGAGATGATCGCCGGCAGGTTGGCCACCTCAGCAACCGGTGTCTGCGGGTTCACCCGGTTCAGGAATAGTAGTTCGCTCTTGTAGACATTGCCGATTCCGGCCACCAACCGCTGGTCCAGCAACGCCTGCTCGATCGGCCGGGTCGGCTGCTCGGCGAACCGGCGCAACGCCTCGTCCCGGTCGAAATCGGCCGCCAGAAGATCCGGACCAAGCTGACCGACCACGCTCGCCTCGGACGTGCTGGGCAGCAGCGCCAGGTCATGCAACCGGATTCCGGTCGCGAGCCATTCGGCATTTCCGATCAGCGCCCGGATCTCGAAGTCCCGACCGCGTGGGCGCACGCCGGCCGGGCCGACTCGCCAGCTGCCGTCCATCCGGAGATGGCTGTGCAGGGTCTGCCCAGTGGAGAACCTGATCAGGATGTGCTTGCCACGCGGCACCACCTCGGTCACGTTGGCTTGTCGCAGATCCGCCAGCGCGAGGCTAGCTATTCGCAGGTCGAAGCGAGTGATCGGCCGGCCGGCCAGCGCCGCGTGCAGCCTCCGGCAGGTGATGAAGACGGTGTCGCCCTCAGGCACCGGATCAGCCCCGTAACCGGAGCCCGCGCGGGGAAGGTCGGAAGCCGGCTCGCTCCAAGGCCTCACCCAGTGGCGCGCGTGAGACCGGATCGCCGTCGGCCGATTCCACGTGCAGCTTGCCCAGCGCGCCGCCTCGCGCGCTGATCGCCAGTGCCGCGGCGGCCGTGTCGAGGCTGGTTGGATCCTCGGTGAAGGACAGTAGGGTTTTGCCGCCACGCTCGACATAGAGCACGCACTCGCCGTCCACCAGCACCACCAGCGCCCCGGCCTTCCGGGCCGGCTGGTGGCCTCGCTTACCTGCCTCAAGCTCCGGCTGGCGGATCCGGTCAGGCCAGTTCAGCGCGGCGCCGTACGGGTTCGCCGGGTCGGTCGCCGCCAGCACCATCGATTCGACCGGCTGGTTGGTAGCCCGGTCAGCCTCGGCTACCAGCGTGCGTAGCCGGTCTATGGCGCCGGTCAGCCCGAACTGGGCAGCGCCGAGACCATCGACGAAGTAACCGCGCCGATACCGGCCGGCGTCCTCGCCTTGGCGCAGCACCGGATACACCGCGGCGAACCCGCCGGGCACGTTCTCGGCCGCCACCTCGCCGCGGGTCAGGATGCCGTAGCGATCAAGTAGCACCTCGGTGCGTAGCAAGGCACGGCTGGTTTCGGTCGCGCTGCGATCGGGTAGCCGGGACCAGCGTCCCGGCAACGCTGGCGCCGCGATCTGGCTACCCTGAGCGCGGGCCATCCGGTACCTGCCGTAGCGGACCCGCGGAGCGGCGCGGCTGGCGCCGTGGGCGGTCTTGCCGCCTGCCAGCCGGTTGCGTACCGGAGCGAGCGTGTCGTTGGTGAGGTAACCGGCGAACACCAATTCCCAGATGGCGGCGACTACCTCGGACTCTGCCGGCCGGCCTGCTGAGCCGGTTGACTGCGCTGCGTCGGGGCCGCCAAACTGCGCTGCGAGCCGGTCGCTGATCGCTCGCAGGAACAGCGCCTGATCCTCACCCAGGCAATGCAGGATTGCTTTGTGCAACTCGGTGAACTCGATCTCGGCCGGCAGCGGCAGCAGCTCGGCGGCGGCGTCGGCCGGCAGCAGCGTCAGCCAGCCATCGTTGCCGGACAGCGTGCCGGTGCCTGCCCACAGCACGTCGCCTGAGCTGGTCAACTCATCGAGCATCGCGGGGGAGTAGTCGGCGACCCGAGTCGGCAGCACCAAGCTCTCCAGCGCACTGGCCGGCAGCGCAACCCCGGCCAGCTGCTCGACCACCCTGATCAGCCCGTCCACCCCACGGGTTCGCCGGGCGCCGCCCACTCCTTGCCATTCCGGCAGGAACTTGGCCAGCACCGCCTGCGGCGCCGGCTCGACCTCCCGGCGCAACACGGCCAGTGAGCGCCGCCGGATTGTGCGCAGCATGCTGGCGCCGCAGAACTGGCGACCGACCTGGCCCGGACTGAACTCACCCGCGACGACCTGGCCGGTGGCTATCAATCGCTCGATACCCGCCTGCACCACCGCGATACCCAAGCCCAGCCGCGCGGCGGGCTCGGCGAGGCTGAACGGGCCATGGGTACGGGCATACCTGGACAGCAAGTCCCCGATCGGATCGGCGACCAGTTCGGTGAATGTCTCGGGGATGCCCACCGGCAGCGCTGCGCCGAGCGCGTCGCGCACCCGACCGGCGTCCTCGATGGTCAGCCAGCGTGCTTCGCCGCCGATCCGAACCTCGATGACCCGTCGTTGCGCCAATAGCTGTGTCAGATCTGATTCGGTTGCGCCGCGTGCCAGCGCTTCCTCGGTGGTCAGGTCGCCTACCTCGCGCAGCAGGTCGTGGGTCTGGTCCGGGCCGCTGACCCGGCGCGCTTCGGTCAGCCGTTGCGCGTCGGCGATGGACTGCGCGATGGAGCCTTCGTCCAGCAGATCCCGCAGATCGGGTGAGCCCATCAACTCCGACAGCAACGAGGTATCCAGGGTGAGCGCCTGGGCCCGGCGCTCGGCCAGTGGCGCGTCGGTGTCGTAGAGGAACATCCCGACGTAGCTGAACAGCATTGACTGGGCGAACGGTGAGGCAGTAGCGGTCTCGACCTCGACCAGCCGGATCTCGCGGCCCTGCAGCTGGCGCATCAGCTCGCTCAGGCCTGGCAGATCATAGACATCTTGCAGGCATTCCCGCATCGCCTCGAGCACGACTGGGAACTGGCCGTAGTCGCGTGCGACCTGCAGCAATGAGTTCGCGCGCTGGCGCTGCTGCCACAGCGGTGCCCGTCGGCGAGGATCGCGCTTGGGTAGCAGTAGCGAGCGGGCCGCGCATTCCCGAAAGCGCGCGGCGAACAGCGCCGAATTGGTGACCTCCTGGGTGACCAGGTCGACGATCTCAGCCGGGTCGAACAGGATGAGGTCGGCGCCGGGCGGCTCCGCGGTAGTGTCGGCAACCCGGAGGACGATGCCGTCATCGGTTTGCATCGACTGCACGTCCAGGCCATGTCGCTCGCGCAGCGACGCCGAGATGGCTAGTGCCCAGGGTGCGTTCACCGGCGCGCCGAAGGGGGAATGCACCACCAACCGCCAGTCGCCCAGCTCGTCACGGAATCGCTCGACCACGATCGTCCGGTCAGTGGGCAGCTGTCCGGTGGCGGCACGCTGCTCGCCGAGGTAGCTGATCAAGTTGCCCGCGGCCCACTCATCCAGGCCGGCGGCGGTGGCCCGATCCAGCGCGGTGGCGGCATCGGCGGCGCCGAGTTCGCGCACGAAAGCGCCTAGGGCACGGCCCAACTCCACCGGCCGGCCCAACGAATCCCCTTTCCAGAAAGGCATCTTGCCGGCTTGGCCGGGAGCCGGAGTGACCAGCACTCGGTCGTGCGTGATGTCCTCGATTCGCCAGGACGAGGAGCCCAGCAGGAATACCTCGCCGACCCGGGACTCGTAGACCATCTCCTCGTCCAGCTCGCCGACCCGGCGGCCGGGGCCGTCCGCCGAAGCCAGGAAGACGCCGAACAGCCCACGATCAGGGATCGTGCCACCCGAGGTGACGGCCAGCCGCTGCGCGCCGGCCCGCCCGGTCAGGATGCCGGTCACTCGGTCCCAGATCAGCCGTGGCCGGAGTTCGGCGAAGGCGTCCGAGGGGTAGCGGCCGGCCAGCATGTCGAGCACCGCATCCAGCGCCGCTCGGGGCAAGGTGGCGAAGGAGGCGCTGCGCCGGACCAGCGCCTCGACCTCGTCCACGGTCACGCTATCCAGCGCGACCATCGCGACGATCTGCTGGGCGAGCACGTCCAGCGGATTGCGCGGGTAGCGGATCGACTCGATCTGCCCGGTGCGGATTCGTTCGGCAACCACTGCACATTCGAGCAGGTCGCCACGGTACTTCGGAAAGATCACGCCGCGGGACTCGGCGCCCACCTGATGGCCGGCTCGGCCGAGCCGCTGCAGGCCGGCGGCCACCGACGGCGGGGATTCCACCTGTACCACCAGGTCGACCGCACCCATGTCGATGCCCAGCTCCAGTGACGACGTCGCGACAACCGCCGGAATCCGGCCAGCTTTGAGATCCTCTTCCACGAGCTGCCGCTGCTCCCGCGAGACCGATCCGTGATGCGCTCGGATGTCGGCTACCCGCTGCGGATCCCGTTCGGCTGCCAGGTCATTGAGCCGGGCGGTAAGCCGTTCGGCGAGCCGGCGGGAGTTGGCGAACACGATCGTCGAGCGATGACTGTCGATCAGATCAAGTACCCGCTCCTCGACATGTGGCCAGATCGAAGATCGGCGTTGCGGGTCTGCGCTCAGGTCAGGCTGGCCGGTACCGAGCTCGGTCAAGTCCTCCACCGGCACCACTACCGACAGGTCGATCCGCTTGGTGGCCGGCGGCTGCACCACGGTCACCGGCCGGCCACCGGCCAGGTAGCTGGCGACCTCGGCCACCGGACGTACGGTCGCGGACAGCCCGATCCGCTGGGCTGGCCGTTCCAGCAGCGCGTCCAGCCGTTCCAGGCTGACCGCAAGGTGCGCACCGCGCTTGGTCGCCGCCACTGCGTGTACCTCGTCGATGATCACCGTCTCGACCCCGGCCAGCGCAGCACGGGCCGCCGAGGTCAGCAGCAGGAACAACGACTCCGGTGTGGTGATCAGGATGTCCGCGCCGCGCCTGGCGAATGATCGACGATCTTCGGTGGTGGTGTCACCCGATCGCATCGCCACCTCGATCCGCGGTTCGGCCAGCTCGAGCCGGCGGGCGGCCTGGGAAATGCCAACCAGTGGCGAGCGCAGATTGCGCTCCACATCGGCCGCCAGCGCTTTGAGGGGGCTGACGTAGAGCACCCGGCACCGGCGCTTGGGATCATCGACGGCCGGCAGCGCCGCGAGTCGGTCGATAGCCGACAGGAATGCCGCCAGTGTCTTGCCGGAACCGGTCGGGGCAACCACCAGGGTGTGCTCGCCCCGGCCGATTGCCTGCCAGGCACCCAGCTGCGCTTCGGTGGGCCGGTCGAAGGCGCTCTCGAACCAGGCAGCGGTTGCTGGCGTGAACAGCGCGTCCATCCAACCAGTGTGCGGGATCGGTCCGACAGTTCGCGCTCAGCGATCCAATGCCGCGCGCAACCGTTGCCGTGCCACCGGCCAGTCGTCGTCGATCATCGCGAACTGGACGGTGTCGCGCCAGCTGCCGTCGGACCGGATCCGGTGCTTGCGCAGGACGCCTTCCATGCTGGCGCCCAGCCGCTGGATGGCAGCTCGGGAGCGTTCGTTGAGCACGTCGGTGTGCCACACCACCCGAGCGGCGCCGAGTTCGTCGAAGGCATGACAGAGCAGCAGCAGCTTGGACTCGGTGTTGTGGCCGGAGCGCCACCACGGCCGTCCCAGCCAGGTGTGTCCGATCCCCAGCGACCGGCTAGCGGGTGAGACTTCGTAGTAGCTGGTGGTGCCGACGAACTCGCCGGTGACCGCATCGAGCTGGGCGAACGGTAGCCGGTTGCCGTTCGCCCGGGCGGCCAGCGCGGCATAGATCTCGACCTTCGCCTGAGCCAGGGTGCGCGGCGCCGGCCTGCCGAGCCAGCGATAGACGTCCTGGCCACCGTCGTCGGCCCACAGTGCCTCGAGGAAACCGGGGGCGTGCTCGATTGCCAGCGGCACCAGCCGAACCTTGCTTCCAATCAGTTGCTGCTGGGCATACCAGCGATCTGGTTCGGGTGCCGGGCTAGCATCAACCGCTTCGGTAACAGTCACCATGGTTGCTGATCCTGCCGCAGCAACCCGCCGCCGCGCACGCCTATTACGCTGGCCTGGTGCGGTTGAGTGAGTTCTGGCAGCGAATGGAAACCCGGTTCGGATCGTCCTATGCGTACTCGCTGGCGGCTGACTACCGGGTAACCAGTCTGGGGGCGACGGTGAATGACGCCATCGAACGCGGCGATTCTCCCAAATCGGTCTGGCGCGCGGTGTGCCAGGAGTTTGAGGTGTCCCAGAAGTTGCGCTGACCGGCCGGCCGGTAACGGCTTCGGATCGTGTCGGCGTGTCGGCTACTTCAATCGAACAGGTGTTCGTCTAGGCTGGCTAGGAGCGGGCGGTCGTCCACAGATCTGATCGCGTCGGCAGAAATGTCGGTGACCGGATCTAACGTCGCAGCCAACGTTGGTCCACAGCCGAAAATGAGAGAGGTACCAGAAGATGGCCGCAGCATTCGACCGCAGCAAGGCTCTAGAGGTCGCGCTTGGACAGATCGACAAGCAGTTCGGCAAGGGGTCGGTCATGCGACTCGGTGAGCGGCCGTACGTGCCGATCGAAGTGATCCCGACCGGCTCGATCGCACTCGACATCGCGCTGGGCATCGGCGGTCTGCCGCGCGGCCGCATCGTCGAGATCTATGGTCCGGAAAGCTCCGGAAAGACCACCGTTGCGCTGCACGCGGTAGCCAACGCGCAGGC
>FTJM01001897.1_pt1 | contig 12739 bp, 13 predicted proteins | sample 1658941 | NCBI WGS metagenome assembly FTJM01 (sample SAMEA3914876, study PRJEB12502) | metagenome | biome: forest; material: soil | place: USA | collected 2011-06-22 | depth 0.3 m
CCCCGCCACGTCCGAGCGCATCGACGACCGCTTGCCAATCCGCCTCGGCGAGCTTCTTCGCATATCGCCTATGCCCGCGAGGGGGCCGAACGCCGCCTATCAGATGACCCGTGAGTCTCTTAGCGAGATCTGCGATGAGGAATGGGATCACACCTTCGCCACCAACATCTCCGCCATGTTCCACCTGTGCAAAGCGGCCGTTCCGCACATGGCCGCGGGGTCAGCCATCATCGGCAGCTCATCGGTCAACTCCGACATGCCCTCACCAACTCTGGCCCCCTACGCGGCGACCAAGGCGGCCATCGCCAACTTCTGCGCCAGCCTGGCCCAGATGCTGGGTCCACAAGGCATCCGCGTCAACAGCGTCGCACCCGGACCGATCTGGACGCCCCTGATCCCATCAACCATGGCCCCGGAGCACGTCGAGAAGTTCGGGCAGAACACCCCGCTCGGCCGACCTGGCCAGCCCGCTGAACTTGCCCCGGCCTATGTGCTCTCGCCTCCGACGACGGCAGCTACATCTCTGGCGCCCGCCTTGCCGTGACCGGCGGCCGACCAGTTCTCTAACCTCCTTTGATCAGGGTGTCATCCGCGCCGGGGCCCGAGGTACTCGCGTCGGTTGACCCCGGGCACTGGCGGGTAGCGCTGTCTTCGACGCGGCGGTAGCTGGCGTATTACGAGACGGACATCGTCGGGGCCAGCGAGCCATCAACAGCAGACCGCCCGAGCCACGGGCCGCCATCGCTGACGACACCTGGTTGGCCAGCTGAATGGTCGAGCCGATGTTCGGCGCGATCAGCCGTCACTTGTCGGCGATCGAGATATCCTCCGACGCGCCGCTATGCGCGACGCCCGCATTCAGTAGCAGCGCTTTAGACGACGACCGCCGGTCACCGCCGCGACTCGCTCTCCGAACCGTGTGGGCTCGCTCGAACTCGATGCCGCTGGCGCACCAGGTGGGCACGGCTAAGCAGGTGGCTCACCGGTGCAAATGGCCTTTCGTCGATGGCATCGTGGCGAGCGTCGAGTAGGCAGTAGCGCCGTAAGCAAGGCGCGGGACGAGGTCGCTGAGCCAGTCGGCTGTCGACCACTTCTTCGGGTCGCTCAAGCCCATCGACGCAATTGGCCCGTCGGTCACGACCATCGCCGCGACACTGATCGCTACCGCCGCGACCGGTGCCGGGAGCCGCTGCAGAATGGGTCGACTCAGGCCAGCGAGGATTCCGATGCCGACCCCGGTTGCAATCCCGGTGAGCGGTCCGAGCCCGGCGAGCCGGTTCTGCTTCGCTTCATCATCTCCGGGCACGCGGGGTGCCCGGCATTCGATGCGAGTGTGTCCACCGCTTGTTGCGGTATGTTGCTGGCCGGGCGGGCTCGCAGCGCCATGTCAAGGTACGTCACGCCCCTGCAGTCGCGCCCTGGACAACCCTTCGCAGCAGCGTCATCGAGTCTGCGTCATCACTCGTGGCAGCTCCCTCCATTCAGGTGACTCACTGCACTCCGGCACGAAACCCTTCGGCTCAGTCGCCCGGGTGGAGCAGGACCTTGGTGTAGCCGTCGATGCGCTTGTCGAACTTGTCGTACGCCTCGACCGCGTCGTCAAGCGATACCTCGTGAGAGACGATGATCGACGGGGCGGCTTGGTCTCGGATGATCAAATCCCGCAGGTAGCGGTTGTACTTCTTGACCGGGCACTGGCCGGTGCCGAGGCTGATGCCTTTGGTGAAGGCGGTCCCGAAGTCGAAGCCGTAGCGGCCTTCTTTCGCTGCCTCGGTAGAGGCGCCGGGGTCTTCGGGCTCATAGACACCGACGACACCGATCGACCCGGTCGCGCGAACTACGTTGACGAGGTTGTCGAGCACCATGGCCGGGTGCTCTTGCCCGCCGGGGTCATGGGCCTGGTAGCCGACGGTTTCGACGCCGGAGTCGACGCCGAACCCATCGGTGGCGTCCATGATCGCCTCAACGACGTCGCCGTCGGCCAGGTTGATCGCGGTAGCGCCGACCCGCTCGGCCAGCGCGAGCCGATCGGGTTGGTAATCGACGACGAACGTCTGGGAGGCGCCCCGGATGTTGGCGCTCATTGCCGCTAGCAGCCCGACCGGGCCAGCGCCGAAGATCGCCACCGTCTTGCCCGGCGTCACCTTAGCCAGTTCTGTGCCGTGATAGCCGGTCGGGAAGACGTCGGACAGCAGGGTGAAATCCGACTCCTTCTCTGTGCCGGCCGGCAGTTCGAGGAGGTTGAAGTCCGCCCATGGAACGCGCAGCAATTCGGCCTGCCCGCCCCAGTACGGGCCCATCATCGGGTAACCGTACCCAGCGCCGGGCTGCCCGGAAGGGTTAGCTCGCAGGCAAGCCGAGGTCCAGCCGTCATTGCAGTTACGGCAGGTTCCGCAAGCCAGATTGAATGGCACTGACACTCGGTCGCCGACCTTGATCCGGTCGACACTGGAGCCGACCTCCTCGACGATGCCCATGTTTTCGTGACCGAGGACCATGCCTGCATCCATATCGACGCGGCCCTCGTAGGGGTGCAAATCCGAACCGCAGATGTTGGCCGTGGTAATGCGGATGATCGCATCTTGCGGCCCTTCGATCTTCGGGTCGGCAACCTGCTCGATGGCAAGTTGGAACGGGCCCTTGTAGACGACGGCCTTCATAGCGTTCTCCTTAATCTCAAGTGGGATAGGGAAGACGTGGGCGGGTATCTGCGGCCTCCCATCCTGGCGTCGATGCGACCCAGGAAGGCTCACCAGATACAGCCCCGGCGGTTACGATTTGCCAGCGGCTGCTTTGCCTCCCTTGCGGCCGGCCTTCTTCTTCTGGGCGGTCGTGCCTCGTTTGGCGTCTCCGCCGGAGCCGCTCTGCTTACCTCCATGGCTGGCGGCCTTCGGTGAGTTCGCGATCTTCGCCGCGCGTTCTTTCGACATGCCTTTGTCTTTGAGCGCCTCGTATTGCTTCTCGTTCTTGACTGCGATCTCTTCCTCCTTCGGTTCAGCTGTCTCGGACGGGATGCCGGAACTGCTAAAGGTTGGTCAGCGCTTGCGGGGATTGCGTCTTAAGCATGGTGTTGGCCCAGCGCATCTGTCTCAGGGTTCGTGGATGGCAGTAGCCGGCCAAGGCGAGGATGTCGGTCTCGCGGCGAGCCTGGGCGTATTGGGCCAGCAGTTCCCAGCTCAACGAGCACCCGGATGCGAGCAGGTAGCAGGTGCGCAGGTCCTCCAATAGACCCAATCCCGCGGCAGACGGCTGGCGGTCACGCATCGGGTCTAGCAACTGACCGTACTTATGCGCCGCCTCGAGACCCGGAGTCGAGCTGAGACGGACTTCATACCTCGCGGCGGTGTCGACGATTCGGGCGAGGTTGTCCTGGGACCAAGCGAGCAGGTCGCGGGCAACGTGGTAGATCTCGTGCTCGCTGCAGTGCTGATCTCCGAGCTGGACGAGCTGCGCAGCGAGGACGGTCTCGTCGTCGTGAACGCGGACAAACGCGTAGCTGAGGCCTTGGTCGCCACTCGCCGGGTCGGCCCTCATCGGCTCGCCTCGGCTGCGGCGGTTTCGTCTGCGGCGCGGGCGAGCAGCTGCGTATCGACGCGTTGTAGTCGGCAGGCCGAGGTTTTGAACAGGGGTTGTTTGGAGACGGGGTCCCAGTCGGTGACGGTCAGTTCGTTCGCCGCCCGGCCCGGCTGATCGTCGTCGGGACAAGAAACTTCAGGGGTGTCCCAGTAGCCGTAGTGGAACGGGAGGAAGACGACGCCGCGGCGTAGGTCGGTATAGCGGACGGTGGCCCGGATGCGGCCGCGAGGGGATAGGACGTCGACGGGGTCGCCGTCGGCGACGCCTAGGGCGGTGGCGTCCTCGGGGTGTAGCTCGGCCCACACGTCCGGGGCGGCGGCGTTCAGTTCGGGGGCGCGAGCGGTCTTGGTGCGAGTGTGGAAGTGATAAATGGTGCGGCCAGTGATCAGTTGCATCGGCCACTCGGCGCTGGCCTCTTCATGAGGCGCGATGTACTCGGCGGCTTTGAGGATCACGCGCCCGCCGGGGTTCAGGGCGCGGTATTCGGTTTCGGAGACCGAGGCGCCGGTGATCAGGTCACGGCCGTAGGACTCACAGACATCGGCGGCAGCCCAAAACCGGCGGTCGGTGTAGAGACGTTCGGTGCCCTCCGGCGTCTCCGGGGTGCAGGGCCACTGGGTCCCGCCCCGCTCCCGCAGCAGGTCATAGCTGAGCCCCGTGTAGTCACACGGGCGCCCAGCCGAGCACCGCTTCCATGCCTGGAACGCTGACTCCGGGTCGGTCCAGTTGATCAGTGGGTGTCCGTCCTTGTCGGTGAGGTCCATCGCGGCGGCGTAGTGCAGGAAGATGTCGAGGTCCGAGCGTGCCTCGCCGGGCGGGTCGACGGCCTTTTCGGACAGGTGCACAGTGCGGTCGGCGTTGGTGAACACGCCGGTCTTCTCACCCCAGGTCGCGGCCGGTAGCACGACGTCGGCCAGAGCGGCCGTCTCGGTCAGGAACAGATCTTGCACGACGACGAACAGTGACTGCTGCGCGAGGATGGCGCGGATCCGGGCTAGTTCAGGTAGCGAGACCGCCGGGTTGGTGCCCGATATCCACAGCAGCTTGATCGAGCCCTGCTGGGCGTAGCGGAAGATCTGCATCGCATGCGTCGGCGGGCCGTAGTGCGGGATCTTGTGCGGCTCAACGTTCCACAGCTCGGCCAGTTGGGCGATATGATCAGTGTTTTCCCAGTTCCGGAACCCGGGTAGGTCACCGTTAGCACCGCACTCGCGGGTGTTCTGCGCGGTGGGCTGACCGTTCATCTGCAACACCCCGCAGCCGGGGCGCCCGAGCATGCCGCGCAATACAATCAGGTTGTTGACCTGCACCGCTGTGGCAGTGGCTTGATGGGACTGATACACACCTTGCAGCACCGTGGCCAACAGCCGGTCGGTGTTGCCGAGCAGTTCGGCGGCCGCCTCGATCCGAGCGGCGGGCACGTCGCAGATACCCGCGGCCCAGTCCGGGCTGCAGTCCTCGACTTGCGCGGCGAGTTCTTGGTATCCGACGGTGTGCTGGTCGAGGAAGGCGTGATCGAGCCAGTCGTGGACGATCAGCTCATGCAACAGCGCGTTCAGCAGCGCAAGATTGGTGCCCGGCCGGGGAGCGAGGTGAATGGTCGCCTTCGCCGCGACAGGGGTGCGACGCGGGTCGACCACGAGTAGCCGCGGCGGCTGGGAGCCGGCGAGCCGATCGAGGATGCGCATCCACAGCACCGGCTGGGTCTCGGCGACGTTGTGGCCGAACAGCGCGATCACATCGGCGTGGTCGATGTCGGTGTAGGAGGCGGGTTGACCGTCGCTGCCGAACGATTCCTTGAGCGCTTCGCCGGCGGTGGCCGTGCACAACCGGGTATTGCCGTCAAGATGGTTCGTCCCGATCCCAGCCCGGGCGATGGTCGCCAGGGTGTAGTACTCCTCGCAGAACAGCTGCCCCGTTGTGTAGAAGCCGATCGTGCCGGGTCCGTTTTCGGACAGCAGCTGCTTGGAGTGCGCGACGATGTGGGCCATGGCGGTGTCCCAGTCGGCCGGTTGCAGCTTCCCGTCGCGGCGGATCAGCGGTGTGGTCAGCCGATCGGCGGAGTGGTTGGCCTGCCAGGCGTAGAGGTCTTTGACGTCCAGGCGACCATGGTTAACGCGGTCTCGGGCCGAGCCGCGCACCCCCACAATCCGGCCGTCGGTGACGGCGATGTCCATAGCGTCGCCGTTGGAGTGCAGCAACGACGCCGTCGGGACCCACCGCTGGACATCCGCTTCGCTCACGCCTGCGGCCAGCTGCTGATCCACGCGAACCGGCCACTCCTCCCCCGACCCGTACGGGGTACGAGCGCCCCACAGATCAGTGATCCGATCTTCGGCCTTGTGCTGGGTCATCGACGTTCCTCCTAGACGATCCACTTAGGCGGGATGGCGGACGCCGGGCTCCGCGGCGAGGTCGCTCAGGTCGTTGGTCAGCGCCGCGGTGCGCGTCACTGCCGGCGTCCGGCGCAGCGTCGGCAGGAGCGGCCGACCACTGACGTTTTCCAGCAGCAGCGCGAGCGCCGCGTACCAGGCCACCCCTGTCAGGACAACGCCGATGACGCCGGTCGCGGTCTGCCAACCGGCGCGGTCGGTGAGTTCGTAGACGCCGGCACAGGCGAACCGGGCGGCTGTGGTCCCGATGACGACGGTGGCCAGCGGTTTGGTCACGACCGCGACCATCGCCACCGTCAGCAACGCCCCCGCGGAACTGACCAGCAGCAGTCCCAAGCCGCCGCTGACGGCATCCGGGGCGCTGGCGTGCAGCACCGCGCCGATGCTCAGCCAGGTCCCGGCCAGCAGCCCCATGCCAGTCGCGGCGATCGTGTCTCGGGCCAGCATCGCGATCAGACAGCTGATCAGTTGCAGCGGCACCACCAGAGCCAGCGAGCACACGGAGACCAGGTGGCCTTGCGTCCCGCTGATCCACCGTAACTGCAGGCCGGCGAGCACAAGCGAGCCGACCGCCAGGGCGAGAAAGCCCAGCGGCAGCGGCGAGCCAATCGGGCGCAACACAACGCGCGCACCGACGGACGTCTGCGGCCCGAAAGCTCCAGGGGTGCTGCTGTCGGATGTCGAACTCATGGAGAGTCCTCGTTCGCGATCGAACGCACGCCACGCTCCTAGCGTGCGATACGCGGATGGCTGCTGCTCAGCTACCCCGACCGTAACGCAAATCGCCCCGCGACGCTTGGGGCGCCCTGCCGATTGCCCTGCGGGGGCCAAATGTGATGCGGGTGCCCACGCGTGGCCCGTCGGCGATGCCGCCCTCGTCCCGGCGGCCGGGCGGGGCTGGACCGACTGGCCCGAGACGGTTAGCGTGGGAAGCGGCTGAACAGCAGCTCGCGCCAGCGAAGCGACTCGCGCTTAGGCTTGCAGTCACTTCGCTCGCGCACCTTAATTTGAGGTGTAGCACCCGAGTTCTAGTTAGCGATTCGGTTGCTGCGGGAATGAGGAACGGTCATGGCCGACGAACAACGAGATGTCATCGAGATCCTGACCCACGACCACCGCGAGGTCGAGCAGATGTTCGCCGAGTTGGAGAGCCTGGCGGGCATGAGCGACGAGCCCAGCCGCCAGCGCAGCAAGGATTTGGTCGATCAGGCCACCATTGAGCTGGTGCGGCATTCAGTCGCTGAGGAGGCCGAGGTCTATCCGCGGGTGAAGGAACGCGTCAGCGACGCCGAAGCCGAACGAGCCAAGCAGGAACATGCCGAGGCCGAGGTCACGATGAAGAAGCTGGAATCCCTGCAGCCGGGCGATGCGATGTTCGATCGACAATTGGCGGTGTTGATGCAGGAGATCCGTGAGCACGTGGCCGAGGAAGAAGACCAGATGTTCCCGCACATGCGCACCATCTTCACCCAACAGGAGCTGATCGAGATGGGCGCGAAAGTCGAGCGGGTGAAGAAGATGGCCCCGACCCGGCCCCATCCCGCCGCCCCTGACCAGCCGCCGGGCGACAAGATCCTCGGACCGGTGACCGGGATGTTCGATCGGATGCGCGACGCGCTGACCCACCGCGGCACCGACTGATGACGCCCACCTACCGGCATCGTGACAGCACAGATTGAGAAACGACGGGTAGGAGGCAGGCTGATGGCCGGCGATCAGGATCGGGCACCGGTGTTGGACGCGCTGGCGGCCTACCATGCTAGGGGCCGCTACGGCTTCACCCCGCCCGGGCACCGCGGAACCCACGGCGCGGACCCCCGGGCCCTGCAGGTGCTCGGCGCGGACGTCTACCGCAATGACGTGCTGTCCACCGCCGGGCTGGATGACCGCAAAGCCAGCGCCGGGATCATCGCGGATGCGCAGAAGCTGATGGCCGATGCCGTCGGCGCGGAGCACGCGTTCTTCTCCACCTGCGGCAGCTCGCTGTCGGTCAAGAGCGCCGTGCTGGCTGTCGCCGGCCGGCACGGGCGCATTCTGGTCAGCCGCGATGCCCACAAGTCCGTCATTTCCGGGCTTGTGCTCTCCGGATTGCAACCGGTCTGGGTCCGGCCGCAGTGGGACGCCGAACGTCACCTAGCCCATCCACCCTCGCCCGGGGATGTCAAGAGAGCCTTCGCTGATAATGACGTCGCCGGACTGCTGATCACCAGCCCCACCCCCTACGGAACCTGCGCCAACCTGGCCGCGATCGCCGAGATCTGCCACGCCCACGACAAACCCCTGATCGTCGACGAGGCCTGGGGCGCGCACCTGCCCTTCCACGACGACCTGCCGACCTGGGCCATGGACGCTGGCGCCGACCTGTGCGTCGTCAGCACCCACAAAGCCGGGGGTGGACTCGAGCAGTCCTCGGCTTTTCACGTCCAGAGCGAACGCATCGATCTCGCGCACCTGCAGCAGTGCGCCGACATGCTCGCCACCACCAGCCCGAACGTCCTGCTCTACGCCGCCATGGACGGGTGGCGCCGTCAAATGGTCCAGCACGGTCATGCCCTCCTTGAGGCCGCCCTCCAGCGGGCCCACTCGCTCCGGGAAGAGCTGGCTGCGCTGGATGGCATCGACGTCATGCACGACGAACTGCTCGGCGAGCAGGCCAGCCACGACCTGGACGAGCTGCAGATCGTGCTCGACGTCAGTGGCCTCAACATTTCCGGCTACACGGCCGCGGACTGGCTGCGCAGCGAGCACACCCTCGACATGGGCACCAGCGACCACCGCCGCATTGGCGTCCAGCTCAGCTACGGCGACGACCCCGCCGCCGTCGACCGGCTCACCAGCGCCCTCACCGCCCTCGTCAAGACAACCGACACTCTGCCGCGCGCTACGCCGATGTATCTGCCCAGCCCCGACGACCTTGAGATGGAAACCGTCGTCCGACCCCGCGACGCATTCTTCGGCGACGTCGAAGACGTCCCCATCGACCGCGCGGCCAGGCGCGTGTGCGCCGAACAGATCACCCCCTACCCGCCCGGTATCCCCGCCGTGCTCCCCGGGGAACGCATCAACGCAGGCGTCCTGGACTATCTGCGCACCGGTATCGACGCCGGCATGAAGATCCCCGACGCGGCCGATCCAAAGCTTGCCACCATCCGGGTGCTGCGATGACCGCCACCCTCTCCGAACCTCCCCCGACGCCGACCGACCGTAGAGATACCGCGCCCGGTGGCTCGGGCGCCTATAGCGGCGACCACGCCGCCTACCCGATGACTGCGGAGGCGACCGTTCGCCAGGCCATGATCCGGCACGCCAAGACCTTCCCGGCGCAGGCCACGGTCGCCGACGTCCGCAGACTGCTCGATGACCCGCACGTCCACGCCGCGCTCATCCTGGCCCACGCCGACACCTTGGTTGCCGTCATCGAGCGGGCCGATCTCAGCGCCGCGGTCGCCCCCAACGAGGAGGCTGCACGCCTCGGGCGCTTGGAGGGCCGGACCACGACCGCGGACGCGCCACTCGCGTCAACGCGCGACGCGATGTCGACCACCGGCCAGCGACGCCTCGCCGTCATCGACACCAGGCATCGCCTGCTCGGCCTGCTGTGCCTCAAGGCCAGCGGTCTCGGGTTCTGCTCCGACCGGGATGTGTACGCCCGCTCCATCAACCCCAACGCCACGCCCGCGCCAACCAGCAAGGAGCCCTCTGATGAGTGACGGAATACCAGCCAGCGAGCTGTCCGATGAGGATCTGAACAAGGACTTAGCTCAGCTCGACCGCACCCGGGCCGACATCGGATCGACCGGCACCAATGACCAGAAACGCAACCACGTCGAGCGCAGCCGTGAGCTAAAAGCGGAGTCCGAACGACGATTCGGTTCGTCGCGGACTTCGGCGGCGGGCTGAGCGGGATGACCGGCGTCAGCGTTATCCTGCATCGCCTCCACGACCACTGTGAGTGCCAGCGCACCGCACACCAACCGGTCGCGCGGGCCCACCGGCACGATCTGCCTGCGATGCGGACACCGCACCGCTGGGCGCACAACTGAGCCGCACTATCTCATGACGACGCCATGCTGAACTCGACGTGAAAGGCCGTGGTGTGCCCTCATCAAGTTGGTGGCCGCCTACTAGGCGAGCTGCCCGTTCATGATGCCCTGCGGGTAAACGACCGATCGATGTCTTGGCAACCATTCGGGCACGAGAACGCGGGTCCGACTTGCAAAAACAGCGCCCGTACTGGGCGTGTTCCTAGGGGGACTGTGCAGGGAACGGTGTTTTCGGCCTGACACGCCGGCCGGTGCGGCTGGCGGAAAGGTGCGGAGATGACCGGAACACTGCCGGATATGGTAGCGAAGAAGGAACGGGCCGAGCAGTCGGCCGAGCAGCAGGCGGCGGTTGAGCTGGTGCGGGTGGCCAAGGAGCAGGGCTTGTCCCTGACCGGGCCGGATGGGCTTCTCAAGCAGCTGACCAAGACCGTCATTGAGACGGCCCTGCAAGAGGAGATGACTGAACACCTGGGGTATGAGAAGCATGACCCCGCCGGGGCTGGGACGGACAACCTGTGGACAAGCGACCGGCTGTCCACAAGACCGCTCGATGATGCTGACAGGCTCAGCGGTGCGGCGCTGCCAGCGAAACGGCGCGAGTCTGCTTCGACTCCGGGGTCAGGGTCGGGGTGGTGTCGGCACTGGATCGCGGCGTGGCGGACCGCGTTCAGTGCGGGGCGCAGGTCGATGCTGTCGACGCGCACGAGGCCGGCCGGTGTGCTGCCTGCGAGTGCTTGGTTGAGGAGTTCGTCGCGTCGTGGAAGCTGCGCGGCGTAGGCCAGGACTCGTCCGTGCGTCGGCCACTGTTGTATGAGGTCGTGCAGGCGCCGGGCGAGTACCGGTAGCTGGTCGAGGCTGGCGTTAACGGCGCGGCGGCTGTTGTGTCCGTCGGGCGGGTTCTGGTGACCGGGCGCGGTGCCGAAGTCAGGTTCGGTTGTTCGACGCGGGCTCTCACGGAGCTGGATGGCCCAGGCGACGACCGTGGGCCGGTCCTCATGCCGGCTGCGGCTGCCGTCGTTGAAGGGTTTGAGCGCGATTGCGATCTGCTGCCAGGCCTGGGCGGTCGGCTTCATCCGGTCGGGCCCTGCCTGGTTGTGGGGGTTGAGCCGCGCGGCGGTCGCGCAGAGTGATTCTGCTGCGATGCAGACGGCGAGCATCTCGGCCACGGACAGGTCTGTGCCTGCCCGGGTGTGGTGCACCAGTGCGGCCATCGCTTCGGTGATCTGGTCGGCAGGCTCGGTGGGCAGCTGGGATCTGCACCGGGCTGGATGTCGGGATCGCGGCGTTCCGGGACCGGTCTTTGGCCGAGCGGCCGTTCCGCTACGTCCTCCTCGATGCCACGTATTGCAAGGTCAGGGTCGATCACCGGGGTGGTATCTCAAGCGGTGGTGGTGGCTACCGGTGTCGCCGCGGGCTGCCGCCGGGAGGTGCTGGGCTTCGACGTCGGCGACAGCGAGGGCGGCGAGTTCTGGACCGCGCTCCTCCGCTCGCTCAAGACCCACGGCCTGCACGGCGTCCGACTCGTCATCTCCGACGCTGACGCCGGGCTCAAGGCCGCGATCGAGGTGGTGCTGCTGGGTGCTGCTGGCAACGCTGCCGGGTGCATTTCCTGTGCAACGTACTGGTCCAGGTCCCCAAAAGCCACGCCGAGATGATCGCCGCCGCGATACGCACCGTGTTCGCCCAAGCCGACGCCGAAGGCGCCCGCTCCCAACTCGACGTCATCGCCGGCATGCTCGGCCGGCAATTCGGCAAGGTCGAGACGATGCTCCGCAAGACCGGCAACGAGGTCACCGCATTCCCCGACTTCCCAGTGAGTCACTGAAAGAAGATCCGGTCCACCAACCCCTGGAACGGGTGACAAGGAGATCAAACGCCGCACCGACATCGTCGGCGTGTTCCCAACCCGCCGCCTACTCCGCCTGGCCGGCCCAGTCCTAGTCGAAACCCACGACGAATGGCAGGTCTCCGAACGCTGCTACCTCTCCGAAGCATCCATGGCCCTGCTCGACAAGACCCGAACCAGCCCAAGGAGGTGGCCCACACCAGCACTACTCACGGCATGAGCAGCCAACAAGCTCGCTAACCAGCACACGAGTTACGACCCGCTGGGACGTCACCACGCGGTCCGCAGAACATGTCGATCAAGCCGTCTCGGCGCGGTCGCCCGTCGTCACGTAGTCGACCAGTGGCTGGGTCGGAACCTTGATCAGCCGGCCAATCCTGATCACTGGCGTGGGCCACTGCCCGGTCCGAACGAGCTGGTACGCAAGCGTGCGCCCAATCCCCAACATCCGAGCCGCCTGTGGAACCTCAAGCACCGCCGGCAGCACACCGACGTTATCGCCCGCACACCGAATCTCCTGACCCATGACGCCCCTTCCGCTGCCGACCTACTCGGACAGCCCGCCCATCGCTATCCGGTCGAATCGACTGACACCTCCCGTAGGCGCCGGCCCGAGGATGATACGGACAGCACTCCACAGAACTGGACTCGAAAGGCCGCAGCCCGCGGACTCTCCCCTCGACGCCAACTCCGCCCGCAGCTCTTGGTCACACCTCGTGACGTTCGATGTTCAATCGTGCCGTCCCAGGTCCTCCCGTCCTGTTGACAACTCGTTGACACGAACTGAACTAGACGAGCCACAGAAACAACGAAGACCCCGGAATCCGAGGCCTTCATGGTGGGCGATACTGGGATTGAACCAGTGACCCCTACCGTGTCAA
>FTJM01000065.1_pt2 | contig 12670 bp, 13 predicted proteins | sample 1658941 | NCBI WGS metagenome assembly FTJM01 (sample SAMEA3914876, study PRJEB12502) | metagenome | biome: forest; material: soil | place: USA | collected 2011-06-22 | depth 0.3 m
CCGACGTGCAGTGCCGGGTGATCGACAAGTGCCTGCAGCTGCACGGCGGCTATGGCTACATGACCGAGTACCCGATCGCGCGCCTGTACGCCGACGCCCGCGCACAGACGATCTACGGCGGCGCCAACGAGATCCAGAAAGAGCTGATCGCGCGGACTCTCTGATCCCGGACCGGCGTGGTCGAGATGTTGACGATTAGCCTACGCAGTAGTATGTTTTTTACCTCGGAAAGGATTGGCCCTTGACCACCACGCATGCGCTGGACGGCATCGTCGTGCTCGACCTCAGCCAGGTTTACAACGGTCCGTACTGCACCTCGCTGCTGGCGCAGCTCGGAGCGGAGATCATCAAGGTCGAGCCGTTCGGTGGCGAACCAGTGCGGTGGCGGGTGGTAGGTGAACAGCAGACGGCCGCGTTCGATCTGCTCAACGGTGGTAAAAAGAGCCTGCGTCTGGACCTGAAAAACCCGCGCGGCAAGGAGCTGTTCCTGCGCCTGGTCGCCCGCGCCGATGTTGTGGTGGAGAACTTCACCCCTGGAGCGCTGGACCGCCTCGGCCTGTCCTACGAGGTGCTTGCGAACATCAACAAGCGCATCATCCTGGCGTCCGGGCGAGGTTACGGCCCGGCGTCGCCGCGAGCCCAGCAACGGGCGATGGACCTGACGATCCAGGCCGTCACCGGCGTGATGGCCACGACCGGCCAACTCGACCAGCCGCCGACCAAGGCGGGTCCCGCAGTCGCCGACTTCTTCGGCGGGACGCACCTGATGGGCGCGATCACCGCCGCGCTCTACCAGCGCACTGTCACCGGCCGAGGTCAGCACGTTCAAGTGGCCATGCAGGACGCTGTGATCCCGTCGCTGACCTCCAGCATCGCCGGTCATCTCGACAGCGGCGGGACGCTTCCGGAGCGAACCGGCAACCGGCACGGGGGACTGGCGGTCTGCCCCTACAACGTTTACCCGACCTCCGACGGCTGGGCGGCGATTCTGTGCATGACCGACCTGCACTGGAGGTCGCTGTGCAAGCTGATGGGTCGCGACGATCTTGCTGATGACCCGGCGTACGCCTCGCCGCCTGCCCGGGTGGCACAGATGGATGAGCTCGACGGCATCGTCGCGACGTGGACCGGCGCGGGCACGCGGGACGACATCGTGACCGACCTGCAAGCCGCAGGCGTGCCCTGCGCGCCGGTGCTCACTCTCTCCGACGTCCTGTCCGGGCCGCTGGTTGGCGCTGACGGCATGATCAGGCCGGTCCAGGATCGGCAAGGGCGGCTCTCCTACGTGTTCGGCAGTCCGCTCAATCTGACGGACTCGCCGCCGCTGCCGGCCGCGGCCGCGCCCGCCCTCGGAGCGGACGCCGAGCAGGTGCTGGCGCAACAGCTCGGGATGGCTGCCGCCGAGATCCAGCAACTTCGTGACGAACATGTCGTCTAGGAGGAATTGTGCCCGTTGACGACGCCTTACTCGCCTCCGTACGCGAGAACATAGGTACAGATATCACCCACGATCTCGGGACGATAACCGCGGTGATGATCCGGCGGTACGCCCGCGCCATCGGCGAGAGAAACCCGTTGTACTTCGACGCCGGGTACGCCCGTAGCCACGGACACGCAGACATCGTGGCGCCGCCGAACTTCCTAACCGCAGTCTCAATCTGGGACGAGGGCCCCCCATCGGAGGACCTACGCGAGGACGGCACGCCCGAGACATTGGATCTGATGGGCCTGCCCAAGAGCGGCGTTCGGGTGATGGGCGGCGGCGAGCACATGCAGTTCCACGCGCCCGTCACCGCCGGGACCACCGTTGTCGAGCGGACCACAATGGCCGACGCCGAGCTCCGGCAGGGCCGGACGGGCGAGTTCATCGTCATCAGCTACCGGCACGAATTCGTTGACGAGGACGGGCGCTTGTTGGTGACCTCGATCAGGAAGGTGCTGCTGCGATGAATTTCGTGCATGCCAACGCCGCCCCCGAGCCCCGTTACGGCGCCGTCCGGGTAGGCGACTGGCTGCCTCAGACGCGTCAGGTCCCGACGCGGCTGCAACTCTTCCGCTACAGCGCCGTGACGTGGAACAGCCATCGGATCCATTTCGATCCCGACTACGCCGCACAGGAGGGTTATCCGGATGTACTCGTCCAATCCCATCTGCACGGAGCCTTTCTCGTGTCGTTATGCACGAACTGGATGGGCGCCGAGGGACGGCTCATGCAGATCGAGGTGTCCGTCCGCCGGTACGCCGTCCCCGGCGATGTCCTCATCTGCGGCGCTCAGGTCACCGCCGTCGAGCCGGTCGACGACCAACAGGGACTGGTCCATCTCGACCTGACAGAGACCCGGGAATCCGACGGCACCGTGTGCGCTCGCGCGACGGCGACGATCGCGCTTGCCTCGGACAACCGATTTCGGCGGGAAGGTGATCAGCCGTGACCCGCGACATCCTCCGGATCGGGAACTGTTCGGGCTACTACGGCGACCGGTTCGCCGCAGCTCGAGAGATGGTCGAGGGCGGTCCGCTGGACGTCCTGACCGGCGACTATCTCGCCGAACTGACCATGCTAATCCTGTGGAAGACCCGGCAGCGCAACCCGTCCGGCGGTTATGCAACCACCTTCCTGGCCCAGATGGAGGAGGTGCTCGGCACCTGCCTCGATCGTGGCATCAAGATCGTCACCAACGCGGGCGGACTCAACCCCGCTGGGCTGGCGTTCGAACTTGGACGCCTCGCCGAGCGGCTCGGGCTCCGACCGAGCATCGCCCACATCGAGGGCGACGACATCCTCGGCCGCCTTCCTGAGCTCCAGGCCGAGGGGCACCCGCTAGCGCACCTCGGGTCCGGCAGATCCCTCGCGGACGCCGGCGTCGAGCCGCTGACCGCCAACGCCTACCTCGGCGGTTGGGGCATCACCGAAGCGCTCCGCTCCGGTGCCGACGTCGTCGTCTGCCCGCGGGTCACCGATGCCGCCCTGGTCGTCGGGCCTGCCGCGTGGGCCTTCGACTGGCAGCAGGACGACTGGGACCGGCTGGCCGGTGCCGTCGTAGCCGGGCACATCATCGAGTGTGGTCCGCAGGCGACCGGGGGCAACTTCTCGTTCTTCACCGAGGTGCCGCACACTTCACCGCCGGGATACCCGATCGCCGAAATCGGCGCGGACGGTTCGTGCGTGATCACCAAGCATCCGGGCACCGGTGGTGCGGTAACGGTCGAGACGGTCACTGCCCAGGTCCTCTACGAGATCGCGGCCCCCGAATACCTAAACCCGGACGTCGTCGCCCGGTTCGACACCATCCAGCTGTCCAGCGATGGCCCGGACCGCGTGCGGGTCAGCAGCGTTCGCGGCCTGCCGGCGCCGGTCACCGCCAAGGTCTGCCTCAACTACCACGGCGGCTACCGCAACACCGCGACCCTGGTTCTCACCGGGCTCGACATCGAGCTCAAGGCCGATCATGCCCTCCGATCCCTCTTCGACGCACTTGGCGGGCCGGACACGTGCGCCGAGACCGACGTTCGGCTGATGCGCACCGACAGTCGCGACGCATCGGACAACGTCCAGGCCGAGGCCCGCCTCCGGGTCACCCTCAAGGATCCCGACGAGCGCGCCGTCGGACGACGGTTCTTCAATGCGGTCGCCGACATCGGGCTCGCGAGCTATCCCGGCATGTACGTCGAACGGGTCGAGCGCTCGGGCAGCGCCTACGGCGTCTACTGGCCGACCCTGGTGCCCGTCGACGTGCTCAGCCCGGAAGTGGTATTCGCCGATGGACGGCGCATCGCAGTGTCCCGCCCGCCGGTCGCGGACTACGTCGCACCTCGCCACGATGCGCGGCAAGCGCCGAGGTCCAGCGACGCCGACACCGTTCTGGCGCCCTTGGGCCGGGTTGTCGGAGCGCGATCAGGGGACAAGGGCGGGGACGCCAACATCGGACTCTGGGCCCGCACCGACGAGGCCTACGCCTGGCTGCGGGGTTACCTCGACGAGGCGCGGCTGCGGAGCCTGCTCACCGAAGCGGCCGAACTGGAGATCAACAGATACGAACTTCCCAACATGCGAGCGATCAACTTCGTGGTGCGGGGCATTCTCGGCGACGGTGTCGCCGCGACGGCCCGCCCCGACCCGCAGGCAAAAGGACTAGGTGAGTACGTGCGTTCGCGATTCGTGGAGATCCCCCGCGCCCTGCTGCCCGACGATCAGACGGACGTCACCGCCGTACCCGAGGCGGGCACGGCCCGATGAGCGTCTCGATGACCAAGGCCTGGACGCCACTGACGGCCGAGAACGTGAATACCTTGCCGGGCTGTGTCGGCGTATTCGAGGTCGCAGACGACAACGGTGTCGTCGTCATCGACTACGCCGGCGGGCAGGCCCCGTTCGGGCTGCGAGGTGCGCTCAGGCAGTGTCTCGACCAACGGCTCGGGCTGTCGTTCCGTTACGAACGTACCCAGGCCTACATCTCGCGCTACCGCGAGGTCGTGCAGGTCTTCACGAACGAGTTCGGTGCGCCTCCGCAGAATCTGCGCGGCGTCGACGCACCGACCGGACACATTCGACCGAACTAAGGCTGGAGAAGCAACCGTGGGTTTTGCCATCAGCGACACGCAGCGAAGTCTGATCGAGAACGTGCGACGTTTCGTGCGTAACGAGATCGTCCCACTCGAGAACGATCTCGACCCCGATGAGGCCGAGCTCAGCCCTTCGACGCTGGCCGGACTCGTCGCCAAGACGAAGCAGATGGGCCTGTACAACCTCGACGTGCCTGAGGAGTACGGAGGCGCCGGCGCCGACACCGTGACCCGCACGCTGCTGGCGATGGAGATGTCACAGCACCGTGCGGGTCTGTACGCCCCGTGCTATGCCGCCTTCGGCCAGCCGGACATGGGACAGCTCTACGACGGGACCGACGCCCAGAAGGAGCGCTATCTGTACCCCGTCCTGCGAGCGGAGAAGAGTTCCTTCTTCGCGCTCACGGAGCCGGCTGGCGGCAGCGACCCAGCGCGCTCTATCGAGACGCGGGCGAAGTGGGACGGCGAAGCATGGATCCTCAACGGCAACAAGACGTTCATCAGCGGCGCCGACAAGGCCGACTTCGGCCTCGTGTTCGCCCGGACCGGTGACCAGGGATCCGGGCGTGACGGGATCACCTGCTTCATCGTGGACGCGGACACCCCCGGCTTCTCCGTGCGCCGGGTGATCCACACCCTGCGCTCGGGTCACTACCCGACCGAGCTGTCGTTCGAGGATGTCCGGGTCCCGGCCGAGGCGGTCCTTGGCGAGGTCGGCGGCGGCTTCCGGCTGGCCAGCGAGCGGCTGACGAAGAACCGCATCCCATATGCCGCCGGGTGTATCGGCGTCGCGATGGCGGCGCACCGGATGGCCGTCGAGTACGCGCCGATACGCTCGGTCTTCGGCTCCCCGCTCGCCGAGCACGAGGGCATCCAGTGGATGCTCGTCGACAACGAGATCGACCTGCGTACCTCGGCCTGCGTCACCCTGGACGCCGCCGAACGCGCCGACAGCGGTCAGCCGTTCCGCACCGAGGCAGCGATCGCGAAGATCGTCGCCACCGAGGCAGCCGGGCGAATCGTCGACCGGTGCATCCAGATCCACGGCGGCTACGGCGTCACCAAAGATCTTCCGCTCGAGCGCTGGTACCGCGAGCTTCGGATCCGCCGGATCGGCGAAGGATCGACCGAGACCCAACGGATGATCATCAGTCGCGACATGCTCCGCGGTCGGTACACGAGTCTGCTCGAGCGATGAGCTCAGCCGAAGAGCGGGTGCGCACGCTCTTCGACGTCGTCGGCCTCCCGGTCGGCGACGAAGAGCTCCGCGCAATCGCGGCCGACTACCCGACGCTGCGTGAGCAGGCCAACGCGCTGCATCGGACCGCCGCCGACGGAGTCGTGGTGAGCGTCCTGACGCCATCGGAGTTTCCCTCGGCCGGCTCGGCCCGAGTCAGCAGCTCCGACGCCCCGGCCACCACGATCCGGGACGCCGCGCTATCCCTACGCGAGGGAAAGGCGTCGGCCGTCGAACTCGTCACCGATGTGTTCGCCCGGATCGACCGGTTGGACGGGCAGCTCGGCGCCTACGTCAGCACGTTCCGCGCGACCGCGCTCGAGGCGGCCGCACGCGCTGACGACGAGCTGACCGCCGGACACGACCGAGGTCCTCTGCACGGCATCCCGCTCGCGATCAAGGACGTCATCGCCACCGTCGAAGCCCCCACCCGCGCGAACAGCCGCGTCGCGCCGTCGAATTGGCGCGACGACCAGGAGTCGACTGCGGTGGCACGGCTACGCGATGCTGGCGCAATCATCGTGGGCAAGACGACCACGAGCGAGTTCGGGCTCGGTCTCAACGAGCCCTCCCAAGGCTTTCCGACACCGCGCAACCCATGGGATACCACCCGTTTCGCCGGCGGATCGAGCTCCGGGAATGCCATCGCGGTCGCCTCCGGCCTGGCGCTCGGCGGCCTTGCGAGCGACACCGGCGGCTCGATCCGACACCCTGTCGCGCTCAACGGAGTGACCGGCCTCAAACCGAGCTTCGGACGGGTCCCGACCGGCGGACTCGTGCCGCTTGCGCGGACGCTGGACACCGTGGGACCGATTGCCCGCTCCGCCTGGGACTGCGCTCTGCTGCTGCAGGCGATCGCCGGCCACGACGAGGACGACCTCCAGTCGAGCGGCCAGCCGGTACCGGCGTACTTGGATGAGATGGACGGCTCCGTACGAGGCATCCGAATCGGCTGGCCGGCGCGCTATTTCTTCGACGCCGGCAACGTCGCCGACGCGGTCAAGATCGGCGTCCTGGAGGCCATCGGCGTGCTTCGCGAAGCCGGCGCGACGGTGTCCGAAGTAAGCCTGCCAGGGGCAGACATCGCGAAGGTTGCGAACCACATCGTGCTGTTGACCGAAGGCCTCGCGTATCACCGGGACGCACTGATCTCACAGTGGGCCGAGTACGGCACGTCGCTGCGCGGGCTGCTGGCCCGAGGAGCCCTGTTCGCCGCGACCGACTACGTCCAGGCCAAGAAGATCGCGACCGCGTTCGGCCGGGAGGTGGCTGAGGCGATGCGAGGGTGCGACGTGCTCATCGTGCCGACGATGCCGACCGGTGCCCGACTCATCGAGGAGACCGATCCGGCGATGATGGATCGCTGGTCACGAGCCTCGTTCACATCGCAGTGGAACCTCATCGGGCTTCCGGTCTGCGCGCTGCCGGTCGGCTTTGACGGGTACGGCATGCCGGTCTCGATGCAGATCGTCGGGCGCCCCTTCGACGAGGCCACCGTGCTGCGCCTCGCGGACGGCTTCCAGCGCGTGACCGACTTCCACCTTGCGACTCCTCCCGAGCCATACAGCTAGCGCGTCGCGACACCGCCTCATCCCTTTGTCCACAGGTCCCGGAGCCACGGCTCCGCTCAGAGTCGAAAGAGAACAGGTCACATGTCCGAGAACCCTGCATCTGGCGCCCGTCGCGAGGTGGCCACCAGTCCCTACGGCCCCGAAGACCAAATCGGCCGGCTCAACCTGATGAGCCCCGAAACGCGCGCTGCGGTGATGAGCCGCATCGACGCGTCCCAGATGTTTGACCTATCCGTCGACTACTTCATCGGGATGCCGTCCTGGCAGATGGTCGGCGACCCGGCCTACCAGATCTGGATGACGCACACGCCGCACGGCACCGTGATCGACGGCCTTCCGGGCATTTCGAAGGAGATGACCGAGTACATCGGCTACTCGGGCGACTCGATCCTGATGTACACCCACACCGGTACTCACATCGACACCCTGAATCACTACGGCTACAACGGCCGGATCTACAACAACTTCAACGAGCGCGAGCACCTGGGCAGCCGGCACTGGCAGGTCTCTGGCGCCGACAAGATGCCGCCGATCGTCGCGCGCGGGCTCCTTCTCGACTTCGCTGCGCTGCGTGGCCTCGACATGCTCCCGGATCGATACGGGATCACCGTCGAAGACGTCGACGAATGCCTGGCCGTGCAGGGCATCGAGATCCAGCTCGGCGACGCCGTCTTGGTCAGGACGGGACGGATGCGGGAGTGGCCCGACCATGAGGCGTGGGGGGACAACCCGCCGGGGCTGACGCGTGCCGCCGCGGTTCACCTCGTCGAGAGCGGGGCCATGCTCGTCGGCGCTGACACCATCTGCGTCGAGCAGGGACCCTCGGCTGATGACGACAACTACACGCCGGTGCACACCTATCTGCTGGCCGAGGCAGGTGCCCCCCTGATCGAGGCGCTCAACCTCGAAGAGCTCGCAGCGGCAAAGGTGTACGAGTTCGCGTTCTTCGCCGCGTGCCTACGGCTACGCGGAGCGACCGGGTCGCCGCTGCGTCCCTGGGCCTTCCCGCTGCGCAAGGCCTGAGCGTCACATTCAGTAGCAACCACAAGGAGTCTTGATATGCGAGATGCAGTTGTCGTGCACGCAGTAAGGTCCGCAGTCGGTAAGCGGGCCGGGGCGCTCTCAGGCGTGCATCCGGCCGACCTATCGGCCCAGGTGCTCCAGGGCTTAGCGGCCAGCGCATCGTTGGACCCGGCGCTGGTGGACGACGTGATCTGGGGCTGTGTTGGCCAGGTCGGTGAGCAGACGTTCGACATCGCCCGTACGGCGGTGCTGTCGGCGGGATGGCCAGAGTCCGTTCCCGGGACAACCGTCGACCGTCAATGCGGCTCGTCCCAGCAGGCCATCTCCTTCGCCGCAGCCAGCGTGAGTGCCGGGCACTACGACGTGGTCATCGCCGGCGGTGTCGAGTCGATGTCACGAGTCCCGATGGGGAGCTCCTACGGCGAGCAGATTCCACTCGGCACGATGTACACCGAGCGGTACGGACCCGGCATGCCGAACCAGGGCCTCGGCGCCGAGCAGATCGCGTGCGACTGGTCGCTGAGTCGCGGTGATCTCGACGCATACTCGGTGCGTTCGCACCAGCGGGCAGCGAGCGCTGTTGCGTCCGGAGCGTTCGGCGCGCAGATCGTGCCGATCGAGACTGCGCAGGGCACCTTCAGCGCGGACGAGGGGATCCGGCCGGACAGCTCCGTCGAGGCCATGGCGGGGCTTAGGACCCCCTTTCTCCAGGGCGGCGTGATCAGTGCCGGCAACTCCTCGCAGATCAGCGACGGTTCCGCGGCGTTACTGATCACTACCTCGGAGGTCGCGGCCGGCCAAGGCTGGAAGCCGCTGGTGCGAGTCCACACCGCCGTTGTCGCCGGCAGCGATCCGAACATCATGCTCACCGGCCCGATCCCGGCGACCGCCAAGGCGCTGGCGAAGTCCGGGCTGAGCATCGCGGACATCGGCGCTTTCGAGGTGAACGAGGCGTTCGCCTCTGTGGCACTGGCCTGGCAGGCCGAGTACAACGTGCCTGAGCAGGCGCTGAACCCGCTCGGCGGGTCGATCGCGCTGGGGCATCCGCTTGGCGGGTCCGGCGCCCGCATCGCGACCACCCTGATCCACCACATGGTCGACCGCGGTATCCGCTATGGGCTGCAGACGATGTGCGAGGGGGGCGGTCAGGCCAACGCCACCATCTTCGAACTGATGTCGTGACCACCCGGCGGTACTTCGACAGCATCGCGGCTCCTGGTGCCGTGAGTACGCCGAACCCGGCCAGCAGAACAGACAACAGGAGGAGATTGACCAATGGGTCGTTACCAAGGACGAGTCGCTGCCATTACCGGGGCAGCACGGGGAATCGGGTTGGGCATCGCGGCCCGGCTGGCCGAAGAGGGTGCCTCGATCGCTGTCGTAGACCTCGACGAAGCAGCGGCGACCGAAGCGGTTCGAACCCTGCCCCTGGTTGAAGGCGCAAGGGCCATCGCCCTCGGCGCCGACATCAGCAACGGAGTTGCCGTCGAGGCGGCGGTCGGCCGGGTGGTCGACGAGTTGGGCGGGCTGCATGTGCTCGTCAACAACGCCGGCATCACCCGGGACAGCCTGCTGTTCAAGATGACCGAGGACGATTGGGACCTCGTCATGAACGTGCACTTGAGAGGTGCGTTCCTGATGACAAAGGCCGCTCAGAGGCACTTCGTTGAGCAGCGGTACGGGAAGATCCTCAACCTGTCGAGCACCTCTGCGCTCGGCAAGCGCGGGCAGGTCAACTACGCGACAGCGAAGATGGGTATGCAGGGCCTCACGCGGTCGCTCGGCATCGAGCTCGGCCCGTTCGGGATCAACGTCAACGCGATCGCGCCCGGGTTCATCGTTACCGAGATGACTGACGCGACCGCCGTTCGGCTGAAGATGGACGTGGCGGAGTTCCGCGAGCTGGGTGCCGAGAAGAACCCGGTCAAGCGCGTCGGCTACCCCGAGGACGTCGCGGCAGCCGTGGCGTTCCTGTGCAGTGACGAGGCGTCCTACATCACCGGGCAGACGCTCTACGTCGACGGCGGCGGCAAGCTGTGAGCAGGCAGGTGGCAGGCTGACGGCCTGGACAGCCACGACCTTGCCGCCGGTCTAGTCCCGGCACAGCCTCCGGAGTGCCGGGACAGGACGTCTGAGGTCACTCCCGCGGACGCGACTGGCAACTTGCGTATGCACATCCAGTCGGGAATGATCGGAGTTGACGGCAGGACCTCCACGCCGTTCCCGGACGAGCGGCACCGTACCCGGCAGGACAAGACGGCGTCAGTGGAGGCCTGTTGTGTATGCCGTCGTCCAGGTGGTTGGTGCGCTGCTCATTCTCGCGCCGTTTGTGCTCACGCTGCTGGGGCTGCTCAGTCAGCAAGGTTGGCCGTATCTGATCTCGAATGCCGCGGGTTCAGGCCTGCTCACGGCCTCGGCTATCGCGAGCACCCAGTGGGGATTCATCCTGCTCGAAGGCACCTGGTTTGTCGCGTCGTTCTACTCGATCGTGCGCAAATCAACGGGTTCTGCCCTCCGAACCCAATGAGGTACGAGACCAAACCTCGACCAGCTGAAGGAAGGACAGCCGGGTCAGCAGAAGCTGACGCAGTACCGCCGGGACCTCACCGTCGGCCTGGCCGTCCAGCAGTCCATCGCCTTCCTCGCCGCCGTCGCCGGCCCACAGGCCGAGGATGTCGCGTTCACCGTTGACGGTGACGCCTATGGCCACCTAGACAGTCCGGTTGACGACCTGCCCGTCGCGGACCCTTCAGCACGATCGGGTCCACGAAGCGCACCGAACAGAGGCGGTCCATTTGGCAGGGCCACGTCGATGCCGCCATGAGCAGACGGACGCGTGCTGGCGTAGGTGAAGGCGGGCTGTCGCCCTTCTAGCTCTGATCTATCGATGGGGTCAGTTGGTCCGGCGATCGGCACAATCGATGCACTAGAACGGAAACATCTGTTGGACACGTGATACTTGTTCGAGGTGAACTCTCGCCATGGGGCCAACAGGATTGCTGGCCAAGCCCGGATGCGAGGGGACCCAATTGTGACCCACTGGTGCTGGTCAGTGGCTACCAAACGCCGGATGCCATCGGGCTATCGGCTCCGACGGGAAGACCTCGCCACACTGCTGATTGCGCGACCGGCTCGGAGCTGAATTCCTGGCCGCGACCGGAGGTCACGTGCGGGCGTTCGCCTCGCCTGACTACCTCGCCGGGTACGGCAGGCTGGAGCCGGGCCCTACGCGACTCTGGCGCGCGCACTGGCAACCTGCATCGACCGAAGCGCTACAACCGGCAACTGCAGCGTGTCTTCTACCATTCCGCGTTGATCAGCATCCAACGCAGCCCATCATCGAAGGCGTTCTACGACCGCTATCGCGCAGAGGCAAACGTTATGAACAACGTCCGGAATCCCGGACAGTTATTTGAATTCGGCAATGGCCAGCGCGATCGTAGTGGTGTGGAATGTTGACATGACGCAAACAGATAGCCCCATGGACGGCTCTTTCGGCCCGGACCAGGACTCATCGAACACGGCTCAGGCCAATTCACACGGAGACGACTCATTGCGAGCGAATTCATCCCGGAAGGGACGCCCTCAACCAGTTCGCCGCACCCTGGTAGCAGCCCACCGCTGGGTCGCATTGGTGGTGGGCTCGGCCCTACTGGTGATTATGTCCAGTGGCGTACCGCTCCTATGGGGTGCCGAACTCTTTAGGGCTCACAACGCCGACCTCTATCAGCCGACGCAAACGACCACCTACTTGACCGCTGGCGACGCACTTGCGCGGGTAAAAGCAGCCCATCCCGAATTCGGTGCCGGCAGTATCACCAAGGACGAGGGCATGTATTTGGTTGCCGACCCTTCCCTGAACCTAATCTATGGGGTCGACCCCGGGTCGGGGCGGATCACGGGATCGGGCCATTTCTACGGTGGATTCCTGGGAGTCATGGCGAACCTCCATGCCTTCGGCCTGTCGAGCCCCTTCTTTCCGGGGTATGTGCCCTTCATGGCACACAAGATTCCCAGCTTCGGCATCGCACAACTCGAAGGAGTGACGTATGGGTCGTCGCTGGTGGGCTTCTTGGGTCTCATGCTCGTCCTGCTCGCACTATCCGGGATCTTCATGTGGTGGCCCGGCATCAAACATTTCGCCGGCGGATTCCGGATTCGGTGGTCGAAGAAGAACGGCTATGTCCGAGGCCGGGAGCTCCACAAGGTCGCCGGAATTTTTGCGGTCCCCTTCCTTCTGATGTGGGGCGTCACGGGAGCGGCCGCGAATTTCCCC
>FTJM01000435.1_pt5 | contig 12648 bp, 9 predicted proteins | sample 1658941 | NCBI WGS metagenome assembly FTJM01 (sample SAMEA3914876, study PRJEB12502) | metagenome | biome: forest; material: soil | place: USA | collected 2011-06-22 | depth 0.3 m
CGGCAGGTAGTTCCGGCGCAACGCATCGAACTCTGGCAGGTCGAGCCACGGATAGCGTAGTTTGTCGAGGTCCCAAAGGTGGACGTGGGAGTCCACGAATGCAGGGACCTGCGAGCTCACGGTGCCTCCTCAAAGACGACTACCGCAACCAGGTCGATGCGTGGCACAGTGACCGTCCACCGGCCCTCGTGCTGCGACACGTCTAGTTCCTTGCCGGAGTGGGCTTCGAGAGCTGTGATCACGCTGGTTGAGACGTCGAGTCCGATGCGGACGTCGTGCAGCGGGATCGGGTCTTCGACATACTCGACTGTGTCCGCGTTCCCGTTCTTGCCGTGTGCGCGGCGTAGTGGTGAGTAGTTCACGATGTGCACAATCCAGCGGGCGCCGCGCTCGGAGCTGCTAGCTTGGTGCGTGACAGTGACTTCTGCGCTTCGTGGAGCCGATGTGCGTATCAGCTTGCTCGGTAGCACCTTGTCGACCATTCGTTCGAACAGGGTCCGATAGAACCAGTAGCCGTGTTCGTTGTAGGCCGAAGCTAGTGGAAACGAGAACGCTCCGAGGCCGGGCGCGCTGACGACTGTCGCGTAGTCAGTCTTCTCAATGGGCGGCGCTGATTGCCATCCTGGCTGCCAACGCTGAAACCCTGCTTCGGACAGCCGTCCGTGCACCTCGAGACCTGCCCCATCCGGGACTGCCCAGCGGTCGCACTCGCCATAAATCGCGAACTCGTAGTCCCGGTACCTGTGCAGGTCGGCAAGGAGGTCACCGTCGGCTCGGGTGTACGCGGGCTGGTAGGGCGAGGATGTGACGACGATGTCGGATAGCAGCGCCGGCCAGAGCCGTGCGGGTGCGTCCGGTGCTTCGGCCGGCACGTGTAGTGAGGCGTGAGAGCCGATGAGCGATCCGCCAGCGGCCAGGTAGTCGTTGAGTCTGCGAGCTAGGGACTCGTCGATCTGAAGGGTGTCGGGCAGCACGAGGAGCCGGTAACGTTCCAGCTCGGCACTCTTTTCGACGACGTCGTATTGGACCTGCGTCTCCGTGAGCAGTTTTGCGAGCCCGCCTATGGCTGCTGAATGCGCGGCCGGAAAGACGCTTGGCTCCTCGGTCAGGGCCAGCAGGTGGGACAGCGGAGGGCCGTCGACTACGATCGCCGCTTCGATGGCAGGTACGGCGCCTGTCAGGTACTCCTGCACGCGGACGACGTCGGCGTAAGCGTCACCGATCGTCTCGAATGTTGCTCGGTCGGGGCGGGCGCTGGGTAGCGGCTGGTCGCCGATGTCGCAACGAACGCCTTGCGCGACGATGCCGGCCACCTCGGTGCGCAGCTGGTTGGGATGCTTGAGGCCGCCGTAGTCTCCCCAGGCGGTATGGAACCGGCCACTCATGCCGTAGACAGGTACCCCGAATGACCTTGCGTAGCGCGCGTGGACGGGGAAGTACCAATAGCCCCAGCCGCCGGTCGGGAGCGCTTCGATGTCGATGCTGTCGATGTAGTCGATGCGATCACCGAGACCGAGCGTCGCCTGGGTATTGAAGTCGACCTGGGCGTCTGGTCGCCGCGAGTGAACATGTTCGGACAGGGATTTCAGGACCCTTGAGTGCACGTCGTTCTTGTGCAGCCGTTGCGCCCCGATATCTAGCGGATCGTGCCCTAGCTCCCTGATTTCTGAAAGGCAACGCCAGCAATAGCATTCTGCGTACGCCGGATAGACCATGTCGAACCAGACGCCGTCGGGCTCGCAATAGTCAAGAACCTCATCCACGTGTCTCTTGCAGCGTTCGAGGATCTCGGGGTGGGAGATGCAAAGCGCTGACCACATCGGCTGCTCGCCGACAGGCCGCTGCATGCTGGAGCGGTCTCGTCGCCGCACGAGCAGATCGGGACGACGCTCGGCGAGAAGTTCATCCCAGGCGTATGCGAGGTAGACGTACACCTTGATTCCGGCTTCACGACATGCTGCGACCTGCTTGCCCAACAGGTCTTTCTCGACCATGTCCGGATGGACGGGGCCGCTTGCACTCGGGAAGAGGCACCAGCCATACGTGTTCTTGGCGAATACCGTCACGGCGTCAACGTGAGCAGCCAGCAAGGCGTCCACGAATTCCTTCGGGTCGAAGCCGGCGCCCACTTGGCCGTGCGGTGCATCCATCTGAAAGTCGTAGTGGACCTTCCGCCATGGAGCGCGCAGACCTCTTTGGCGCTCATCGAGCCAGATCGCTACTGGTGGCTTAACCGAGGTCACGTCGCTATCTCCACTGGTTCGAGCGGCCAAGTACCGCAGGCAGGTCGGGTGACACTAGGGAAGTGTCGGCCCCCCAATCAGGGTGGCGTTCGAGTCGCTGCTCGGTCTCCTTGAACGCTTCAATCGCGCCCCTGAGTTGGGCGTACACATCGCCTCCGACGCCATACCCAAAGAACTGGACAGGACCTCGATATTCGATGTGACGAAGTTCGGCGAGCAGCGTGAATGTGTCGAGTTCGCCTTGGCCGAAAGGTTCTACGGTCGGCGGTCGATTGTTTCCGTCCGCCCCGGACAGGCTTACCGAATCGAGCAGATGCGCCGAGTCACGCAGCACTTGTCGAAGGTCATGTCCATCCCCCGAGTACCAGTGGTAGGCAGAGAATGAGGTTGCCATCCTTGGATGGCTCAACCGATCGGCGAGGCGAAGCGCATCCGCGGTGGTCTGCAGCCACCAAGATCGGTGCGGATAGAGGCTGAGTGACACTGCGGACGCGTCAGCCGAATCGAGCAGTCGCTGCAGCACGGGGATCACTAGCTCGTCACCGCGTTGGTCTGAGGCTCCGATCAGGTCATCGCCGCAGGAGAAGATCGCGATTTCCACGCGGGAAAAGCCGTCGGCATCGCGGAGCAAGCGCTCGATGCGTCGGACGCCCACCTCGTCGGCGGGACTGGTCAGGTAGGTGAACAGGCCGGTGACATCCAGGCCGTGGGCACTCTTAATCTGCCCTAGGCGAGGAACGACCTCCCATGCCAGGTCGTTCCACAGAGTCGGCGAGAGGCCATCAAAGCCGAGCTCGGCAAGCATCTCGCACCGAACATCGAAGGGATACGTTCCAGTTGACGTCCAGAACCAGATGTCCATGGCCGACAGGTGGTAGGTCACGTTCCTGCCTCACTGAGTTGCCCGAGCCATCCACCGTCGACCGGATAGGTCGCGCCGGTGACAGCGCTGGCCGCGTCACTCAACAGGAAGAGCGCGACGTCGACCACCTCCCGAGGTTCGATCAGTCGCCGGATCGGGTGGCGGTCGCCAGCGGCGGCGAGCATGCTTTCGGGATCATCCGGGTAGTGCTCCTCGGCGTAGGAGGTCAGCATCGGAGTCCGGACATTGCCAGGCGCGACAGCGTTGACGCGGATTCGGTCGCCGATATGGTCGAGCGCCATGATCCTGGTCAGGGCGTTCACGCCGGCCTTGGATGCCGAATAGGCGGCGCCTCCGGCGTCACCTGCGAATGCGGCAATCGATGAGATGTTCACGATCGACCCGCCACCGCGCCTCTTCAACGCGGGAACTGTGTGACGACCAACCAGGTAACAGCTCTTCAAATTCGTCGCGATGACGACATCCCAGTCGTCCTCCGTCAGGTCTGTGACCGATCCGCTCCGGAACACCCCCGCGCAGTGGACCACGAGGTCGATGCCGCCAAAGTGAGCTTCAACTCGCGACACGGAGTCTGCTACGTCGGTATCGCTTCTGACGTCACCCACCACAGCAAGGGCACGTCCCCCCAGACCGTCGACGGCGCCCGCGGTCTTCGCGAGCGCGTGCTCGTCGCGACCGGCGATCCCGACCGCGGCCCCTTCGGCGACTAGGGCTAGCACAATGGCTCTGCCTACCCCGCTGGATGCTCCGGTGACGAAGGCGACGCGACCGGAGAAGCGAGGGCTGCCGTTCAAATCGTCACCGTGCGTTCACAGCAATCGACCACGATTGCTCGTTGCTGACTGAGCCGAGCGCAACGTTGAGTCATCTGCTAGATGAGAACTCGAACGCTGCGGTTCCCTCCGCGCTGGTTGAGAGCAATCCGCCATCCACGGCGAGATCCGTACCCGTGACGAAGGAGGCGTCATCGGAGGCGAGGAACGCGATAGCGGCCGCAAGCTCCGACGGCTCGGCGCAGCGCCGGAGCAGGGAAAACGATCCCCATACTGCTTCCCACCGTTCCCGGTTGCCCTCCGCCGCACGGTCGAGAACGTCAGTCCAGACGAAGCCGGGGCTGATGCTATTGACGCGGACGCCGCGCGAGGCAAGGTCCAGCGCCTGACAGCGTGTCAGTTCCAGGATGGCGCCCTTGCTGGCGTTATATGTCTGTCTGTTGGCTTGGGCGACGTGCGCAGAGATGCTGGCCACGTTGATGACGACGCCATTGGTCGCTCTACCAAGGGCATCCGCTGCGCTGCCGACCAGGAGTGCCGGTGCAATGAGGTTTACCTCGAGAGTTCTGCGCCACTGATCCTCGGTGGCGTCCAGGCCCGCCAGTTGGAAAACCGCTGCGTTGTTGACTAGCACGTCAAGCGCCCCGGTCTCGCCCGCGGCCTCATCCACGATCCGCTCGAGGTTGCTGGCAGAGCTGATATCGGCCTCGATTGGCTTGAACGCCCCGCCGAGCTGCGCGGCGACTACGCCAAGGCCGGCAACGTCAATGTCGACGCCGGTTACCTGAGCCCCTTCCGCGACAAAGCGGCGAGCTGCCGCAGCGCCGATGCCGTTGGGCGCACCGGCGCCAGTGATGAGCACGCGCTGGCCGGCGAACCTTTGCGGGACCTTGGGGAGCGGCGGCGCCAAAGTTGACGGGTCGTTGTAGGTCGTGAGCTTGATGATCTTTCCATCGTGGATGCTCATGATGTTGACGCCGCTGAGGTGTCGTTCTGCTCCGGCTTGGTTGCGGAACGTCGCTGACCATTCCACCGCGGTCTCGTCCTCGGTTGCCGTCAGGACCCGTTCGACGGTGACCGCGAGGTAGGGGAATTGGCGTGCACTCTCGGCGTAGAAAGCCCGGATCTCGTCATGGCCGCGGAGTCGTAGGCCGGGCCCATGCCACTGCGCGTCTGCAGCGAAGAAATCCATGATCCGTGCGAGATCCCTGGACTCCTCTGCGTGCCAGTATTCGCGGGCGATAAGTTCAGTACTGGTGGTCACGGTTGGCACCCTTCCGAGTACGAAGTGGGACTAGTTGACCGCACGGGGATCGTTGCCTGGACGCGGCGGCAGTGGCCTCGCCGAGACCTTGGGGTGAGCGTTGCGGACAGCAAGGACTGAGCGTTCTGCCAGCACGGCAAGGCCTCAGAATGCCGCCTACGAACCTCATTGTTGACCTCTCCTAGGTGTTGGGCGGCCGCGCGTCGCTGGCAGCTAGAACGAGTGCTACCGTCTCACAATCTGATAGGTATATCAAGTAGCGATATTAACTCTCCAAGGGGCAGCATGATTGCGGACGTTCTTCACTTTTCGTTCACGGTATCGAGCATCGAGCGTTCCGTGCATTGGTACACAGCGATACTCGGCCTCGAACTTGTACATCGCCAGCGTCAAGACAATGAGTACACCCGGACGCTGGTGGGATTCAGCGATGCTGTTCTCGAGGTAGCCCAGTTCCGCATCCCTGGCGTGGCCTCGCCTCATTCGACACACATGCTCGAGCTTGTTGAGTACCTCAAGCCAGCTGGTGAGGTCATCGACTTGCCCACCAAGACCGTTGGGGTCGCGCACCTTGCCCTCATGGTTGACGACATCGAGCCGCGCTACCAGCGCATGCTCAAAGAAGGTGTGCGGTTCCGTAACCCGCCTGTGCTCATCACCGAAGGTGCTAACGCCGGCGGGTATGCCTGTTACCTGCACGACCCCGATGGCATCACCCTTGAGTTGCTCCAGCCGTCCAGCGCACGCATGCGGGACCTCGGATTTGCCGGTCACTAGGGATCGACCGAACTCGGTCACCAGTTGCTCGGAGTCCGGCCAAATCAGGTACTGGTGGTCCCACCGTGTACCCCAATGTCCTCACCGGTGATGTATGAGGCACGGTCTGAGATGAGAAACGCGACAAGCGCGGCGACCTCCTCGGGTCGGCCCAGGCGGCCGAGTGGCACCGTTTCCTGCCAGTGCTGCTGCACGTCGTCGGCCCCGCTCTTGAGGATCCTTGCGCGATCCTCCCGAATGCCGGCGATCATCGGTGTTTCGATCATTCCTGGTGACACGCAGTTGACCCTGACGGATGGCGCCAAGGCGAGCGCGGCCGAGCGTGTGAACGAAATGACGGACGCTTTGGACGCGGCGTAGTGCGACGATAGGAGTCGCCCGACTCTGCCTGATGTCGAAGCGAGGTTTACGACGCTTCCGCCGCCGGAGCGCAACATTGCCTGAGCGGCTGCCTGCATCAGGAAGTACGCGCCGCGCACGTTGACGTTGAACACCGCGTCGAACTGGGCAGGTGTGACCTCCAGAAATGGCTGGGTGCCCATGACACCCGCCGCGCTGACAAGGCCGTCGAGGCGTCCATGGTGTTGTTCTACGCGTCGAACCAGGGCACTGGTCGCAGCCACGTCGCTCACGTCGACAAGCTCAGCCGTCGCGCGTGCACCGAGTTGCACTGCCATTTGGTGCACTCCGTCTGAGCGGTCCACGAGGACAACGGACGCGCCGCGGCGATGCATTTCGCGTGCACAAGCAAGCCCAAGCCCCGACGCCGCCCCTGTCGTCATGACCACCCGGTCCGCCAAGAACTGGTCCTCGTTCATCTGGGTCCCTTCGCTAGTGCCTTGACGTCGATATTTGACGACCATGTCGTATAGTGACACACTCTGACGATCCTGCGCACGGGCGGCAGCCCGGCGGGACCACTCATCCCAACTCTTTCGACCCACCGGAGCACCAGGTGACCTCGCAACTGAGCCCGACCGACGCCTATTTGCAGATGGCGACAATTCGCTCCTTTGAACTCCGATGCCAGGAGCTAAGCGTCGAAGGGCTCATTGATGGTTCGATTCACCTATGCGCCGGGCAGGAAGCGATCCCGGTCGGTGCGATGTCGGCCCTGGCAGAGCAGGACCGAGTCGTGGCCACCTATCGCGGTCACGGTTGGGCGATAGCGTGCGGAGTCCCACTGGCCGAATTGCTGGGAGAGATCTGTCAGCGCTCGGGCGGCACCAACGGGGGGAGAGGAGGTTCGGCGCATCTCAGCGCTCCTAAATTTCGCCTGTATGGCGAGAACTCCATCGTCGGGGCGGGCGTCCCGATCGCGGCCGGCCTGGCACTCGCGTCCAAGGTTCGTGCAGACAACGGTGTAGCGGTGGTCTCGATTGGCGATGGCGCGATGAATCAGGGGGCAACCCACGAGGGTCTCGCGTTCGCGGCGGCACAGCGATTGCCGTTGATTGTCATCTGCGAGAACAACGGCTGGTCTGAGATGACCCCAATTTCAGTTACGGTCCGGGGTTCGATTGCCGCCCGCGCGGCCAGTTACGGCATGAACGCTCATGAGGTGGACGGCGGTGACCCCGAAGCCGTCCGGCTCGCCGTATCGGCCGCGGCGGACCGGGCGCGCGCCGGCGATGGGCCGGTCTTCCTCGAAGGCACGACCGTGAGGTTGATGGGGCACTACAACCGCGATATCGAGCACTATCGTCCCGAGCAGGACAAGCGAGCTGCCGAGCAGCGGGATCCGCTGGTTCAGGCGCGCCGGCGTCTCGAGTCGGTGGGCGTGAGCTCGCAGACGTTGGATGCGCTCGAGAAGCAGGCGCAGGATGCGGTGGACGCAACTACGGTGACTGTTCGCGCGATGCCTGAACCCAACCCAGCTGACGCTCGCAGCCACCTGTATGCGACTCCTGGTACCTGGGAACACGCAGCGGTCGGCGGCGGATCGATCGTTGAATTGACATATCAGCGGGCCGCTAATCGCGCGCTAAGCACTGAACTTACGAATCGTTCTGAGGTGGTCGTCTACGGCGAGGATGTGGGCCACGCAGGCGGAATCTTCGGGGTCACCCGGGGCCTACAAAAGGCCTTTGGACCCGAGCGGGTGTTTGACACGCCGATCGCGGAGAGCGCGATTCTCGGATCCGCTGTCGGCGCCGCTATGGCAGGTATGCGTCCGGTCGTAGAGATCATGTGGGGCGACTTTCTGCTCGTCGCGCTGGACCAAATCGTCAACCAGGCCGCGAACGTGCGCTACCTCAATCGAGGCCAGCTGCATGCGCCCATGGTCATCCGAACACAGCAAGGAGTGACGCCGGGATCGTGCGCGCAGCACTCGCAGAGTCTGGAGGCCCTGCTCGCGCACATTCCGGGCGTCAAGGTTGGGCTCCCTGCGACTGCGGATGATGCCTACGCGATGCTTCGAGCCGCGATCGCCGACGAGGATCCATGCATCCTGTTCGAGGCCCGGTCGTTGTATCAGGTGAAGGGTCAGGTGTCGGTGGATGGGCCGGTAGAGCCGGCGGCCGGCGCGAAGCTGCGACGGGGTGGGAGAGACGTGGGTATCGTCACCTGGGGCACCATGGTGGCGCCCGCGCTTGAAGCAGCCGAAATGCTTGCGGAGCAAGGAATCGACGCGGGGGTTCTGGACCTTCGGTGGCTCCAGCCGCTTGACATGGATCAGATCGCGAGCCTGGTCCGTGCCTGCGGGCGAATAGTGGTGGCGCACGAGGCAAACACCACCGGTGGCTTCGGAGCGGAGATCGCTGCCCGCGTTCAAGAGCGACATTTCCATGAGCTCAAGGGGCCGGTGGTGCGGCTTGGCGCAGCTGACACCCGGATTCCCGCAGCACCAGCGTTGCAGAAGGTACTGATCCCCAACGCGAGCGTGATCGCGAAGTCCTGTGTCGAGCTGGTACATCGGACCGGTTGAGGGCAACAATGCAGTATCCTGACAAGTGTGTCAGTCATTGGATCAGATTCGACGGCCGAGCCGCCATCCGCTGAACCTCGACCGCGGGTTCAGTCCGCCGCGCGCGCAGTCGGGATCTTGCTGGAGATCGCTAAGAGCGATACGGGCCTGACTACGAAGCAGATTAGCGAACGCGTGCCAATCGGACGCCAAGCGACATACCACCTTCTGCACACGTTACTTAGCTCTGGGATGGTCACTCGCGACAAGAAGAACCGCTACCTGCTCGGCCTTCGGGTGGCCACTCTTGCGGAGGGGTTCTCCCGGCAACTTGCCCCTTCCGAGCATCTTGCACCAATCGTTCGGGCTTTGGCGCAAGAGACCAGCGAAACCGCGTACGCCTCCGGCTGGTGGTCTGGCGAGATCATGACGCTGACGATCGCTCACGGCACGAATCCCGTGCAGGCGGCCGGCATCGCGCAGGGTTACACCGGCGACGCCCATGCCCGAGCATCGGGGAAGTTGCTCTTGGCGACCGCGACGAGCGCGGTTCGCGACAGCTACCTCGATAGCCACAAGCTACAGAAGCTCACGCCGAAGACCCTTACCTCTCGTGCTGCGCTCGGCGACGAGTTCGAGGTCATCCGGGAACGCGGCTACTCCATCGACGATGAGGAGTTTGCAGAGGGCCTCTACTGTCTTGCAATGCCCTTCGACAACGGCTACTCGCCCTTTGTGGTCGCGGTATCCGGTCCGCGCGAGCGAATGTTATCGAATAAGGACCGATATGTGAAGATCCTTCAGCAACACACGGACACTTCACTACCCACCCCCTAATCGCGCCGCTTGCGCGGATCCGGATCGGCGTATCCCGCCGTGGATCTGCGTCGACAGGCGGTCAGTCCAGTGGGCCTTCGAAAACGACCATCGCTGCGATTTCGACGGAAGGGACCGTGGCGCACCAACGGCCCTCGTGTCGAGTCACGCGCATCTCGTAGCCGGTCCGCGCGTCGTAGGCCCGCGCGATTGGGCCGTCCACATCGAGGCGAACCTCGATATTCACCATGGGAGTGGGGTCTTCCAGGAACTCAATGGCGTTTGGGCTGCTTCTGAGCGGTGAGTAGTTCACGATGTGCACGATCCAGCGCGCGCCGTGCGTGGGGTCTGCTTGCTGATGGGTGAGTGTCACCTCGGCGCTCATCGGCGCTGAGGTGCGCACGGCGGGCTCCGGGTAGAGCGTCTGGAGCAGCTCGGCGAACACCGCGCGGTGGAACCAGTAACCGTTTTCGAAGTAGCTTGTGCCGATAGACCAGGCGACGGCCGCGAGCCCTCCTTCGACCAAGGCGGTCGGGTAGTCCGTTACATTCTCCGGCGGCGCCCCCTTCCAGGCGTTCGCGCGCTGCTGGATCTTGGGTTCAACAAGGGTGGCCAGGTGCTTGCCGTTGGAATCGGCGCTCCAGCGATCAGCTTCGCCAAACAACGCGAAGTCAAACGTCGTGTACTCGGGGTGGCCGGCCAGCAGTCCCGTGACGCGGGTATAGCTATCGGTGAAGGGGCAAGGCTCTTGGCGGGTGTCCTGCAATGCGGTAGGCCAGAGCCGGTCAGTGCCGGCCAGGCGCAAGGATCGATGTGCGCCGATGACCTTACCGCCGGAGGCGAGGTAGGCGTTGAGGCGTCCCGCGAGGACTACGTCCACCTCGAGCGTGTCCGGGAGCAACAGAAGGCGGTAGCGTTCGAAGGGCGTTTCGGAATCGACGACGTCGAACTGAATCTGGAGCTCGGTTAGCAATTTTGCGATGCCTCCGGTGCTGGCGCCATGCTGGGATGGAACCAACTCTCCGGTGATACTTACCGGCGCGAGTCGGGCCAGCGGATTTCCGCTGACGACGATCGCCGCCTCGGTGACGGGCACGGCGTCCTGGAGGAATGGCTCAAGGGCCTCGACCTCGCGATAGGCAGTACCGATCGTAGTGTAGGTCGCGTCGTCGAGCCGTCCGGTGGTGGGCGACTGATCACCGATGTCGCAACGCGATCCTTGGGCGAGGAAACCGGCCAGCTCAGTACGAAGTTGGGTGGGGTGTTTGAGGCCTCCGTACTCGCCCCAGGACCGGTGGAACTTGCCCGTCATGCCATAGACGGAGACTCCGAAGGTGCGCGCGAAACGCGCGTGGATCGGAAAGTAGCCGTATCCCCAACCGCCTGTCGGAAGTGCCTCGATGTCGATGTTGTGGACAACGTCGAGCCGACCACGGACGCCGAGCACCGCCTGGGTGTTGAAGTCGACCTGAATGCCTGGGCGGATGCTGTGCACGTGGTTGAGGAGCCTGCGCATGACATTGGTTCGCATCTCGTTCTTGTGTTGACGCTGCACCTCAAGGTCAAAGGGATCCTTGCCAGCCTCGGTCAGGATGCGGCGGCAGTTCCAGCAATAGCATTGACCACCGAAAGGAAAGACCTCGTCGAACCAGATCCCGTCGACATCGTACTTGTTGAGGACCTCCTCGGTACTTGCGATGGCCAGGTCCATGCGCTGCGGGTGGGACAGACAAATGGCGGTCAGGAACGGCTCGTCCTCGAACGGCGTCTGGTAGGTGCTGCGGTCTCGTTGAACCACGAGCCATTCCGGATGGCGATCTGCGAGGTATTCATCCCATGCGTACGAGTAGTACGGATAGATCGCGATGCCTGCGGACTTGCAGGCGGCAACGACGTCACCCAACAGGTCGGCCACGGCGAGGCCGGGGTGTACCGGGCCGATCTCGCTCGGGTAGTAGCAGTAACCGTCGATGTTCTTGGCAGGCACGACCAAGGCGTTGACGCTCGCGGCGGTCAGCGTCGCCGCAAACTCGTCGGGATCGAACTCCCGTCCAACGCCCTCGTCGGTCGGATCGCCGCCAAACGCGAGATGAATCTTGCGCCATGGTTTGCGGCCAAGTTCGCGAAGACGGTCATCGATCCACAGGTCCGTTTGCGATTCGTGCGAGCTCACGTGGTGCCTTTCTTTGCCATGAGGGTGTTGGTTATCGGAGGTTGTTGAGGAGATCGCGCATTGCTGCGGTTTCGCCAATGCAATCCACGCGGTTGAAGTCCATCGCCCGTTCCCATTGGTACTCGATGCCCAGGTAGCCCGGGTAGCCGCTCTCGTCGAGCTGCCGGACAAAGCGTGCGATGTCCATCGAACCTTCATGGACTGGGGTCTGAATGTTGCCCGGGGAGGCTTGCCGCAGCTGAACGTGCCGAGTTCGGGCCAACAGGGGCTCAAGGTCGTCCTGAGCGATGCCCTGGTAGATAAAGTGGCTGGGGTCTAACGTAAGCAGGACTTGCGGCGCGAGCTCCAACAACTCGCGGGTTCTCTCGGGTGTTGCCACAATGGAGCCCACGTGGGGTTCAATGGCTAGCTCGATTCCGACCTCGCTGGCCCGCTCAGCACGACGCTGCAGCTCCGTTGCGGCAAGCGCAAGACCGGCGTGGGGGTCGACGCCCTCAAAGTCGGCACCCGGCAGGATTGTAAGCGCTGGCGAGCCCAGGACGCGGGCGAAGACGAGCAGAGCTTCGAACTGCCGGTATGCCTCCGCGCGCTCTTCGGCGTCGGGATGGTTGACCGCGAGGGCGTCCCAGGGATCGCCGATCATGGCAAACACGTCAACCGCATCGAGGCTCGACCGTTGAAGGCGCTCGAAGGTCATTTCGGCAGCTCGCTGAGGTTCCTGGACAACCGTACGAGGCGGGTTATTGCGGTATCCGGCAAAGACGCAGATGTCGACGGCCTCGATGCCCAAGTCGTTGATCACCATCAGCGC
>FTJM01001822.1_pt3 | contig 12444 bp, 11 predicted proteins | sample 1658941 | NCBI WGS metagenome assembly FTJM01 (sample SAMEA3914876, study PRJEB12502) | metagenome | biome: forest; material: soil | place: USA | collected 2011-06-22 | depth 0.3 m
CGGCCGCGGCGCGGCGCTGGCCGCCCGGCGGGCACGCTTGGGCTTGGCCGCGACCGAGACCCGGGGGGCACCCGAGGTGCGCAGCTCGGTGCGGATCACCCGCACCATGCCGTAGATGAACAGCCAGAGCAGTGCCAGAAACGCAAAGCGCATCAGCTGAATCGCCAGCGGAGAGGTCAAGAGCTGTCCTCGTGAAAGACCAGCCGGGTGTGGCCGACCCGGATCACGTCGCCGTGCTGCAGCTCCTGGGTTTGCACGTTGCGCCCGTTGACCGAGGTGCCGTTGGTCGAGCTGAGGTCATAGACCGTCGCCACCCGGTCCACGATATGCACATCGGCGTGCCGGCGTGAGACGCCTTGGTCCATCAACTGCAGATCCGACTCGGAACCGCGGCCGATGATGTTGCTGCCAGTGGTGAGTTCCACTGAGCGCGGTGTGCCGTCCACCACCAGCTGTGCCCGGTAGGCCGGTCCGCGGGGTGGTTCGGCGTACGGCGGCGGCTGATGGGCAGCGGGCGGCTGGTAGGTCGGCGGCTGGTAGGTCGGCGGTGGCTGGTACTGCGGGACGGCAACCGGTGGGACGGCAACCGGTGGCTGGTAAGGCGGTGCGGCCGGCTGGCCGAACGGTTCGAGGTACTCGTCCGGGTGGCCCTTGACCACCGGCATCGACATCGAATCCATCGGCCGACGGCGCGGCGGGGCCTGCGGTTCCATCCGGGAGGCGACCCCGAAGACGCCGGTGTGCAGCGCCTCGTCCTTGGCGAGGTAGACCTCGACGTCGCCAATGGTGGCCAGCCGGTGCTCGTCGAGGTACTCCTGGACGAGTTCAGCCAGCGATCGGGTCAGCTGGGCTTCCCAGGGCGCGAGCCGTTCGTAGTCTGAATTGCCCAGAGTGACTCGGTACCGGTTTGGTGCCAGCACCTGGCCGTTGCCCATCACCGCCTTCTTGTCCAGGGCCTCGCGTTGCAGGGCGTTGCCGATCTCTACCGGCTCGACCTGGCCCTTGAACACCCGCGCGAATGCGGAACCAACCATGCCTTCCAGTCGTCGTTCGAAGCGCTGGGCAAGGCTCATCTGGCGGTTCCTCCTCTCGCGAGCTGACGGCAGCGTTCTAGCCGCCCAGCACCGTTGCGGTGCGGGGCGCGGTGTTGATGGTATCTGCGTGCCGCTTTGAGCCCAGCAAGAGCGTCCAATGTGTCGTGCTAATCTATGGCGTCTTTTCAAGACGCCTCGCGCAAGTGGCGGAATGGCAGACGCGCACGGTTCAGGTCCGTGTGTCCGAAAGGACGTGGGGGTTCAACTCCCCCCTTGCGCACTCACAGATTCTGTACAACCCACAGCTCGGGGCTCGCCAAGGCCCCGGGCGAGACATTTCCCATTGTGCGGCCCGAGCGGGCGCACAATTGGCGAAACAGCGCCCGTTCGGGTCGCGCAATGCGCCGAGCACGGGGGGCTGGTCCTACCGGATTCGGTAGTGCAGGTGCACGACGCCGTTTCGGAATCGCCGCTCGGTCAGCAGTTCGAGATTGAGCTGGACCTTGCTGGGCAACGCCTGGTTGCCGCCGCCCACCACCACCGGGGTGACGAACAGGTGACACTCATCCACCAGTCCGGCCCGGATTGCGGCCGCCGCAAGGTGCGGGCCACCCACGCTGAGGTCGCTCTCGGCCGCAGCCTTGAGCTGCCGGATCGCCGCCGGGCCGAAATCCCGCTCGATCCGGGTCTTGGCGCTGGACACCTGCTGCAGCGTGCTGGAGTACACAAGCTTGTCAGCCGCCCGCCAGATCTGGGCGAAGTCCTGCACGAACGGTGACTGCCCGGCATCGTCGAGCACCGTCTCCCAGCCGACCATCACCTCATACATCCGGCGGCCGTAGAGATAGCAACCGATTGAGCGTTCCAGGTCATTGACGAAGACATGTATCTCCTCGTCCGGCTCCGCCCAGTCAAAGCAGCCTTCCTCATCGGCCACATAGCCGTCGAGCGAGGTCATCGCCGAGTAGATCAACTTGGCCACTGTCGAACCTCCGTTGCGCCTGCCGACCACTCCAGCTTACGGATGCGATACCTCGCGAACCGGGCGCCGCGAAGACCAGCACCGCAACCGGTCCCAGCACGATGTCCACCGCGGGTCTGGCCAACACCGGTGGTCAAGGCGCACCGAACGCCCAGCTAGGTGGTGTAGCTGGAATTGAGGTGGACGTAGCCGGCCGACAGGTCGCAGCCGTAGACGGTGAACGTGGCCGGACCGATGCCGAGATCCACCGAGATCGCGACGGTGTCGCCGGCGAGTTCGGTGCGCAATCGCTCCAACTCATCGTCACTGGGGAGCTGCGGGTACATGCCCAGGCCGCCGATCGCAACCCGGATCTGGTCCTGGTCGAGGTCCAGGTCGTCCTCGCACTTGCCGACCGCCATCACCACCCGGCCCCAGTTCGGATCGGCGCCGTGCGCCATCGTCTTGACCAGCGGCGAGTTCACCACCGACTTGGCCACCCGCTTGGCCTGGACCTGGTCGCGCGCCCCGGTCACTTCGACCGTCAGGAGCTTGCTGGCACCTTCGCCGTCCCGGGCGATCAGGGTCACCAGCTCCAGCGCGACCCGGTGCAGCGCTGTCTCGAAGTCGGCCAGCTCGACCGGACCGGCCAATCCGTTGGCGAACACCGCGGCGGTGTCGCTGGTCGAGGTGTCGGTGTCGATGCTCAACGCGTTGAACGTGGTGTCGACCACCCGGCCGAACAGCTGCCGCAACGCCACCGGCTCGATCTCGGCGTCGGTGAAGAAGAACGTCAGCAGGGTGGCCATGTTCGGCTCGATCATGCCGACCCCCTTGGCCACCCCAACGATGCTGGCCGCTCCCACCTGGGCCCGGACCAGCTTCGCAGTGGTGTCGGTGGTCATGATTGCCGTTGCGAAATCAGCCCAATCTCCGACGGGTGGCCACTGGCCACGCAGCCGGTCCCGGATCGCGTCCATCGGATAGCGGCGCCCGATGACGCCGGTCGATGCCACCAGCAATCGTTGGGGATCGACCCCGGTGCCGCTAGCGGCAAGCTCCCGCAGCTCGGCGGCGTCCGCCGCACCGGCGGCACCGGTCGCTACGTTGGCATTTCGCGAGGCCACCACCACGCCGCGCGCCGCGGTTACCGGCCGGCTCAGCAGCACGCTCGCTCCGGCGAACCTGGATCGAGTGAACATCGCACTGGACGCGCAGTCGGTGTCTGACACCGCTACCGCGACATCGTGGCGTCCATCATTGGCAATTCCGGCATCGAGGGTATAAACCCGAAAGCCGGCCGGACCCTGCTCACCTGTTGAAGCCATGACCGGCCCCGCTCCCGTCTGTGCTGTGTGCTGCCAGGCTAGCGGGGCCGCGGATCCAGCCAGCCGGCTACCGCTCGGCGAGCCCTTCCCGCTCGGCAACGCTGCTCGCGGAATTCGTCCAGACATCGATCAGGAAGTCCGCATCGGCAAGCGAAGTCTGGCTGGCCAGACCGAGCGCGTCGGCCAGCAGGCCATGCAGCCTCGTGGTCGGCAGGGTGCGCTCGGCGAAGTCGTGCCGCCAGTGGCAGGCAAGCACGGTGGCGTCAGCGGCCAGCGTCGAGGCAACCTGGGCACACAGCTCGGCCCAGCTCGCTTCGCGGAAGAAGTAGCCCAACTCGCTGAGCACGATCAGGTCGAACCGCCGCCGCGACGGCCACTCGTCCGGCAGTAGCAACTGCGCAACCTGGACGCCCGGACAACCCAGCACTCGATCGCGAGTGGCCCGCACCGCGACCTCGCTGAGGTCGGCGGCAAGCAGCTTGTCGCAGCGTCGCGCGAGTTCCCGGGTCAGCGTCCCGCCGGAACACCCGGGTTCGAATGCATAGCGGTAGCGCTGGCGCGGCAGGCAGCCGAGCACCAGCCGGCGTTTGCGCTGCTCGTACCAGCCGTGCTCGATCCGCCACGGGTCCGTGCCGGTGGCATACATACCGTTCAGGTAGGCCAGGTCCACTGGCGCATCGACCGGCTCGGTCACCGCAGGAACACTTCGCGGTCACCGACCAGCCGGTCCAGCGCCCAGCCCGGCAGGATCGGCTCGGCACCGGTGCTCGGATCGGGCTCCAACTGGCTGACAAAGGCCCGAACCGCCCGGCGCTTACGCTCAGCCACGGCACCGAGCCGGACGCAGACCGCGCGTGGCCAGGGAAACGCCGGATGCGCTGGATGGGCCCAGTGCCAACCCCAGATCGGCACCTGCAGGTAGCTGGCCCCGGTGGCTTCACAGCCGAGCTGGCCGATCCGGCCGACCGCCTCGTGGTCGGGGTGGCCGTCTAGCTGCCACGGCGCCACGACCACGTCGGCCGGCCCCAGAATCGCCGTCAGGCTGGCCAGCAGCGCATCGCCGCGCGCAGCGATTGCCCCATCAGGTAAAGCCAATCTGACCAGCACGGCAGGGTCAAGACCCAGTGCCCGGACGGCGTTGGCGCTCTCGATCGGCCGCTGGAGGACCAGCCGATGGGCCGGCCACCGGCTGGAATCGGGATGGCTGGCCTCGCCGTCGGTGACCGCGACGACCAGCACTTCGCGACCGAGCCGGGCCGCCAACCGGAGCAGGCCACCAGTGCCGAGCACCTCGTCGTCCGGGTGCGGTGCCAGCACCACCAGCCGGCAACCGGCCGGTATCAGCTGCGCCGCGTTGACCTCGGGCATCGCCAGCCAGCGCGGTGAGCCGTGCCACTGTCCGGCCGGGGTCCCGGTGCCGTGGATCTGCCGGTCGGTGTCGACGACGGTCACAGCAACCAATCGTCCTTGCCTGCCGCCACCAGCAAGCCGAGTTCGGCGAGATCCCGCTCGGCGTGCGATTGCCTGACGAACACCGGCAGATCGGCGAAGCGCTGGGCCAGCGCCTGATCACGGCACAGCGGGCCCGCGCCGAGCGCCCGGCCGGCGTGCCGCAGCACGGCCTCCACGCTGGCCTCGATGGCTCCCCGGGTCGCCAGCGTGACGGCCTGGGCGTCCTCGGCGGGCCGGCTGTCGATCCAGTCCGCGGCCTGGCGCAAGGCCGCCCTGGCGGTGCCGAGCGCGACCTCGACCGCGCCGAGGTGCGCGGCATTGTGCGGGTCCGGGTTCGCGGCGACCTTTGCCGCCAGCGCAGTTGCGAACGGCACCGCGCCGCCGTACCAGCAGGCAGCGATGCCGGCGCCACCGTGCCAGAAACCGGCCCGTGCCAGGTAGTCACCGGGGCAGCCGACCAGCGTGCCGGCCGCCCCGTCGAACAGCACGTCACCGCTGGGTACCCGACCCATGCCGACGGCGTGCCAGCCCTCGGTGGTGATCTGGACGGACGGTTGCGCCAGCGCTACCGCGACCAGGCACTGCTCACCGCCGTCGTTCCACCCGGTCAACACCGCGTGACTGACGAACTCCGCACCCGAGCACCAGGCCTTGCGACCGGTCAGCCGGACCCGATCGCCAACACCCTCCACGCGCAGCCGCGCGGTCGGCGGCTCGGCAGCCCAGGTGGCCCAGACGGTGGCCGGCTCCGGCACCGGCCCGGCGAGTTCAGCCAGGATGGCCAGTGCGTCGGTGTGGCCCTCGAACACCTTCGCAAGTGCCAGGTCCTCGGCTGCCACCGCGGCAAGTGCCCGCCACCTACCGAGGGTGTCGCCGGCCCCCGGCGCCGGCAGTCGATCCGTACCCTCGGCCACCAGTTGCGCCATCCGGCCGGCGAGCTCGGTCGTCACCGGGCCGGCTCCGGATTCTCGACGACGGCCAGGACCGGCCGGCGGGCGAGTACCGCCGCCGACAAGGTGCGCAGGTGGCCGGCGAAGCCTGCCGGCGATCGGCCGACCAGCCGCGCACTGGTGCGCACCGGCAGGTCGGCCGCCCAGGCAATGGGCAGTCCGGTCGCTATCAGCCGGTTGGTCAGGGCCACATCCTCGTCGGCCGCCAGGCACGGGAAGCCGCCAGCCGCCAGGTACGCCGTGGCAGACAGCGACAGGTTCGCACCGTGCGTGTGCCGGTGGCCATCGACCGCGCGGTAATTGCGCTGGTAGCGGTGGCTGGTCTCACCCGAGTGCCCGGACCAATCCGCCACCTCGACCGTCCCCAGCACCGCCGCGGCACCTCGCGCCTGGTGGCAGAGCTGCCGGACGAACCAGTCGGGCGGCACCACCGAGTCGGCATCGGTGTTCGCCAACCACAACTCGTCGGCCCGGTACTCGGCCAGTAGCGCCGCGGCGCCGAGCCGGCGGGCGTAGCCCACGTTGCCCCGATCGGATTCCAGCACGATGAGCCGCTCAACGGACCGCCAGGACGCCCGCGCCAGCACCCCTGCGGAGTTGTCCGAGCAGGCGTCCAGGACCACGATCACCGTGGTCGGCAGGCTCGCGTTGGCCGCCGCCGCATCCAGGGCAGCCAGGCATGCCGGCAGTAGCTGCTGCTCGTTGCGCGCTGGGACGATTGCCCCGATCCGGCCGAGCCGAGGTGGCCGGATGGCGCTCACCCGCGGCCGGGCGGCTGCGGTGCCGGGTCGCCGGGCTCGGGAAAGCCCGGATTTGGCCCGACCGGTTCAGGCGCAACAGGTTCGGGCTCCGGCCGGATGGGCGGCTCGACTGGTTCAGGCGGCACGGCTGGCTCGGGCCGGATGGGCGGTTCGGGCTGGATGGGTGGCACCGCTGGCCCCGGGTCGATCGGAGGCACCGCCGGGCCGGGCGGGGTCGGCTCGGTCATCGCGCCGCGCGGCGGGACCGGCCGGCCGCCTGCCGTTCGGTCTTCGCGCCGGTGGTGGCCAGCTGCCCGCCGGCACTCTCCAGATGGGCGCGCACGAACCATTGAAACTGTTCGAGCTGGCTGGCTTGACCGATCAGCATGTCCTGGGTGACCGGATCGGGTTCCTCGGTTTCCTGGATTGCCGAGCGATGGCTCTCGACCACGCCGGCATAGACCAGATCGAGGGCGGCAAGGTGTTCCAGGGCGTCCGCCCGACCGATCGCGTAGTCGTCCCAGCTGCGGGCGGCAACTAGGGCTCCCGGTGTGCCGGCTGGCGAACCGCCAAGCGTGGCGATCCGTTCGGCGGTCTCGTCGACCATCAGCCGGACCGCATCAACTTGCGGGTCGAGCATCGTGTGTACCGCGATGAAATTCGGTCCGACCACGTTCCAGTGGACGTGCTTGAGGGTCAACGCCAGATCGTTGAGGGCATTGAGCCGGTCCTGCAACAGCTCGATTAGTTTTGCCGCATCGGCTGAGTCGATCCCGGGGATCGTGAAGTAGGGCGTGCTCGCGCGCTTGGTGCTTCGACGGGTGCCAGTAGCCACCGGTCGCCTCCTTGGCAATATTCCAAGGGCTCCCGGTTTGAGCCTTGCATCTGACCGTACTCAGCCATCGGCCGACCGCAACCGCGAGGGCCACCACCGGGCACGAATTGACCGCCTCCAGCGTTATCGAAACGAGTGGCGCTGCGGTCCGGTCCCAGCCGTTCCCCCGGCGGCAGGCTGTCCCGGCGCCACTCCTCTGCGCCGGGCCCCGCAGCCGCGTCGGCTGACCTGGATCCGAAAATTATCTGTAGGGATATCTGGGCGCGCTGCAGTATCGGACCCCGCTACCCGGGGTATCGACGGCGCGCTGTCAGCGCTTACTGCCATTCGACGTGGGACATGGCGACCTCCCTTCCGAAAGAACCGACGATACCCACCAATCCGGGACGTGCTTCATGCGATCTGCTTATGGCAGGTTTCATGGTGATTGATGGGCTCTTTCGGCATACTCTCATCAAATGCCGAATCGGCACACTCAACGCGGGCCCACTGTCCCTTCGACCAACCTTCGGAGACCAGTCCAGATCATGGCTGCGGGATGAATCGGGGCAGGTCATGTCTCAGGTGACGCCGTCTGCGGTGACGCTGCGCCGATGGACCGGTTTGCTCGCCGTACGCAGCTGGCGACTCTGGGAGATACCGCGGCTGGCCCGGCTGGTCATCGTCGGTGTCGAGTCGGCCACCGTGCTCGCGTTCCTCGGCGCGTTGTCGACCGCTCAGTTCCGGCAGGGCGAGGTCGTGCGGTGGCTGTTACTGGCCGGCCTGAGCGTGCTGTACGCCGAGGTCGCGGCCCGGATCGAGCGGATGCGCCGATTCCTCAATTCCGCCACCCACATCAGCATGACCTCGGTCTGGGCGTTCGCCGCGGTGCTGTCGTTGCCGGCCGCCTACGCCGGAGCGCTGGTAGCCTTCCTGTTCGGATACAGCAGCTGGCAGCGCCGCGATCAGCGGTCACTGGTTCCACATCGGGTCTGCTACACCGCCGCCACCGCGATCCTTGCCGCACTGGCCGCGAGCGCGGTCGCCAGCGCCCTGATCGATCACCTGCCGGAGCTGTCGTCGCGAGCGGCGCACGCCATCGCGACGCTGATCGCGCTCGCCGTCTACTTCGGTGTCAACGCCAGCCTGGTATTGACCACCATCTACCTCGCGGTCGGCCAGGTTCCGCTGCGCCAGCTGCTGCCAGATCGCGAGGAGGTCGGCCTGGAGTTCGCAACCCTGGTGCTCGGCATCCTGACCGCCCAGACCCTGATCCTGCAGCCATGGCTGACGCCGCTGGTACTGGTGTTGATGGTGCTGTTGCAGCGCAGCTCGCTGGTTGGCCAGCTCGAGGTGGCTGCCGCAACCGACGCGAAGACCGGCCTGCTCAACGCCTCGGCCTGGCAGGAACTCGCCCAGCGCGAGCTGGTCCGCTCGCAACACGCGGGCCTGCCGTGCGCGGTGCTGCTGCTGGATCTGGACCATTTCAAGCAGGTCAACGACAGCCTCGGGCATCTGGCCGGCGATTCGGCGCTGCGGGCCATCGGCGACGCGCTCAAGCGCGAACTGCGCGGCTACGACGCGGTCGCCCGGTTCGGCGGCGAGGAGTTCGTGGTCTTCCTCAACGACCTCAACATCGATGCCGCCCTGGTCGTCGCCGAGCGAACCCTCAGCCGGATCCGTGGCCTGGTGTTCGCGACGCTGGAAACCAACGGGCACCGGCTGACCCTGACCGCGTCGATCGGGTTGGCCACCTATCCGGCGCACGGCCAGGACCTCACCGACCTGCTGGAGGCCGCCGATGTCGCGCTGTACGCGGCAAAGCACGCCGGCCGGGACCAGGTCGGGTTGCCCCCGGAGCCGTACCCGGAACCGGTAATCATCGCCGAACCGGCCTGACCACCAATCGGATAAAGTGCACTATCGTCGTGAATTGTCTGCTTATCGGAGCCTGTGGGCGGACACAGCGAGCGCACAGAAAATCCGCGCAAGGTTGAGCCATGACCACGAACGAGATTCCGCCATCACCACCGACCGGTGCGGCTCCTAGCCCCGATCAGGCGACGGAGTCGGACGGGGTCCTGCCCTACTCGAACAGCTACGAGCCGGTACAGCCCGCCATCGCCAACTACCCCCCGCAGTCCACCCGGCCATACCAGCCCTATGGCGCGCCGCCGGTCGAGCAGGCACTCGATCTGCCGTACCGGCAGGACCATCCCGGCAACGCTTACCCGGTCCAGCAGCCGTCACCGGCTGGTTACCAGGCTCAGCAGGGCTACCAGGCATTCCTGCCGTACCAGCCGGCGGCCGGTGGTCCCGGCTATCCGGGTTATGGGCCACCGGTCGGACCACAGGAGCAGGGTGCGGCCGGCCCACCACGACCCCGGCGGCGACCGTTTCTGCTGGTCGCCCTGGTCGCGGCGCTGGTCGGTGGCGGCGTGGGTGGCGGGGTCGTCGCGCTCGCCGACCACAATCGCAGCGGTTCGGTGAACACCGGCCTACGGATCACCAACTCGACCGGTGCGCCGGCCGCACAGCTGGACGGCACCGTCGGTGCGGCCGCGGCGAAGATCCGACCGAGCGTGGTGACGATCGAAGTCAGCGCCCAGCAGCAGTCAGGCACCGGTTCTGGGGTGATCATCCGCGCGGACGGCTACATCCTCACCAACGACCACGTGGTCGATATCGGCAACGGCAAGGGCGCCATCCAGGTGGTGCTGTCCGACGGCCGCACCGCGCCCGCGAGAGTGATCGGCCGCGACACCTCCGATGACCTCGCGGTGATCAAGGTGGACGGCTTGAGCAACCTGAGCGCCGCCACCTTCGCCAAGTCAAATTCACTCAGCGTCGGACAGGCCGTGGTGGCGGTCGGCGCGCCGCTCGGGCTGTCCGACACGGTCACCAGCGGCATCGTCAGCAACCTGGGCAGGCCGGTCCGGGCCGGTGACAACGATCAGGCGGTCTTCCAGGCAGTGCAGACCGATGCTGCCATCAACCCAGGCAACTCCGGTGGCCCGCTGGTCGACCTGAACGGTTCGGTGGTCGGCATCAATGCGGCAATCGCCAGCGACAATTCCGGGGGCGGCCTGCAGATCCCGGGGCAGCCGGCGCAGCAGGCCGGCAACATTGGTATCGGCTTCGCGATCCCGGCCGATGAAGCCAGCCGAATCGCCGGTGAGCTGATTGCCAGCGGCAAGGCGACCCACGCGGTGCTCGGCGTCGAGGTCGGTGGCAGCAGCCGTGGCGCCAAGGCTCAAACCGGCGTCCCGCTGCATAGTGTCACCAAGGGCGGAGTTGCCGAGAAGGCCGGCCTGAAAACCGACGACGTGGTGACCCAGGTCGACGATCAGCGAGTGGCTTCCGCCGATGCCCTGATCGCCGCGATCCGCAGCCACGCGCCGGGCGACCAGGTCAAGATCAGCTACCTCCGAGCAGGCAAGAGCGGCGTCGCAACGGTCACCCTAGGTTCGTCGGACAGCTGACTCGAACTACCTACTGGCGGGTAACCTGACCGGTATGTCGACTCACGAGGTGTTCAACGTCCCGGAGCCGTGGTCCGGCGTGAACGTCTTCACCGAGGACCTCAGCCTGGCAAGATCGCTGCATCGGGCCGGGGTGTCGGCGCCGCGTTTCGAACAGCTTGCGCTGCTCGGTGGGCTGGCCGGCAGTCCCGTCGCGCAGGTCTGGGCCCGGCAGGCTAACGCCAACCCGCCGGTGCTCCGCAGTCACGACCGCTACGGTCACCGGATCGACGAGGTCGAATTCCACCCGTCCTGGCATGAGCTGATGGCCGTCGCGGTCGGCAACGGGTTGCACGCGGCGCCCTGGGCGGCCAAGGCCGGCGAGCACGCCCACCTGACCCGAGCCGCCGGCTTCTACCTGTGGAGCCAGCTCGAGCAAGGCCATCTTTGCCCAATATCGATGACCTATTCGGTGATCCCGGCATTGCGCCACAACCCGGAACTCGCGGCCCAGTATGAACCCGGTCTGAGTAGCGCGGTCTACGATTTCGGGCTCCGGCCACCGGCCGGTAAGGCCGGTCTGCTCGCCGGAATGGCGATGACCGAGAAGCAAGGCGGCTCCGACGTCCGGGCCAATACCACCCGGGCCGTCGAGCAACCCGATGGCAGCTACCAGCTGACCGGGCACAAGTGGTTCTGCTCGGCGCCGATGTGCGATCTGTTCCTGGTCCTCGCGCTGCTGACCGGCCCGAGCGGTGTCGCCGATCTCAGCTGCTTCGCGGTGCCCCGGGTGCTGCCGGACGGCTCGCGCAACCCGTTCGTGATCCAACGCCTCAAGGACAAGCTCGGTAACCGGTCCAACGCCTCGGCCGAGATCGAGTTCGATGGGACCGCCGGTTGGCTGGTAGGCGAGCCCGGACGCGGCATAAAGGCCATCATCGACATGGTCACCATGACCAGGCTCGATTGCGTGATCGGCTCGGCGGCGGTGCAGCGCGCCGCGCTCACCCAGGCGCTTCATCACATCGACGGCCGGGCCGCGTTCGGTCGCCGGCTCGCTGAGCAGCCACTGATGCAGGAGGTGGTAGCCGACCTGGCGATCGAGGTCGAAGCGGCATCGGCGCTGTTCGTGCGGCTGGCCGATGCCGTCGATCGGGCGGAAAACCCGTTCTTGCGGCTCGCTGTGGCCGCGGCCAAGTTCTGGGTGTGCAAGCGGACCGGCTCGGTCGTCGGCGAGGCGCTGGAATGCCTCGGTGGTGCCGGCTACGTCGAGGAATCGGCACTGCCCCGCTACTTCCGGGAATCGCCGCTGAACTCGATCTGGGAGGGCTCGGGCAACGTCATCGCGCTGGACGTCATTCGCGCGATCGGCCGCGAACCCGGCTCGGTGCAGGCCCTGCAGGACGAGCTCGCGCTGACCGCGGGCGCGGATTCTCGACTGGATCGCGCGGTCGACGAACTCGGCAAGCGGCTGGCCGGCCTCGGTAGCGATCCGGACGCCGACGCCCGTTCGGCCCGCGCGCTGGCCGGGCTGCTCGCGCGGACCCTGCAGGCCGCGTTGCTGGTCCGCGCGGCCGACGATCCCGGCCGGTCGCTGGTGGCCGAGACTTACCTGCAGACCCGGCTAGCCAGTCCGGCCGCCGTGTTCGGCGACCGGCCGGGTCTCGGCCCGGCCGCGACCGCCGGCCTGCTCTGGTACGCGTC
>FTJM01001451.1_pt2 | contig 12381 bp, 12 predicted proteins | sample 1658941 | NCBI WGS metagenome assembly FTJM01 (sample SAMEA3914876, study PRJEB12502) | metagenome | biome: forest; material: soil | place: USA | collected 2011-06-22 | depth 0.3 m
CGGTGAACGGCCTGCTGGTGACGATCGGCCGGATCCAATCCTTCATTGCCACCCTCGCCACCTCGATCGTGATCCGCGGCCTGGCGCTGGCCATCACCGGCGGGTTCGTGCTGGGTGTCACCGACAGCGGCTTCTCCGCGATCGGCGAGTACCAGTTCCTCGGCCTGCCGGCGTCCGGTTTGCTGTTCCTGGTCTTCGCCGCGCTCTGCTGGTTCGCACTCGCCCGCACGGTCTTCGGTCGCTACCTCTACGCCGTCGGCGGCAACCCGGAGGCTGCGCGGCTGTCCGGCATCCGGGTCAACCTGGTGCGGTTCGCCACCTTCGCTATCTGCGGGCTCGGCGCCGGCCTTGCCGGCATGATCGACGTGTCCCGGGTGTCTTCGGCACAGGCCGGGATCGGGGTCGGGCTCGAACTGACCGCGATCGCGGCCGTGGTGATCGGCGGGACGTCCATCGCGGGTGGTGAGGGCGCGATCTGGCGAACCCTGCTCGGGGTGCTGTTCCTGGCGCTGGTCAACAACGGCTTCAACCTGCTCGGAGTGAATCCGATCTACCAGCAGATGTTCCAGGGTGGCCTGATCGTGCTCGCCATCGGCCTGGATGCCTGGACCAGGCGCAGGCGCACCTGAGCCGGTCCGGGGACAGCCGGTTTCCTGCCCCGGTCGACAATCTCAGCTGAGCTGCGCCATCGCCACCGCGCCGGCGGTGGCCACGTTGAGCGAGTCCACCCCGTCGGCCATCGGGATCCGTACCCACTCATCGGCCGCCGCCAGCGCCTGCTCGGATAGCCCCGGCCCCTCAGCGCCGAGCATCATCGCCCACCGCTCGGACCTGCTGACCTCGCGCAGTGCGGTCGCGGCCGGCCTCGGCGTGAGCGCCAGCAGCCGGACCCCGGACCCGCGCAGCTGCTCCAGCGAGGCCGGCCACGGATCGGGCAACGTCGCGAACCCGATGCCGAACACGTGGCCCATCGACACCCGGACGCTGCGCCGGTACAGCGGATCGGCACAGCGCTGATCCAGCAGCACCGCATCGACCCCGAAGGCCGCGCAGTTGCGGAAGATGCTGCCGAGGTTCTCGAAGTCGTTGATGGTCTCCAGCACCACGAACCGGCGGCCGCTGGCGATCAGTCGTGCGGCCGGCACCGGCTCCGGACGGTCTGCCGCGGCCAGCACGCCGCGGGTCACCCGGAAGCCCACCACGTCCGACAGCGTCCACTTGTCCAGCTCGTACACCGGGCAGTCCAGCCCCTGCAGCGCTGGCGCGAGCGCCGCGAGCTTGGCCGGCACCCCGGCGATTGCCCTGATCCGGTAGGCCGATCGGGCCAGCCGCTCGACGACGTTGACACCCTCGGCGATCACCACGCCGCGCCGATCCGGCCGGACGTCGGCGTCCATCAGGTCCCGGAAGTCAGCCAACCGCTCATCGGCCGGGTCGGCGACGGCAACGACCGCGTTCACGCCCGCGACGGCTCCAGCCGGTCACGCAGGTCGCCCAGCCCGACATGCCGGCTACGGGACAGGTGCGCGGCCACCCCGACGCTGACCACCAGGCAGATCAGGCCGCCGCCCAGCATTCCCCAGCGCGGGCCGAAGGACTGCGCGACCCAACCCACGATTGGTGCGCCGACCGGAGTCCCACCCATGAAACACAGGATATACAGGCCCATCACCCGGCCCCGCATGGTTGGCTCGACGCCCAGCTGGACGGTGGCGTTCGCCGACTGGGCGAGGGTGATCATGCACACGCCGGCCGGGATCAGCGCGATCGCGGTGAGGCCGAAGGTTGGCATCAGGCCGGCCACGATCTCGGTCACGCTGAAGGCTATCGCCGAACCGATCAAGAACAGCCGGCTCGGCCGCCGGCGGCGGAAGGTCGCCGCCAACGCGCCGATGGTCGCACCCACCGCCAGGGTGGTCGACAGCAGCCCATAAGCCCCGGCGCCGCGGTGAAAGACCTGCTTGGCGACCAGCGCGATAGTGATCTGGTAATTGAGCCCGAAGGTGCCGATCACGAACATCAGCACCATCGGCAACATCAGGTCAGAGCGATTGCGAACGTAACGGACTGCCGCCCGGTACTGCCCCGGCTGCCGATCCACCGGCTTGGACGGGAACAGTTCCGCGCCACGCATCAGCAGCAGCCCGGCGAGCACCGCGATCGTCGAGACCGCGTTGCCGAGAAAGGCCCAGCCCGTTCCGAACGCGGTGATCACCACCCCGGCGATGGCCGGCCCGACAATCCGAGCCAGGTTGAAGGTGGTCGAGTTCAGCGCCACTGCGTTGGGCAGGTCCTCGGCACCGACCATCTCGACGACGAAAGATTGCCGGATCGGGGTATCCACCGCCGAGATCACGCCGAGCACCGCAGCCAGCGCCATCACATGCCACAGCTGGACCGCACCGGTTACGTCGAGCATCCCGAGTAGCAGAGCTGACAAGCCCATCCCGGCCTGGGTGAACAGCAACAGCTTGCGCTTGTTGCCGCGATCGGCCAGCGCACCGCCGTAGAGCGAGAACAGCAGCGCCGGCGCGAACTGCAGGGCGGTCACGATACCGAGCGCGGTGCCGGAGTTGGTCAGCTGCAGCACCAACCAGTCCTGGGCGACACGCTGCGCCCAGGTGCCGGTGAGCGAGATCAGCTGGCCGGAGAAATACAGCCGGTAGTTGCGAATTTTGAGCGATCGCAGTGGATTGACCCGGTTACCCGATCGCCGGGGGCCTGCACCTCGGCGCTTGGAAGGCGGTACGCCAACATCACCTAGTGGGTCTTCGGCCTCGGTGATGGGCGTTGGGTTCACTCAGATCCCAACCTGTTCAGAACGTCGACAGCGTCTCGCAAGATTTTCAGCTCCTCGTCGGAGAAGTCCACCAGGCGCTCGGCCAGCCATTCGTCGCGCGCCCGGGTCTCCTCGGCCAGCAAATCCCGGCCGGACTGGGTGATGGAGATGATCGACTGGCGCCGGTCCTCCGGATGTGCCGCCCGCCCGATCCAGCCGGCCGCCTCCAGCGAGGCGAGGATCTTGGTCATCGACGGCGGCTGGACGCGCTCGATCGAGGCGATCTCGCCGGCGGTCATCGGCCCTGATTTGCACACCGTCGCCAGAGCCGACAGCTGCGACAGCGTCACCGCGGTGTTCACCCGCTGCGAGCGCAGCCGGCGAGCCGCGCGCAGCAGCGAAAGCCGCAACGCCGAGGCCAATTCCGGCGTGATGATGGGGGTGGACACATCATTAGCTTAGCTAACAATATCGGCTCGCGCCAGTCAGGCGTAGCCTGCCCGGTTGTGAGCGAGCGTCCGAAAGCAGATCGCAAGGCGAGCCCAGCGCCGGGCACCGATCCGGTGCCGGAGCCCATCCCGCAGATGCTCAGGGTGGATGCCCGCAAGGTGGTAGTTATCGGAACTGGCCTGTTCTTCATAGCGTTTCTGGTGCTGCTGCCGTTCTGGAAGGCACTCGGTGAGCACGGCCACCGGGTGTGGTTGTGGACCGCGCTGGCCGGCACGGTGCTCGGCCTGCTGGCGCTGCCGCTGATCCGCAAGCACACCGGTGAAGGCCGGCTTGGCTGAGCTGACAGTTCGCCGGCTCGCACTTGCGCTGCCGGTCGGCTCGGTGCTGCGCGCACTCGATCACTCGACCGCGCTGCCCACCGCCACCCTGGTCTGCCTGTCCGGCCAGTGGGCAGACGGCGCCACGGTGATCGGCTGGAACCCGGTTCGGGTCCGAGCCGGTGACGGGCCGCGAGTGCTCGCCGACCAGCCGATGGTGGCCGGCAACGGAGCGGCGTTCGGCGGCGGCTGGATCGGCTGGTTGGAGTTTGCCGGCGGGTCCTGGTTCGGTTTCTTCGATACGGTGCTGCGCGCGGACCGGGCCGGTGCCTGGTGGTTGGAATCGATCGGTGACCACCCCGGCCTGGACGAGCTGGCCGACGTCATCGAGGCACTCGCTGACAGCCCGGCTGGCGAACTGCGGATCGACGCGGTCACCAGCACCGGCCGGGAGCAGCACCTGGCCGCGGTCGAGAGTGCCATCTCAGCGATCCGGGTCGGGCAGCTCTACCAGGTCAATGTCTGCGGCCGGCTGACCGGGCAGCTCGCCGGCTCGGCCATCGACCTGTTCGTCGCTGGCTTGAGCGAGTTGGCGCCGGCGTACGCGGCCCTAGTGCGTACCCCGGACCGGACGGTGGTCAGTCTGTCGCCGGAGCTGTTCCTGGATCGGCGCGGGAACGGGAGCGGCACCGACCTGGTCCGCACCGCCCCGATCAAGGGCACCCGGCGGCGGACGGTCGCCGGCGACCGGCTCGACGATCCGGCCGCGCAACAGCTGCTGCATTCGAGCAAGGACCGGGCCGAGAACATCATGATCGTCGACCTGATGCGCAATGACCTGTCCCAGGTCTGCCGGCCTGGCACCGTGCGGCCGGTCGAGTTGCTCGCGGTCCGCCCGGCGCCCGGGGTGTGGCACCTGGTGTCGGAGGTGACCGGCGAGCTGGTGGCTGGCGCCGGCGATCCGGAACTGCTGGCGGCCGCATTCCCGCCGGGATCGGTTACCGGGGCACCTAAGCTGCCCGCGCTGGACCTGATCGCCGAGCTGGAGGCGACCCCCCGCGGGCTGTATACCGGTGCCATCGGCTACTCGAGTTCGGCCAGTAACCGCAGCGAATTCAACGTCGCGATAAGGACTTTCGAGATCGCCGGTCGCGACTTCCAGCTGGGGGTGGGCGGCGGGATCACCGCCGATTCGGTGCCGATGGCGGAATGGCAGGAATGCCTGATCAAGGCCGCGCCGCTGCTGGCGCTTGGCGGCCACGTCCAGTCCGACGGCTCGCTCGGCGACCGACCATTGGACTATCCGGATCAGGTCGAACTCGCGGCCGGGCTGTACGAGACGATGCTGTCGGTCGGCGGCCGGATCGTCGGACTGGCCGATCACCTCACCAGGTTGGCGACGTCCTGGCTGGAGGTGTTCGGCCAGGAGCTGCCGGCCGATCTGTCGACCCGGCTGGTTGCGGCCGCGGCGGCTACCGGTGGGCGGCAGCGCATCCGGCTGACCATCCGGCCCGATCGCAGCATGCCGCTGATCGAGACCGCGGCCATAGGTCCGCCGGCCAGCACGGTCGCGGTGTACCGCCAGGCCGGGCGAACCGGCTGCTGGCGGCACAAGTGGGCTGACCGGCGCTGGCTCGCGGCGCTGGAGCGGCCCGACGCGCTGCCGCTGTTCGGTAGCGACCGGGCCGGCGTCGCCGAGACCAGCCGTGGCAATGTCGCGGTGGTCAGCGCGCCAGGCGTGCTGCGGACGCCGGTGTTATCCGATGACATCCTGCCCGGGATCACCCGGCGCCGGCTGCTCGACGCTGCCCTGGACCACGGCTGGCGGGTCGAGCTCGGCCGGGTCGGTTTCGACGAGCTCGAGGGTGCCCGACTCGTGCTCGGGCTGTCCAGCATCAATGAGGTCGTCGGCATCGAGCGACTGGACGGCCGCCGGCTCGGCCTCGACGTCGAGCTGCTCGGACAGCTCCGGGGCTGGCTCAGCGCCGGACACGGCTGACTGCGCGGCAACGTTGCCCGGCTCACGCTGGACCAGGTCGATGATCTCGTCCTCGAAAATCTCACCGGCATCCTCGACCACCGGCTCGGCAACGGTCTCCGAATGGGCGCCGCAGCCGAACTCCACCGACACCACCCGGCCGTCGGCGCCAGCGATCTCGTTGGCGCAGGCGCCGAAACCGGCGCGCAGCGAGCCGGCCAGCGAGACGAAGAATCCGCAGGTACCGCAATGTGCTGGCGCCTGCTTGGCCATCGGGCTGTCCGGGCCCTGGTCGCCCGCGAGCCAGCGCTCGGCGGCTTCCAGCCGGCCCAGCTCCGACAGCACCCGGATCCGGCCGAGCCCGAGCTCGAACGCGACCTCCTCGACCTGCGGGTCGTCCGAGGCCAGGTAGCCGGGTACCAGCCGCGGATCGTCCGGTGCGGCCGGCAGCAGGTCACCGGGGCTCAGGTCACCCGGCTGTAGCCGCTCGCTCCAGGGCACCCACTGCTGGGCGAGCAGCGCTGCCTGGCCAGGCAGCAGGACGACCTCGGCGACCGTCGGCTCGTTCGCCGGCGCCCGCACCATGGTCACCGCCCAGTACCAGCCGAGGTAGCCGGGCAGCGACGCGGCGAAGGCATGGGTGGCCGCAAGCTCGCCTTCGGCCCGGACGCTCAGGTGCTCGCCGACCTCGCTGCCGGCCATCTCGACGGCGGCCGCCCGCGCCTGGTCCACCGCCGCGGCGAGGACGGGGTCGACGGTTTGCCATTCAGTGGGTGCGCTCACACCAGCCATTGTGGCACCCGGCGCGGGGCGCGCTCGTCCCTTCACTCACAACTGTCGTCTCGGTGGGGCAGGATGGACGGCGTGACGGCGGCGGACGGCACGGCGCGGCCCGACTCGGGCGGCCCGGCACAGGCGGATGGCTTCTCCGTGCCCACCTACCACCACCTGCAGCCGCCGGAGCATCCCAACGCCGACGCGGCGGCCTCCCGGCCAACGCGGACGCCGCCAGCCGGGACCGGCGACGTGACGGTCACCCGTGCCGTGGTGGCTCGCGGCCGGTACTTCTCCAAGCTGGTGGCTCACAAGGTCATTACCGCGAGTGAAGCCGATGGGGCCAGGGAATCTGGGCTCACCGCGCTGATCTGGAACCAGGTGATGTCCTACGCCTCGGATGCGATGGTGACCGTCGCGCTGGCCGGCACGGTGTTCTTCTCTGCCCCGTCGGAGGCGCAGCGGGGCAATGTGATGCTCTACCTGCTGATGACGGTGGCCCCGTTCGCGGTGGTCGCGCCGGTGATCGGGCCGGCGCTGGATCGGGTGCAGCACGGGCGCCGCTGGGTGATGGCCGGCACCGCGATTGGCCGGGCGGTGCTGGCGGTGGTGATGGCGATGAACTTCACCGACCTGCTGCTGCTGTTCCCGGCCGCGCTCGGCTCGCTGGTGTTGTCCAAGGCCTACGCGGTGATCCGGTCCTCGGCCGCGCCCCGCCTGGTTCCGACGAACCTGACGCTGGTCGAGGCCAATGCCCGGCTCTCGCTGTTCGGCCTGGCGGCAGCGGTCGGCGGCGGGGTGTTCGTCGGCGTCGCGATCAAGCTCACCGGCTCCTACCCGTTCGGGCTCTGGATCACCGCCGCGGCCTTCACGGTCACGGCCGGGTACTCCTTCCGGCTGCCGAAGATCGTCGATGCGCTGCCGCTGGATGCTGCGCAGCGCGACCTGATTGCAAGCGCCCGGGAGCCGGTTCCAGCCGGACGGAGCATGTTCACCCGGTTGCGGGACTGGACCAAGCGTGGCTTCGCGCCACCGGTTATCGTTGCGTTGCAAGGCGAATCTGCGCTGCGCTGGCTGTCCGGCTTCCTGACGATGTTCCTGGCCTTCTATGTCGAGGCCGTCTCACATGGCTGGCAGGCGGTGGCCAGCCTCGGTGCGGTCGGCGCGGCGACCGGGCTCGGAAATTTCGGCGGCACCGCGCTCGGCACCCGGCTGAGGCTGGCCCGGCCGGATCTGATCATCCTGTTCTGCACCGCCGGCTCGGCGGTGGCCTGCGTGGCGGCCGCGCTGCTGTTCAGCCTGCCGATCGCGATCTTCGCGATGCTGATCAGCGCGCTGAGCAATGCGCTGTCCAAGCTGTCACTCGATGCCATCATCCAGCGTGATGTCGCCGAATCGCTACGGTCCTCAGCATTCGGCCGATCGGAGACGTTCCTGCAGCTGGCCTGGGTGGTGGGAGCGGCGATCGCGCTGCTGCTGCCTGCCAAGAACGGCACGCTCGGCTTCCTGGTGGCCGCGGTGGTGCTGGTCGGGGTCGCGGTGATGATGGTGCTGCACGAAAAGGCGCTCAGGTCACAGGCGGGCAAGCCAGCGCGGGCCTGACCAGGCTGGCGCAGTAATCTCGCCGGGTGATGATCGAGGGAGATTCCAAGCGACGCGACGGTGCCCGGGCTGGCCTGTCACGGCTACGCAGGCTACCTGCGCTGGCCGCCGTGCTGGGGCTGGTCATGATCGTTTCGATGCTCACCGGCTGCACCAAGCCGCAACCCACGATCACGGTGCTAGCCAACAACCGCTCGACGACGGTGCCGGCTCAGCCGACCTGCACCATCCTGGCGAGCAACCCGTGCACGCTGGAGGCCGGCAAGCGGCGCATCGTCAAGGCCCGCGGCGGCTCGCAGCTGCTGATCGATGTCCCGCGGCAGCTGGCTGACAACGGCTATATCGTGGCCGCCTACGTCACCAGCGGCACTACCAATACCCCGCTGACCACGCCGGGTGCGGCCACTGGCCCGATATCGGGCCAGCTGTCGGTTCGGCTGACCGTGCCAAGTCAGGTCAGTGGAAGCTACTTCGTGCAGGTCAATGCGCTGCCCTCCAAGAACCCGTCCAAGCAGCTGACCAGCTGGCTCGTGCTGGTAGAGCTGACCAGCTGAGGCCATGACCCGCCTGCTAGTCGTCACCGCGGTCGCCGCCGAGCGAGCGGCCGTGCTCGGTGCGCGGGTGGCCGAGGTGGGCTCGATCGGCTCGCTGCCGGTCCATCGCTGCGATACCCCGGCTGGGCCGCTCGACGTGGTCGCTGGCGGTGTCGGAGCGGTTGCTGCGGCCCTGAGCACCGCCAGCGTGCTCGGCGGCCCGGCTGAACCGGCCTATGACCTGGTAATCGCGGCGGGTATCGGCGGCGGCTTTGCCGGCGTTGGTCCCGGTGAGGTGGTGGTGGCCGATCTGGTGGCGCATGCTGATCTGGGGGCAGAGACCGCTACCGGTGGCTTCAGCTCGCTTACCGAGCTGGGCTGGGGACCGGTCCGCTTCGCCACCGATGCACGGCTGGCTGAGCGGCTGGCCGGGTTGACGGCGGCGAGGACTGGGACGGTGTTGACGGTGTCGACGGTGACCGGGACGCAGGAGCGGGCCGATCGGCTGCTTGCCGAGTACCCGAATGCGCTGGCCGAAGGCATGGAAGGTGCTGGAGTCTGCCAGGCAGCTGCACTCGCCGGGGTGCCGTTCGCCGAGCTTCGGACAATTTCGAACCAGGTCGGTCCGCGTGAGCGGGCAAGCTGGCGGATCGGTGATGCGCTTACGGCGCTGGCAAGCGCGTTCGACCGGCTGCTTGCCGGACCGCTGGACGTCGACGGTTGATGATGGGAGCACGCTGCTGACATGACTGCGCTGGAACTGACTGTTTCACCTTGCCCGAACGACACGTTCGTCTTTCATGCCTGGACGCACGGGCTGGTCCAGGACGCGCCGGAGGTGAACCTGACCTTCGCCGACGTCGATGTCACCAACGGCGCCGCCGAGCGTGGCGAGTTCGACGTGGTCAAGGTTTCTTACGCGGCGTTGCCGTGGCTACTCGACCAGTACGAGTTGCTGCCGTGTGGCGGGGCGTTGGGACGCGGCTGCGGTCCGCTGGTGCTGACTCGCGATCAGCGGGCAGATCTGGATGGTGCTCGGATAGCGATTCCCGGCGAGCGCACCACTGCCTACCTGTTGATGCGATTGTGGGCGGCTCGGCAGTCACCGGCCTCGGTGGAGATCGTGCCGTTCGCCGAGATCATGGCCGGCGTTCGGGATGGTCGCTTCGATGCCGGCCTGGTGATTCACGAGGCGCGCTTCACCTACCCGCGGTACGGGCTGAGCGCGCTGGCCGATCTCGGCGAATGGTGGGAGAGCAGCACCGGGCATCCGATCCCGCTTGGTGCGATCGTCGCTCGCCGCGGTCTCGACGCCGCCACTGAGCTCAGCCGGGTCATTCGGGCCTCGGTGGACTACGCCTTCGCGAATCCGGCGGCATCGGCGCAGTTCGTGGCTGAGCATGCCGACGAGATGGAGCCACAGGTACAGCGCCAACACATCGAGCTTTATGTCAACGACTTCACCCGGGATCTGGGCGAAGCTGGCTATGCCGCGATCAGCGAGCTACTCGGCCGAGCCGAAGCTGCCGGACTGGTCCCGGCGATCGGACCGCTGCGCTAGCGCCTAGATCCACTGACAGCCCAGCCCGCCCGCGCGCCGACGGGTCGGCGGCTGGCTCGGGTTTACCGCTGGCAGCCCGTTGAGAGACGTCAATCGTCGCTAGAAGGGCGGTTCGGCCGGGAATCCTTGAGGTGGGTTCTCCGGTGGCTGGTTCGGCGAAGGTGGCGCCAGACCTTCGGCTGCCGGCCCGAGGGCAGGTTCGGTCTGGTGGGCTGGGTCGCCACTCAGCTCACTCGCTGGTTCGCTGGCTGGCGAGGCTGGTTGCTGATGCTGATGCTGCTGCTGCTGTTGCTGTTGCTGTTGCTGTTGCTGTTGCTGTTGCTGTTGCAGTTGGGCTGGCGTCCAGTGTTCGGGTGGTGGGCTGTGGTAGCTGCGGTGGTGGGGGCTGGTCCAGCTGGTGTGGCCGGTGGTGGGGTTGCGGTGGTTGGTCCAGCCGGCTTCGGTTTTGGCGTTGTGATGCCGGCGGTGTAGGGGCTGCAGGTTGGTGGCGCTGGTGGGGCCGTGTGGGTACGGCCTGATGTGGTCCAGGTCCGAGCGGTTGGCGGGGTGGTCGCAGTAGGGGAAGGCGCAGTGCCCGTCACGGGTGATGACGTGGTCGGTGAGGTGTTGGGGTGGTCGGTAGCGGCTGGTTCCGTAGTCCAGTGGCTGCCCGGTGATCGGGTCGGTGATCAGGCGCCGCCAGGTTCCGCTGGGGTCGTGGGCGAGCCGGCGGGCGGCCTGGGCGGTGATCGGCCCGTACCGATCCAGCCAGCCCGCGGCCTGGTCCAGGCCGGTCAACGTGTCCAGGCTGAGGGTGACGGTGATACTCGGCTGCCGGCCCTGCACGCTTGGTAGGCCGTCGACCGGGATCCCGGCCAGCACCGCGTCGACCAGCAGGTCGGCCCGCAACTGATCCAACGTCCGACGATCGGCCATATCACCAGCAGAGCCGGCGTTACCCGCACTGCCGTCGCTGGCGCCGTAGGCGCTCCCGGTGGTGTCCGCATGGCTGCTGCCGGTGCTGGCGCTGGCTTCACAGCTAGTGCTGGCGTCACAGCTAGTGCTGGCGTCACAGCTACCGGCCGTGCTGGTGGTGCGGGCGTGGCGGGCGGCGGCGTCCAGGCGGGTGTAGAGGGCGTGGGCGTCAGTGGCGGGTAGTAGCGCCATCAACCACGCCATCCCGTCCTCGGATGGAGACAGCCGGACCTGGCGCTCAGCGACGGCCCGCTGATGGCGGTCTTCGGCAGCGACCGGGTCCAGGGCATGCACCGCGCGGGAGACAACCTGACCCAACTGGGTCACCGACCGCTCCCCAGCATGCGGTAGCACTCGCGCCTCGAACGCGGGCAGCGTGTGGTCGGGCAGCTTCAGGGACCCGCGCACGATCACCGCGACCTGCCCCACGCTGAGCTCTCCTTCGGCCAGCGCGTGCAGGGTGTTCGGGAGTCGGTCGGTGAGCTGCTCAGCATCTGCCAGCTTCATCCGAGCGACCCCACCAGAAACCCGCAATACCGCACCAACCTCCTCCACGCACCAGTGCTTCGCGGTGCTGTCACGAGTGCTGATCCGGGCCAACAACTGCTGCTTACGGGCCTCCAACCACGCTAGCTGCTTCTCAATCGCCAGCACCGCATCCAGGCGCTGCCCCGCATCCAAACCATCCAAATCAATGCCAGCGATCCGAGCGATCTCCACCAGCCCCGGCCGCACGCTAGCCCACCCCGCGCCCACCACCCGACCCACATCAGAGGCCGAATCCTCAGTGCTCCAGTCCGCGGCGTCGTCGAACAGGGGGTGCGCCAGCTCGGTGCCGATCACCACCCCACCCGACACCTCCCGCTCCGGCGGCGGCTCCGACGGCAAATCCGCAAGCTCCAGCGGCGGCAGAAACTCCCACTCACCCATCTCAAACTCCGGCCCCGACATACCCCCAAATCTAATCGAACCCACCGACAAGAATCCGACCCTCACTAGACCTGTGGAAACCCCGACACCCTGTGCACATAAACCAAAACTTGTCACCACTAGCTGCTAGCGACGCCGGCCAGGCAGGCCAGGCAGGCCAGGCAGGCCAGCAAACGGAAGCCCAGAGCACCAACCGAATCCGCGCTAGCCCTCTCCTGACCGCGCCTACGAGCCGGTGCGAACCGCATGCCGACAGCGCGAATTGAGCAGATACCCCCTCGTCGCTGCGCCTTTGAGGCATGCCAAGTATCGGCCGACAACGCGAGCCGAACAGCTACGAGGAGCCTTGACGAAGCGCTTTCAAGAAAGGCCAAACGCGAACTCAGCAGAACTCCGCGATCCGCCTCGCCCAGTCTCCGCCGACGGGTACCAGCTCAACCTGGCGTAGCTCGGAATCGGCTTGTCGAGAAAGCTTGATCTCCAGCCGAGCCTCGCTCAGCCGC
>FTJM01000608.1_pt4 | contig 12375 bp, 10 predicted proteins | sample 1658941 | NCBI WGS metagenome assembly FTJM01 (sample SAMEA3914876, study PRJEB12502) | metagenome | biome: forest; material: soil | place: USA | collected 2011-06-22 | depth 0.3 m
GCGACGACGTCGAGGAGCGGTGGAAGAAGGGCCAGCCGGTGCTGGTCGGCACCGCCAGCGTCGCCAAGTCCGAGATCCTGGCGAACTTGCTGCTGCGCCGAGGCATCCCGCACGAGGTGCTCAATGCCAAGCAGCACGACCGGGAGGCCGCGATCGTGGCGATGGCCGGCCGCCGGGGAGCGGTCACGGTCGCGACCAACATGGCCGGTCGAGGCACCGACATCATGCTCGGTGGCAACCCGGAGTTCGTGGCCGACTCCGAGCTGCGCGAGCTGGGCCTGAGCCCGGCCGAAACCCCGGAGGACTACGAGGCGGCCTGGCCCGCGGCGATCGCCAAGGCGAAGGAAAGTGTCTCCCGCGAGCACGATGAGGTGATCGAGCTCGGCGGCCTGTACGTGCTGGGCACCGAACGGCACGAGTCCCGACGGATTGACAACCAGCTGCGCGGCCGGTCCGGCCGGCAGGGCGACCCTGGAATGTCGCGGTTCTACCTGTCGCTGGGCGATGACCTGATGGTGCGGTTCAACGGCGACCGGATCGCCAGCATTATGAACTTCCTGCGACTGCCCGAAGATACCCCGATCGAGAACAAGCAGGTTTCCAAAGCAATCCAGTCCGCGCAGACCCAGGTCGAGCAGCAGAACTTCGAGATCCGCAAGAACGTCCTCAAGTACGACGAGGTGCTGAACAAGCAGCGCACGGTGATCTACGACGAGCGGCGCCAGGTGCTCTCCGGAGCCGACCTCACCGACCAGATCCGGCCGATGATCACCGACGTGGTGACCTCCTACGTCGAGGGCGCAACCTCGTCCGGCTATCCGGAAGAGTGGGATCTCGACCAGCTTTGGGTTGCCCTCAAGACGCTGTACCCGATCTCGCTGACGGTGGACGAGGCGATCAAGACGGCCGGCGGTGACCGCAATGACCTCAGCCGGGAATTCCTGGTTGAGGAGATCGTCGCCGATGCGCAGGCCGCCTACGACCAGCGCGAAGCAGAACTCGGCGAGGAGGTCACCCGGGAACTCGAGCGCCGGGTGCTGCTCTCGGTGCTGGACCGTAAGTGGCGCGAGCACCTGTACGAGATGGATTACCTGCAGGAAGGCATCGGCCTGCGCGCGATGGCCCAGCGTGACCCTCTGGTGGAATACCAGAAAGAGGGTTTCGACATGTTCACCGCGATGATGGACGCCATCCAGGAGGAGTCGGTCGGCTTCCTGTTCAACCTGGAGGTGCAGGTCGACGGCGAAGGCGAGGCCGTCGAGGCTGCTGCCGACGATCCGGCGGCGCCCGCCGAGCTGGACGCCGAGGGCGTGCTCGCGGCGCTCTCGTCGGGCGGCTCGGAGCCGCACCCGAACATCTCCGCCAAGGGCCTTGGCCGGTCGGCGGACGCGCCACCGCTGACTTACAGCGCGCCCACTCTGGGCTCGGACGATCCCGAGGTGCATACCGAGAATGCCGAGCGCCCGGCCGCCGAGAACCGTACCGGTCCGGCCAGGCAACGGCGGACCAACCCGAACCGCGGCAGCCGGGGCAACAAGCGCAAGCGCTGAATTGCCCGAACAAGGCATCAGGGCAGGCTAGCCGGCGTTAGCCGATCTGTAGCCGGACGCATTGCCAGCTGCCGTCCAGCCCTTCCAAGCGCAGCGCGATCGCCCGGAACCGGCTGCCGACCCGGACCACGGCTACCACCTCGGCGACGCCATCCGCGGGCTCGCGGACATGCAGTGAGTGCAGCGTGGCTGGTCTCGACGCGGTGCCTAGCCGGCTGATCTTGCCGGCATCGCGCGCCAGCCCAGCCTGCACGCCGGCGCTGGTGTGCTTGCTCAGCTGGCTCGCGGATCGGCGCCCGGTTGCCGTCTCGATTATCGCGATGATCAGTCGGCGTGCGTAGGCGGCGGGATCGGGCAGGTCGGTGCGTCCAGTCGGCTGCGGATCGAACGGATCCGTCGCCGACGCCAGTCGCAGCGCGGACGGGGCGTTGACGTCGTCGGCGCCGAAGGGCAACGGTTGGTCTAGCGGCCCGACCAGGCTGAGGTGCCGGGCCGGCAGCTCGTCGTCGAAGGGTGGTTCGCGGACCGGCGCGGGTCGGACCTCGAACCGGGGTGCCGGGTTAGGCCGTGCGGCGCGGGCGGTGGCGACTGGCATCGCTAGGCCCCAGCTTCGGCAGGAACCGTCAACTCGGTGCCGGGTTGGATCAGGTTCGGATCGCGACCGATGACAGCCCGGTTCTGTCGGTACCAATATGGCCACTCGAGCGCGATTTGGCTTTCGGTTGCACCTGGCCCCAACCGGTTCGCGGCGATCAGCCACAGCGAATCGCCGGCCGACACCGTCAGCTGCTCGGCTGACCCGGTTCGCTGGACCGGTCTGCCAGCTGAAGGTTTCTTCGCGGCTGGCGGCGGCGCACTGGCTGGCGGAACCGGCGTGGTTGGCGCGAGAGGTGTGGCCGCAGCCGGACCCGAGGTCGCCGGGGTGGTCTGGTCGGAGCCTGGCCAACGCGGGGCATCGGTGGTGCTCGGGGCCGGGGAGCCAGCGGAGTGCTGAGGGCTGCCGGGCGCGCTCGGCCTTGCGGTCGGGCTCGCCCGCAGTATTGGCGCGGTAACGATTGGCGGTACGGCGGTGCTTGGCGGTACGGCGGTGCTTGGCGGTACGGCGGTGCTTGCCGCGGATGGCGGCGGCCATTGCGGTGGATCGAGCGGCCAGCTTGGCGCCGGCGGTCGATCCGTGGGCCAGCTCGGTGCCGGCTGAATCGCCGATGACGCTGCCGGAAGCGGGCTGGCCATCGCGGCGGCCGGGCCGAACAGCAGCGACGCTCCTGCCGAGGCGCAGACCAGGCTGCGCAGCGCAGCCGGGGCTGAGCGCCTGGCGATCATCGCGAAGCCGGCGCCGAGCTGACCCGGCAGGGTGCTCAGAAGGGCCGAGGTCAGCCCGATCGCTAGCCATAGCGCACAGATCCAGAGCACCGCCAGCGCGAGCGTTCCGACCGCGGCGTCGGTGCCGACCCTGCTGAACCAGGCGCGGGGTGCAGCCAGGTCAGAAACCAAGGATCCGGCGGATGGCCTGAACCGGACCAGCAGGTATCCGGTCGCACAGGCCACAGCGACCGAGTTGATCCGGGCAACACGTGCGTTCATGTCCATAGTCCTTCGTTTGCGTGTGTTTGCATTCATACGCGACTGTCTGCAGATGAGCAACCACGATGCCGAGGGCTGTGGATGAGCGACAACTTGGGCTTCGCGGCGAATGTCGCGGCACAAAGTGCTGACCGATTACCGTTGAATCGGGCGAACCTGGCACACTGCTCAAAGCTTCGGAGCGAGCTGGCCAGGAAGGATCGATCAGGTGCGGTGGGACGGACTCTTCGCCGATCTTGAGGCTCAGGCGGCGGCCTTGTCGGTGGCCGAGCGCAGTGCCGAGGTCGAGGATCGAACGAGATCGGAGACCGGCCGGCTAAGCATCGCGGAGCGGTTGCGTCCCGCGATCGGTTCGCAAGTGCGGTTGCGCTGCCTCGGTGGCGTTGCGGTTGCCGGCCACTTGCGCCGCGCTCACCCCGAATGGCTGCTCGTCGAGGAGCCGGCTGGTCGGGAAGCCCTGGTGGCCTGCTCCGCGGTCGTATCGGTGGCGGGTCTGGGTAGGTTCTCGGCCGTGCCCGGCAGCGAGTCCGCCGTGCAGGCCCGGCTCGGCCTGCGGTACGCGCTGCGGATGGTTGCGCGCGACCGGTCGGGCCTGCGGATGTATCTCGCCGATGCGAGCGTGCTCGACGGCACCCTGGACCGGGTCGGTGCTGACTTCGTCGAGGTGGCGGTGCACGCCGCTGGCGAAGCCCGCCGGCGCGGTGAAGTGCGCGAAGTGATCGATGTTCGGCTCGGCGCGCTGGTTGCCTTGCGCCGGGACGGCTGACCGCTTACTCGGGCCGCGCTTCGATGAACGGATGCTCGGCGACGAACTGCTTGGTCTGGTCATACATCCGGCCGATGTAGGACTCCAGCTGTTCCCGCTCGACTCGCCACTGCCCGCGGCCGCCGATCTTGATCGCGGGAAGTTCGCCCGAGCGCACCAGCGCGTAGGTCTGCGAATCGGAAATGTTGAGTACCTCGGCCACGTCGCTGAGGGTGAGAAACCGGCTCTCGGTCATCTCGGTGCCCTCCTGGCTGCGTTGCGCGTCGATGGTGGCTCCATCGACGATAGCGAAACCAGCTCGGCCGGTGCGCGGAGGCCAGTGTGGCATCTGGTCCGTGCGATCGCGCCCGCTTATCCACAAGTTGGATCATTTGCCGGGTGCTGGCGTCCCGGATATAGCAATATCGATGCTATGACCGATACGTCGCAAACAACGCCGTCGTTGCCGGCTCGCCGTCTCAAGGCCCCGAGTTGGCTCGATGTGCGGTTGCTGACCGGAGTGATGCTGGTCGTTGCGTCGGTGGCGATCGGGGCGAGTGTGCTGTCCTCGGCAGACCACCGCCAGTCGCGTTGGGCGCTGGCTCATGATCTGGCGGCAGGCACCATCGTCACCGGCGCCGACCTCAAGCCGGTTCGGGTTCAGCTCGGGTCCGCGGATTCGCTCTACTTGCCGGTCAGCGAGGCCGTGGTGGGTCGAACGGTGCGGGCCTCGATGCGGGCCGGTCAGCTGTTGCCGCGGGCCGCACTGACGGCACCCGAGCAGGGGGTGGCGGTCACCATACCGTTGCGAGCCGACAACCTGCCGGGGATCTCGCAGGGTGACCGGATCGTGTTATGGGTCAGCACGAAGACCTGCAAGGCAGTCGTGGTCCTGAGTGGCGTACCGGTGCAGTCGGCGCAGAAGGCGGGTGGCTCCTCCTTCGCGCAGGACTCGGGATGGGTGCTGGTGGTGCGGATTCCGGCCGTTGATGCCAAGCGGGTGGTAACCGCCCTCGATCTCGACGGTGCGGTGATCCGTGCGGGCATCCTGTCCGATGGTCAGCAGCCGGACCCGGTGGCCGCCGATCTGAGCGCGTGCGGCGGGGTTGCCAAGTGACGTTCGCTGTCATCACGGCCGCTGATGGTGCCGAGTGGGAGGCGGGACTGCTCGGCGAGCATGGCCGAAATTCGCTGGCATTCTCGGTGGGCCGCCGCTGCGTTGACGTGGTCGAGTTGCTCGCGGTGGCTGCCTCCGGCCAGGCCGTGGCGGCATTGGTCGATGCGCAGCTGCGCCGGCTGGACTCCGATGCCGTCGATCGGCTGACAGCGGCCGGGGTGGCGGTGGTGGGGGTCACCGCTGCCGGATCGACCGGCGATGCCGAGCGGCTCGCGGCCTGCGGCATCGCGTTCTCGGTTCCCGCGGGCTCTGCGGCCGAGGTATTCGGCACCGTCATCGAGGCCGCGATAGCCGATCTTTCCGGCGCCGATCCTGGTTCTGCGGAAAGGACATTCGGCGATCCCGCGGCTGCCACCGGGGCTATCGGTCCGCCGCCGGCCGGTGGTATCGCGAGGCCGGCCACCGCCCGCCCTGGCTCGATCATCGCGGTATGGGGTCCGACCGGGGCACCGGGACGGACGTTTGTGGCAGCGAATCTCGCCGATGAGCTGGCCCGACTAGGATTGGGCACCCTGCTCATTGATGCCGATGTGTACGGCGGCGTGCTCGCCAGCTCATTCGGCCTGCTCGATGAATCGCCGGGCCTGGTGGCAGCGTGTAGGCAGGCCCAGGCGCGCCGGCTCGACGCGGCCGCGCTGTCGGCGCTGTGCTGGCAGATCGGCCCCAAACTCCGAGTCCTCAGCGGGATCTCGCGGGCGAGCAGGTGGCCAGAGCTCCGGCCGAGCGCGATTGAGAACGTGCTGGAAGTCTCGACAGAGCTGGTGGAATACACGGTGCTCGACCTGGGCTTCGGGCTCGAAACGGATGAGGAATTGAGCTTCGATACGATTGCGCCGCGCCGCAACGGAGCGACGCTGGCGGTGTTGGCCGCCGCGGACCTGGTCCTGGCCATCGGCTCGGCCGACCCTATCGGTATGCAGCGCCTGGTGCGTGGCCTGGACGAGCTGAAATCCGTCGAGACCGATGCCACCAGCTGGGTTGTGCTCAACCGGGTTCGTCGTGGCGTGGTACCCGGAAACCCAGAATCGGAGCTGGCCAGCGCGCTGAAGCGGTTCGCCGGCCGGTCCCCGGCCGCGTTGCTGCCGTTCGATCTGGCCGTCGCCGATCAGGCTCTTGTCGCGGGCAGGATGCTTGCCGAGACAAACCCGGGCAGCGCGCTCCGCAGAGCCATCGTCGAGCTTGCCGCGGCGGTCGCCGGCGTGCCGGTTCCCGAGCGCGGTCGGCGGCGTAAGCAGAGGTGAACCTGAGCGGCTCCGTCGTCAACGGGCCGATCAGGGGCCCCGCGTGACACGATTGACTGTCAGCGTCCCGTTCAGCGAAGGAGCTCGCGCCCATGGCAGATCGGCTCCAACCCCTCGATGTGTCCTTTCTTTACCTGGAGGGGCCAACCACCCCGATGCACGTCGGTGGGCTGGCGGTCTTCGAGCCACCGGCCGACGGTTTCGACTACGACCGGTTCGTCGACCTGATCGAGCATCGGATCTCGCTGGTGCCGAGGTTCCGTCAGAAGATCAGGTCGGTACCTGGTCATCTGGCCAATCCGGTCTGGGTCGATGACACCGATTTCGACTTGAGCTATCACGTGCGGCGGTCCGCGTTGCCCCGGCCTGGATCCGATGAGCAGCTTCGTGAGCTGGTGGCTCGGGTTCAGTCGCGTCCGCTGGACCGCCAGCGACCGCTGTGGGAGATGTATCTGGTCGAGGGATTGGCCGGCGGCAGGTTTGCCGTCATCCAGAAGACGCACCACGCCATGGTGGATGGCATCAGCGCGGTCGACATTGGCCAGGTCATCCTGGATACCTCGCCGGTGCCGCGTGAGGTGCCCGAGGATCTGTGGATGCCGCGCCCGGAGCCTGCCGCGGTAACTCTGGTGCTGGATGCGGTCAGCGAGCTGGTCAGGCGGCCAACCGCCGTCGTCGACACCGTCCGGATCGGCTTGGCCGATGCCCGCAACGTCGCTGGCAAGTTGTCGGCGGCGATAGCCGGGGTGCTGTCGGCCGCTCGGGTCGCCGCCCGTCCGGCACCGGTCTCGCCGCTGAACGCCCAGATCGGTTCGCAACGGCGGTTCGCGGTCGCGCGCACCGATCTGGAGGACTACCGCAAGGTTCGCAAGCAGGTCGGTGGCACTGTCAATGACGTGGTGCTGGCCACGGTGGCCGGCGCGATCCGCGGCTGGCTGCTCTCCCGCGGCGAACCGGTCACGGCGGCAAGTTCGGTACGCGCGATGGTGCCGGTGAGCGTTCGGGGTGACAGCGAGACCGGGCAGATGGGCAATCGGGTCTCGTCGTATCTGGTCGATCTGCCAGTGGGGGAGCCCAATCCGGTGGTGCGGTTGAGCCAGGTCGGCTACGCGATGAAGGCACATAAGGAATCTGGGCAATCGGTGGGCGCCGAGGCACTGGTGGCGCTGTCCGGCTTCGCGCCGCCTACCTTGCATGCACTCGGTGCCCGCGCCGCAAACAGCTTCACCCGTAGGTTGTTCAATGTCGTGGTCACCAACGTGCCGGGCCCGCAATTCCCGCTCTATGCCTCGGGGGCCCGGATGCTGGAAATGTTCCCGGTAGTGCCGCTGGCTTCCGGGCAGGCGGTGTCGATCGGGCTCACCTCCTATGACGGAGGCGTGTATTTCGGGCTGAACGCCGACCGTGCGGCGATGTATGACGTCGAGGTGCTCGGTTCGCTGATCGAGGAATCGCTCGGTGAGCTGGTGGCCGCCGCGAACTCCGGACGTAGCCGCTGATCGGGCATCCTGGAGGGGGCCCCGGTGCGCCGGGACCAGTTCGGCAGCGAACGCCTGGCGGGTCGTTACGGCGACAAGTCGCATCCTTGAGGCACGCTCGACAGTGATAACCAGCAGAGGAGAGTCCCACCCGTGACAGCGAGCTCCGCCCAGAACTGCCGCCGAGCATTCGTGTTCGGCGGCGGTGGTGTGCTGGGCTTTGCCTGGATCGTGGGAGCGTTGACCGCCCTCGCCCACGAACTCGGTGTCGAACCGGGTCCGGACGATCTGTGTATCGGGACCTCGGCGGGTGCCGTTACCGCCGCGCTGCTGGGGTGCGAGCTGCAGGTCGACACCATCCGGCGGCATCAGCTGGGAATGCCGCTGCCGCAGGACCCGCCGATCAGCTGGGATCACGACGTGGATGCCGGCGGCAGCCTGCCACCCCGGCCCGGTTGGCGACCCGGTTCGCCCAAGTTGCTGTGGGGCGGTATCCGGCGCCCAGCAACCGTCGCGCCGATCGTGGCGCTGTCCGGCTTGCTGCCGGCCGGCCGCGGGACGCTGGAACCGATCCGCCAGATGCTGCATTCGATCGTTGAGCAGGCGCCGAACGATGCCGGCTGGCCGCGGCGGCGCACCTGGATCGTTGCGACCGACTACGCCAGCGGGCAGCGCATAGCATTTGGCCGGCCGGGTGATCCAAGCGCGGGGCTTGCCGATGCGGTAGCCGCTTCCTGCGCGATACCGGCCTGGTACGCGCCGGTCCGAATCGACGGACAGTCCTATATCGACGGTGGGACCGCGTCCAACGCCTCGGTGGATCTGGTGCCCACGGGTGAGTTCGACGAGGTATACGTGTTGGCGCCGATGGCCGCGGTCGCGCCGGACAGCCCGCGGTCGCCGGTCGCGATGGTGGAACGGCGAGTCCGTCGCGTGATCACCCGCGGCATCACCCAGGACATCGCGCGGCTGCGGGATTCCGGCGCCCGCGTCATGCTGCTGACTCCAGGTCCGGAGGATCTGACCGTGATGGGAGCGAACCTGATGAACCCGCGACGCCGGCTTGCGGTACTGCACATGGCAATGCGCACCGCCGCGATCGAGATCCGCGACCAGCAGCGCCGGATGGCCGAGACAGGTACCGAGTGAGGATCTACCTGCCGAGTACCTCGACGCTGCTCGCAAAGCTGTTCGAGTCAGGTGAATACCCAGCCGTGCCGCTGACCGCCTTTGCGGTGACCCCTGGCCTTCGCGAGCACTACCTGGATGAGGACATCGAGGAACTGGAATACGCCGCCTCGTTGCAGGCTGCCCGGGCATCGTTGCGGCTGCTCGGATCGGACCCGGCCGCCGCCCGACGCCGGATCGTGATCTCGGCCGACGTCCCGGAGGAGTTCGTGGCGATCCGCGACGACCTGGATCGCGGTGTGGTCCGGATCTCGGCCACCGTGCCGATGGCGTGGTGCGCATCGGTTCACTGTGACGATTCCGATGCCCAGGCCACGGTGGCCGAGGCCGCCATCCTGGTAGATGCTGCCGATCTCGGTGATCCAGAGGCCGAGGAGAAGGTCGATGATGCCGACGGCTTCGAGCTGTGCTGGTATGCCACCCAGGAAGTCGGCGAACTGCTTTCAGAAATAAGCTGATCCAGCCGTTCATATCGCCACCTGGACGGCCAGCCCGTTCGGCGCGAACTGGCGCGTGCTGTCGGTCACCAGCAAGCCGCGGCCAGCCACCGGCCGGCCTCGGTCCGGTGTCAACCTGATTCCAAGAAGTTCACCGTCCACTGTGTCGGGTTGCAGCAGCAGCCCGGTTCGATGCCGGCGCATCTCGACGCCGATACCCCGAAAGCTCACCAGCAGGTCGTCCGAGCGAGCGCTGACGATGGCTGCGCCGGGATGGTGCATCAGCTCGGTCAGCAACCGGTCTCCAGCAGCGGTATCGCTAAAGTGCTCCGCGTCATCGATGACTATCAGGTCTACCCGCGCCGCCGACGCCAGCTTCGAGCCGTTCGCGGCCGGCCAGTCGTCGCCGGGCGCGAGTACTGGGCACTTGCTTTCCCGCGCCCATGCCGTCAAGGGTGACTTCGCCGGCGCCGCGATGAGTATCCGTACCCCGGCTCGACGGGCCTGCCTGGCCAGCGACAACGCGGTACTGCTTCGGCCGCTGCGCGCTGGTCCGGTAATCAAGAATCGACCGTGCTCACCGAAGAGATCACACCGCACGGTGCTCGCGTCGTCGCCGCCGACACCCAGCACGCAGCCGCTATCCGGAGTTCGTTGGCTGTCGACGGAGTCGAGCAGGTCGGCCAGCGAGACCTGGTCCGGCAGAGTCCGGATCCGGATCGTAGGGCCACCAAGCAGGCTCGGGTCCGTGATAGCCGCCCGATGCAGGGCCGCCCATTGGGCGGCAGCCGACGGGTCCGAATCCAACAACGCGAGCTGGGTTTCCAGACCATCCTCGACACGGATGGCCTGTCCCGGCCGAAGCTCGGCGGGCACCGACGCCGGATCTAGGCCAGCCGTCGCGTAGTCGGCACGGTCGGTCATCCGCAGTAGATACTTCGTGCCGACCGCGGTGCTGAGCCGCTGTCCGAGCGCGGTTCGGTCACCGGTGATCAGAAAGTTGAAACCGGCCGTCGGGCCATCTCTGAGCAGTTGCACGAACATATCGGCGCTGCGCCCGGCGTCCTGCTCCTCGCTCAGCGTGGCAAAGCCTTCCCAGCCGTCCAGAGCGACTACCGCCACCGGCAATGAGATGCCTAGGGTGGCCGCTTCGGCGAAGCTGGCCACGCCGAGTTCGGCAAGCGTTCGCTGCCGCTCGGCCAGCTCGCCGGCCAGCCGGCTCACCAGTCTAAGGATCGATCGCGGGTCGTCCCGGTCGACAACGGCTCCGCATTGGGGTAACCCGGCCAGCGGTCGAAAACCGCACCCGGTGGTGTCGATCAAATACAGGTGCAGGCGGTCCCGGCCGAGCCGCGCAACGGCCTGCCCGAGCAAGGTGCGCAGTGCCGTGGTGCGGCCGGACCGGGCGCCTCCGATGAAACCGATGGCGCCGCCGGCGGCCAGATCGTGAATCGCGGTCAGCTGTCGCTGCTGGGCTGGATCGTCGGTTATGCCGTATGGCAGCACCAGCTTCGCGGCGTCCAGGTCATCAAGTTGACTGGCGAGGACCAGGTGGGGTAGCGGCGCCAGCCACGGTCGCCGCGGCACCGGCTGACCTGCGCGCGAGGCCGCCGCGCCGACCGAGTCGCACAGCACCTTCAGGTCGTTGTCAGCTACCGGGGCACTTCCGTCAGCACCTAGCGGGCGATTCCAGAAGTCGAGCAGCTGCACGGTGATCGTCTCGTCAGTGCGCAGCGGCAGTCCGACCCGCGCGGCCTGAAACTCGACGAGGTCACCGTCAGCGGTCCGGGCCAGCGCGCGCCCGGGTAGCCTTTTCGAGATCCGGCTGGCGGCGTCATCGCCGATCACATCGCTGGACTCGCCGGCATCGGTGACTCGTAACGCGATCCGGAGTGCCATGTTTGCCTTGATGTCGAGCGAGACCACCCCGGCGGGTCGCTGGGTTGCCAGGATCAGGTGCACCCCAAGCGAGCGGCCGCGCTGCGCGATACCCAACAAGCCGGACAAGAAGTCCGGCAGCTCCTCGGCCAAGGCGGCGAACTCGTCGATGATGAGCACCAAGCGCGGCAACGGGCTCCTGCCACCGGCGGAGCTGGTTCGGTAACCGGCCAGATCGGTGACCGCCGCGCCGGCGAAAGCCAGCTCGCGGCGCCGTAGTTCCGCCTCGAGTGAGGCGAGCGCCCGCCGGGTCAGGTAACCGTCCAGGTCGGTGACGACGCCGAGGGTGTGCGGTAGCCCAGCGCACTCGGCGAAGGCGGCCCCACCCTTGTAGTCGATGAGGACGAACGTGACCTCTGATGGCGGGTGGTTAGCGGCCAGAGCGGCCACTAGCGTCCGCAGCAGCTCGGACTTTCCGGAGCCAGTCGTGCCCGCGATCAGCAGGTGCGGGCCGTCGCGCATTAGATCGAGTTCGAAGGTTGCGCGCGACCCGAGTCCGATCGGAGCCGCTACCCGGCCAGAGCACGCCGACCACCGATCGAGAATGCTTTGCTGGCGCGTTATATCGAGGGAGAGTAGCTCGATCAGGCTTACCGAGCTCGCCAGCTCAGCGGTATTGCCCGCGTCGGCATCGCGCAGTGCCGCAAGCTGGCGAGCGAAGCGCTCGGCCCAACCGGAACCAACCCGGTCCGCGGTCGCTCGCAGCGGCTCAGTGCCCGAGCTCGCGATATCGACCTGCGCTCCGGTATCGGTCACGGTGATCGCCGTCGAGGTGCACGAGGGCGGTAGTACCCGGGGATCCTCGCCGATGCAGACGGCGGTAATCCCGACCTGCTGGCCATTGGCGAGCAACTCACGCAAGCCGGTAAGGCCAGCCATGGTCGAGGCCGGATCGATGAGCAACACGATCCATTGGCCGAGCCAACGATCACCGATCGCAACGCCGTTGGCCTGCCTGCGAGCATCGGCGATTCCGCAGAGTTCGTCGACGAGCTGTTGGTGCTCGGCGCCCACGCCGACGCGGTGCACGAGCTGTC
>FTJM01002064.1_pt1 | contig 12338 bp, 11 predicted proteins | sample 1658941 | NCBI WGS metagenome assembly FTJM01 (sample SAMEA3914876, study PRJEB12502) | metagenome | biome: forest; material: soil | place: USA | collected 2011-06-22 | depth 0.3 m
CGCCGGACGGCCGGGCATGCTCAGGATCGCGGCTGTTTGCGGGTCCGGTCCGGCGAGCGGCGCGGATCGATGGTGCTCACCAGGTCATCGCTGTGCTGGCTCATCGCCTGCTCGAACGCCGCCCGATCATGTGCCGCCAGCGAATCGACGATCGCGGTATGCACCGCAACGCTGTGCCGCAGCGTCTTCGCGTGCCCGGCCACGAACACCGCCCGGCTCAGGTTGGCTTGCAGCACCGCGACGATGGACTGGTGCATCTCGTCGAGCACCGTCAGCCGGGCGGCCGCAACCAGCGCGCGATGCAGCGCGATGACCCCGCTCAGGTACCGGCGAGCGTCCTCACCGGCGGTCATGTCGGCAAGCGCCTCGCGCATCCGGCTCACGTCTTCGGGGGTGGCCCGCTCGAACGCCACCTCGGTCAGGCTGGCCTCAAGATGCAGCCGCGCCTCGAACAGCGCCAGCGGCGACGGCTGGCTGGTCCGGAACCACAGGTCCATCGCGCCGAGCCGGACCTGCGGTGGCAGGCTGGCGACGGAGATCCCGCCGCCGGTGCCGGGCCGGACGTCAACCAGCCCGCGGGCCCGCAGGATCCGCAACGTTTCATTCATGATCATCGGGCTGATCCCGAACCGCTCCATGAACTCACTGCGGCGTCCCAGATGCTCGCCCACCGGCGCCCGGGCGGCCAGGATCTCTTCCTCCACCTGGTCGGCTACCACCTCGGCGCGAGACAGCCGCTTGGGGCTCGGTCGCCGGCCAGTCAAGGCCAGATCCGGCGCTGTCGATCCATGATCGGAAGTTTACTGCCCATTCAATCCGGTATCTCGAGGAGGACCAGATGAGCTCGCTGCCGCTGACCGACCGGGTTGCCATCGTCACCGGGGCCGGCTCCGGCATCGGATTCGGCATCGCCCGGCGGTTACTCGCCGACGGCGCCCAGCTGGCCGCCATCGGGCTCGACCGAGCGCAGCTCGACGCCGCGCTCGACCGGCTGGGCCGGCCCGACCGGACCGTCGCGCTGGCCGGTGACCTCGCGGCGCCCGGCGTCGCCGAGGGGTTGCTGGCCGAGGTAGCCAGCAGGTTTGGCCAGATCGATCTGCTGGTCAACAATGCCGGTGGCGGTGTGATCATGCCTACCCTGCAGCACACCGAGCAGACGCTGCAAGCCACCATCGACAACAACCTGTGGACCACGGTGCGCTGCACGCTCGCCGTGCTACCGCACCTGCTCGCCCGCGGCGGCGGCCGGATCGTCAACATCGGCGCCGAGTCGGTGCGCAACGGGCTCACCGATCACGCGGTGTACAACGCGGCAAAGGGCGGCGTGCACGCATTCGCGATCGGCCTGGCCCGAGAGTTTGCCGGCCAGGGGATCACGGTCAACGTGGTCGCGCCGTCCTACACCCGGACCGACGAGCTGGACCAGGCCATCCGGGACGGCCGGCTCCCACCTCGGTTGGGCACGGTGGTGGTGGCCGATGCCGTCGAGCTGATCCCGCTGGGCCGGCCAGCCGAGGTTGACGAGGTTGCCGCGGCGGTGGCCTTCCTGGCCCGCGATGACGCCAGGTTCGTCACCGGCCAGGTGCTCAGCGTCAACGGCGGCAGCAGCATGTGCTGACCAAACTCGGCCGATAGCACGACCCACTGACAGCTCTGCCGGCAGAGTTTTACCATGCACCAATTGGTGATCTTGCATGCCCGCAGGTTGGCCGAAGGCTGGCCGCCCGAAGTATCCACCGGTCAATACCCGAGCTTGCATTGTGTATCCACAATGGTTACGGTGACCATCGAGCGCCTTCGAGCAACGCCGTGAAGGGGAGCCACCTACAGATGCCGACACTCACCATCGACCGGCGCCTGGCAGCGCTGCCGCCGGGCACCATCGACTTGCATACCCACGCGATCGACCCCGCCCTGATCGACGTCAACGCACCGGGCGAGAGCACTTTTCCCACCGTCCGCAGGCAGTCCGGCGATCGCGCGGAGTTGCTGATCGGTGGCCGGTGCTACCGGCAGCTCGACAAGCGCAGCTGGTCGATCCCGGCCCGGTTGCGCGACATGGACGCCGAAGGGGTCGCGGCGCAGGTGCTGTCACCGGTACCGATCACGCTGTCACACGACGGGCCGGCCGCTGCGGCCGGTCGGCTGGCCCAAGCCCAGAATGACTTTCTCGCCTCGCTAGTGGCCCAGCAGCCGACCCGGTTCTTCGCGCTCGGCGCCGTCCCGCTGCAAGATCCGGCCGCCGCGATCACCGAGTTGGTCCGCTGCATGGAGCAGCTGCACTTCGTCGGCGTCGAGATCGGCAGCCGGGTCGGCGCCTGGGAGCTGGCCAACCCGGAGCTGCTGCCATTCTTCCAGGCCGCCGCCGCGCTCTCGGCGGTCGTGTTCGTGCATCCGGTCGACCGGATGCTCGACCCGCGATTGGCCGCGCTGGGCATCGGATTCGGCCTCGGCATGCCGGCCGAGACCGCGCTCGCCGGGGCCGGGATGCTGATCGGCGGCACGCTGGACGCCGCGGCCGGCCTGCGGCTGTGCCTGGCGCATGGTGGTGGCGCGCTGCCCGCGGTGCTGCCGCGGCTCGCCCGCGGCGAGCAGCTCGCTGGTGTCCCGGAGCAGGACCGGCGAGCCAGCTCCGGTGCCCGTCGGCTGTGGAGTGACTCGCTGACCTACGACGCGGCCAGCCTGGCGCTGGCGGCTAACCGATTCGGCTCCGATCACATCGTGTTGGGCACCGATTACCCTTTTACAGCAAGAGAAGCCCCCGCCGGAGCGGTACTCGCCGAGTTGCCAGCGGGTTTGCGCGAGCCGCTGGGTCGCGGCAATGCCCTAGCCATGTTCAGCCGGGCCGGCGCTGCCCAACCAATCGCGAGCGGAGCACCCAGATGAGCGAATTCCTTGGCCTAGGGATGACCCATTACCCGCTGCTTGCGGGTACCGACGAGCAGATGGCCGGCTTGCTGAGCTGGACCCTGCGGGATCCCGGCATCCCGGCCGAGCTCAAGGATCCAGCGTGCTGGCCGGACTCGATGCGGGCCGATTGGTCCGATGACGCGGGCACCGCCGCCGCTGCCCGGCACCGGGCTGAGTTGCGTGACAACCTCGCCCGCTGCCGCGCCGCGTTGGATGAGTTCGAACCGGAGCTGGTCATCGTCTGGGGCGATGACCAGTACGAGAACTTCCGCGAAGAGGTGGTGCCACCGTTCTGTGTGCTTGCCTACGGTGATGTCGAGGTCAATGCCTTTGAATTCATGAATGAACGGGGTAGCCCGAACGCCTGGGGGCTGCCCGATGACCTGACGTTCACGCTGCATTGTGACGTCGCGGCCGGTCGCGAACTCGCGGATGCACTGCTTGCCGACGGCTTCGACATGGCCTACTCCTATCAGCCTCGCAAGGGTGCGCACTTTCCGCACTCGATCCTGAATACCCAGCTGTTCCTGGACTATGACAGCGCCGGCACCCGCTTCGACTACCCACTGGTGCCGATCACCGTCAACTGCTACGGCCAGCATGCCATCGTCCGGCGCGGCGGTCTGGCCCGGTTCGCCGAGATCCAGGATGAGCGACTCGATCCGGCTGGCCCGTCGCCGGCTCGGTGCTTCGAGCTAGGCCGCGCGGTCGCGCGCGCCTTCGCGGGCTCGCAGCGACGGGTCGCGCTGGTGGCATCATCGAGCTGGTCGCACGCCTTCCTGCACGACAAGGGCTGGCATCTGCGACCGGACACCCCGGCCGATAGCCGGCTCTACGATGCCCTGGTCAGCGGTGACTACCACGCCTGGCTCCGGCTGACTGGCAAGCAAATAGTCGAGGCCGGCCAGCACGAGATGCTCAACTGGTTCTGCCTGCTCGGTGCGGTCTCCGAGCTGGGGATGCGGCTGAACTGGTCCAGTTTCGTCACTACCGATGTCTTCAACTCCAACAAGTGTTTCGCGATCTTTCAGGAGGACCAGTCATGACCGTCGCCACCGACCAGCGCAGCGGCGCCTTCGTCGACGTGCAGGGAACGCCGACCTACTACCACGAGGCCGGCAGCGGCGAGCCGGTATTGCTGCTGCACGGCTCCGGACCCGGAGTTTCTGCTTGGGCAAACTGGCAACACACCATTCCGGTACTTGCCCGCGGCGCTCGGGTGCTGGCACCGGACGGCCTCGGCTACGGCCAGACCGCCAAACCCACCGACGTCCGTTACTCGCTGCGGACCTGGAGCGATCATGTGTGGGGGTTTCTGGAGGCGCTTGGCCTGGAGCAGGTCAGCATCGTCGGAAACTCCCTCGGCGGCCGGATCGCGTTGCAGATGGCCGAGGATGCCCCGCACCGGATTAGCCGGCTGGTGCTGATGGGCACTCCCGGCGTCGGGATGCGAGCAACCGAAGGGCTGACCGCGCTGCGTGCCTATCAACCATCGCTGGCCGCTATGCGCGAGTTGCTCACGTCCTACTTCGCGGTCGACACCTCGATCATCACCGAGGAGTTGGTGCGGATCCGGTACGAGGCCAGCGTCGCGCCGGGTGCGCACGAGGCCTACCGTGCAATGTTCCTCGATCCGCACAGCGCGGGCAATGAGCTGGCCATCAGCGAGCAGCAGACTCGCGCGACCGCGATCGCGACGCTGCTGGTACATGGCCTGCAGGACAAGGTCATTCCGGTTGAGGTGGCCTGGAACATGGCGCGGCTGCTGCCTGATGCTGACCTGCACGTCTTCGCCAGGTGCGGGCACTGGACCCAGATCGAGCGGGCCGATGAGTTCAATCGGCTGGTCGCGGGCTTCCTGGGGATCGAGCCGGCGGCCGCCGCATGAGCGCCGTGCGCGAGCACCCTGCCGGCGCCGGGACTCTGCTCGGCTCCCGGCTAGTGGAGGAGGATCTGGTTCGGCGACGATTCCGGATCAACCGCGCCGCAATGACCGCGCCGGAGGTTTACGAGCGAGAATTGCGCGATATCTTCGATCATTGCTGGCTCTACGTCGGCCACGAGTCCGAGGTCAGCGCACCGGGCGACTACGTCCGCCGGCCGGTCGGCGGCCGGCCGGTGTTCATGGTCCGTGGAGTGAAGACTGGCCGGATCAATGTCTTCCACAACACCTGTACGCACCGCGGCGCGGTGGTCTGTCGCCGGGATAGCGGCAACAGCAAGGTATTCCAATGCTTTTACCACGCTTGGACGTTTGACAGCGAGGGCGCTCTGGTCGGCGTGCCCGGCCGCGACGCATACCCGAACGGCCTGGAGCTAGCCTCGATGGGACTGGCGCCAGCGGCTCGGGTGCAGAGCTATCGAGGCTTCGTCTTCCTCAGTTTCGACCCGGACATCATTGACCTGGACAGTTACCTCGGCAATGCGCGGGACTACCTGGATCTGGTGGTGGACTCCGCCGGCGGCGACCTGCAAATCTTGCAGGGTACCCAGGAATACGGCATGCAGGCCAACTGGAAACTGCTGGTGGAGAACAGCATCGACGGCTATCACGCCGCCTCGACGCACGACACCTACTTCAAGTATCTGGTCGATCTCGGTACCGAACTGGGCGCCGGCGTCAGCGGCGTGACCCGGGACCTCGGCAACGGGCATGCGGTGCTCGAGTACCAGGCGCCGTGGGGCCGGCCGATCGCCAAGTGGGAGCCGCTGTTCGGCGAGGCCGCCAAGGCCGACCTGGCGGCTACCCGCGCCGAGCTGGTGGCGCGGCACGGCGAGCAGCGCGCGCGGCTGATGTGTGACATCAACCGTAACCTGCTGATCTATCCGAACCTGATCATCAACGACATCATGGCGGTGACCGTCCGGACCTTCATGCCCACCTCGGCAACCAGCATGGACATCACCGCCTGGCAGATCGCGCCCCGCGACGAGCGGCCCGACGTCCGGCAGCGCCGGCTGGACAGCTTTCTCACGTTCCTCGGCCCGGGCGGCTTCGCCACCCCTGACGACATCGAGGCGCTGGAGTCGTGCCAGCAAGGCTTTGCCAGCGGCGGCGTGGAGTGGAACGACATCTCCCGTGGCATGGACCGCGACCCGCAGGGCACCGACGAGGAGCAGATGCGAGCCTTCTGGCGCCGGTGGCGCGACCAGCTGGATGGTGTCCGATGACCGGTACCGAACGCCGCGGGCTTGCCGAGCTGACTCGCGCCGAAGTCGAGGACTTCCTTTACCTGGAAGCCGAGCTGCTCGACGACTGGGCGCTTGACAGCTGGCTGGCGATGTACACCGAGGACGCTCGCTACGTCATTCCGTGCACCGGCGACCGGGCCGGCGATCCCAGCTCCTCGCTGGTGCTCGTCGATGACGACCGGACCCGGATGCTGGCTCGGGTGCAACGGCTCAACAGCCGCAAGGCGCACCGCGAGTATCCGCACTCAAACCTGCGCCATCTGCTTACCAACGTCCGGTTGGGCGAACTCCGCAGCGACGAGCTGTCGGTCAATTCCAGCTTCATGGTCTGGCGATTCCGCAATGGCCGGGAAACCAGCTACGTCGGGCGCTACCGGCACCGGCTGGTGCTGTCCGGCGGCGAGCTACGGATCCGGTTCAAACGCGTCGAGCTGGACCTGACCACGCTGCGGCCGGCCAGCGACGTCGCGGTCATTCTGTGACCGGTCCTGAGAGGGTGTCGTTTTCGGAACCGGATGAGGTACTTTCGCGGTACTATCACCGTAGCAAAATCTGGGACCGCAATCCCAAATACTGAGACGCAAAGTGAATTGGCCCGGTACGGCGGGCCTCGAGCAGCTGACGAAGCCGGCGGAAGGTAGCAAGTCATGGGGCAAACCCTGGCCGAAAAGGTATGGAACGCGCACGTCGTGCGGCGAACCGAGGGAGAGCCCGACCTTCTCTACATCGACCTTCACCTGGTGCACGAGGTGACCAGCCCGCAGGCTTTCGAAGGCCTGCGAATGGCCGGCCGGGCGGTGCGCCGTCCCGACAAGACCATCGCCACCGAAGATCACAACACGCCAACCGACGTGCTGCCGAGCAAGAACCTCGACCTGATCAAGGACCCGGTCTCGAAGATCCAGATCGAGACACTGCGCAAGAACTGCGCCGATTTCGGTATCCGGTTGCACTCGCTGGGTGATCCCTCGCAGGGCATCGTGCACGTGATCGGCCCGGAGCTGGGCCTGACCCAGCCGGGCATGACGATTGTCTGCGGCGACTCGCACACCTCTACGCACGGCGCGCTGGGCGCGCTCGCGTTCGGTATCGGTACCAGTCAGGTCGAGCACGTGCTGGCCACCCAGACCCTGCCACTCGCCCCGTTCAAGACGATGGCTGTCAATATCGAGGGCTCGCTACCGTCGGGGGTCACCCCGAAGGACGCGATTCTCGCGGTCATTGCCACAATCGGCACCGGTGGCGGCCAGGGCTACGTGATCGAGTGCCGCGGCCAGGCGATCCGGGAGATGTCGATGGAGGGCCGGCTCACGGTCTGCAACATGTCTATCGAGGCCGGTGCCCGCGCCGGCACCATCGCACCCGATCAGATCACCTTCGACTACCTCAAGGGCCGGCCGGAAGCGCCGCGGGGTACCCAGTGGGACGCCGCGGTGGAGTACTGGACCAGCCTGCGTACCGACGACGATGCCGTCTTCGACAAGGAAGTCACCATCGACGCGAGCAGCCTGACGCCGTTCGTGACCTGGGGCACGAACCCGGGCCAGGGCGTGCCGATCGGCGCGCGGGTACCCGATCCGGCCGCAATCGCCGACCCGGTGGAGCGCAGTGCCGCCGAGAGTGCGCTCAAGTACATGGATCTGCTACCCGGCACCCAGATCCGTGACATCCCGATCGACACGGTGTTCGTCGGTTCCTGCACGAACGGACGGATCGAGGACCTGCGGGCGGCGGCCGAGGTGATCCGGGGGAAGACGGTGGCCGACCGGATCACCATGCTGGTCGTCCCGGGCTCATTCAAGGTCCGGGCGCAGGCCGAGGCCGAGGGCCTGGACCAGGTATTCCTGCAGGCCGGCGCCGAGTGGCGCAGCGCCGGCTGCTCGATGTGCCTGGGCATGAACCCCGATCAGGTCGCACCAGGCAAGCGCAGCGCCTCGACCTCGAACCGCAACTTCGAGGGCCGGCAGGGTAACGGCGCCCGAACCCACCTGGTGTCACCCGCGGTCGCGGCGGCCACCGCCGTCGCCGGAACCCTGTCCGCACCGACAGACCTGCAAAGGACGGCACGCTGATGCAACCCTTCACCACCCATACCGGAACCGCTGCGCCGCTACGGCAGTCCAACGTCGACACCGACCAGATCATCCCGGCCGAGTACCTCAAGCGGATCACCCGGACCGGTTTCGAAGACGGCTTGTTCGCGCGCTGGCGGACCGACCCGGACTTCGTGCTGAACCAGCCCGAGCACCACGGCGCCTCGATCCTGCTCGCCGGACCCGACTTCGGCACTGGTTCCTCGCGCGAGCACGCCGTCTGGGCACTGCGCGATTTCGGCTTCCGGGCGGTGCTCTCGTCCCGGTTCGGTGACATCTTCCGTGGCAACTCGCTCAAGAACGGACTGCTCACGGTGATCGTGGCGCAGCCGGTGATCGAGCAGCTGTGGAAGGTGGTCGACGCCGACCCGGCCGCCCAGGTCACCGTGGATCTGGTGAACCGGGAGGTACGTGCGGCCGGCGTCCATGCCAGCTTCGAGCTGGACGACAACGCCCGCCTGCGACTGCTGGAAGGTGCCGACGACATCACACTCACCCTGCGGCACGAGGATCAGATAGCGGCCTACGAAGCCACCATTGCCTCGTATCGGCCAAATACCCTGGCCAGCTGAGCCGCTCAGCTTGACCGGCACGCCGGCCGATGGGAAAGTCATGCACGTGCGGCATCAGCTGATGATTAGCTAGCGCGGCGCCCGGGCTCGACTGGGGCGATCGCGCGTTCCTGGCGCCCCTGCTCGAAACCTCATCATCCGGAGCCCTTTCCAATGCCTGCCCTAAGCCTCGACTCGCCCGTCTCGGCCGCCGATATCGACGCGGCCGCCGAGCGGCTATCCACCGTGCTGGAACCCACTCCATTGCAGCTGTCCAAGCGGCTGTCCGACCGGATGGGCGGTGAGGTCTGGCTCAAGCGCGAGGACCTGCAGCCGGTCCGGTCTTACAAGGTCCGGGGCGCCTACAACCTGATCTCGCAGCTGCCGGCGGAGGTGCACCAGGCCGGCCTGGTGTGCGCCAGCGCCGGCAACCACGCACAGGGCGTCGCCTACGCCTGCTCGCTGCTCGGCGCCGGCGGCACCATCTTCGTGCCACGCACCACGCCCCGCCAGAAGCTCGACCGGATCGCCGCGCTCGGCGGCTCGTACGTGAGCATCGAGCTGGGCGGTGACACCTACGACGACGCGGCAGCCGCGGCCAGGGACTACGTCGAGCGCACCGGCGCGACCATGGTGCCGCCGTTCGATCACCTGCACACCATCGCTGGCCAGGGCACCGTCATCCGGGAAGCGTTCAGCCAGCTCGGCCGGGTGCCCGATCTGGTGGTGGTGCCGGTCGGCGGCGGCGGGCTGCTCGCCGGCACGCTGAGCTGGCTGGGCGAGAACCACCCCGGGGTCCGGGTGGTCGGCGTCGAGCCGGCCGGGGCGGCCTGCATGGCCGCGGCGCTCAAGGCCGGCCGCACCGTGGAGCTGGAGGCGGTGGACGGTTTCATCGAAGGTGCCGCGGTCCGCCGGGCGGGGGAACTGACGTTCGCGATCGCCCGGGACGCCGGTGCCGAGGTGGTGGCGGTCAGCGAGGGCAAGGTCTGCTGCGAGATGCTGGACTACTACCAGACCGATGGGATCATCGCCGAGCCCGCCGGCGCGCTCACCGCGGCCGCATTGCGCGACAGCATCTTCGCCGCACCGGGCACGACTACGTTATGCATCCTGTCTGGTGGCAACAACGACGTCAGCCGCTATGCCGAGATCATCGAGCGGTCGCTGGTTCACGAAGGCCGCAAGCACTACTTTCTGGTCGACTTTCCGCAAGAACCAGGCGCGCTTCGGCAGTTCCTGGACGAGGTGCTCGGACCGGACGACGACATCACGCTGTTCGAGTATGTGAAGCGAAACAACCGGGAAACCGGCCCGGCGCTGGTCGGCATCGAGCTCGGCCGGCCGGAGGACCTGGCACCGCTGATGGAGCGGATGCGGGCCGGAACCGCCAACATCACGCTGGTGCCCCCGGACAGCCCGATGTCCCGGTTCCTGCTCTAGCCCCTCCCCGCCCCGCCCCCTCGGATGTGTATGCCTCAGCGCGAGCCATGACCCGCGCCGCGCCATACACTCGCCGGCAGGCGTGGCGGGTCGTCCACATCGCCGCCGGTTATCCACAGATCGCTGGCGTGCGGGTTCCGGCGCCAGACCGGACCGCAAGCTGGAACGATGCTGACCGAGGCCGCCCGGCGCTCCTTGCCGGACGCGCGAAGTCAGGTGTGGACCAGACCCGAGCTTGCCGCCCTCGGCATCGGCCGGGACCGGATCCGGGCCCAATGTGCCGCTCGGCGCTGGCAACTTCGGGGACGGGCGGTGGTGCTGCATAACGGCGAGCTGACCCGCCGGCAGGCGTGGCGGGTTGCCCGCATCAACTGCGGGCCCAGGGCAGCACTGATCGCGTTCACCGCAGCCGAAGCTCACGGGCTGCGGAACTGGGAGCGCGACGCGGTGCACGTGCTGGTTCCGAACGGGACCCGGGAGCCGCGGCCGGCCGGCATTGCGGTGCGCCTGCATCACCGGCGCAGTTGGGCCGAGCCGGCCGGCGAGGTACAACGGCTGCCCGACGCGCTGCTCGTCGCGGCCAGCACATTTGCGAGCCCGAGGCCGGCGTGTGGCATCCTCGCAGCGGCCGTGCAACAGCGACTGACCTCGGCACCGGCCTTGCATGCGGCGCTGGACGAGGCAGCCAAGCTAACTCATCGGGCGGCGCTCCGCGCGGCCATCGGCGATCTTGGCCAGGGCTCCCAGGCGCTCAGCGAGATCGACTTCTACGCGCTATGCAAGCGGTACCGGCTGCCGCTGCCGGAGCGCCAGACCATCCGCAGGGAACCATCCGGGCGGCGGCGTTACCTCGATGCGACCTGGCGCCGGTCGGACGGCCGGTTGGTGGTGGCGGAGGTGGATGGCGCGCTGCACCTGGCGGTGACTCGATGGTGGGACGACCAGCTACGGCAAAACGAGCTGTCGCTGGCAGATGCGCTGGTGCTGCGATTCCCCAGCGTGATCATCCGCACCGAACCGGCCACGGTGGCCGCACAACTACGCCGCGCGCTCGGGCTTGGTTGATGTGTATGCACCAGCGCGAGTCATGGCTCGCGCTGGTGCATACATGTCAGGCATTCAGCGCAGGCACGCACAGCGCAGGCACGCAGATCAGGCAAAGCGAGCGGCCCCAGTTGCGGCCGGCCCCGCGCATGTGTATGTCCCAGCGCGAGTCATGGCTCGCGCGCAAGCATGCATACCAGGCATTCGGCGCACCGAACCGGCCACGGTGGCCGCACAACTACGCCGCGCGCTCCGGCTTGGTTGATGTGCATGCATACCAGGCATTCAGTGCATGCAGACCAGGCATTCAGCGCGGGCAAAAGCGAGCGGCCCCGGTCCTGATGGACCGGGGCCGCTCGCTTTGCTTTGGTTATTCGATGGTGCCAACGGTTTCGGTCGGCGGCGCGTCGGGCACTACCAGGTCGGACTTCGGCTCGCCCCGGAAGGTGAACCTCTCCGCGCCGGTCTTGGATTCGGGGTCGACCTCGGTGTCCACCACCACGATCTGGCCGGCGCCGAGTTCACCGAACAGGATTCGCTCCGACAGCGCATCCTCGATCTCGCGCTGGATGGTCCGGCGCAGCGGCCGGGCGCCCAGCACCGGGTCATAGCCCTTCTTGGCCAGCAACGCCTTGGCCGAGGAGGTCAGCTCCATCGTCATGTCCTTGTTGCGCAGCTGAGTGTCGACCCGAGCCGTCATCAGGTCCACGATCTCGACGATCTCGTCCTCGGACAGCTGGTGGAACACCACGATGTCGTCGATCCGGTTCAGGAACTCCGGCCGGAAGTGCTGCTTGAGCTCGTCGTTGACCTTCTGCTTCATCCGCTCGTAGTTCGAGGCGCCGTCGTTGGAGCCGGCGAAGCCGAGGCTGCCGACCGACTTGGAGGCGTCCCGAGTGCCGAGGTTGGTGGTCAGGATCAGGACGGTGTTCTTGAAGTCCACGATCCGACCCTGGCCATCGGTCAGCCGACCATCCTCCAGCACCTGTAGCAGCGTGTTGAAGACGTCGGGGTGGGCCTTCTCCACCTCGTCGAAGAGCACCACCGAGAACGGCTTGCGGCGCACCTTCTCGGTCAGCTGGCCACCCTCGTCGTAGCCGACGTAGCC
>FTJM01000130.1_pt2 | contig 12290 bp, 11 predicted proteins | sample 1658941 | NCBI WGS metagenome assembly FTJM01 (sample SAMEA3914876, study PRJEB12502) | metagenome | biome: forest; material: soil | place: USA | collected 2011-06-22 | depth 0.3 m
GATGATCTTGACGCTCACCGAGTCGGCGACCGGCTTGGCGCCCCAGTACTTGTCGTTGCGCGACAGCTCGATGGACTGGTTCGCCCTGAACGAGTCCACCACGTAGGGACCGGTGCCGACGATCGGCGAGCCAGGCTCGGCGTAGTGCGTTCCGCGCGGCTCGGCCACCGATTTCTTAACAATGCCGGCCAGGCTCAAAATGTAGGGAAAGGTCTCATCCGCAACGATCAGGTCGACGATGACGCCGTCGGTGCCCGAGGCTCTTACGGCCTTGACGTTGGTGAAGTAGCCGGCCAGTTGCGAGCCGAACTTCGGGTCGGTGTTGCGTGCCAGGGAGTAGACGACGTCCTCGACCGTCAGGCCGCTACCATCCCAAAATGTGACACCCTTACGCAGCGTGAACAGGTAGCTGGTCTTGCTCGGCTGGCTCCAGGCGCTGGCCAGCTGCGGCACCAGCTTGAGGTCGTTGTCATAGGTCACCAGAGGCTCATGGATCAGCAGCATCATGGTGGCGATGTTGCCGACGAAGGCCGACACGATGTCCAGGGTTGGCGCGGAGTCGGCGAAGCTGACTGTCAACTGCTTGAGCGAGCTTGCCTTCTGGCCGGTGCTGCTGCTCCCGCTGGTGCATGCCGTCAACAGCGAACTCAGGCCGCCGCCGACCGACAGGGCGAGCCCGCCGATCCCCGCTCGCACGAGCAGGTCACGACGCGACAGGAATCGTTCGTCTTCGGATGTGGTGGTACCCATGGCTGAACTCCGTCTCATGAGCTGGCCCGCACGCAGGGTCGGGCATTGACTATTCGTCTCGCGCCTTCGTAGTGGTGCTCGTTTGCCTGTTCGGCGGGGATCCCTGTCCTTGCGACTTGCGCCCGTGGCGCTAGCTGAAGTCCAGCCAGAGATCCTCTTCGCGGGGCTCCCAGAAGTCCACCGTCACCGTGGACTCGTCAAAGAACCGGTACGGGTCGACCTTCTTGTACTCGGCGTAGGGCCCGCTCCAGTCGGCGCGGCGCTCCTTGTAGATGTCGCGTGCCTCGATCGAGTGGAATTCGAAGAGCATCACGTAACGTCCACTCGGCTCCCGGGATGAGGTGTCCAGCTCCCGGTAGTAGCGCACCGACTTCCACTCTTTGAACAGGTCGTCCTGGCGATCCTTCACCCAGCCGAACCAGGCGCGAATGGCTTCATGGTGCTCGTCCTCCGAACCCGCAAGCAGGCGCCACATCTCTACCTCGACGACACTCAACACTGATCCCTTCTGAAACGCTTGGCCTTTTCATCATCACCATTATTCGGTGATTGATCACCGTTAAATGGTGACAGTTGATTTTGCGCGTGTCAACGGTTTGCGCTCGCTCGATCCGCAATGGCTGGCCAAGGTGTCAGGTATCGTCCGGGATCATGCCTAGATCAGCTGCCGATGCCAGCACGCCCGAACGCGAACCGAAGGGTTCCGCGGGCGGGCCTGGCGTCCTGGAGAAGGCGCTGTTCGTCCTGGAGCTGTTTACCGAGCGTCGGGCCGAGTGGACGGTGACCGAGGTGTCCCGAGAGCTGACGCTTCCGTTCACCACCGCGCAGCGGATCATCCGTGCGCTGGAGAAGCACGCCCTGCTCGAGCGCACCGAGCGACGCGGCTACCGGCTCGGCAGTGGCGCGATCGACCTCGGACGGCGGGCCCGAGCCTCGGTGGACCTGCGCGCGTTACTCGCTCCCGCGCTGCACCAGCTGTGGCGAGAGACCGACGAGACGACGAGCCTGACGATCGTCGAGACGCGTCGGCGTATTGGCGCGCGGTGCATAGACCGCGTCGAGGGTGGTTACCCATTCCGGCTGTCACCGGATGTCGACACGGTCACCCCGCTGCATGCCGGCGCCTCGGGCAAGGCATTGCTCGCGCACCTGGACGACGAGGTGCTCGATCACCTCACCTCGACACCGTTGGAAAGCTGCGCGGTCAACACGCTGGTGGATGTGGAGTCACTGCGCACCGACCTTCGCCAGATCCGCAGCCGGGGCTGGGCTTTCGACGATCAAGAACTCATCGACGGCGCCTGGGGAATGGCCGCTTCAGTGCTCGATGACTCGGGGCAGCTCGTCGCGAGCATCGGGTTCATCTCACCGACCATCCGGCTCACCGCCGAACTCAAGCGGCGAGGAGTGGGCCTGGTCCTCGAGGCCGCCGAGGCGGCCAGTGCCGCGCTGCGCGCCCGCACCACCCCCACGGCCTAGCGGTGGGTCTGGCCGCTCAGTGGCCTGGTCGCGATGCCAGCCGCTGGGCCGGCCGACCGTGTCGACATCTGCTGCCGCTGGCCGCCTTGGTCAACGGCTGCCCGGCCCGGGTCGGCGGGTGCCCGCTCGTCGGTGTACGCGCACGATCCGCGAGGCTCCATTGTCGGCCTCGGCCGCGATCCGGGACAGGTCGCCCGGCGTGGATGGGTCGAACCAGACCGACACCGCGTCGCCGACGCGCAATGGACGTCCGGGAGCCTGCATAGCGCTGCACTGCAGCCAGCGTTCGGTGCCCTGCAGATCGATGAAGCGCACGGTGACTGTCGCGATCTTCAGGTTCGGTCCGGGACGGAACACAGCCAACCCGTCGTCTGTCACCGTCCCGGACACGTGGTGGCCGGCCCGCCGGAGCGTTGCCCGCGCGCGGGCGCGCAGGACGCGGCGACCATACGCCATCCCGGCCAGCATCGCGCACGCAACGGCGGCGACGAGCGTGATACGCCCGGCCATGACGAACGAGGAGCCTCGTTCCGCCTGCACCGTCAGCGTCACTCCGCCCACCGCCAGCACCCCTGTCAGGTAGGCGGCGACGCCGACAGCAGGAACCGAAGCACCCGCCACGCGCGCCTTCAAAGTCCAGGCGGCGAAGGCGAGTAGCGCAGGGAACACCAGCCAGATCCCGCCAATGACCCCGATGATCCACAACGGAGCCTTCGCCACCTGCGCGATCGAGTGACCCTCGAGGAATGCTCCCGCCAGACCGACCACGAGGACGGCAAGCAACTTATTCAGCGACGGGCCTGCCTCGCTGCGACGGGCCGCCAACCGCTCGGCGCCCGTCGGGGGAGGCGCTGTACTCATGGCGGAATGCTAACCGCAGGGCCCGGCTGGGTCTGGTGGGTGGTCGGGTTGAGGTAGCGGGTCGTGGTCGGCTTGGTTTGTCGGCTTGGGTGAACGGTGGTTGGGTGATGCCGCGCGGCTTGGTAGCGGCGGTCGGATCAAACGAGCTGGTCGACGGGTGCGCTTTCCTGCGGCATCGGCCGGCGGAGGAACGCTGCGGCCGCTGCTGCGCCAGCCGCGGCGACGAGGGCGGCTCCGATGAAGGCTGCGGAGTACCCCTGGGTCAGTGCCTCGGGGTCACCGATCTTGGCGGCGCCGTTGGCGGCAGCCACCGCGGTCATTACTGCGAGACCCAGGGCTGAGCCGATCTGGTAGCTGGTGTTCACGATCCCCGAGGCAAGACCGCCCTCCTCAGGGCGAGCGGCCGAAATGGCGGTACCCAGGGTCGGGATGAAGGCGAGCGACATCCCGAGTGCGGCAACCAGCGAGGCCGGAAGGACGTCAACTGCGAAAGAGCCGGCGGGATTGATCAAAGACAGCCAGCCCATGCCGACGGCCAGCACCAGTAGGCCCGCCACGGTGACCTTCTTGGGACCGAACGCGCCGATCGCGCGAGGCGCCAGGACGACCATGGCGAGCATGGTCAGGCCGGTCATTGGCAGCAAGGCCGCACCCGAGGGGAATGCGGAGTAGCCGAGGACCTGCTGCAGGTACAGGTTCAGGAAGAACCACATCGGGATCCAGGCGGCGCCGAGCAGCAGCTGCGCGAGATTCGCCGCCGCCAGGTCAGGAGCCCGGAAGATGCCGAGCCTGACCAGCGGATCGCGGCGCTTGGCTTGGAGCGCGACGAACGCGGCCAGCAAGACTGCTGCGAGGCCGAGGAGCAGCCAGGTGCTGCCCGCGCCCCATCCGACCTCGGGGGCCTTGACCACGGCGTAGACCGCGGCGGCCAGTCCGCCGGTGACGGTCACGGCGCCGAGCAGGTCGACTCGCGACTTCGCGGCTGGTCCGCCGGCGGGCATCACCTTCGGGACGAGGGCCAGGATCACCAGGGCGATCGGGATGTTGATGTAGAACACCCAGGGCCAGCTGACGTACTCGGTGATGACTCCGCCGAGGAAGACGCCGGCGGTTCCGCCGGCGGGGGCGGCGGCGCCGTAGCAGGCGAGGGCCTTGGTGAGCTCTTTCGGCTTGGACCCGAAGAGCAGGAACAACAGGGTCAGCGCGGACGGCGCGATGAGTGCCGATCCGGCGCCCTGGATCGCCCGCCCGGCCAGCTCCACCGAAGGGCTGCCAGCTAGGCCGGCGAGGAGTGAGCCCGCCATGAGGACGACCCAGCCGGCGCTGAAGACCCGGCGGGCACCGAGCACGTCGGACAGCTTGCCGCCCAGGAGCAACAGACCACCGATGGCGATGACGTAGGCGTTGAAGACCCACGAGAGGTTCTCGGGGGAGAAACCGAGGTCGGCCTGCATCTTCGGCAGGGCGACCCCAATGATCGAGGTATCCATGATGACCATGAACTGCGCGGCGGCGATGACCGCGAGGCCGAGCCAGCGACGTGCGGCCGCTGGCGGTGGTTGCTGAGACATCGTTCTCATCCTTTGCGTTGGTTACCCCGGAGATCCCGGAACAGTTTGACTTCGTTAGATACCATGGGGGGGTATGGTATTGTCACGGGACGAGAGCGTATCACGAGATACCGGAGGGGGGTATCCTGAGAACGAACTTTCCGATCGAGAGCCCGAAAGGCACCGCGATGACCGAGATCCAGCCGGCCGCCGACCAGCAGCCCGCACACCAGCACAGCTACATCCACAACAACACCAAGGGCGATTACCTCAAGCGGCTGCGTCGCATTGAGGGTCAGGCGCGCGGCCTGCAGCGGATGGTGGAGGAGGAGCAGTACTGCATCGACGTCCTTACCCAGGTCTCGGCGATGACGAAGGCGCTCCAGTCGGTGGCGCTGGGCCTGCTCGACGAGCACCTGGCCCACTGTGTGGTCGACGCCGCCCGCGAGGGCGGCCACGAGGCCGAGATCAAGCTCAAGGAAGCCTCCGAGGCGATCGCCCGCCTCGTCCGCTCCTGACCCACCACAACCAGCCATTACCAGCCATTACCAGCCACAACGAGAAGGACTGAGGACGATGAGCCAGACCAGCACCTACACCGTGATCGGCATGACCTGCGGCCACTGCGTCTCCTCGGTCACCGAAGAGGTCAAGGAAATCCCCGGCGTCGAGTCAGTCGACGTGGTCCTCGAGACCGGCGCCGCGACCATCACCAGTGCCGAGCCGATCGACGAGGCCGCCGTCCGGGCCGCCATCGAAGAGGCCGGCTACCGACTCGCATGAACACCCCCACCAAGGTCGCCGGGTTCGTCACGGCGCTGGCCGCCGTCTTCGCCCTGACGCTCGGCGTCGGCAACGCGGTTGGACCCGACACAGAGCCGGAGACGGCCGTTACCCACGGCACCCACGGCTCCGACACCACGAAGCCGGCCTCGGCCAACCCGGCTGACATTCCAGGAGGAATGATGATCTCCGAAGACGGCTACACCCTGACGCTGTCCGAGCCCGCCGCCGCTGCCGGCAACCACATTCCGGTGGCGTTCACGATCACCGGACCGGACGGCAAGCCGGTCACGGCCTACGACGTCCAGCACGAGAAGCAGCTGCACCTGATCGCCGTACGCCGCGATTTCACCGGCTTCCAGCACGTCCACCCCGAGCTGGCACCCGACGGCACCTGGTCCACCGCGCTGGACCTGACACCCGGACAATGGCGCCTGTTCGCCGACTTCAAGGCCACCGGAGCCGACGCGCTCACCCTCGGAGCCGACCTCGCCGTCGCCGGCAGCTACCGGCCAGAGCCCCACGCAGGACAGACGCGCACCGCCGAGGTCGACGGTTACACCATCACCCTCGACGGTGACCTGTCCGCCGGAGCCGACTCCAAGCTGACACTCGCGGTCGAACGCAACGGGAAGCCAGTCGACCTGGAGCCCTACCTCGGCGCCTACGGCCACCTCGTCGCCCTCCGCGCCGGAGACCTGGCCTACCTCCACGTCCACCCCGACGGCAGCCCCGACGACGGCAAGACACAGCCAGGCGCCCACATCGTGTTCTACGCCGCCGTCCCCAGCACCGGGACCTACCACCTCTACCTGGACTTCAAGCACCAGGGAGTGGTCCGCACAGCAGCCTTCACGGTGAACACGTCCGAGGGCGGCGCCGCGTCCCCGGTGGACGGCGGCGGCCACACCGGCCACTGACCGGTCGCATTCCCACGAAGGAGGACAAGAGAAGATGAGCACCACAACCACCCCCATTGTCAACGGGGCCATCGAACTCAAGATCAGCGGCATGACCTGCGCCTCCTGCGCCAACCGCATCGAGCGCAAGCTCAACAAGCTCGAGGGCGTCACCGCCACCGTCAACTACGCCACCGAGAAGGCCAAGGTCACCTTCCCGCAAGGGCTGACACCCGAGGACCTGGTAGCGACCGTCGAGTCGGCCGGGTATGGCGCCGCGCTCCCCCGGCCGAAGGGCGCCGACAGGCAGCCAGTGCCCGGAGAGGCGGACGACCCCACCCGCTCGCTGCGCCAGCGGCTGCTGATCTCCGCCCTGCTCACCGTCCCAGTGATCGCGATGGCGATGGTGCCCGCGCTGCAGTTCGAGTTCTGGCAGTGGCTCTCGCTCACCCTCGCCGCCCCGGTGGTGGTGTGGGGTGCCTGGCCGTTCCATAAGGCCGCGTGGGTCAACCTGCGCCACGGCGCCTCCACCATGGATACGCTGATCTCACTCGGCACCATCGCCGCGCTCGGCTGGTCCAGCTACGCCCTCTTCTGGGGGACCGCGGGTACACCGGGCATGACGCACCCCTTCGCGCTGGCCGTCGAGCGCACCGACGGCGCCGGGAACATCTACCTCGAGGCCGCGGCCGGGGTGACCACGTTCATCCTCGCCGGCCGCTACTTCGAGTCCCGCTCCAAGCGCCGCGCCGGTGCCGCCCTACGTGCCCTGCTGGAGCTGGGCGCCAAGGAGGTGGCCGTGCTCAGTGACGGCCCCGACATACCGGTCGAGGAGCGCATCCCGAGCGACCAGCTGGCCGTCGGGATGCGGTTCGTCGTCCGACCGGGCGAAAAGATCGCCACCGACGGTGTCATCGAGGAGGGATCCTCGGCGGTCGATGTCTCGATGCTCACCGGCGAGTCTGTCCCGGTCGAGGTCCGTCCCGGTGACGCGGTCGTCGGCGCCACCGTCAATGCCGGTGGACGCCTTGTCATACGCGCCGTCCGGGTTGGTGGCGACACCCAGCTCGCCCAGATGGCCCGGTTGGTCGAGGACGCCCAGAACGGCAAGGCCCAGGTGCAGCGGCTGGCCGACCGCATCTCGGGGATCTTCGTCCCGATCGTGATAACGCTGGCGACCGGCACCCTCGGCTTCTGGATCGGCAGTGGTGCCGGTCTCGCCGCGGCGTTCACCGCGGCCGTCGCCGTGCTGATCATCGCCTGCCCATGCGCGCTGGGCCTGGCAACCCCGACCGCTCTGATGGTCGGCACCGGCAGGGGTGCCCAGCTCGGCATCCTCATTAAGGGACCGGAGGTGCTCGAGTCCACCCGCAGGATCGACACCATCGTCCTGGACAAGACCGGCACAGTCACCACTGGCCAGATGACCCTCGTCGAGGTCATCGCCGCACCCGGTGAGGACGCCGACGAGGTCCTCCGGCTCGCCGGCGCCCTGGAGGACGCCTCCGAACACCCCATCGCCCAAGCCATCGCAACAGGCGCCCGCGACCGGGTCGGCAACCTGCCGACAGTGCAGGACTTCGCCAACCTCGAGGGCCTCGGAGTCCAGGGCACTATCTCCGACGATGGCCGAAGCCATGCCGTCCTCGTCGGCCGGCCACAACTGCTCGCCGACTGGTCCCAACACCTGCCCGCCGAGCTGAAAACCGCGATGAGCGATGCCCAGGCCACCGGGGGTACGGCGGTCGCGGTCGGCTGGGACGGTGCCGCGCGCGGAGTGGTTGTGGTGGCCGACGCAGTCAAACCCACCTCTGCGGAGGCGATCGCGCAGTTCCGCGATCTCGGCCTGCGGGCGATCCTGCTCACCGGGGACAACGAGACCGTGGCCCAATCGGTCGCCGCGCAGGTCGGCATCGAGCCGGATTCGGTGATCGCCGACGTGCTCCCGTCCGACAAGGTAGCCGTGGTCAAGCGGCTGCAGTCCGCCGGCAGGGTTGTGGCCATGGTCGGTGACGGCGTCAACGACGCCGCGGCTTTGGCCCAGGCCGACCTGGGCCTGGCGATGGGCACCGGCACCGACGTCGCGATCGAGGCCAGCGACCTCACCCTGGTCCGCGGCGACCTCCGGGTCGCCGCCGATGCGATCCGGCTCTCGCGCCGCACTTTGGCCACGATCAAGGGCAACCTGTTCTGGGCGTTCGCCTACAACGTCGCCGCCCTGCCACTGGCGGCCGCGGGCCTGCTCAACCCGATGCTGGCCGGGGCCGCGATGGCGTTCTCCTCGGTATTCGTGGTCAGCAACAGCCTGCGGCTGCGCGGCTTCAAGCCACTGACCCACGACCGCAACGTGGCCACCCAGGTGCGCGCATCGGCCGCAGCCCCGGTCGGAGCGGCACGATGACCAGGCCTGCGCTGCTGACCCCGCAGACTGCGGCCGGAGCCACCCGCTGTTCCTGGCCGACTTCTGCGGCGAAGATGGAGCCCACCCGAGATCCGCCAACACAGACCCGCGAAAGGAACACCTTGTCCACAACCCCGTCTTCTCAACCCCAGCCGACGCTCGTCGGAGAACACGCATTGCTGGTGAGCGCAGTAACCTCGCGTGCCAACGACGTCCTCGCCGAAGCCGACCAGGACCGGTGGCCAACAGACGCGCTCCACCAGTTCCTGGACTACCTGCACCTGGAGGTGCTGCGCCAGATCGTCGACGAGGAGTGGCTTCTGTTCCGCAACTCTCAGCACGCACCGCATGAGCTGACCAAGCTGCGTGCGGATCACCTGGAACTACGTCGCCTGATCGACGACCTGAACGAAGCAGCGACAAACGACGCCGACCGCTCACCTCAACGTCTTGCCAAAATGACCCGGGAACTGCTCGCCAAACTCCAAGCCCACATCAACTCCGAGGAGCAGGTCCTCGCAGATTCCACGACCGAACTCCCGTCGATGAGCGCCCTCGGAAGTACACCGCACAGCTGGTATGCCTTGACCGCAGGTGCAGTCATCGACCTCGACGCCGTTCCCGGTCCACAAGGGATAGACGCCGCCCTGGGACGGATATTGCGCCTGCGCGCAGGCGAGCAGCTGGAGCTGCGAGCCAGCAGCGACCCGTACCCGATCTGGCGCCGACTGGCCCTTGCCGACCCAGAAGGCTACGGCTTCACCTACCTGCAGACCGGGCCCCCGCAATGGAGAGTTCAACTCGATCGACGACCATCCGACTGACCGCAACCGAACTCTGGTCGGGAGCTAGCCGGCACGGCGATGACCTCGGGCGGCGACCAAGACGGGGTTCAACGCGACACCGACGACTCGCCGCAACCTAAAGCCGCCAGCTGGTAGGAATCTGGACACCGGTCAACGTCGATATTGAGTCCACTCGCACCGCCGCCCAATCCCCGCTCACCATCTCAACGTGTCGGTGAGCGCCTGGAACAGCGCGGTGAGCCGCTCGAGTTCCTCGAGGTGGGCGCTGGTGAGTGATTCGAGGACCTGTGCGCCGTGGTCGGCCAGTTTGAGTCGGACGGCTCGGTGGTCGTCGGGGTCGCGGCTGCGGATGATTAGGCCGAGGTGTTCGGTCCGGTCTACGAGTTCGACGGTGGAGTGGTGTCGGATGAGCAGGTAGTCGGCGACCTGGCCGATGGTCGGACCCTGCGGCTCGGCGTGGCCGCGGATGGCGAGCAGGACCTGGTGCTGGCTGGCGGTCAGGCCGTGGGCAGCGGCCTGGTCGGCGCTCCAGCGTTCGAAGCGACGCAGCCCGGTCCGGACCGTCAGCAACCGTTGGTAGTCGGCATCCTGGATCCGACGCCGATGCGACATGGGCCACCTCTCGTCCGTCGAGCTGTCCGTCCTGCGGGTATCCGGATATGCTATTGCCTCGTGTCACGATATAACTTGGGTGCAGGGTGCGGACGACCGTGACGACGCGGGATGTGAGCCACCTGGGCGATTTCACGGCGTCGTCGCGAATGCTGGTCATCACAGCGTTGGCGCTGCCGGTAGGCGCGGTGAGCGCGTGCGTGGCTTGGGGCCTGCTGCGGCTGATCGGTCTGATCACCAACGCCGTCTTCTACAACCGGATGGACACGAAGCTGGTCGCTCCCGGCGTGGGGCATCACAATCCGCTGGTCGTCCTGTTCGCGCCGATCGCCGGCGGCCTGGTCATCGGGCTGATGGCCCGCTACGGATCGGAGAAGATCCGCGGGCATGGGATGCCGGAGGCGATCGAGGCGATCCTGCTCGGCGGCAGCAAGGTGCAACCTCGGGTGGCTGTGCTCAAGCCGGTCTCGGCGGCAGTGGCGATTGGCACCGGCGGCCCGTTCGGGGCCGAGGGGCCGATCATCATGACCGGCGGTGCGGTGGGTTCGCTGTTCGCGCAGTTCCTGCGTCTGACGGCCGACGAGCGCAAGACTCTGCTGGTTGCCGGCGCCGCCGCAGGGATGGCCGCGACCTTCAACTCCCCCTTCGCGGCGCTGATGCTCGCGGTCGAGCTGCTGCTGTTCGAGTGGCGCCCTCGCAGCTACGTCCCGGTGGCCGCGGCGGTGTGCGTGGCCGCGGTCGTGCGACGTCCGCTGCTGGGCACGGCCGCCCTCTTCCCAGCCTCGGGCGCACTGCACGTCACGTACGCGACCTACGGTCTGTGCCTGGTCTCCGGGATCGCGTCCGGGGTGCTCGCCCTGATCGCTACGACCCTGGTGTACGCCGCCGAAGACACCTTCCGGCGCCTGCCGATCCACTGGATGTGGTGGCCGGCAATCGGCGGACTGATCATCGGCCTCGGCGGGCTCGTCGTACCGCAAGCTCTCGGCGTCGGCTACAACGTCATCGGCGCCGAGCTCGACGGCTCGATCGGGCTGGGGCTGGTCGCCGGCATCCTCATCGTCAAGACACTGATCTGGTCGCTCTCGCTCGGCTCGGGCACCTCCGGTGGCGTCCTGGCCCCGATGTTCATGATCGGTGGCGCGCTGGGCACCGTCGAGGCGCACCTGTTCCCGCCGGTTGGGCCGGGCTTCTGGGCCCTGATCGGCCTTGCGGGCGTGATCGGCGGGGTGATGCGCTCGCCGTTCACCGGCGTGGTGTTCGCGCTCGAACTCACCCGCCGCTTCGACGCCATGCTCCCGCTGATCATCGGCGCCTCGACTGCGTACGCGGTCTCGGTACTGGTGCTCAAGCGCTCGGTGCTCACCGAGAAGATCGCCCGCCGCGGCTATCACCTCTCCCGCGAGTACGACGTCGACCCGCTGGAGATCCTCTTCGCCAGTGAGGTGATGGAGACCGACATCCTCACCTTCGAGTCGGACCTGACGGCCGGCGAGGCGTTGGCCCTGATCTCAGACACCGCTCCAGAAACAGTCACCGCGCGCCGCCAGATGCTCTACCCCGTCGTCGACGACAGCGGCGAGCAGCTGCGCGGCATCGTCACCCGCACCCAGCTGGAGACCGCGACCCAGCACGGCCAGAGCGAGACCGCCGTTGACCAGATAGCGCATCCGAAGCCGATCGTGGCCCACCCTGACGAAACCTTGCGCATGATCGCCACCCGCATGGCCGCCCACGCAGTGGATCGGCTGCCTGTCGTCGACCGCCGCGAGCCCACGCGCATCGTCGGGATCATCTCACTCACCATGCTGCTCGCCGGCCGGCTCCGCGACCTCCAAGAGGCCCGCGACAGCGAACGAGTGCTACGCCTGCGGGTCGCCCGACCGACCCGTCGACCTCCCCGCCCGGCCGCCTGACGCCGTCCCGGCCGGAAACACTCGGATCTCTAGCATATTATATCGTGGCACGATATTATCCAGGATAATATGAGGCAGAGTTCCTTGCTCGCGCAGGCTTGCAGTACGCAGGTAGCGCTCGACACATGACGTAGGTCACTTGCCAAAGCCGCCACATGCCCAGCTCGTTCCAACCCCACCGCCTGCGCGAGCTGCGCACCGAAGCCGGTCGGTCCCAGAGCGAACTCGCCGAC
>FTJM01001908.1_pt1 | contig 12285 bp, 10 predicted proteins | sample 1658941 | NCBI WGS metagenome assembly FTJM01 (sample SAMEA3914876, study PRJEB12502) | metagenome | biome: forest; material: soil | place: USA | collected 2011-06-22 | depth 0.3 m
CTGCCCGGCAGCCGGCCAGGGAGTCGGAGCTGCTCCGCCATGGCATCGCCGAGATCCGGTCAGCCGATCCGCGACCGGGCGAGGATCACGAGCTGGCCGCCCTCGCCGGCCGGCTGGAGCACGCCGACGCGCTTCGGATCGCAGCCCGCACCGCGCACGACGCGCTGCTTGGCGACCCGGACGATCCGGCGACCGAACTGGCGGATGTGCAGTCGCTGATCGGCGCGGCCCGCCGCGCACTGTCCCAGGTGGCCGGCACCGACGCCGAGCTCGATCAGCTCGCCGGCCGGCTCACCGAGCTCGCCGCCAGCACCGGCGATGTCGGCTCCGAACTCGCCGGCTACGAGTCCCAGCTGGACGCCGACCCGGCCCGGCTGGCCTCGGTGCACGAGCGCCGGGCCGAACTCAGCGCGCTGACCCGCAAGTACGGGCCAGACCTGGCCGCGGTGCTCGACTGGGCGGCCGACGCCGAGATCCGGCTGGCGGCGGCCGACACCTCGGATGAGGCACTTGCGGCGCTGGCAACCCAACGCGATCAGGCGGCCGCCGGTTACCTCGAGCTGGCCGGAAAGATCTCCGAACGCCGGAAGCAGGCCGCCGAGGAGCTGTCCGGCCTGATCACCGTCGAACTAGCCGCGCTCGCGATGCCAGCGGCGGTGGTGCGGGTGGTGGTCCGGCCGCGGCTGCCGGTCGAGGGCATGCCGAGCGTGCAGCTCGACGGTGGCACCGCCGGCGCTGGACCGGATGGCGTCGATGAGGTGGAGTTGACGCTGCGGCCGCACCCGGATGCACCCGAGCTCGCCGTTCAACGTGGTGCTTCCGGCGGAGAGCTGTCCCGGGTGATGCTGGCCATCGAGGTCGCTCTCGCAGGCACCGATCCGGTCCCCACCATGGTCTTCGACGAGGTGGATGCCGGCGTCGGTGGCCGGGCGGCGGTCGAGATCGGCCGCCGGCTGGCCCGGCTGGCGAGGTCCCATCAGGTCGTGGTGGTGACCCACCTGGCACAGGTTGCCTCGTTCGCCGACCGCCACCTTGTCGTGGACAAAGCGGTTGCCGACAACGGGATGGCCGGAAAGGCGGCAAAAGCCGATAGGGCTGGCAAGGGCGGCAAGGTAGCGGGCGGCTCGGGGATCACCCGCAGTGATATTCACGAGGTCACCGGCGACGACCGGTTACGCGAACTTGCCCGGATGCTGGCCGGCGATGACACGCCGGTTGCTCGCGAACATGCGGCCGAACTGCTCGAAACCGCCCGCGCGGACCGGCAGCTCAAGCCGGCCCGCACACTGGCAAAGCGCCGCTCGGGTAGCTAACTCCGCGTGGCGTAGCCAGCCGATCACTGCCCGCGATGGCAACATCAGAACCCATGAAGATGGCAGCTCTCCGCCACGGCGACCGGCGGCAAGGCCCTCCGCTTCCAGGCATCAGCGGGGTGATCCGGCTGGATCGCCGGGTGGCCCGGTTACTCAACCGGTTGCACCCCGGCGACTTCGCGGTGATCGACGTCAGCGACCTGGATCGATCCACCGCCGATCGGCTCGTCGCCGCTGAGGTTGCCGCGGTCATCAACGTCAAGCCCAGCATCTCCGGCCGATACCCGAACCTGGGTCCAGAGGTGCTGATCGCGCACGGGGTGGCGCTGCTGGACGCGGTCGGCCCGGAGGTTTTCGCCGACGTCAAGGAAGGCAGCCGGCTTCGGCTGGACGGCGACGTGCTGTACTCCGGTGAGCGGGAGCTGGCCCGTGGGGTCCGGCAGGACCCCGACTCCATCCGGACAGCCATGCAGGCGGCGAAAGCGGGCCTATCCACCCAGCTGGAAGCGTTCGCTGCCAGCACCCAGCAGCACATGCTGCGGGAGAAGGAACTGCTGCTCGACGGCGTCGGGCTGCCCGAACTCAAGACCAGGTTCCGCGGCCGGCACGTGCTGATGGTCGCCAAGGAATACGACTACCGGGCCGACCTCAAGGGGCTCAAGCACTACATCAGGGAGTTTCGGCCGGTACTCATCGGCGTCGATGCCGGCGCAGATGTGCTGCGCGAGGCCGGCTATCAGCCGGACCTGGTGATCGGCGAGATGGACAGCATGTCCGACGCCGCGCTGCGCGAGGCCGGCGAGGTCCTGGCGCACGCCGATTTCCACGGCCGGGCGGCCGGCCTGCCTCGAGTGCAGGACCTGCGGATCGAGCCGGTCATCTTCGCCAGCTCTGGCGGCAGCGAGGACGCGGCGATGCTGATTGCCGAAGCGGGCGGCGCGAAGCTGATCGTCACGGTCGGCATGCGGGCCACCCTGGAGGAATTCCTGGACTCGGCCCGGGGCGGGATGGCAGCCACCGTACTCACCCGGCTCAAGCTGGGCGGCCGGCTGGTCGATGCCAAGGCGGCCGCGCAGCTGTATCAGAACCGGATCTCGGCGATCACCGTGGTACTTCTCGCGGCCTCGGCGATGCTCGCGATCGGCGTTGTGCTGGTCGCCGGCAGCAGCACCGACAGCTACCTGCACCTGCTGACCCACGGTTGGGACCATCTGTACTCATGGCTTAGGGGCCTGTTCTCGTGATCTCTTATCGATACCACCTGGTAACCATCATCGGGCTGTTCCTGGCCATCGCGCTTGGCGTGGTGGTCGGCACCACCGCGCTCAACGGGGCGGTGGTCGGCGACCTGCGGCGGCAGGTGAGCGACCTCAAGCGGGACCAGACGGTTGCCGCGGCTCAGAACAAGGCGCTGGCCGGGCAGGCCGGCAACGCCGACCTGCTGGCGCAGACCTTCGGCGCCAAGATAGCCGGCGCGGCGCTGGCCAAGACGCCGGTGGTGTTGCTGGGCGCTCCGGGCGCCACCAAGACCATGAAGGACGCGGTGGCCGCGCAGATCGTCGCGGCCGGCGGCACGATCTCGGGGCGGCTGCAGCTGAGTAACCAGTTCGATGATCCGGCCCAGGCCAACTCGATCCGCTCGCTGACCACCTCCTCGAGTGTGCACCCGATCGGGCTGCAGCTCCCCGCCACCGACGATCCGGGTCTGCTGGCTGGCGCGTTACTTGGCTACGTCCTGCTCGGTCACGGCCAGGCCAGCGATCTGACCCAGGTACTGGCTGGCTTCAACACGCTCAACATGCTCAAGACCGAAGGTGCCGCGGCGACCGCGGGCAAGGCGCTGGTGCTGGTCGCGCCAGGCGGCCTGGCCAAGGGCGATGTGGGCGGCGCGATGCTGCTGTCCTTCGCTACCGAGGTCGCCACCATCGGCGGCCCGACGGTGCTCGCCGGCGACCCGGCTTCGGCGAACAATGCCGGCCTGATAGCCCTCGCTAGAGCAAACGAGGCCGCCAAGAAGGCGCTTTCCACGGTCGACGACGCCGACAGCCCGCTCGGCCAGCTGACCGTGGCGCTGACCGTCGCCGACACCCTGGCCGGTCGTAAGGGCAACTACGGCAACGCGAGCGGCGCCGACGGGCTGCTACCCGGAGTCTCGAACTGACGTGTCGGCAGGCCCTGGTGCGGCCGGCCGTGTTACTGTGAACTCCCGTGGATAGGTGGGAAATCGGCGCTCCGCCGAACTCATCTGACGCAGCAGATATTCGATGCGAACACGGGAGTCTCGTTGGCTCAATCAGCCCGGACCACAAAACATCTGTTCGTCACCGGCGGAGTTGCCTCGTCACTGGGTAAGGGCCTGACCGCCTCGTCCCTCGGCAGCCTGCTCAAGGCCCGCGGTTTGCGGGTCACGATGCAGAAACTCGATCCGTACCTCAACGTCGACCCCGGAACGATGAACCCGTTCCAGCATGGCGAAGTGTTCGTGACCGAGGACGGCGCCGAAACCGACCTGGACATCGGCCATTACGAGCGCTTCCTGGACACCGACCTGGTGGGCACCGCCAACGTCACCACCGGCCAGGTGTACTCGACGGTAATCGCCAAGGAGCGGCGCGGCGAATATCTCGGCGACACCGTTCAGGTGATCCCGCACATCACCAACGAGATCAAGGACCGGATCAGGTCAATGGCTGGGCCCGGCCCGGACGGCCAGATCCCGGATGTGGTGATCACCGAGATCGGCGGCACGGTGGGCGACATCGAATCGCTGCCGTTCCTGGAAGCCGCGCGCCAGGTCCGCCACGATGTCGGCCGGGACAACTGCTTCTTCCTGCACGTGTCGCTGATCCCGTACATCGCGCCGTCCGGCGAGCTCAAGACCAAGCCGACCCAGCACTCGGTGGCAGCGCTGCGCAGCATCGGCATCGCACCGGACGCGGTGGTCTGCCGTGCCGATCGTGACATTCCGGATGCGGTCAAGCGCAAGATCTCGCTGATGTGCGACGTGGACACCGATGCAGTGGTGGCCGCGGTCGATGCGCCGAGCATCTACGAGATTCCCAAGGTGCTGCATGCCGAGGGACTGGATGCCTACGTGGTCCGCCGGCTCGGGCTGCCGTTCCGGGACGTGGACTGGACCCGGTGGGGCGACTTGCTCGACCGGGTGCGGCACCCGACCAGCGAGGTCACCGTCGCGCTGGTCGGCAAGTACATCGACCTGCCCGATGCATACCTGTCAGTCACCGAAGCGCTGCGGGCTGGTGGTTTCGCCCATCGCGCGAAGGTCGTCGTGCGCTGGGTGGCCTCCGACCTGTGTGAGACCGCGCACGGCGCGGCCACCCAGCTCAAGGGGGTCGACGCGGTGCTCATCCCGGGCGGCTTCGGGATCCGCGGCATCGAAGGCAAGCTCGGCGCGATCAGGTATGCCCGCGAGCGCAGCGTGCCGATCCTCGGCCTGTGCTTGGGATTGCAATGCATGGCGATCGAGACCGCCCGCGATCTGGCCGGCATCGAGGACGCGAACTCCTCGGAGTTCGCGCCGGATACCGCGAACCCGGTGATCGCGACGATGGCAGATCAGGTCGATATCGTCGCGGGAAACGCCGACCTCGGTGGCACCATGCGGCTCGGCGCGTACCCGGCGATCCTGACGCCAGGTTCGGTGGTTGCGCAGGCCTACGGCGCTACCGAGGTCTCCGAGCGGCACCGGCATCGCTACGAGGTCAACAACGCCTACCGGGACGTGCTGACCGCGGCCGGGCTGGTCATCTCCGGCACCTCACCGGACGGCCGGTTGGTGGAGTTCATCGAGTTGCCGGCTGAGGTACACCCGTTCTTCGTGGCCACCCAGGCACATCCGGAGCTAAAGTCCCGGCCGACTCGGCCGCACCCGCTGTTCTCGGCGTTCATCGAGGCCGCGGTCCGCTACAACGCGCAGGAGCGGTTGCCGGTGGAGCTGCCGGAGCCGGTGGCCGAGTTCGCCACCGCAAGCCCGGTGCCCGGATGACCCAGCCGGCCAGCGCGCGTCCCGATTTCGAGGTGGTGTCCTCCGAGCACATCTTCCACGGCTACGCCTTCGACGTCCGGGCCGATCAGGTCCGGATGCCCGAGGGCACCGTGGCCAAGCGGGACGTCATCGATCATCTCGGCGCCGTCGCGGTCCTCGCCATCGATGCCGAGGACCAGGTGAGCATGGTCTACCAGTACCGGCACCCGGTCGGTCACGAGCTGATCGAGCTTCCTGCCGGGCTGCTCGACGTGGCCGGCGAGCCTGCATTGGCCAGCGCCAAGCGAGAACTGTTCGAAGAGGCATCGCTGACCGCGACCGACTGGCAGACGCTGATCGACCTGCACACCTCGCCGGGGATGACCAATGAAGCGATCCGGGTGTACCTGGCCCGCGGTCTGTCGCCCGTCGCGGCCGGTGACCGGTTCGCCGCCGAACACGAAGAGCTGACCATGACGGTGCGGCGATATCCGCTGGACACCCTGGTCGAGCTGGCGCTGTCTGGTGAGCTGACCAACGGCCCCGCGGTGGCGGCGGTGCTGGCGGCGCAGGTCGCCCGCTCCCGCGGCTGGGCTGGGCTGCGCCCGGTGGATGCGCCCTGGCCGGCCCGGCCGGATCGCGTCCCGACCCCGGCACGCTGAAGGTGGCCGCGAACCGGGCGGGCCCCGCGCGGCCGATGCCGGCACGGCCGGCGCCAGTGCGGCCGACAACCTCGGCGGCCGCTCGGCTGGTCAGTTCCTACCTCGACCACCTGGCGGTGGAGCGGGGCAGTTCGGCGAACACCCTCAGTTCCTATCGCCGGGACCTGCGCCGCTATCTCGATTATCTGCATGCCCGGCAGATCGGCTCGCTTGCCGAGGTCGAGTCCGACATGGTGGGCGGCTTCTTGGCGGCGCTGCGGGAGGGCGATGCCGAGCATCCGGCGCTGTCGGCAAGCTCGGCCGCCCGCGCGGTAGTCGCGGTGCGCGGGCTGCACAAGTTCGGTTACGCCGATGGCCAGCTGGGCTCCGACGTGGCCCGCGAGATAAAGCCGCCGGCACCGCCGCGCCGGCTACCCAAGGCGATCACGGTCGAGGCTGTCGAACGGTTGCTCGAAGCCGCGGACTTCGATCAGACGCCGCTATCGGTCCGCGATCGGGCGCTGCTCGAAGTGCTGTACGGGACCGGTGCCCGGATCTCGGAGGCGGTCGGCCTGGATATTGACGACCTGGATCTGGCCGCCCGGACCGTGCTGCTGCGCGGCAAGGGCGGCAAGCAGCGGCTGGTCCCGCTCGGCTCGTTCGCGGCACGGGCGCTGGAGGCCTACCTGGTTCGGGTACGGCCAGAGCTCGGTCGTCAGGGCCGGGGGACACCCAAGGTCTTTCTCAATTCCCGGGGTGGCGGGCTGTCCCGGCAGAGCGCCTGGACGGTGCTGCGCAGTGCCGCTGACAAGGCCGGCCTGTCCACCGACATCTCGCCGCACACGCTGCGGCACTCGTTCGCCACCCACCTGATGGAGGGCGGTGCCGACGTCCGGGTGGTGCAGGAATTGCTCGGGCACGCCTCGGTCACCACGACCCAGATCTACACCCTGGTGACCGTCGATCAGCTTCGCGAGGTCTACGCGGTCGCGCACCCGCGAGCCAAGGCCGGCGCGGCCGGCTGAGCCAATCACGGCGTTTGCCCGCAGAGCACTCACACGGCGATATAACATCACTCGACCTGTGTTCAACATCGGAGTGAGCTGTGACGAATCCATTCTCTGGCCAGCCTGGTAGCGGTTCTGGCGATAACCCCGGCGATCAAACTGCCGGATCCCCAGCCGGGTGGCAGCCACCGCCGATCACCCAGCCGGCGTCCTACGAGGCGCCAGGTACCGGTTGGGCGAACGCGGGCGCCCCGTACTACCTGCAGCCCGAGTTGCAGCCAACTCCGGTTCGGCGGCGAAGGCTGCCCTGGATTCTGGGCTCGCTGTTCGCCACCCTGCTGGTGGTGCTCGGCGGCGGTGGCATCCTCGCCTATCAAGCGCTCAACGGTGGCGGCACCCAGCCGGACGAGGTGATCCCGGCCAGCGCTGTCGCCTTCGCCAAGATCGACCTCGACCCGTCGGTGTCCCAGAAGATCGCCGCGGCGCGGTTCCTGAACCGGCTACCGAAGTCCGGCAACGCCTTCTCATCCACGGCCGGCGACTGGCGCCAGCCACTGTTCGACCTGCTGTCGGCCAATGGCGCGTTGCCGCCAGGGGTGTCCGTCGATCGCGACATCAAGCCGTGGCTCGGCAAGCGGCTGGCGGTGGCGATGCTGGCGAGCACGACTGACGGTGCACCAGACTCGGTGGTCGCCCTGCAGAGCACCGACGACGCCAAGGCCAGGGCCGGCATCGCCCGGTTCGGTGGCAGCTATGGCATCAGCTTCCTCAAGGGATACGCGATTCTCGGCCAATCTCAACAGCTCACCGACCGGGCGGTCGCCGAGGCCAAGCTGGCATCGCTTAAGAAGTCAACGCAATACAGCACCGACATCAGCCAGCTCGGCTCGCCTGGGGTGGCCTCGGGCTGGGTCGACCTGGCGGCGCTAGGCAAGCTCGCCAGCAGTGTTGGTGTCGCGCCGCTGCACACCGTGCAACTCACCAGTCGGCTCGCCTACACCGTGCGGTTCTCCAGCGACACCGCCGAGCTGGTCATCAAGAGCCATGACGGCGCAGCGAGCAGCCCGCGGCATTCGGCCGGCTTCCCGAGCATCGCCGATCTGCCGGCCTCTACCGCGGTCGCGGCACAGCTCTCGGGTGAGTCCGGGCGGTTCGGCCAGCAATGGGACAAGCTGACCAAGCAGCTCGACAACGTCACCGGCCCCAACGGTGGCAGCTTCGGCGACGCGGTGACCCAGTTCCAGTCCGAGTTCGGGATCACGTTGCCGCAGGACGCGCAGACGCTACTTGGTTCGGATCTGCTGGTTGCGCTCGATTCGGACGGCCTCGGCTCCGGCACCCCGAAGGTCGGCATCCGCACCAAGACCGACGGACCGGCGGCGATGAAGGTGCTCAACACCATCCAAGCCGACCTCGAACGGCTGAGCGGCGGATCGCCGCTAATCTTCCGGATCGCACCCGACGGGGTGATGGCCGCCACCGACAACACCGTCTTCACGAACCTGACCGCGCCGTCCGGTGCCAAGCTTGGCAGCGTCGACGGGTTCGCCCAGGCGGTGCCGGATCTGGCCACGGCGAACGGCGCGATCTTCGTCAGCCTCGACTCGATAGCCGGTGAGCTGCGCGAGAACGGTGCGACCGCCGACGATCTCAAGCAATTGTCGGCTTTCAAGGCAATCGGCCTGACGATGTCCACCGACCGGGACGTGAGCACGGCGCGCATTCGCCTCGTCGCGCACTGAGCGCAGCGCGCCGTCTCGGAGCCTGGCCGATCGTTGGGGTAACCTCCGATCGGCTAGCTAGGCACGTGGCGAGGAGCGCTCACCCTTTATGACGACGTCCGATACCCCCGGGGTGGACCCAGTCGCTCCGGTGACGTTCGAACCGCTTGCGATCCCGACGGCGGATCCGAGCGCGCAGGCCGAATCCGCGATCAAGTCCGCGGACCCGGCCCGCAACCGGCAACGGCGACCGCTCGTCCAGCCCCAGCCACTGCGACAGCACGGACCCGCCCGGGTGATCGCGCTGTGCAACCAGAAGGGCGGGGTTGGCAAGACCACCTCCACCATCAACCTCGGTGCGGCGTTGACCGAGTTCGGCCGCCGGGTGCTGCTGGTCGATTTCGACCCGCAGGGCGCACTGAGCGTGGGCCTGGGCGTGCAGCCACACCAGCTGGAGCGGACCACCTACAACCTGCTGATGGAACGCAGCGTCACCATCGATGAGGTGCTGCTCAAGACCGGTGTCGCCGGGATGGATCTGCTGCCGTCCAACATCGACCTGTCGGCAGCTGAGGTGCAGCTGGTCAACGAGGTGGCGCGCGAGCAGACCCTCGCGCGGGCGCTCGCGCCGGTGGTTGGTGACTACGACTTCGTCCTGATCGACTGCCAGCCCTCGCTCGGGCTGCTCACGGTCAACGCGCTGACCGCCGCGAACGGTGTGATCATTCCGCTGGAGTGCGAGTTCTTCAGCCTGCGTGGCGTGGCGCTGCTCATCGATACCATCGACAAGGTCCAGCAGCGGCTCAACCCGAACCTCCGGTTGGAGGGCATCCTGGCCACCATGTACGACGGCCGGACGTTGCACGGACGCGAGGTCTTTAGCCGGGTGCTGGAGGCCTTCGGTGACAAGGTCTTCGACACGGTTATCAACCGGACGGTGCGGTTTCCGGAAACCACCGTGGCAGGCGAGCCGATCACGACCTGGGCGCCCACCTCCAACGGAGCCGTCGCCTACCGCGAACTGGCGATGGAGGTACTGTCGCGTCCGTGAGCGGCAACCCGCTGGATAGCGGCGCCCAGCCGGTCACCTCCGTCGGAGCGCTGGACCCGACGCTGGAAGACCTGCCCGAGGAATGGGACCTGCCCGAGGAGCCGGCGCCGCTGGTCTCCGACGGCCCGCATGGCCGGACGTTCAGCGTCCGGCTCGACAACTTCGAAGGTCCGTTCGACCTGTTGTTGACCCTGATCGGGCGCCGCCAGCTCGACGTCACCGAGGTTGCGCTGTCCCAGGTAACCGACGATTTCATTGGCTACCTGCGAGCGGCCGGAGCCGAGTTCGATCTGGGCCAGGCCACCGAGTTCCTGGTGGTTGCCGCGACCTTGCTGGATCTCAAAGCCGCCCGGTTGCTGCCAGCCGCCGAGGTCGAGGACGAGGAGGACCTGGCGCTGCTGGAAGCCCGTGACCTGCTGTTCGCGCGGCTGCTGCAGTACCGCGCCTACAAGCTGGCCGCCGCCCACCTCGGCGATCTGGAGAAGCGGGCCGGGCGCAGGTTCGGGCGGGAGGTGGAGCTGGAGCCCAGATTCGCCGCGCTCAGTCCGGAACTGCGGATCGGCGTCGACTTGCACCAGTTCGCCGCGATCGCGGCGACCGCGCTCAAACCCCGGCCGGTTCCGATGGTCGGCACCGACCACATCCACGCCACCCGGGTCAGCGTGGCCGAACACATGGCCGCGATGAGCCAGCGGCTCTCTCGGACCGGTTCGGCGACGTTCCGGGCGCTGGTCGCCGAATGCCAATCCACGCTGGAAGTGGTGGCGCGCTTCCTCGGACTGCTCGAGCTGTACCGCAACGGCGAGGTGGCCTTCGACCAGGCCGAGGCGCTGTCCGAGCTTCGGGTCCGGTGGATCGGCGGCTCGGACTCGGACCGCGACGAGCGCGACGAGCTCAATCCAGATGAGGAGTACGGCTGATGACAGAGGCGAACCCGACCGAGGAGCAGGTGGTGACCGAGCCAGTGGACGACGCCGAGCAGCTGGCCGAGTCGGCTTTGCCGGCGCCGCCGGCCGGATCGCCGATGGATCTCACCGACCCGGTGGCGCTGCGCGGAGCCCTCGAGGCGTTGCTGTTCGTGGCAGACGCGCCGGTCGAGCTCGGCCAGCTCGCGCTGGCGTTGCAGCGACCGGCGGCCGAGATCGCGCAGGCGCTGGCCGCGATCACCGTCGACCTCGACGAGCGATCTGCCGGCTGGCAGCTGCGCCCGGCCGCCAGCGGGTTCCGGCTGTACACCCGAGACAGCTACGCCCCGGTCGTCGAGGCCTACCTGCTCGAGGGGCAGCGCAGCAAGCTCAGCCAGGCGGCGCTGGAGACCCTTGCCGTGATCGCCTACCGGCAGCCGGTCACCAGGGCCAGGATCTCGGCGATCCGCGGCGTGAACGTCGACGGGGTAGTGCGCACCCTGCTGTCCCGCGAACTGATCACCGAGGTGGGAACCGATCCGGCCACCGGCGGCGGGCTGTACCGGACGACCGGCACGTTCCTGGAGAAGATGGGTATCGGCTCGGTCGACGAACTGCCCTCGCTGGCACCGTTGTTGCCGGAATTGGACACCCTTGATGACGACGAGCTCTGAGCCTTCCGGTATCCGGCTGCAGAAGCTGCTGGCCAGCGCCGGAGTCGGCTCGCGGCGCGCCTGCGAGCAGTTGATCGCCGAGGGCCGGGTCAGTATCGATGGCCGTGGTGTCGCCGAGCTCGGGGCGCGGGTCGATCCGGACAGCAGCGTGGTCCGAGTGGACGGCAAGCGGGTCAACCTGCGGGCTGACCTGCGCTACCTGGCGATGAACAAGCCGCGCGGAGTGCTCACCACCATGTCGGATCCGCACGGGCGCCCGTGCGGATCCGACATGGTGGTGAGCACTCCGCGCGGCTTGTTCATCGCCAGGTAGCGCAGGTCAGCCCGCAGGTTGACCCGCTTGCCGTCCACTCGGACCACGCTGCTGTCCGGATCGACCCGCGCCCCGAGCTCGGCGACACCACGGCCATCGATACTGACCCGGCCCTCGGCGATCAACTGCTCGCAGGCGCGCCGCGAGCCGACTCCGGCGCTGGCCAGCAGCTTCTGCAGCCGGATACCGGAAGGCTCAGAGCTCGTCGTCATCAAGGGTGTCCAATTCCGGCAACAACGGTGCCAGCGAGGGCAGTTCGTCGACCGAGCCGATACCCATCTTCTCCAGGAACGTGCCGGTCGTCCGGTACAGCCCGCCGCCGGTGGCCGGATCGGTTCCCACCTCGGTGATCAGTTCGCGGGACAGCAGGGTGCGCACTACCCCGTCGACGTTCACGCCGCGGATCGCCGAGATCCTGGCCCTGGTGACCGGCTGCCGGTAGGCGATCACGGCAAGGGTCTCCAGCGCCGCCTGGCTGAGCTTGCTGCGCTGCCCCTCGAGCAGGTAGGCCTCGACGACCGGGGCGTAGCTGTCTCGGGTGTACAGCCGGAACCCGCTGGCGGCCGGGCGCAGCTGCCAGCCGGCAGATCGCTCGTCGAGGTCGACGGTGATCGCGTGGCCCGACCGCTCGAACCAGATCAGCTGCTTGTCCGTCGATCCGAGCCGCTCGAGGAT
>FTJM01000328.1_pt2 | contig 12188 bp, 12 predicted proteins | sample 1658941 | NCBI WGS metagenome assembly FTJM01 (sample SAMEA3914876, study PRJEB12502) | metagenome | biome: forest; material: soil | place: USA | collected 2011-06-22 | depth 0.3 m
TGTTAATCGCTGTTCCCGCCGAGACGAGAGATGTTGCCAGCAGCGAGGCTGAGACGCACTCGGGTTGGACCATCCTGCGTCGGGTGCCAGTGGCGGCCTGGCTGTTCGTTGTCGTCTTCTTCTTCAACTTCTTCTACATGCCGGTCGAAGTCGCGTTGCCGCTACTCGTGCGGGGTCCATTCCACGCATCCGCCGGCGCTCTGGGCGCCATCTGGACCAGCTTCGGCATCGGCGCGCTTGTCGGTGCAGTAGCGACCAACCAGCTCCGCCGTCTGCCCCAGACCGCGCTGCTGGTGAGCATTATCGCCGGCTGGGCCGGGTGCATCGTGCTGCTCGCAGCCGCGCCAAACGCCGTGGTGGCAGGTATCGCGTTAGCCGTGGGCGGCTTGATCTACGCCCCGTTCACGCCCGTCGCCTACAGCCTGGTCCAAGGCCTGCTCGGGCCGCACGAGCAACAGCCCGTTCTTACGCTCTGGGCGGCCGGAACGGCCGTTGCTGCACCCATCGGTCTAGTCCTTGGAGGCCCGTTGGTCCAGTTCATCGGAATCCGCGGAGGCCTGATCGCCTCGGCTGTCTCGACCTTCGCCCTCGTGCCCGCAGCCGCCCAATCCGCGAAGCGCGACAGACGAACCCACCTCGCGACCGAGGTCCGAAAGTAGGCCGCAGCAATCCGCCCTCGATCCGACGCACGATGAGGCCAGCTGCGGAATATGCAGACTAGATCCGGACAGCAACGCGACCAGGTGTTCGGACCTTGCTTGCGAACCCCAAGCCAAACGGACTGCCGATCGTGAGCTTTGAGCGAACGCGACACTGGCTGTCCGGTCGGGTAGAAGTCGGGACGTCCGAATTCGGGTTGCGGCGGATATTGCAACGTTCGGACTCCGGTTGCGAGTCCTTCCCGGGCGGACCAGATCAGGGCGTTGAGATGAGCGATGCTAATCACCATGCCGCCACTCCAGGCGCACAGTCCGACCGACCGGATTGCCAGGCACCGTCGACTGGCTCCGGCGGTGGGCGGACGAGGGCGAGCCAGGGCTGGCGACCGAACGGGGCGATCGTGCGGCTGCCGGCTGGCGAGGCTACTACGGCGCGGGTGGCTGAGTTGTGCGAGCTGACGGTGACCGCTGTTCAGCGGTTCAAGGGTCCGGGCGTGAGGAAGGGTCGAACGCCGACCGAGGAGCCCGGCGCGCGTCCGCACCCCGGTGCCCCCACCGGTCCCGCTGCCTGAGCTGCCAGGACGCAGACAGCGACGTCGCTTCGGTCATCGCGCGGGACACAAAGATGGGGTCTCCGACCGATCCCGGTCGGAGACCCCATCCCTTGTTCGGCGGGAGACATTCATCATCTCGTCGGTCAGCGCCGCCGGTCGGCCGCGATGACGCAGCTGGCATCCTGCGGTCGCGTGGTCGCCTACGCTGCTGCCGACTCGGCGTCGGCACCTGCCTCTGCCGGGGCGGTGCGACGCTTGGGCTTCTTGTAGGTGCCCGCCGCGATCTGTTCGACTTCGGCCAGGACGTAGCCGTTGGCGGTGCGACACCGAGCAGCCGGGCCCAGGCCGGCTCGCTGCGGACGCGGTCAGCGTTGTCACCGGCGACGATGAGCATCTCGGCGGCGGTGTCGGCTCCGATGCCGTGCGCGGCGACGAGGTCGGGAGTGAGCTGCCGGGTGAGCCTGGTCAGGATCTTCTCGTGCTCGCCGACCTCGGCGTTGAGTTGCTGCCGGCGGCGGGCGATGGCCCGCAGGGTGTGTTTGGTCGCCGCGAGGACGGTCGTGACCTGGCCGGGGCGTAGTCCGGCGCAGCGTTCGATCAGCGCCATCCGCGGCAGGCCCTGCAGTTGCTCGCGCAGCTCGGGTTCGACGATGACGATGACGATGACGATGACGATGACGATGACAGAGCTGGCACCTTGCATCCGCGGGCCGCGCAGGGGTCAGGCGCTAGGGGCGAACCAAAACACACCCTCGGCAGCGGCGAGCGCGGCTCTCGCGCTTGTCATTGAAGGACCTCAAGGCCGGGGCTCACCCGGTGATCACCGCAAGGGTTCCACCCGGTGCACTCGCCAGGTAAACGCGAAGAACCGACCGGGCAGGGGCGTGCGGGCCGGGTAGTGGGTGCCCGCTCGACAGGGCCGTACGCCCTGTCGAGCGGTCCTCAGGTCGCCAATGCGGTTTCCTCGAACGCCAGGGTCCTAGCCTCGGCGTCGAGGGTCGCCGCAACGCCGAGGGGGATGGTTAGGTTGTGCTGGCCGTGTCCGATGGGCAGTCCATACACCACCGGAATACCTAGGTCGGCGAGGTAGTAGTCGAGGACCTGTTCCAGGGTTTTGGTGGCGGCCCACTTTCTTTTCTCCTCGGTCCAATCACAGTTCGCCAGCTCACCGATCGCGATGCCGGCCACGGCGAGTCGTCCTGCTTGCTTGAGCTGATCGAGCATTCCGTCGACCTGCCAGGGTGGGTTTCCTTCGTCCTCGAAGAAGAGAAGTTGGTTCTTCGTTTCGGTTGCCCAATCGGTGCCGAGGCTGCCCCGGAGTTCGTACAGATCGCCGCCGACCAGTGCAGCCGTCGCCCGGCCCGCGCCGAGGATCCGCACATAGGGAAATGCCGGGTCTTGGGGTAGTTCGCCGAGTGCGTCGGACTTCAGTACCTTGAGCAGCCGCGCTTGGGTCTGCTCCGTGGCGCCCATACCGAGTCGAACTGCGCCGGGGCCGTAGAAGGTGACGAGTCCGGTCTTGCGCAGCATCGCTACTTGCAGCGAGGTGATGTCTGACATTCCGACGAAGATCTTCGGGTTGGCGGCGATCAGCGAGAAGTCGATGAAGGGGATGAGCTGGGCTGAGCCGTACCCACCCTGGGTGACCTGGATCGCGTCGACCTCAGGATCGCCGAACATGGCCATGAGGTCCTCGGCGCGCGCCTCGGCGGGACCGGCGAGGTAGTAGTCGCGGCGAAAGACGTGCCGGCCGAGTTTGACCCGATAGCCGTGGTCCTCCCACCACTGCACGCCGCGCCGTACCTGGGAGTCGTCCGGCGGACTGGCGGGAGCGACGATGCCGATGGTGCCGCCGCTGCGCAGCGCGCGCGGCTTGAGCAGGTCTTCTGGGGACTGGGACACAGGATCTCCGATCATGGGGTAGGTCCATAATAATTGATTCATGAGTCTTGACAATGTTGGGGCCACTGCCGTTCACTTCGGGTCTCGATCACCGCACCGACGAAGAGCCTCTGGAGGCCCACGCATGAGCCGCTTCAACCTTGCCGCCGCCACCGTGCTCGTGAGCTGTCTGGCAGTTACCGGCTGCGGCAGTTCCTCGAGCTCGGACACCTCCGCTGCGACGCCGGCGCAGCCACAGGGCTCCTACACCAGTAAAGCGGTGTTCGACGCCGCGGCCAAGGCCAAGCTGCCGGAGGCGATCCGCAAGGCCGGGGTCATCAAGGCGGTGACTACGAGCAACTTCCCGCCGTTCGCGTCGGCGGGATCGAACGGCACGCTCACCGGTCTGGACATCGACCTCGCCCAAGCGCTGTCGACCGTGCTCGGCGTCCAGGTGAAGATGGACTCCGCCGCCACGGTGGCCGCCTTCATCCCCGGCCTGCAGTCCGGTCGCTGGGACACCGCGATCAGCCCGATGGCCGACACGACCGTGCGACAGAAGCAGGTGGACTTCGTCGACTACTACACCGGCGGCAGCACCCTGACCTTCCTCAAGACAAACCCCGGCGGGATCACGCACCTGAGCGACACGTGCGGCAAGAACGTCGCCGTCGCGCAGGCCAGTGAACAGATCGGACTGGTCGACACCCAATCGAGCAAGTGCCAGACTGCCGGAAAGGCGCCGATCAAGGCCGTTGTCCTGCCGGATAACCCGTCGTGCCTGCTGGCTGTGCGCAGCGGCAAGGCTGACGCCGCGTTCATCGGTGAGGAGCCGATCGCGGCGTACCTGAAGAACTCCTCCGATCTGACCCGCGACACCGAGAGCTACGCGGTCGGACTGTCGGGGATCGCGGTGCTCAAGGACAACACTGCGCCGGCAACGAGTTCATCACCATGCTCAAGGCGACCTCGCTGGTGTCGGTCATCGCCGGCGGAGATCTGCTCACCAACGCGCAATCGATCTACGCGCGGAACTTCCTCATTCTCGAACTGCTCATCGTGGTCAGCGTCTGGTATCTCGCCTTGACCACGCTGGCGACCCTGGGCCAGCGCCTGCTGGAGCGCCGTTTCGCCCGCGGCAACGACCGCTTGGCGAGCGTACGAGCGCACGAACGACGCACCAGGAGAGGAGCGGTCGAATGAGCGCCCTGTTGGACGTGAAGGACATCCACAAGTCCTTTGGCGCGACCCGGGTCTTGGAAGGCATCTCGCTCAGTCTGCAGCCAGGACAGGTGACCTGCCTCATCGGGCCGTCCGGATCCGGCAAGAGCACGCTGCTGCGCTGTGTCAACCATCTGGAGGTGCTCGACGCGGGCGAGGTGTGGGTGGACGGCGCCCTCGTCGGCTACGAGAAGCACAAGCAGAAATATCGCGAACTCAGCGAACGACATATAGCCGGCCAGCGCGCCGGAATCGGCATGGTGTTCCAGCGCTTCAACCTCTTCCCGCACCTGACCGCCCTGGAGAACGTCGCGGCCGGACCCCGCTGGGTGCACAAGGCGACCCGGCAGTCGGCGCTCCCGCTGGCGCGCGAACTGCTCGGGCGGGTCGGGCTGGCCGACCGCGCCGATCACTACCCGGCGCAGCTGTCCGGCGGACAGCAACAGCGGGTGGCGATAGCGCGATCCCTCGCGATGCGTCCCGCGTTGTTGTTGTTCGACGAACCCACCTCGGCGCTGGATCCCGAGCTCGTCGGCGAGGTGTTGGACGTCATCAGGTCGCTGGCCGAACAAGGGATGACGATGCTGATCGCGACTCACGAGATGGCGTTCGCACGCGAGGTCGCCGACAACGTCATGTTCATCGCCGACGGCCGTTGCGTCGAGTATGGCCCCGCACAGCAGGTCATCGACGACCCGCAGAACGAGCGAACCCGACAGTTCCTGCGCCGCACATCAGTTCCGTCGGTCCCATGACGCACTCCAGCGAGCGGCGGACACCCAGCGACGGACGGCCGATCGTGAACGCCGGCGCGACGTACTGTTGGCACGGTATCGAGGACCGCAGCCGGTTCGACCTGGTCCGGCTCGTCAGGGCCGAGCACGGCTTCGCCGCGCACGGGGCGAGCGTGACGGATAGCTACCACCTGAGCTGGGACCTCGACCTGTCCGCGGACTGGAGCACCCGGCAGCTGACGATGTCCGTGCAGCTGCCCGACGGCGAGCGCCGGCTCCGACTGCGCCGATCCGAGGACGATGGACGGTGGGACGGCGAACTCGAGACCTGCTCGCACGCGGGCGGCCCGACGAACCTTGCCCCGGACCTGTTGCGGGCACTGGATGGCAGCCGGGATGTCGATATCGGGCTGTGCCCGTTCACCAACACGATGCCGATCAACCGGCTGCTCGCCGGCCTGCCCGATGCACGGTGGCACCCGATCACCGTCGCATGGATCAAAGTGCCCTCCCTCGAGGTCGTGGCAGCGCGCCAGCAGTATCGGGTCGAACGCGACGGGGGACAGCGCGCGCGGGTGGCGTACCGCGGCAACAACGAGACCGAGTACCACCTTCCGGTCGACCGGGACGGCATCGTCCTGGACTACCCGGGACTCGCCACCCGAATCTCGCCCGGCGAGCTCGGCGGCAGCGTGCCCGGCCGCCTCGACCGCTGACGGCTCGCGCCCAGCGATCCCGGCTTGGATCAAAAATAATGATTAATAATTGACTTCTATCGAGATCGGTCCTATCTTGCGATCATGAGTGGAGCGCCGAGCGTGGCAACCGATCCCGTCCGTGACCGAACCTCGACAAGGCTGGTGGCCGGCTACGCGGCGCCCGGCCAGGAACCGCGCGGATGAGGGCGTGGCAGGCCGCACAGGATGGCGCGGTGGTCCACCGCAACCTGCGGCGCAGCTACAAGACGATCATCCGGGCCGAGGGCTGCACGCTGTGGGACGACAGCTCGCGCTCCTATCTGGACGCCGTCGGCGGGGCCGGCGTCGTCACCATCGGTCACGGTGTGCAGGAGATATCCCGCTCGCTGGCCGAGCACGCCAGCGAAACCAGCTACGTGTACTCCGACGCCTTCACCAACCCGTGGCAGGAAGAGCTCGCCGAGCGGGTGATGGCCATGTCGGGGCTGTCCGCGGGCGGCGTCTACTTCGTCTCGGGCGGCAGCGAGGCGAATGAGACGGCCATCAAGCTCGCCCGCCAGTACCACGTGGAGCGCGGCAACCCGACGAAGCACAAGGTCATCGCGCGCTGGCAGAGCTACCACGGCGTGACGCTGGCGACTCTCGCCCTGAGTGGTCGAACGAGTTGGCGTTCCATCTACTCGCCATACCTGATGGATGTCGCGCACATCGTGCCGCCGTACTGCTATCGCTGCCCGTTCAAGCTGACCTATCCGGACTGCGGAGTCGCGTGTGCCGACGACCTGGAACGGACGATCCTGCTGGAAGGGCCGGACACGATCTCTGCCTTCATCGCTGAGCCGGTCGTCGGCACCACCGTCACCGGCGTGACCCCGGTTCCCGAGTACTACGCCAAGATCCGCGCGATCTGCGACAAGTACGACGTCCTGTTCATCGCCGATGAGGTGTTGAGCGGCTACGGCCGGACCGGGCTGCCGTTCGCCCTGCAGCACTGGGACGTCGTCCCGGACATCATCACCATGGGCAAAGGGATAGGTAGCGGATACGCCGCACTCGGGGCGGTGGCGATCAGCGACCGCGTCCTGGAGCCGATCCGTTCGGGCAGCGGCGCACTCGTTCACGGATTCACCTACAGCGGCCTGTCCACTGCCTGCTTCATCGGAGTCAAGGTCGCCGAGTATCTCGACCGATTCGACCTGATCCCGCGTGCGGCACGGCTGGGCAGCTACCTGCACACCCAGCTCGAGCAACTCGCCGCCTCACACGCCGCGATCGGCGACGTCCGCGGGATCGGGCTGCTGGCAGGGGTGGAATTCGTCGCCGACCGCGGCACCCGGGAACCGTTCCCGGCACAGAACCACCTGGCCGCGCAGATCAGCACCCGGATGGAAGAGCGCGGCGTGCTCATCCGGCCCGGCGTGAGCGGGAGCAACTATGGCGATGGCGGCGACCACATCCAGATCAGCCCACCGTTCGTGATCACCGAGGCGGAAATCGACCGGATCGTCGACACGCTCGGCGAGGTTCTCACCGAGCTTGTCGGCTGACAGCCCACGCGCTAACCGAACAGACACCTGACAGGTAGGAGTGAAGGCACATGCTGAAGGAAAGAGTGCAGACCGTCCAGGACGTGGACGTCGTCATCATGGATTCGATCTCGTCGGTCAGCGCCGGCGACGCGGGCACCATCGTGGTGTCGGCAAGTCACGGCGGCGCGAGTTCTGGCGAGTTCGCGATGCGACACCGATTGGGGCTGGTGTTCTTCAACGACGCCGGTGTCGGCAAGGACGACGCCGGCGTGCGGTCGCTGGCCATGCTCGAAGGCATCGGTGTCCCGGCAGCCACCATCAGCCACGCCTCGGCACGGATCGGCGACGCTCGCGATCACTGGGATCACGGTGTCCTCTCGCACGTGAACGACGCGGCGCAGGCACGGGGCCTACGGCCGGGTCAGGACGTGCGCGCAGCGGCGCAGGCGTTCCTGGCCAGGCCGCAGTAGTGCACGACCCGACCGCGGGAACGGGGCGGCTCATCGCCCGGTACCGGATCGAATCGGCCGCTGATCCCGACGTCACCGCGCGTGAGATTGCCGGCGAGCAGTCGACCGGCACCTTCGTCCGGGTCCCCGGACAGAGCGAGGCGGGCGACCAGCGCTACGGCGCCACCGTCGACGACGTGCAGATCATCCGCCGCGACGCCGCCCCCAGCCTGTACTCCCGCACACTGCACGCCGGCACCGTCACAGTCGCCGACATCCAGATCTCCTGGCCGGCACCGAACACCTCGACGCTGTCGGCATGCATGGCCGCCGCAGCGGGCAACCTCAGCGAACTCGCTTCGCTGACCGCCGTGCGACTGCTCGATGTGCGCTTCCCCGACACCATCCTGGCCACCCTTCCCCGACCGCGGCACGGCATCCCCGGCACCCGCGCCCTCGCGTCGGTCGCTGACCGGCCGCTGTTCGGGACGATCGTCAAGCCGAGCGTCGGGCTCAGCTCCGAGGACACCGCGCGGCTCGTGTACGACGTCGCCTCAGCCGGGTTGGACTTCATCAAGGACGACGAGCTCATGCTCGACCCCGACTACAACCCGCTCGAAGCCCGCACCCAGACCGTGGAACGCGCACTCGACCAGGCCGAGCGAACGACCGGCAGGCGCGCGATTTTCGCCTACAACATCACCGCGGACTCCACCTCCCAGCTGCTGGCCAACGCAGAGCTTGTGCGCCGCCGTGGCGGGCGGTGTGTGATGGTGAACCTCAACGGCGTCGGGTTCGCGGCCGTACGTGAACTGCGTGCCGCCACCGACCTCGCGATCCACGGGCACCGCGCGGGCTGGGGAATGTTCACCCGCTCACCGGCCATCGGGTTCTCTTTCAGTGCCTATCAGTCGTTCTGGCGTCTGTGCGGGATCGACCACCTGCACACCTCCGGCCTGGCCAGCAAGTTTTGGGAGAGCGACGACTCGGTGCTGGACAGCATCCGTGCCGTACAGACCCGGCTGCGAACCGACGTCGACGACAGAGCCCTGCCTGTCCTGTCGAGCGGTCAGACGGCCTCGCACGTCTACAAGACCGCAGCGGCATTGGGTAACGCCGACTTCCTGCTGCTCGCCGGGGGCGGCATCCTTGCGCACCCGGACGGCCCTCGGGCGGGAGTGCAGAGCATGCACGAGGCATGGTCGGCCTACCGCAGCGGAGCGGACCTGGTCGACTTCGCCCGCACCCACCCCGCGCTCGGGGACGCCCTGCGTGCCTTCGGCAACCACCACCGTGAACGGTCCACGACATGACAGACACCCCGACGGCGCCGCTGCTGGCGTTCTATGCCGATGACTTCACCGGGGCAACCGACGTCCTCGACGCACTCGGGCGAGCCGGCGTCCGGACGCGACTACTCTTCCGTGCCGAGGCCGACACTGACGCCGACGCCGACACCGACACCGGTGCGGACTCGCCGGATCGCGTCGAGGTCATCGGCATCGCCGGGATGAGCAGGACGATGTCCGTCGCGCAGATGGACGCCGCCCTGCCGGCGATGTTCCGCGCGCTGAGCCAGTACGGCGCGCCGGTCATCCACTACAAGGTCTGTTCTACCTTCGACTCCTCCGCGACTGTCGGAAGCATCGGCCACGCTGCCGAGCTCGGATCAGCACAACTGCAGGCGACGCGGGTGCCGGTGATCGTGGGCGTGCCGGCCCTCGGCCGCTACACCGCCTTCGGTCATCTCTTCGCACGCGCGGCCGGACGATCGCACCCGGTTCGCATCGATCGGCATCCGGTGATGTCACGCCATCCGAGCACCCCGATGACCGAGGCCGACCTCGGCGTGCACCTGCGCACCCAGACGACCCTCCCGATCGGCCTGGTGGACTGTGCCCAGGTCGAGGCCGCCGGCGACACCCTCACTGTGGCACCCCTCACCGGGCGCCACCTGATGTTGATCGACGTCGCGAGCGAGGCGGCGCTGGCCCCGATCGGCCGATGGCTCTGGGAGACCGCGCTGCAAGAGCCGCAGTTCGTCGTCGGTTCCTCCGGCGTCGAATACGCCCTGCTGCGCGAGTGGGATCGCCGTGGCCTGCTCACGCCACCCGACTGGCCAGACGCCGAACCGGCCAGCCCGATACTGGTCGTGTCAGGAAGCTGCTCACCGACCACCGAGAACCAGATCCAGGCCGCGGTCGCTGCCGGCTTCGCGCCGATCCGGCTAGACGCACGCGCCGTCACCGGCACCGCGACGCAGGAGCTGTGGCCGGCCGAAGCAGCAGCCGCAATCGACGCACTCGACGCCGGGCGCAGCGTCTGCGTCCATCTCGGCGGAGCCGGCGACGGCTACGTCCATCAGGTGGACCGCACGCTGCACGCCTCCTTTCAGCGTGAGCTCGGTGCCGAACTCGGATCTTTTGCCCGCCGGGTCGTCGAACGCGCCGCTGTCCGCCGCCTGGTCGTCTGCGGCGGCGACACCTCCGGCGCCGTTGCGCATGCCTTCGAGCTGCAGTCAGCGCAGATGCTGGTTCCGACCTCGCCGGGCGCGCCCACCTGCCGAACCCGCAGTGCGGTGCCGTCGTTGGACGGGCTGGAGATCGCCTTCAAAGGAGGGCAGATGGGGCAGCAGGACTACATCCTGCGGGTGGCGCGCGGCCAGTCGCTCACCAACGACCCGCGCAGCTGAGGCGAGTGGCGCGGGCGCTCAGCCGCCCGTGCACGCCAGGGATGCCCGGACCTCCACTAGGCTCCTGGCGACCTCGCGGTTCACCGCCGGGACGTCGGCAAACACCGTCACCAGCCGGCATCCCCAAGCCAGGAAGACCTGTGCCGTGGCGACGTCGGTCGCGTGAATACCGACCGGTATTCCAGCGGCCAGGCAGTCATCCACGATCCGCCGCAGGGTCGCCTCGAACTCCGGGGCACCCAGGTCGTTGCGCAGACCGAGCGCGGCGGACAGGTCCGAGGGGCCCACGTAGATCGCGTCGATGCCCTCGATGCTGAGGATGGCAGGCAGCGCTGCGAGAGCCTCGGCCGTCTCCACCATCACGATGCAGGCCGCATCGCCGGCCGGGGTCACCAGCTGCCCCCGCGAGCGGTCGCCAGCCGGCGGGTAGCGGCAGGCGGCAACCGCGCGTCGCACCTCGGCCTCGCCGCGCAGGCAGGGAATGATCACGCCCGCGGCACCGAGATCCAGGGGCCGGCCGATGTCGGGGTAGTCGCCGCTACGACAGCGGACCACCGCAGCTGCGCCGGTGGCGGCAACGATGCCGGACAGGCCGGCGACGTCGCTTTCGACTCCGGTACCGTGCTGCAGGTCGAGGACGACATAGTCGAAACCGGCCGCTGCCACTGACGCCACGACCGCAGCGTCAGCGGCCTGCACCCACGCTCCGATGAGCGGCTCGGTGGATCGCAGGCGGGTGTGCAGTGACGGCGTGGCTGACATGAGGCGGCTCCGGAAATCCATAATCATTGTAGAGTTCGGGCCACGGTAGCTGGTCACAGGAACTCCAGCAAGGCAAGCGTCGCCACTGTGGCGGGCGGTCGTCTGATTCGATGTCGAGGCAGTACTAGCGGAAGGTAGGTCGGCGTGGCCAAGCGTGGCGTGTCAGGTATGGAGGCCGTCAGGCCTCTGCGCAGTCAGTCGCTCGATACGGGTGTCTCGGACCGGATCAGGGAGATGATCGTCGGCGGTCAACTCGCGCCGGGACTTCACCTGGTCGAGGCGGAACTGGCACGCCTGCTCGGTGTCAGCCAGGGAACCGTGCGGGCCGGACTGCGCGCGCTGTCGCACGAGGGACTGGTCGAATACCGTCAGAACCGCGGTGTTTTCGTTGCACCGTTCTTCGCCCAGGACGCGTGGGAGGTCTACACCCTGCGCAACGTCCTAGAAGCGGCGGCGGCCCGATTCGCCGCGGAGCGGATCGATGACGAGGGCCGCGCACGGCTGCGTGGCATCGTCGCCCGGATGAAGCCCGGCGCCAAGGCTGTCAAGGAGTCCGTGCTCGAGAAGCTTGACATCGAACTCCACACCGCCATCGTCGAACTGTCCGGGCACTCCCGCCTTGCGGCTGCCTACCGCGTCCTGGCGTATCAGACGGACGTCTTCGTGACCCTGGCAGGAAAGCTGCCGCACGAACCGGGCGCCATCTACGAACAACACCTGCAGCTCGTCACCGCGATCTGCGACGGCGACGGCGCGCGAGCCAACGACCTCGCCAGCGACCACAACACCGTCGACGGCGAACGCCTCGTCGCCTCACTCGTCGCCGAGGCCTAACCCGGCCGATCGCGCCGCCGCCTGAGTGCCCGAGCGGCCAGCCGCTGACCGGGATTACCTCGCGCACCCGCGCCGACCCGACGGTGCCCGACCTACCGCTGAGGGTTGGACGCTCCTTTCGAACCTGCCTCGACGACTCCGAAAAACCGCCGCTCGGGCTGAGCTGTGCGCACCC
>FTJM01000009.1_pt1 | contig 12180 bp, 10 predicted proteins | sample 1658941 | NCBI WGS metagenome assembly FTJM01 (sample SAMEA3914876, study PRJEB12502) | metagenome | biome: forest; material: soil | place: USA | collected 2011-06-22 | depth 0.3 m
GCTTACGAAGTTTGCGACTGTTCTCTGGTAGATCGTGAGTTAATATGCCCCAAATATATTCATTCGAAACTTTCTTCTGCGCCTGAATTTGTTTTCGTTCACGCAACTTTTTCGGATAGAGAGTAAGGAATTTTAGATAACCTTTTAGGGCCGACCATCCCTGACCTCGGCTTAGCGCGCTAACAAAGAAAGTAAGATACGCAAACCAAAAGCGCGGCAAGATACGATGACGTAGCCCTCGCGGGATATTCTTCACCATCACCATCGGCATATTCTTAAACGTCTGGTAGACCGTGAAACCCTTCCTCATACTATTAGTCGTAGCACTGATTCGATGATAAGCGATTGCATCTGGTACGTACCTCACTCTCCATCCCGCTAATTGAGCACGGAAGCTAATATCGACATCCTCGTAATATGCAAAGAAATCTTCGTCGAAAATCCCTATTTCTTTTAACATTGCTGCGCTATATAGACTTGCACCACCCGAAGCACCGAATACTAGCTCACTAGTCGTGTACGGGCTACCCTCAACAGAGCTGCCTCGTCCACGGGGATACGGTAGCCCCCAATTGGTTAATAAATCACCAGTACTATCGATCGTTTTCTTATTAATTGACTGCAAACAGCCAGTTACAATTCCGACATCGTCTTTTAGTGCATCCACAAGTGTTCGCAACCAATTCTTGTCAGCAACTGCGTCGTTATTAAAAAGAGCTACAGTATCGAAGTTGTTTTTGAGCGCGTAGCGAATACCGGTATTAACACCGCCATCGAAGCCGAGATTTTTATCGTTATAGAGAGAAACAATCTTATCACCGTAGCCCTGGATGATTTCCCTCGATTTATCAGTCGAGGCATTGTCGACGACAATAACAGTGGTTTCGACGGTTTGATTCAATAAAGAATCAATAGCTTCAGCTAAATAGTCTTCGCCATTCAGGTTGGGTATGACGACAGCAAGTTTTTCTACGGTTTTCATCACAGTGCTTTTATCTTATAATTAGTCACTAGTATATGTCACTTCGAAATATTTTAAGCAAGCGCAATCGCGTGTTGCTGCGCGAACTGGTTGTCACAGATTTTAAGCTTCGCTACCAGGGCTCTGCTCTTGGCTATTTATGGTCGCTACTGAAGCCGCTCATGCTTTTTGCAATCCTTTATGTAGTCTTCGTAAAATTCTTGAAGTTCGGAGGAGATATTGAACACTTTCCGGTTTATCTACTACTCGGTATTGTTATGTGGAGTTTTTTTGTTGAAGCAACAAGCCAGGGCATGTCAGCTATCGTTTCACGAGGTGATTTAATCAGGAAAATCAATTTTCCCAAATATATTATTGTTGTTTCGGGTACGATTTCGGCACTTATTAACCTACTTCTGAACCTAGTCGTGGTTTTCGTCTTCATCTTGTTTAATGGAGTCGCGCTCCATTGGGGAATGCTGCTATTTCCGCTCTATATCCTCGAGCTATATGTGTTTGCACTTGCACTCGCCTTTTTACTCTCAGCCGTTTATGTCAAATACCGTGACGTCTCATATATTTGGGAAGTTTTTTTACAAGGTGCGTTTTATGGCACGCCAATCTTATACACAATGGGCACGGTTATTAAAGCGAGCCCATTGGCGGCCCATTTGTTGCTCTTAAATCCAGTAGCTCAGATTATCCAGGATGCTCGATTTAGTACCGTAACTCACCAGACAATTACAAACAGTAGTCTGAACCCTGATATTTATCTGATTGCGTTGCCATATATCATCGTGGCTCTATCTATTGGGTATGCAAGCTACTACTTCAAACGAAGTTCGCGCTTCTTTGCGGAGAATGTCTAAAATGTCCAATCCTGACCAGCCGGCTGTTATTGTGAAGGATCTATATAAGACTTTTAAGCTACCCCATGAACAACACAGTGGAATTAAACAAGCTGCAGTTAGTATTTTCAGAGGCAAAAAAGGCTATGAGACCCAAAAGGTCCTTAATGATATCTCTTTTGAAATTAATAAAGGTGAATTCTTCGGTATCGTTGGCCGCAACGGCAGTGGTAAGAGCACACTCTTAAAGCTCCTAGCTGGTATATATGTCCCAGACAGTGGTTTAGTACAGGTGAACGGTAATCTAACTCCATTTATCGAACTTGGAGTTGGATTCAATCCTGAGCTAACCGGACAGGAGAACGTCTTCCTTAATGGAGCACTCTTAGGATTTAGTCGAGCTGAGATGCAGGAAATGTATGACGAGATCGTGCAGTTCGCTGAACTTGAAAAGTTCATGGACCAAAAGCTCAAAAACTATTCATCAGGTATGCAGGTAAGATTGGCATTCTCAATTGCAATAAGAGCGAACACACCGATCCTACTTATTGATGAGGTTCTAGCGGTCGGCGATAGTGAATTCCAATCAAAATGCTATGCAGCCTTCAGGAAACTCAAAGAAGAAGGTCGAACAATAATATTTGTGACACATGATATGTCTGCAGTAGAACGTTTTTGCGATAGAGTGCTCGTAGTGAAATCCGGAAAAGCTGTCGGTGTTTTTTCTCCTCAGGAAGCGTCAGTTATGTATGAGAGTATGAACATTCCAAGTGCGAATAGTAGTGACCTTAATAGTTTTGAGCGCTGGGGTACTCACGAAGTCGTCATTGCAGGGATTGAACTATTTGATGCAAAGAGCAGTAAGCCAGTTACAACCCTAGTTCAAGGACATGACGTAAGACTACAGCTTAACCTGAAAAATAATAATCAAGAAAAAGATATCGTTGTTGGTCTTGCATTCTATGATGCATTTGGTGTCAACATATCAGGTCCGAATAGCCGGTTGAGTAAATTGAAGAGTACAGATAAGGTCTCTTTTTCTATACCCCGCTTATCACTAGTCCCCGGTGACTACACGCTCACAACGGTAATATTTGATGAGCATGCTGAGAAAGAATATGATCACATAAAAGATGCAGTTCGCTTTAGTGTTATTGGTGACGCCACAAATCAACACGGTAAAATAAATCTATTTGGTGAATGGAGATAAAATGATGCATATGAAAAAAAATAATTCTGATCTTGCGTCCGCATTACCATTCGACCAATACTCACGACAATTGGTAGTCTCGACACTCATTAACGATGTCTTTAAAAAAGATAAGATGTTAGAGATCATAGATCTCGGTGGCCATAAAGGTAAAACTCATGAGTTTCATCCAGACGATAAAATTACGATCATAGATCTATTCGACGAGGAATACCCAGGTTACGTCAGGGGTGATGCTACGAATACTAAGTTCGCTGACAAACAATTTGATGTTGCAGTCAGTTTTGATGTTTTCGAGCATATTCCTCGAAGCAGAAGACTACCGTTTATAAAAGAAGGCCTCCGTATTTCGAAACAAGGCATGTTTATCGCCATGCCAGTTGACGATAAGCTGCATACGGTTAGCAGCGCAGAAGTGAGGCTTAATAGGTATCATCAATCTATTTTTAAAGAGGACCATCAGTGGCTTAAGGAGCATATTGACTATAGGATACCAACAGAGGAAGAAATTACTGAATTAGTGAAAAAGGCAGGGGCTTATCAAATATCTCTATCCAGTAACCAAATTGGCGATTGGCAACTACTACAAATGCTGATATTCTCGTCGGCGTCAAATCCTGATATTACGACTGATGTGGAGGCAATCAATAACTGGTATAACGAAAATATTCTAGATTTAGATTCCTCAGTCGATGTAGGCTATAGGAGAATATTTTTTGTCACTAAAGACATACAAGCCTACGAATCAGTAAAAAAAATAATTGAGAAAAAATCAAAAACTCCTCCTCCATCTATGACAATCCACAGTAGAACATTTGATAAATTCTCTGAAACACTTGCGAATATAAGTCGAAAATATAATGATCTCTATAAAGCATATGGCTCCCTTAGCGATAAACAGAGAAAGATTGTCGAATTAGAGAAGCATATTGAGGAACTTTATGCTCACAATAAAAAACTGACACGTGAGATCGACACTATATATCGATCAGTCTCCTGGAAAGCGACCCGACCATTTCGTGCAATTAATAAGCTTAAGAAATTATCTCAAAAGTCAGATAAGTAGATGTTAAAAAGGATTATTAAAAAATACCCGAAAATTCATGCGTTTGCAAAAAAAATAAAAAATCGCATACCAAAACCGCGTATCAGAACAAACTACGAAGCTTGGATTGATCTCACTGAGCCTACTAACTGGGAGAAGAAAGTTACCACGAGTAATATGCCGCTGATTAGTGTTGTCGTGCCCGCATATAACACCCCCAGTAAGTACCTCATCCCGCTTGTTGACTCGCTGATAGCGCAAGTTTATACGAATTGGCAGCTTTGCATTGCAGATAGCTCAACAGATTTAGAAAGAAGTGAGGAAATACAACGAATAGTCGAGAATGAGCCCCGCATAACCTATAAGAAGCTTCAAAAAAGCGGCGGCATATCCGAAACGACTAATCAGGCACTTAAGCTCGCTAAGGGTGAATATATTGGTCTTCTTGATCATGATGACATTCTTTCACCGCATGCCCTTAATGAAGTTGCCTCTGTTGTAGGGAAAAATCCTGGACCCGATCTCATCTACAGTGATGAGGATAAATTATCAGATGACGGTCAAACACGTCAGCTTCCTTTTTTTAAACCCGACTGGTCTCCTGATTTACTCACTGGCGTGAACTACATCACACATTTCTTAGTCGTTAGGAGTGCACTTCTTAAAGAAGTCGGAGGGTTTAGGAGTGAATACGATGGCGCACAAGATTATGATCTTTTACTAAGGTTAACTGAGCGCACAAGTAATATCATACATATACCAAAGATTCTATATCATTGGCGTCTCGCTGATGGATCAACTGCAAAGACCGTTGGCGAGAAGAATTATGCTAATGATGCTGGTCAAAGCGCATTACGCGCTGCCGTTGAGCGTAGGGGCCTAAAGGCAGAGGTTGTGGAAATTCCTGAGAGACCAACCAACTACCGACTACTCTATAAGCTCCCAGTACAACAGCCAAAGGTCTCAATAATCATCCCTTTTAAAGACAAGGCCGAACTCTTAGATATGTGCACAAAGAGCATTTTTAAGAAGACCACATATAGAAACTATGAGCTAATTCTCATCTCAAATAATAGTGTCGAACCGGAAACGAAACGACTTCTGCAACGACTTGGTAGTAACGTAAAATGCAAAATCTATCACTGGGATCATCAATTTAATTATTCAAAGATTAATAATTTCGGAGTCAGTAAATCGACAGGCAAGTATGTCGTGTTGTTGAATAACGACACTGAAGTTATTACACCTTCATGGCTTGAAGAGCTAGTCGGTGTGGCAAGCCAAGAAGGTGTTGGTGCGGTTGGGCCAACTCTACTTTATCCAAAGCACAAGGATGGCATACAGCATGCAGGCGTAGTCGTAGGCATGGGAGGGATGGCTGGCCATGCGTTTCGCCACCACCAAGTTGATGACTGGACGGATTTTGGCTTACCGAATTGGCCAAGAAATTATCTAGCGGTGACAGGTGCGTGTCTTGTTGTTGCAAAAAATCTATATACTAAGATGGGTGGCCTCGACGAGACCTTCACCGTTGCCGGCCAGGATGTCTCATTTGGTATTAAACTACATGAAGCGGGTTACAGGAATATTTATTGGCCGTTCGCGAGCCTTTATCACTATGAAAGTGTGTCAGTTGGTACCTACGACAATGGCATACAGTTAGATTATGACCATTCATTAACTTACTACAAACCATATCATGAACATGGTGACCCGTACTTTAATAAAAACCTCGATCTCATGAATGAACAGATAGGAATAAGTAAGTAACATGAAGAAGCATCTGCAAAAAGCCGCAAATATATATAAAAATCAGGGGCCAAAGGTCTTATCGCAGAAAGCTGTGCGTTTTGGATTTACGAAAATATCCGAGGCTTTACGACTACAGAATCTAGACAAGCAATACCGGCAGCTCCATGAGGAGTATAGCTTTGTTAGTAATAAGGTATTTCAAATTACAGAGAGTGATATTGAGACGAGTGAAAAGATTGTCAAAAACACGGAACTAGATAAGATAAAAACCGCCAACTGGTTTGTACCTAACTTCGACCACCTGAGTTTTGGTGGTATCTTCACAATCTTTCGTTTTATTGAAAAATTCTCAAAAGAAGGAGTTGAGAATCGTATAATTATTTATGACAAGCCATCGTTCGATGTTGCAAAATTAGAAAGACAGATCGGTGAAAAGTTTCCTTCATTGGAGAACTACGAAATTATTATTTTTGATCATGCTAGTCAAGATGTTAACGATTTGCCAGAGTGCGACATCGCCATATGCTCATTTTGGGTATCCGCATATCTCTTGTTGAAATTCAACAAAACTAAGCGAAAATATTATTTCATTCAAGATTACGAACCACTATTCTACCCCGGCGGTTCAACTTATGCGCTCGCAGAATCCACGTATAGATTTGGGTTTCGTGGCCTAGTTAATACCCCCGGGCTTCTGGCGGCCATAAGCCAGCGATACGGAATGGAAGGTATAAGTTTTGTGCCGGCAGTTGATAAGAGTGTATATTACCCCGACGAAAGCAAAACTAAAGAGAAGATAAGGATATTCTTCTATGCTAGACCAAACAATCCACGCAACGCGTTCAATTTAGGAATTAACATCATGAAACAGTTGCTGGAGAAATACGGCGATAGAATTGAGATAATCACTGCAGGTGCTGAGTGGAAGGAGTCCGCGTATGGCTTGAGAGGGAAGATAACTAACCTTGGATTACTTAAATCCATCGAAGAGGTTGCAGCCCTTTACAGAAGCTGTGACATTGGGTTTGTCTACATGCTTTCTAAGCATCCCTCTTACCAGCCATTCGAGTTTATGGCTTCAGGAATGGCCACAGTCACAAACAACAATGAAGATAACCTGTGGCTTCTAAAAGATGGTGAAAACTGTCTAATAGCAGAGCCCTCTCCAGCGTTTATGTCAGAAAAGATAGGAATGCTTATTGATAACAAAAAGCTTCGTTCTCATATTCAGCAAAGTGGCCTAAACTCAGTTGTTAACGATTGGGAGGCTCAACTAGATTTAATCTGGGATGCCGTAAAAGAGAGCTAATATACAGCCTGAGCCTCTGTAAATAGACTCATTGAAGAGTTATTTATAACGCTAATCGGAGAATTCTTTCCGCCATATGCGACAAAAGCACTGTATGTTGCAACATAATGAATTGCTCCCCCTGAAGCGTAGTATATTCTCCCGGTGTTGGAATTATATAGAAATCTTGAAATAGAAACAGGATGAATACCCTTAACTAGTTGCGGGCTTATATTCTGGAACTGTGAGTTTAAGGCACCGAAATCTGTAGCAAGGCTGCCCGAAAGTTGATACATTCTGTCGACACCAGCTACATAGTAGGTATTATTGATCACTCCACTTGATAAGGACGCCGCCGCAAGAGGGTAATCGTCAAGAATTGAATCAGGGTAAGTTAATATGGCATTCCAACTGAACCCGTAGTCGTTAAATGTGGATAAGTCAGGTATATGAGTTATCTTGCCATTATTAACAACATACACACCTTGACTATCTCCTTGCAGGGCAACGAGTGTACTATCCCCTAGTGCGTCATTGCCAAGAGGTATGGGTGATAGCTTGTCTGGTCTCAGTACAGTGGTTTGAGCATCAGTTATACCAAGCGCTAAGTAGGATGACCAAGTAGGTACATGGTGCTTTTTGCCGCCAGATATTTGATACACGCCATTACCCCATGCGAACGTTTGAAGAGTTGCACTTGGTAATGCGTCGACGAGACTTTGAGGTTGTGAAGTAAAGGAGACACCGCTCCAGGCGCCCTGCAGGGCTGTGGGTATGAGTATCTTTCGGCCCTGATCAATTATATATTTATTGCTAGACGCATCTTGATACCAAGCTGAGAGATTTGGAGAAGGGGGAGGTCCGTCTTTATTGTAGCTTGATGTAGGTACAGACAGCTGGGGTAGTTTGCCTATATTCCAATCGTTATAACTATCCATACTTGGTAATCCAAAATATGACACTCCATCATAGTAGTAAATAGCTTGGCTTGGGGAGAAGCTTGCAGCTCCAGGAGTTGTCATTAATAGCTGGCCAAGCGGCTGACTCGAGTTTACGCTTGACGTAGCGAGTGTAGCTGTTTTGTCTAGACCAAGCGCTTTTAGGCTTGCTTCATTTGCAATTGGAAGCTTTTTGCCACCTGACATTTCATAGGTAACACCCGCAGAAGAGGCGAGTTGCGTTAGTTCACCTCCAGTCTGAAGGTATTGAGTTTGGAATGAAGAACCAAGACCTTTCACTGCAGTGTTATCCATGCAGCTTAGGCCCCAGGCTGTACACATATCACTCGAAACATGGTACCGAACCTTATTGTTCACTAAATATACACCACCAGAATCCCACACTAGATTAGTCAAAGTTCCGCCATCACCATACTGCTGTATCGTAGCATCAGACACTGGCTGCATGGGAAAGGCATCGAGTCCATAATTAGTCATCATTGACCAGCTAGATATGTAATAACGAGAGCTGCCAGTTGTTAAGTAGATCTTACCCGTAGAAGTTTGGTACAGAAGAGATCCTCCGAGTGGTTGTGGAAACTTCGTCGATCCAAACCAGTCATTAAAGTAAAGCCAGAAGTTGCGATTACCGTATGCTCCGCAAGAGTCACCGGATCCGTAGCCGGCAGCTAGTGCGGACGCATTGGGCTGATATGGCGTGTAGTCGTATAGGGAGGCTGTTGCTTGATTCTGAATGTTAAGAGTAGTACCCCCACAGCTGGCATTGGGATTAAATCGAACATAGTTACCTGGACCCGGCACGTAATTGTAGCTATTCGGGTTTGTCGCGTATTGACGAAACTGCCAAGCTGCGTTGCTTACTTGATTATAAAAACCATAATATGCGGTGTCGCATGGGGCAGTGTCTGGGCAACCATAACCCATAGCGGTCCTGTACTGATAGTCCCAAGGCCAGTCATCTGTGACAAGACCCTGTTCTTTTTGAAGCGTTACTATTAGTACTTGTGGATTAATACTGTATTGTTGGGCTACATTATAGATAATCTGTGCTGCACTTATTGCACCATTAGGTATTGCTCCACCGTAGAAGTTATTCGCATGAGATGACGGATTTTCGTAATAGTTCTTTAAGCATGTAAAGGGAGTTCTCTGTCCATGTGAATTTGCCCACGCTCCACGAGTTGTTCCATTGTATGATTGTGTACCATTTGAGTCACAGCTAGGCACTTTGCTATCTAGAAATGCCTGGATTTGTTGAGCAGTCATGGACGAGTAATTATAAAATATTCCATCATCGATAATACTAGTTGGATCAAATGTGCCCGCAGCGGACGTTCGAGTAGATGGCGCGAGAGCGCATAATCCTAAAGATAGAATTATGCCAAGAAAAAGCACAAATAAGCTGGTCTTCTTTGTCATTTCTTCACTTCAACGGTTGTTGTCGCATTGTTTGATATTACGCTGTTAGTTTGTTTAATTACGACGCTAACTTGCCAGTTGCCACTCACTGCGAATTCACTCGACGAAATATCCACATTCTCGCAGGTGTAGTAGGTTGGGCCGCTAATGACATTAACATTTTTTATAATAGAAGGCTGACCAGAGAGGCTGAATATTATTTCACATTGTCCAGATGTGATACCGTCCACCTGAGTCCGCAAGCTTACGGCGCCACCTTGCGTTGACTGGCCGACTCGAGAAATCGTGACGGTTCCGTGTGGGTTTGTCGGTGGCGTAGGGGCAGTTTGTCCCGTTTGATTTTTAAGACCCTCTTCTTTTATGCGATTACCTTCTTGCTTCTGCGCATCGGTTGGCGGATTGTAATTAACAGTGTTTACTTTGGAAGGGGTATTCGCTGATTTTTTTTGATTAGGCGAAAGGACAAGAAAGTAGTACGTCGCAGCCAGTACGGCCAAGATAAGTGCGGCTACGAGTACAATAAAGAGGATTTTTTTCCTAGGTTTTTTTCTTTGTATTTTCATTAAGTACCTTTAGGTATATTATAACATAACCTTAATTCCGCTACGTGATACAATACTCACAATGATAAAGAAGATCTTTGCGCTATTTTCCGAGACCCATTTTTTATTTAGCCTAGTCGGCCTTATCTCTGGGGTTATCTACGTATCTATCACGCCCCCGTTGTGGGGTACCGATGAGACATCACATTTTGCGCGAGTTTACCAGTTGGCGCACGGAGAGATCCTGCCCCATATGAATCTAGATGGATATGGCGGATCTATACCAAAAAATCTTTATGATTTGAATAACTATACGCAAAGTGATCTTATGGACAATAAAGGGGGAGGTGTTATCTCTCGAAAAGATGTTAATAACGCTGATGGCTATAAGCAGTTTACCGACAAACCATTCTCAAAAGATAAACATTCCTTTCTTTGGACGGCTTCATATTCCCCAGTAGCATACGCAGGCTCCATTGTAGGCGTTATTATTGCGAACTTTTTTAATGCATCGATCGGTACCACAATATTTCTTGCAAGACTAGGCTCTTTGTTTGTATATGTTGCTTTGATCGGATTTGCGATTAGGTTGCTTAGAGGGTCTAGGTTGAAGTGGTTGATTTTTACCGCTGCTCTGATCCCAGTCTCTCTCTATCAGGCGTCAGTTGTCACGGCGGATAGTATGGCCATAGCTCTCTCTATGTTGTTTATATCGGCATTCGTAAGACTGCTTCAGTACAAGAGTGACGAAAAAGTTGATAACGGAGTTCTCTGGGCACTTGTAGCGGCCGCCATACTATTACCGCTTGTTAAGATTAATTACATTTTTCTTAGCTTTGGCGTCTTCCTCGTTCCAAATAGGATATTCAGGTCGAATAAGGTAGCCGCGATTAGTAAGTTAGCAAGTCTAGGGGTGGCGACTGTACTGGGATTAGTATGGACGTCAATAGTAAGGCCCACCAGTAGCCCTCCAATCTCACAGCGTCCCGATGGTGCAAAAACTGTTGCAGCAGATCAAATTGCGCTGATCTTACATCACCCCCTTCATTTTATTGAAGCATGCATAAGAAGCGTCGTTTTGAATATTGATTCTTATGTTCAATCAATGGCTTCATTTATCGGTTGGAATTACGTATCAATGCCTCTTATATTCACTATAATACTTTGCTTTGGGATTTTCTTTTCAGCACTATATGCCAAAAAAGAGCTTCGTGAAATGCGTGGAAGATTAGCCATACTCAACATTTGTACCTTGATTGGTGTGATTAGTATTTTTGCGGCCCTCTATATTGCCTTCAATCCTACTGGTAACAGGGTTGTTGATGGTATTCAAGGTAGATATTTCTTACCGCTCATCCTGCCCTTTATACTGCTACTAGCTTCATTTACTCCAATAGAGGTGAGGATAAAAGAAAAGCTCTCTCCGCTTATCTTTGGAATAATCTCCTCAAGCTGCCTGGCTGTGAGCGTTTTATATTACCTACTAGCTACCTATTAAGAGAAGATGTAGATTACTTTTTTAGATTAAGAAAAATTAGCCCACCCAATATAAGAGCTATTCCAATTATTTTTGTTATTGTAAAAACTTCTTTAAAAATAATGAATGAAGCGATAAATATTAGTATATATACAAAAGCCGCAGCTAACGGAATAATATAACCAAGATCATATTTCGAGATTAAGTATATGTATAGAGCAAAGCTCAAAGCATAGAGAATAAGTCCTGATATTGTGTAGAGATTAATATTAAAGTGGAGCTTACCGTTTAGGTAGCTAACGGGTACTCCAGCAGAAGTCCCAAGCTTTAATATAACAAGACCAAGGGAGGTGGTTAACACGTATAATGTGAGAATAATCGTCGGCACTCGTGTAATTGTACAAGAAATCTAGCCAAAGATGAAATTATACAGCTTCCCTAAAATCATATTTCTCTCGAAATGTTCGAAATGATATTTTCTTCCATAATCTCCCATTTTCTTTCTCTCCTGGGAGGATAGGAAGTATATTTTCTTAATATTTTCTGCCAATGCGTCTGAGTCACCCGTAGGACCTACGTAGCCACTCTTGGTCATGTCATTAATCAAAGTTTGAACTTCACCATCCATGGCGAGAACCATTGGCTTACCGGCTGCAAGGTAGGACATCACCTTCGCAGG
>FTJM01368613.1_pt1 | contig 12125 bp, 10 predicted proteins | sample 1658941 | NCBI WGS metagenome assembly FTJM01 (sample SAMEA3914876, study PRJEB12502) | metagenome | biome: forest; material: soil | place: USA | collected 2011-06-22 | depth 0.3 m
ACGCTTCACATTGGTTTCGCGAAAGGCGCCGGCAGCGATCCCCTCGGTCACCACCTTCACGAAGTACGCCTCGAACTGGCGGCGCATTGCGAGGATCTTCGCCATCGCCTCGTCTTGATTGCGGCCCTCGCCGGCGAGATTCATCTCGATCTGGAACTGCCCCGGCCCCATGTATGTCGACCTGTTCATCATATGCATCGCGTGTCGGTGCACCATCTCCCGCAGCTTGTCCGCCAGGGCCAGATCGTCGCGTTCGGCAGTTGGCCCCACCGCCTCCAGCGCCCACTGCAGTCCCTGGTGGTGAATACCGATGAACAGCTCGCCCTTGGTTCGGAAGTAGTGGTAGATGCGTCCTTTGGTGCAGCCCAGCACGTCGGCCACGTCGTCGATCGATGTCGCTGCGTAGCCCCGTTCGGAGAACGCTTTCGCTGCCGCATCCAGGATCTCGCTCGCGCTCGTCTGCCTCTTCGCATCGAGTGCGCGCCGGCCGGTTCCGATCTGCTGCCTCATATTTACATACTACTGAGCCGGATGAAAATATGTGAAGCGGCTACGCCGTTTCCAGTCGTGCTGTGGCCTCGGCGAGGTGGCTGTCGACACCTCGCCGGGCATCGTCGACCTCGGCACGCGGTGCCCCGGTCTGCATGCGGCGCTGGTAGATCGCCTCCTTGATGATGGCACCCCGCCAGTGCTCGAATGCCACGAACACCGGCAGGTGTTCGACGCTGCGGCCCGAGTAGGTGGCATAGCTCTCGGCGAGCTGGGCCGCATCCGGGAAGCCGACCTCCGCGGCGATGGATTGAGCCTGGTGCGAGCGGATCGTGCCGGTCCCCTCCCAGTACCCGAGCAGGTGCGCGAGATCGGTGAGCGGATGTCCGAACGTCGACAGTTCCCAGTCGAGCACGGCCAGAACCGGACGCTCGCCGCCGTGCGGATTGACGACCGTGTTGCCGATCCGGTAGTCACCATGCACGAAAGTGAGCTCCTCACTCGCCGGAAGGCGGCGCCGCAGCTCGTCGGCGATCCGGTCAATCGCGGGCAGGTCCCGGTGCGGGCGGTTCCACCAGCGCTCGAGCCAGCGGTGGAGGTGGCGCTGCATGACGTTGCTGCTCCGGCCTAGCTGGTAGGTCGCAAAATCCGAGAGCGGTACCGCGTGCAGGGCTGCCAGAACCCGTACGAGGTCGTCGCAGATCTCGGCTCGGGCGGCGGGTGCGATCAGACGGACATCGTAGGAGCTCTGCACGACGATCCCGTCGATGAAGTCCATAACGTAGAACGGCGCGCCGATGATGGATTCGTCATCGCAGTAGCCGTACACGGTGGGGACACGCACTGGCGTGCGGGCGAGCATCCGCAGCGTGTCGTACTCGCGGAGCATGTCATGTGCCTGCTCCGGGATGTTGCCGATCGGTCGCCGACGCAGGACCAGCCGCCGTCCTCCGGAGACCACCGACACGCAGAGGTTGGAACTGCCGCCGGTGAGCAGCTCGACGTTGCTGATCTGGCCGGGGTCGGGAGTGCAAGTCGCCAGAAAGGCCGACAGTCCGGTGGTATCCACCGACAGCCCGGTGGTGAGTTCCGTGCGGGTCATTTCAGAAAAGCTCCCCGCCGGCAGCGCGCGCGGTTGTCCCGTTGCGCTCGTACTCGGCGATGACGCGCCGGCCGCTCTTCCAGCGGTGTACCTCGTCGGGACCGTCGATGAAGTGGTGGCCGCGGGCCTCGGCGTACCAGCTGGCCAGCGGCAGGTCGAGCGAGTAGCCCAGCGATCCGTGCAGCTGCAACGCGCGGTCCACCACGCTACTGAGCATGTCTGCGATGAAGACCTTGGCGATCGCGTTCTCGGTCGAGATGTCCTCACCCATCTCGAGCCGGTACGCGATGTGCAGCACCATCAGCCGGGCGATGTAGAGGTCGCGGGCGCAGTCGGCGAGCTGCCATTGCACACCCTGCATGTCGCCGAGCCGGCTGCCGAACACCTTCCGCTCGACGCACCGCTTGGCGGCCATGTCCAGCGCTGCCTGGGCCTTGGCGATCGATCGCATGCCGTGCCGCAACCGTCCGTAACCGAGTCGGTGCTGGGCGACCACGAAGCCGGCTCCACGTTCGCCCACTATGTTCGCCGCCGGTACCTCCAGCTGCTCGATCCGGACCTCGGCGTGGCCGTGCACGATCTCGTCTTCGAAGTGCGGCTGACCGATGTTGCCCAGAACGGGGATGTCGCGCACGATCCGATAGCCGGCGGCGGGCAGCTCGACCAGGAACGCGGAGTACTGCCGGTGCCGCGGCGCGTCGGGGTCGCTCTTTGCGATGATCATCGCCAGGTTGGACGTCGTTGCGCCGCTGCTGAACCACTTTTCCCCATTAAGGATCCACCGGTCCCCGTCAAGCTCGGCGGTGGTCTCCATGCCGGTGGCGTTCGCGCCGGCCACCTGCTTCTCGGTCATCGAGAAGCAGACTCGCATCTGCCCGTCGACCAGCGGCCGCAGGAACCGCTCATGCTGGTCCTTGGAACCGTGTTCGAGGATCGTCAGCATGGTCGCGTCGGTGGGGGACATGCAGTTGAGGGCCCAGCCGCCAAGGCCGGAGAAGGAACGTGCGACCTCGATCTGGACGAGGGCGTTCGCGAGGTGTCCCAAACCCATCCCACCCCACTCCTTCGGGATGAACGGGCACCAGAGTCCGGCGGCGCGTGCCTTGGGTTGCAGCTCAGCGACCACCTCCCAGTAGGCCCGCTTCCCGAGCTGTTGCTCGGCGGGCAACACCGTGTCGTCGATGAAGGACGCGACCTGCGCCCGCAGGGCTCGCAGTTCTGGGGGGAACGAAAAGTCGATCACGGCAGTGTCCTCGGGTTCGGCCAGCGTTTGACCAGCACAGTACAACCTACGTAGTAGTATGTCATTCGCATACCTCGGACTCGATAACGGCTCCCATGTCATGGACAGGCTCGCCAACGCCCTGGCTGACGAGGTTCAGGTGGGCGGGACCTCCATTGACGGCGTGGCGATCAGCCACCGATCGCGGGGGCCGTCGGGGCGCCCGGCGAGGGGATCTCGCGTGGAGTCGACGAGTTACTCGAACGCCCTGAGCGTGACAGCGGAGGCTTGACAACCTACTAAGTAGAATGCATCCTACCGGGCAGGATGTTGAGCAAGAAAGTAGTGGCGGTCAGCACATCGTGTGACGCGCTGAGTGCTCCGAGTTCGAGTCCCGAGACTTCACCCATCCGGCGGAGCGGAACACGCTCTACGAAGCGAAACGAGATGCAATGCGAACAATGCTCAAGGCACCCGGTGCCGCGCTCGCCGCAGGCGCTGTCTGCCTGATGCTGGCTGCCTGTGGCAGCAGCAGCGGGAATGACGCAACGACAAGCACTAGCGATCTAACAGCTTCGCAGCAGGCGGCGCTCGCCGACGCCGAGGCGACGTTCGCGAAGTTCACCCAGGAGCAGATGCTCGCTCCGATCCCCGCACTTCCGGCCGCACCTGCCAGGGGGGAGCGGATGACCATCATCACCTGCTCGCTGCCAGTGTGTATCACTCTGTCCGACGGTGCCGCCAATGCGGCGCGCGCCTTGGGCTGGAAGCTGACCACGTTGCAGTCCAACAGCACGCCGGAAGGCTTTCTCAGCGCGATCAACCAGACCGCAGCGAACCCGCCCAATGCCCTTTCCTACATCGGGATCCTGCCGGACTCGTCGATCAGGAAGCAGCTGGACGTGCTCCAGGCGGCTGGCACGAAGATCGTGACCATCTCGCCGATCGGTGATCCGCTGAAGTCGGGTGGCCCGGTGCAAGCCGTCTCCGGCGGCCCGGCGGACGTCGCGCAGTCCGGAAAGCTGATGGGGGACGCTGTCGTCGCAGACGCCAAGGGACGGACCAACTCGGTCTTCGTGTGGGACCCGACCTACGCGGGCGTCTGGGGTCCGATCAAGTCCTCCTACGAGAGCGTGCTGAAGTCCGTCGGCAGCACGCCTGGCGTGCTGGAGGTTGCGAACGCCAATATCGGCAAGACGGTTCCGTCGCAGATCGTCAGCTACCTGCAGGCTCACCCGGACACCAAGTACGTGGCTCTGGCTGTCGTCGACTACAACACCGGGCTTGACGCTGCTCTGAGGGGTGCCGGCCTGTCCGGCAAGGTCAAGATCATCAGCCGCGCTGCCAACACCTCGGCGCTTGCGGCGATCAAAGACGGGACCCAGTGGGCCTCGGTAGGTCTTGAGCTCGGCGGGTCGGCGTACCGCTCAGTCGACCAGCTGGCCCGACTCGCGATGAAGGTGCCACTCGGTGACCGTGTCGACACGCCCGGATGGCAGCAAATCTACGTCAAGAGCAACGTCACTCAGACCACAGAGCAGCCGGAGCCGCCGAATTACGTGAAGGCGTACGAAGTCGCTTGGCACGTGGGATGAGTTTGGCCGCCGCCCCCGCGCGCACGGTGCTGAAACTCGGCTCGCTGTCGAAGACGTTCCCGGCCCAGAAGGCGCTGGACGATGTCGATCTCGAGCTGGACGCCGGTGAGGTGCACTGTTTGCTCGGACAGAACGGGTCCGGGAAGTCGACGCTGATCAAGATCCTGGCGGGCTACCACTCGCCTGATCCTGGGGCGACGGCGACGCTGAACGGTGCTCCGATGACCCTGGGCAGCACCGCGCCGCGCGAACGGGCGGTGGCCTTCATCCATCAGGACCTCGGACTGGTGACCGAGCTCGACGCCGTGGACAACTTGGCACTCGGTCAGCGGTACGCGGGTCGCTGGTGGTTGTCGGGCCGGCGTGAACGTCGCGCCGCTTCCCGTCTGCTGTCCGAGTTCGACCTCGATCTCGACCCGAACCTGCCGTTGGTGGCCGCGACGCCGGGCGAGCAGACGATGTTGGCCATCGTCCGCGCGGTGGCGGCGACCGACGGGGCTCCGGCGCTGTTGGTGCTCGACGAGCCCACGGCGTCGTTACCGCAGCACCAGGTCGAGCAGCTGTTCGGCCTACTGCGCCGACTCCGAGACCGAGGCACGGCGATCCTGTATGTAACCCACCGGCTCCCAGAGGTCTTCGAGATCGGTGACCGGATCACCGTGCTCAGGGACGGGCGACGGATCAGCACTTGCTCGGTCGATTCCATCAACACCGACGAACTGGTCGAGCTGATTATTGGGCATAAGCCGTCCGATTACTCGCCGGTGCTGGCGCCCTCGAGCGCAGAGATGTTGCTGAGCGTGGCGGGAGTCTCGGGCGCTCAGGTCGACGACTTCTCGCTGGACGTCTGCGCGGGCGAGATCGTCGGCGTGAGCGGCCTGATCGGTTCCGGGTACGACCAAGCACTTGGCCTGACCTTCGGGGCGCGACGACGGACCGGCGGACAGGTGCGCCTCGGCGGCCGGCTGGTAGCAGCCGACCGGCCCGACAAGGCGATCGATGCGGGAATCGCCTACGCACCGGCGGATCGCAAGCGCCTCTCGACGATCCAACAGTGGACCGCCGGCGAGAACATCACGCTGCCGCGTCTTCCGTCGATCGGCCCAGCCCGTTGGCTGGGTCCGCGGCTGGAACGACGCGAGGTCCGCCCGTGGATCGAGCGCCTGGGGGTGGTTCCCAGCGATCCCGACCGGCAGTTGTCGTTGCTGAGCGGTGGCAACCAGCAGAAGCTGGTCCTGGCCCGCTGGTTGCGGGTCGGCGCGCAGGTGCTGCTCCTGGACGAGCCGACCAGCGGCGTCGATGCTGGTTCCAAGGCCGCCATCTACCAAGCGTTGGCGGCGATCGCCGCCCAAGGGCGAGCAGTCGTGATGTCCTCCTCAGACGCCGAGGAGCTGTGCGCCGTGTGCGACCGGGTGGCGATCATGCGGCATGGCTCCGTCCGCACTGTGCTGGCCAAGGGCGACCTCTCGGTCCCCCGGATCGTCAGCGAGACCATCCGTGATCCTTCCGACGAGATCCAGAAGGGGTGAATACGCGTGACCGTTGACTCTCAGACGAGCACCAGAACGGGCCAGTATCCAAAGGACAGTGCCGACGAACAATCGCGTGTGAGCCAGCGCCTGCGGCTGGCCATCGGCCGGATCCGGCTGGCCCGGTACAGCGGCGTGCTGCTGCTGATCGGCTTCATCGTCTTCTTCTCGGTCCGGCTCCCGAACACCTTCCCGACGCAGGCCACGGTCACGAGCATCGCCGGTGATCAGTCGATCACGCTGGTGCTCGCCCTAGGCCTGCTGGTGGCCCTCGCGGTCGGGCAGTTCGATCTCTCGGCCGCCCAGAACCTAGGCATGAGCGCGGTGGTCTGCAGCAAGCTGATGACCAGCGGGCACCTGAGCCCGGGTTTGGCGGTGCTGATGACGCTGCTGGTGGGCCTGTTCATCGGACTGGCGAACGCGGTCCTGGTCGTGGTCATCGGCGTCGAGAGCCTGATAGCGACGCTCGGGATGAGCTCGGTGCTGCTGGCACTGACCGAGCTGTTCTCCAACTACCAATTTGTCGGCCCAGTCCCGAACGGGTTCCAGGACTTCGCCAACAAGGAGGTCTTCGGGTTCCCTGTCGTCGCCGGGTATGCGCTGGTGCTGAGTCTGGTGGTCTGGTACGTCTTGGAGCACACGCCGGTAGGCCGCCGTGCGTTTGCCGTTGGCGCCAACCCGGACGCGTCCCGGCTCGCCGGCGTACGCACCGGGCGGTACGTCGCGGGCTCCCTGGTGGCGACATCACTGCTGGCCGCGATCGCAGGTGTACTCGTCAGCGCGAAGATCGGTAGCGTGGCCCCGACGCTTGGCCCTGCCTATCTGCTGCCGAGCTTCGCCGCATGCTTCTTGGCCACCACCCAGATTAAGCCAGGCCGGTTCAACGTCTGGGGCACGGTAGTCGCGCTGGTCCTCCTCGCGACCGGGGTGAAGGGGCTCCAGCTGATGGGTGCCAATCTGTGGGTGACGGACATGTTCAACGGCCTTGCGCTGACCGCGGCGGTCAGCGCGGCGGTGCTGAGCAACAAACGGGCCCCCCGGAGGAAGAAGCTGCGTCGAGCCACCCCGGCCAGCGTTGCGCGCTCGCATCGAGACGGGTCGCACTGAGCTATTCGCCCGTCCAGACCGGAGGTCGCTTCTCGGCGAACGCGCGGGCGCCCTCGAGGGCATCAGCGGAGTCCAGCACCGGGTCGACCAGCTTCTGCTGGGCGGCGAACGCCTCGGCGTTGGTGTAGCCGATCGACATCGAGACGATCTGCTTGCTGGTCCGTACGGCGAGCGGGCCGTTGCCGACCACCTTCGCTGCCAGCTCATGCGCGCCGGCCAGCGCGAGCCCGGGCTCGGTCAGCTGGTTGACCAGTCCGTACCGGTGGGCGACCTCGGCGGACAGCGCTTCGCCGGTCAGCGCGAGCTGCATAGCCAGCTGGTAGGGCAGGATCTTCGGCAGGCGCAGCAGCCCGCCCGATCCCGCGACCAAGCCTCGCTTGACCTCGGGCAGCCCGAAACTCGCATCCCGTGCGGCGACGATCAGATCGGCGCTCAAGGCCAGCTCGAACCCGCCGGCGAGCGCCCAACCCTCGACGGCCGCGATCAACGGCTTTGTCGGCGGCCTGTCGGTCAGTCCTCCGAAACCCCGACCGGGAATGACCGGGATTTCCCCGCGAGCGAATCCTTTGAGGTCCAGGCCGGCGCAGAAGGTGCCGCCCGCGCCGGTCAGGATCGCGACGGTGAGGTCCTGGCGGGCTTCGAACTCGTCGATCGCGGCGGCGATGCCGTTGGCTACCTCGAGATTGACAGCGTTGCGGTCCTCGGGTCGGTTGATCGTGATCACCGCAGTCCCGTCGGCGCACTCCATGGTCACGTTGCTCATCGGCATGGGCCCTTCACGATGTCGAGGTGAGGAGCGGCCAGAGGCCGGCTGTACCGGCGGCGAGTGCCCGTCGGCCAAGGAGGTCTGACCATTCGTGCTCGTTGCCCGCCTCGTCGCGCCAGGCCCACAGGCGCGTGGTGCTGTGTCGCAACGAGTGCTCTTCGGTGTATCCGATCGCCCCATGGATCTGATGCGCCAGCGAGGCGACCACACCGCTCATCTCACCGGCGACCGTCTTGGCGGCGGCCACGGCCAGCTCGGCATCACCGCCGGTGTCCAGGGCAAGGGCGGCTGCGTTGACGGCCACCTTTGCCAGCAGCACCTCGCCGGCCATCGCGGCGAGGTGCTGCTGGACCGCTTGGAACCTAGCGATCGGTCTGCCGAACTGCTCCCGCTCGCCCGCGTAGCCGATCGCCAGCTCCAGGGCGTGACGGGCAGCGCCGGTCATCAGGGCGGCGCGTGCTAGCGCAGCGCGGTCGCGGAAGGCCCGCTTGACCGCCGCCGGGTCGCCGTGGAGTTCGTGAACCCTGGATGCCGGAACGGAAGCGGCGAAAGACAGGTCGTCGCGAGGCTCACCGGCCAGGTTCGTCCGCTCCCGCACCGCGACGTCACTGCGACTCAGCACGATGACGCGGCTGCCGTCGAGCACGACGATGTGCTCGGCAGCACGAGCCCAGGGGACTCTGCGGATCGTCCCGCTGACGGACATGCCGCCGCGCTCGGCCTGAACTCGCAGATCGGGACCGGCGACCGCCGCGGTGATCGGACCGGCCGGCATCGTGGCTCCGCAGCTGGAGAGCAGCCAGCCGGCCAGCAGGGCCGTCTCGGCGAACGGGACGCTGGCCGAGAACTCCCCGAGGAGCTGCAGGATCGCGACCGCGGTGCCGATGTCACCGCCGGCCCCGCCGTGTTCCTCCGGGATGGACACGGTGGTGACGCCGATCTGCTCCAGCGCCTTCCATAGCGGCGCGTTCCACCCGCCGACGCCGGCCGCGACCGTGTCGAGGTCGCTGTGCCTTGCGCAGGCGGCCCGCACGGCCGCGCCGAGTGCCTCGGTGATCTCGTTCATCGCACCCCCAACTGCTTGGCGACGACCCCGCGCAGGATCTCGTTCGTCCCGCCCCGCAGCGTGAAACCGGGGCTGTGCAGGATTGATTCGGCCAGCATCCGGGACAGCTCGTCGTCGGATCCGAGGTCGGGCTCCACCTGGACCAGCAGCCGGACCGTGTCAATGACGACGCTCTCGAAGCGGGTCCCCAGGTCTTTGACGGCTGCGGCTTCCACTGCGGGTGCCGTGCCGGCCTCGAGCCGACCAGCGACCGCGAGCGACATCTGGCGCAGCGCCCACAGCCGGGCGACGACCGCGCCGAGCCGTGCCTGGTCGGCCGAGTGTCCATTCTTTGCCACGACGTCGGTCGCGACTGCCAGCAAGGGGAACGTCGAGAGGATCCGCTCAGGGCCGCTACGCTCCATCGCGAGTTCGCTGGTCACCTGGACCCACCCCGAACCGGGCTCGCCAAGCACCCGGGTGTCCGGGACGAACACGTCGTCGAGGATCACCTCGTTGAAATGATGCTCGCCGGTGAGCAGCCGGATCGGGCGGATGTGTGCATCGGGATGGGGCAGTTCGATGATGAACTGGGTCAGGCCAGCGTGCCGGTCGGTCGAGGCACGCTCAGTGCGGGCGAGCACCACCAGGGTATGCGCGTGATGGGCTCCGCTGGTCCACACCTTGGTCCCGTTGATCCGCCAGCCGCCAGCTACCCGGGTCCCGCGGGTGCGCACCGAAGCCAGATCCGAGCCTGTGCCCGGCTCGCTCAGACCGACGGCGAAGAAGCGCTCGCCGCGAGCGATGCCCGGAAGGAAGGCCTGTTTCTGCTCCTCGCTGCCGAACCTGAGCAGGCCCGGCCCGGACTGCCGGTCGGCAATCCAGTGGGCGGCGACGGGCGCTCCCGCAGCGAGCAGTTCTTCGGTGACGACGAACCGTGCCAGCGCTCCGGCCGCGGACCCGCCGTACCGCGTGGGCAGTGCCATGCCGATCCAGCCGCGGTCACCCAGCCTCCGGCTGAACGACGCGTCCCAGCCACCGAGCCACTGGTCGCAGTGCGGCGTGAACCGACCCGCGGAGATCTCATCGTCGAGAAAGGACCGCACGCTCCTGCGCAGCGAATGCAGTTCTTGCGGCAGAGCCACTGGCTCCAAACTCCACAGATCCATCAGGGATGCCTCATCGTCTTCGGTTCGTCCTCAGCGCACGGCCCAGCGGCCCGTGTACTGCGGTGTCTCGGTCTTGTCCAGGAACGCGCGGTACGCGATGGGTGCGTCCTCGGTGGCCAAGTTGATTGCCTGCGCCCGGGTCTCGTTGTCGAGGGCCTCGCGCAGCGTCTGGGTGGCTCCCTGGTGCAGCAGCGCTTTCGACTGGGCCAGCGCCACCGGGGGCAGGGCCGCGAGCCGGTGAGCCAAGTCGGCGACAAAGCCGTCGAGCTCCTGCTCGGGCTTGACCCAGCCGACCAGCCCCAGTTGCTGGGCCTCCTCGGCGCCGATCATGTCGGCGAGCATCACCAGCCGCTTGGCCTGCTGGAGTCCGACGAGGCGGGGCAGGATCCACGAGCCGCCAAGATCGATCGAGAGCCCGCGTCGGGCGAAGACCTGACTGAATCGGGCCGAGGTCGACGCGACCACGAAGTCGCAGGCCAGCGCGAGGTTGCAGCCGGCGCCGACGGCGGCACCGTCGACCCTGGCGATGATCGGCTTCGGGAACTCGTGCACAGTGGTGGCCACCCGACCGAGGCGGCGCATTCGCGACACGGGATGCTCCTCGGCAGAGCCGCCGGCCAGGTCGGATCCGGCGCAGAAGTTGCCGTCCGCGCCGGTCAGGACCACGACCCGGACGGCGTCGTCGGTCGACAGTTCCTCCAGCGTTTCGCGCAGCAGCGCCCAGCCGTGCTGATCGAGTGCGTTCTTTCGGGAGGGTCGGTTCAGAGTGATTTGCATGATCGCGCCGTCCAGCGTCGCCAGGATCGGGCTGCTCGCCTCCGCGGCCATTCAGCGGCCCTCGAACACGGGCGTCCGACGGCCTCGGAAGGCGGCCATTGCCTCGGCCGAGTCGTGCGTGCTGTGCACCACGGCCATATGTGAGGAGATCAGGTCGAGCGCAGTCCGTACGTCGCTGCGCGCCGACTGGTACGCCGCACGCTTGATCATTCGCAGATTGATCGGCGGCTGCGCCGCAAGCCGGCTCGCAAAGGCCTGCGAGGAAGCCGTGAAGTCCTCGTCGGCGTAGACGTGGTTCGCGATGCCTAGGCGGTGGGCCTCGTCGGCGTCCACGAAGTCGGCTGTCCAGAGGAGCTCCAGCGCCCTGCCCATCCCGACCAGCCGCGGCAGGTAGTAGCAGCCGCCGTCCCCAGGCACGAGGCCGATCTTGATGTAGGCCTCCGACATCCGGGCTGAGCGAGCCATCAGCCGGATGTCGCACATCAGTGCCATGTCCATCCCGGCGCCGACGGCGATGCCGTTCACTGCGGCGATGAGGGGCTTGTCGAGGTCCTCGACCGCGAAAGCGACCCGGTGAATACGCTCGTGGAGCAGTGACTTGACCGCAAGCGGGTCGGTGGCTTGCTCGGCGAACGCATCCAGGTCGATCCCGGCGCAGAAGGCGTCACCGGCGCCGGTAACGACGACGACCCGCACGGCATCGTCGGCGTGCGCCGAACGCAGCGCCTGCTCCCAGCGATCGATCATGTCGAACGTAAACGCGTTCTTGACGTGCGGACGGTTCAACAGGATCGCGGCGACCCCATTGTTCACCGTGTATTCCAGATCTGGCATCGACTGAACCCCTCAACGGTGCGCGTGGTGCGCCGAGCCCCGAGCCTTCGGAGCCGTTGCGCCGGCCATCTTCCCGTGACATACTACCACGTAGGTTATTTTGAACTAGTCGAGCTCGTCCTGCTGTTACGGCGGGCCGGGCCTTGAGGAGACACCACATGGACTACTCGCGCCTGGCGCCCACCCTGCTGGTCGAGGAAGATGGGCCGCTGCGCATCGTCACCCTGAACCGCCCGGACGAGCTCAACTCCGTCGACGACCAGCTGCACGAGGGGCTACGGCGCGTGTGGGACCTGCTGGTCGACGACCAGGAGGCGCGTGCCGTCGTCATCACCGGAGCGGGTCGGACCTTCAGTGCGGGCGGCCACCTGCCCAACTTCATCCGCAACCACCACGACCTGGGTGCCCGCCGCAAGGACATCCGCGAAGGTGAACGGCTGGCTCGCGCGATGATGGCCTGCGAACTGCCGGTGATCGCGGCGGTCAACGG
>FTJM01000221.1_pt2 | contig 12079 bp, 10 predicted proteins | sample 1658941 | NCBI WGS metagenome assembly FTJM01 (sample SAMEA3914876, study PRJEB12502) | metagenome | biome: forest; material: soil | place: USA | collected 2011-06-22 | depth 0.3 m
GGCCGCCTGCGCCCGGCCCAGCGCTAGCGCTTCGGCGGTGCCCAGCCGGAACAGGTCGCCGGCGGCCCCCCGGATCAGCGCTGATGAGCCCTTTCCATCGTCAGTGAAAGGTAATCCTCGAACGACCGCGACGGGGATGTCGGACAGCTTGCCCTTCACCAGATCGCCGGCGGCGGCCAGCTCGTCGGCCACCGCGACCTCGGTGACCACCAGTTCGTTGCCGTGCTTGTCGGTCTCGCCCCGGACGTCGAGCACCGCGGTCAGGCCGGCCACCCCGATCGCCACGTCGGAGATGCCATGCCGCCAGGGCCGTCCTACCGAGTCGGAGATCACCACCGCCACCTGGACCCCCGCCAGTGACCGCAGCCGCTCGCAGAGCCGGCGAGCCGAGGCGTCCGGGTCCAGCGGCAGCAGTGCGATCTCGTCCCGGCTGACATTGGAGGCATCCACGCCGGCGGCCGCGAGCACCAGGCCATGCCGGGTCTCCACCACCTGCAGGTTGCCGCGGCGAGCCACCACCCGAACGGTCTCGTCGTTGATTGCCTGTTGCCGGATCAGCTCCCGCCGCGCCGGATCGTTGGCCGGTACCGGAACCAGCCGGCCCTCGACCTTGGACACGATCTTGGAGGTCACGATCAACACGTCGCCGTCGAGGAGCCACTGTGCGCATCGGGCGATCTCGGCGGCCAGGTCGTCGCCGGGGCGCAGCTCGGCTATCCCGGTGACCGGCAGGATCTCGATACCGCCGGCAGCTGCGGTCATCGGCGCACCAGTGCGACCGCGTCGGCCACCATCGCGGCAGTGGTCTCTTCGTCGGTCATCAGTAGCGGTCTGGCCAGCACCGGCACCCCGACGATCTCGGCTCTGTCGCCGCTGTGCACCAGCCAGCCATCCAGCAACCCACCCGCCGACCGGGCACCGTAGAACCGCCCGACCCCCTCGGCCGAGATGTCTACCCCGAGCACTGGCAGGCAGGCGTCGGCCATCCCGCGGACCGGCGCGTTGCCGACGATGGGGGACAGCCCCACCACCGGCGCGTTCGCCGCGCGTAGCGCTGGCCGGATAGCGGCGATGCTGAGGATGGTATTGATCGAGACCACCGGATTGGACGGCGCTATCAGGATCAGGTCAGCGTCGGCGATCGCCGCCTCGACGCCGGCTCCGGGGAGCGCGGATTCCAACCCGACCTGGACGAACTCCAGTGCGGGCAACGACGCCCGGTAGCGCACCCACCATTCCTGGAAGTGGATGGCGCGCCGGGCACCGTCGGAGGCGACCACCACATGGGTCTCGCAGCGCTGGTCGGTCATCGGAAGGAGCCGGACCCCGGTGCGCCAGCGCTGGCACAGCGCGGCGGTCACGTCGGAGAGCGGGTAGCCGGCCTCCAGCATCTGGGTGCGCACCAGGTGGGTGGCGATGTCCAGGTCGCCGAGCCCGAACCAGCTCGGCTCCTTGCCGTACTCGGCCAGCTGCTCCTTGATCCGCCAGCTCTCGCCGGCTCGCCCCCAGCCCCGCTCGGCATCTACCGCGCCGGCCAGCGTGTACATCACGCTGTCCAGGTCGGGGCAGATCCGCAAGCCGTGCATGGTGACATCGTCGCCGGTGTTGACGATCGCGGTGATCTCGTCCGGCCGGCCGCCGGTTTCCTGTTCGCGGTTGGCGAATCGCCGGACGCCCTGAAGAAATTTCGCGCCACCGATGCCGCCAGCCAAAACCGTGATCCGCACCCGAGAAACCTATTTCATTGCCGCGACGGCGAGCCAACCGCGGTCAGCGCGACAACAACGGCATCGGGTTGGCCCGCCGGATGGCGGTCATCGAGGCCACCACGGAATTTAGCGCCGCGTCGCCGGCCCGGCCCGAGGTCAGCAGCAGCGGTGGCAGCCAGCGCTTGGCCAGTTTGCGGCTGTGCCGGGGTGCGGGCCGGCCGGCGCCGCCCGCGCCACCGACCAGCAGCGCCAGCACGGCGGTCTGCAGGTCTGCCGGTGGTTCCTTGCTCTGCAGCAGCTGCACGATCTTTTGCTGATCGAGGACGGTCGCCCCGGCGTCGGAATCGATGATCCGGCGACCGTCCAGTCGCCACCGCCCGCTGGCGATCAGTTCCCGGGTGGCTGCTTCCCGGTCGGCGTCGACGTGATTGAACCAGCGCTTCCAGGCTGCCCGCCGCCGATTGGCCACCGCGCTGTGTACCGAGTCCAGCATCATCGCCCCGGTGTCGGAATCACCGATCGCCTCCGGCCACCGCGCGCCTACCAGCCGGCCGGCCAGCGCAAGCTCGACGAACAGCGCGGCTCGGATTGCCACCCCGACTTGGATCGGGTGGCGCACCCGGCCGCGCACCGGATCCAGCGACAGCCGGCATACCGCCACGCCCAGCGGCTCGCTGCCCCCTGCTTCCTGCATGTTCACCCCAGTAGTCAGCTCAGGCTCGCGGCACAAACCCGGCATGATCGCCCACAGTACTGGCGGCCGCTCTGGCGACCGGCGCCCTCCGGGCCCTGCGCGCCGCCACGGCCGTGGCTAGGCTGATTACCGTGACCGAGCTGCAGCCTTCTGAATCCGCTCTCCGACGGGCACTTCGCCGAGCCCGCGACGGCGTCGCGTTGGATGTGACCGAGGCTGGCGTACTGATGGCGGCTCGTGGCGAACAACTGTCCGAGCTAATGGCGGTAGCGGCGACGGTGCGGGACTCCGGCTCCGCCGGCCGCCGGATCAGCTACTCGCGCAAGGTCTTCATCCCGCTGACCCGGCTGTGCCGCGACCGCTGTCACTACTGCACGTTCGCCACCGTCCCACACCGGCTACCGGCGGCCTTCCTGGAGCTCGACGAGGTGGTCGAGATCGCCAGCCAGGGCGCCGCGCTGGGCTGCAAGGAGGCGCTGTTCACCCTCGGCGACCGGCCCGAGGAGCGCTGGCCGCAAGCTCGGGAGTGGCTGGACGCCCGTGGTTACGACTCGACCCTGGACTATCTGCGGGCAGCGGCCATCGCGGTGCTCGAGCGGACCGGACTGCTGCCGCACCTCAACCCCGGCGTGATGAGCTGGGACGAGCTGCAACGGCTCAAGCCGGTCGCTCCGAGCATGGGCATGATGCTGGAGACGACCGCCCGCCGGCTCTTCACCGAGCCCGGCGCCCCACACTTCGGCAGCCCGGACAAGGATCCCGAGGTCCGGCTGCGGGTGCTCACCGACGCTGGCCGGCTCAACATCCCGTTCACCACCGGCATCCTGGTCGGTATCGGCGAGACCCGTGCCGAGCGAGCCGACTCGCTGTTCGCGATCCGGGCCAGCGCCAGGGAATTCGGCGCGATCCAGGAAGTGATCGTGCAGAACTTCCGGGCCAAGGACGACACCGCGATGCGCAATGACCCGGACCTGGACCTGGAGGAGTACCTAGCCACCCTGGCGGTGTCCCGGCTGCTGCTCGGCCCGAAGCTGCACCTGCAGGCGCCGCCCAACTTGGTGGATCTGACCGAATGCCTGTTGCTGCTCGATGCCGGGGTGGACGACTTCGGCGGCATCTCACCGCTGACGCCCGATCACGTGAACCCGGAACGGCCCTGGCCTGAATTGGACAAGCTGACCGACCTGCTGGCCGGTCGGGGCTACACCCTCACCGAGCGGCTCACCGCGCAGCCGTCCTATGTGCTCGCCGAGACCCCGTGGCTGGATCCTCGTGTCCAGCCACACGTCCGGGCACTGGCCGATCCGGCAACCGGGCTGGCGGCGGTGGCCTCCGATGGTGCCGCGCGTCGACCGGTCGGCCTGCCCTGGCAGGAGCCCGACGAGCAGTGGCGGTCCACCGGGCGTACCGACCTGCACGCAACCGTGGACACCGCTGGCCGTAGCGAGGACCGGCGCAGCGATTTCAACGAGGTGTACGGCGACTGGGAGGCGCTACGCGACCGGGTGTTCTCGCCCGGTTCGACCGCTCTCGATGCCGACGTCAAGGCCGCTTTGCGGGCCGCCGAGGCGGACCCGGCGGGGTTGTCCGACGACCAGGCGCTGACCCTGATGCAGGCCGATGGGGAGGGTTTGGCAGCGGTCGCCGCGCTGGCCGACGACCTACGCCGGGAGGTGGTCGGCGACGAGGTCACCTTCATCGTCAATCGCAATATCAACTTCACCAATATCTGCTACACCGGTTGCCGGTTCTGCGCGTTCGCCCAGCGAGCCACCGACGCCGATGCCTACACACTCTCGACCGGCGAGATCGGGGACCGGGTCCGGGAAGCTCACGCGGACGGTGCGACCGAGATCTGCATGCAGGGCGGTATCGACCCGAAGCTGCCGGCCAACGGCTACTTCGACCTGGCCAGGGCGGTGAAGGCAGCGGTGCCGTCGATGCACCTGCATGCCTTCTCGCCGATGGAGGTGGTCAACGGTGCCTCGCGGGCGAACCTGTCGATCGAGGAATTCCTGCTCGGTCTCAAAGAGGCCGGCGTCGACTCGCTGCCAGGCACCGCCGCCGAGATCCTGGACGACGAGGTGCGCTGGGTGCTCACCAAGGGCAAGCTGCCCACCTCGGCCTGGATCGAGGTGGTGACCACCGCGCACCGGCTCGGCATCCCGACCACCTCGACGATGATGTTCGGCCACGTGGACCATCCCCGGCACTGGGTCGCTCACTTGCGGCTGCTCGGCCGGCTGCAGGAACAGACCGGCGGGTTCACCGAGTTCGTGCCGCTGCCCTTCGTACACAACCAGTCGCCGATTTACCTGGCCGGCCTGGCCAGGGCTGGTGCCTCGCAGCGCGAGGTCAAGGCGGTGCACGCGATGGCTCGGATCATGCTGCACGGCAAGATCTCCAATATCCAGACCAGCTGGGTCAAGCTCGGCGAGGACGGCGCGGCCGAGATGCTGCGCGGCGGAGCCAACGATCTGGGTGGCACCCTGATGGAGGAAACCATCTCGCGGATGGCCGGTTCCGAGCACGGTTCGCGGCGTTCAGTGGCTGAATTGCGGGCCGTCGCGGCACTCGCGGGCCGGCCAGCCCGGCAGCGGACGACCTCATACGGCCGGCTGCCGGCCGCCATCGGGGGCTAGCGCACGCCTCACCCGGATATGTCCGCAGGAAACGCTCAGGCAACGAATCTGAGCGAATACCAGCTTTCGGCTTGACGAACCGGTAACGACACGAGTGTAATTCCAGTTGTGTCGTTCGGCTTATGCTTACATCACCTCCGGTTGATCGACACACCGAAGATCACTCGCTCCCTAGGCCAGCCTCAACCCCCGCAGTAGGAGATACCATGACGGACATTCCCAGCTACCTGGCTGAAGCTGACCTGTCAGAGATCTTCGGGCTCCCCGAGGAGCAGAACTGGCAGGAGCGGGCACTGTGCTCACAGACCGATCCAGAGGCGTTTTTCCCGGAAAAGGGTGGCTCCACCCGCGAGGCCAAGAAGATCTGCGTCGGCTGCGAGGTGCGCGGCGAGTGCCTCGAGTACGCCCTCGAGCATGACGAGCGATTCGGTATCTGGGGTGGCCTGAGCGAGCGGGAGCGCCGCCGGGTCAAGCGCCAGGCGAGCTAACTCTGGGCGTTCGACCGGCCGCTGCGAGCCGGCCTGGCTGGCTAGTCGGTCGGGTCGATATCGTCGGGTGAGCGGCCCAACAACCTGGCCACCTGTTCGACCACCACGTCGTGGATCAGATCGGCCAGATCCCCGCCATGAACCGCGCGGCTCTCCAGCGGCCGGCGGTACAGCACCACCACCGGTGCCGAGATGCCCGCGATTCCGCTGCGATAGAGCCGGGACAGTGGCACCGCATTGTCATCGAGCACCTCCGAGTCGAGTACGTCGGAGTTGATGCCGGCCGCCAGGTCACCGGCCGAATCCACCTCGGGGACGTCCTCCACCGCGAACTCGACCTCGGCAAGCTGATCGCCCAGCCGTGGCTGCAAGTGGTCCACCGCGTGCAGCACCATCGCATCGAAAGCATCCGAGCGGCTGTGCGCGATCGGTACCCGGGGCGGCGCCAGCATCCCGCGCAGCCCGCGGCCGTGCCGGTCCCGGCGCCGTCCCGGCCGGCCTACCCGTGCCGGGGTATTGACGCCCGTTGACTGGCGGTCTGCTCCCATAGTCCGCTGAGCCTAATCCGCGACACGCGGATGGCTCGCTCGGGTGCTCACCGCCAAACGCGCCGGCCCCGGTAAGGTCGCCGGTTGTGAGGCATGTCCGTCGTTGTACCCGCACTGGCTGCAGCCAGTCCGCGGTGGCGACGTTGACCTATATCTACTCGGATTCGACTGCCGTGGTCGGACCGCTCGCCGCCTTCGCCGAGCCGCACTCCTACGACCTGTGCGAGGAGCATGCGGTCCGGCTCACCGTGCCGCGGGGCTGGGAAGTGCTGCGGCACGTCGGCGAGTTTCCGTCCCCGATCCCGCACGCCGACGACCTGGAGGCGCTGGCGGACGCGGTCCGGGAGGCCGCTCGGGTCGAGCTGCCACCGCAGCCGCCGGTCAGCCAGGGATCCGGGCTGACTGCCCGTCGCGGGCACCTTCGGGTAGTCCCGCCGCCGGTCTGACACCGCACCTCGCTGGGTAGGCTCAGCAGACCCGGTCGGAACCGCCAGCCGGGCCGCCATCTGCGAGGAGCTGAGAACACGATGACCGTTTCAGCTGATCTGCTGTCGATCCTGGCCTGCCCCAGCGCCGACCATGCGCCATTGCGCCTGGAGACCTCCTCGACCGGCGTCGTCGAGCTGGTCTGCACGTCCTGCGCGAGCCGGTTCCCGGTCCGCGATGGCATTCCGGTACTGCTCGCCGACGACGCGACGCCCGGTCCGAACGGGTTGGGCCGGCCGGCGGACGGCGGTCAGCGCTCGGTGCAGGACCCGGAGCCGACCGGGTGACCGCATTCCAGCCCGAGTTGCTGGACGATCCGGTGGCGCTGCTCAGCGCCGACCATGGTGGCTTGCTGCGGGCGCTGGCCGGCGCCGGGGCGCAGGTACGGCGCTGCCTGGCGGTCACCGAGGAATTTGGCGTCGAACGGCTGGCCAGCCAGCTCGAGCCGCGCGCGGTGCTGGTGGCGCCCGATGCCAGCGCGCCATACCTGTCGAGCCTTCTCGCAGCGCTGGCCTCCGGCGGTGCGCCGGTGCTGGACTGGCGCCAGGAGACGTTGCCGAGATGGGCCGGACCCGCCGATGTGCTGCTGGTGGCATCGGTCGATGGCCGCCATCCGCGGTTGGCCGAGCTGGTTGCCCAGGCGGACTGGCGCGGGCTCGGGCTGGCGGTCGCCGCACCGATCGGTTCACCGGTGGCCGCCGCGGCCGCTCGGCACCCGATCGCCGATCTCAGCCATCTGGCCTCTGCGCCGCCCCGTGCGGTGTGGTGGGCGCTGGCCACGCCCCTGCTGCAAGCCCTGGACGCGCTCGGTTTGGCAGCCACTGCGAGCTTGCTGGAACAGGTTGCCGACAGCCTGGACGAGGTCGCTGAGACCGATCGCCCGGATTCCTCGGCGCTGGTCGGGCCGGCCAAACTGCTCGCCGCCGAGCTTGCCGAATCGGTCCCGGTGATTGCCGGAATAGGCGCGGTGTCCACCGTCGCCGCGCGGCGGATCGCCGGTGCCATCCAGCTCATCGGCGGTTCCACCGCGATGGCCGCCGCGCTACCCGACGACGTGGCCCGGATCGGGTCGCTGCTGGAGTTTGCGGTCACTGAGCGGGATATCTTCGCCGACCCGCCGGCTGAGCTGTCATCGGTGCGTCCCCGGCTGGTGCTCGTGGGCGATGACAACCACTTCCGCGACGACTTGCCGGATCACGCCGACAGCTTGGGAGAGGACGCCGGCCGCCGGGCCGGCGCCGCCCTTGCCGGGCTGGCAATCAGCCGCGGCATCGGCCTGTCCCGGGTGTTGGTGCCGGACGCGCCGCCGCTGGTGCGCTTTGCCGCGGCGGCGGCCACCGGTGACTTCGCGGCAAGTTACCTGGCGCTGGCTCGCGGCGTGGATCCGTCGGCGCCCCGGCTCGGCGAGTTGCCACATTGACCGCCGCGCCAGCTGAGCCGTCCACGAACGGGGAAAGCCGATGAGCGCCAGCGGTGGCTCGAGGGCCGTCCTCGCCGCGCTGGCGGCAAATCTCGGGATCGCGGTGATCAAGTTCATCGCGTTCCTGCTCACCGCGTCGGCCTCGATGCTCGCCGAGGCGGTGCACTCGCTCGCGGACTCCGGAAACCAGGCCCTGCTGTTGCTGGGTGGCCGCCGGTCTCGCCGGCGGGCGACCGCCGAGCACCCGTTCGGGTTCGGCCGGGACCGCTACGTGTACGGGTTCCTGGTTGCGCTGGTGCTGTTCAGCGTCGGCGGCCTGTTCGCGCTCTACGAGGGAATCCACAAGATCGCCAACCCGCACCGGGTGGACTCGCCGGCGATCGCGATCGGCGTGTTGCTGGTCGCGATCGCGCTCGAATCGTTCTCGTTCCGGACCGCCATCCGGGAATCTCGGGAGCTCAAAGGCGAGGCTAGCTGGGCGGAGTTCATCCGACGGGCGAAGGTACCCGAGCTGCCGGTGGTGCTGCTGGAGGACTTTGCCGCGCTGATCGGCCTGACCCTGGCGCTGCTCGGGGTCGGTCTTGCCGCAGTGTTCGATCAGCCGGTCTGGGATGGTATCGGCACCGCGGCGATCGGCGTGCTGCTGATCACGGTCGCGGTGGTGCTGATCGTGGAGACCAAGAGCCTGCTGCTCGGCGAAGCCGCAAGTCCGGCGGCGATCGCCCGGATCGAAGAGGCTCTACTGGGACCCGGCGTGCTGCGGGTGATCCACCAGCGCACCATGCACCTCGGCCCGGACGAGGTGTTGCTGGCCGCCAAGCTCGCGATGCCGCCGAGCAGCTCGCTCACCGAGGTGGCCGCCGCGATCGATGCGGCCGAGGCCCGGGTGCGGCTGGCCGAACCGAGCGCCCGGGTGATCTACCTGGAGCCAGATCTCGATCGGGCGGCCCAGCCGGCGGAGCCGGCACCGACCGGCGAGCCGGCAGCAAATGCCGCCGATCGAAACCGGGCAGGCAGGTGAGCGCGGTGCCGGGCCGGATCATCGCGCTGGACAATCCGGTCCGCGAGTATCACTGGGGCTCGACCGACTACATCCCGCGGTTGCTCGGCGTCCCGGTGACCGGCCGGCCGGTCGCTGAGCTCTGGGTGGGCGCCCACCCGGGCTCGCCGTCCCGCGCGGTGGGTACCGGGGGTGTCGCGCTGGACTCGCTGATCGCCGAGGCACCCCAGCGGTTGCTCGGTGCCGGCACGGTCGAGCGGTTCGGGCCGCGGTTACCGTTCCTGCTCAAGGTGCTGGCCGCCAGCCGGACGCTGTCGCTACAGGTGCACCCGAACGCCGCGCAGGCCAGCGCCGGCTTCGCCGCCGAGCAGGCTGCCGACATCGCGCTCGGCGCAGCCGAACGCAACTATGCCGACCCGCACCACAAACCCGAATTGGCCTATGCACTCACCGAGTTCGAGGCTTTCTGTGGCTTCCGGCCGGTGGCCGAGACGGCCGAACTGCTCGACGCGCTGGCCGTCGCGCAGCTGGCCCCGTACCGGCAGGTGCTGGTCGGCGAAGGTGGTCTGCGAGCCGCGTTCACCTGCCTGCTCACGCTGCCAGACGGGGCACGCGCTCAGCTGGTTGCGGCGACCATGGCTGGTTGCGAACGGCTGGCGACCGAAGGTGGCCGGTGGACGCAGGAGGCGCGGGCAGTGCGGCTGGCCGGCTCGGATTTCCCGGGGGACATCGGCGCGGTGCTGGCGTTGCTGCTGAACTACGTTCGGCTCGCGCCAGGCGAGGCGATCTTCCTCGGAGCGGGCAACGTGCACGCCTACCTGCGGGGCAGCTGCCTCGAGGTGCTGGCCAGCAGCGACAACGTGCTGCGCTGCGGCCTGACCAGCAAGCACGTCGATGTCCCTGAGCTGCTGCGCATCGCCGATTTCAGCCCACTCCGGCAACCGCGGTGGCGACCGGAGCGGGCCGGCGGCCTAGCCCGGTTCGCCGGCCCGGCGCCGGACTTCGTGCTGACGGTGCTGGCCGGCGCTGGCTCGGCCGTGCCACTACCTGGCGTCGGACCGCGGCTGGTGCTCAGCGGCGAGGGCACCCTGTCGCTCAGCGATGGTGCCGAGACGGTTGTGTTGCCGCCGTGGCATGCGGCTTTCGTCTCGGCTGAGCTGATGGGTTGCCTCGTATCCGGCAGCGACCGGGCCTTCGTGGTGAGCTGTGACCTGACCAGCCCGAATCGTTCTGAAGAAATCTGACACACATCTGATAGAGTTTCGTTCGACGTGAGCGAGGGAACAAGCGAGGAGCGGAGCGATTGGCTGCATGAAGCCGATGACGATGCAGCAAGCTGCCGAGGCGACCGGTTGGTCGCAACGAATGCTGCGCTACATCGAGCAAGCCGGCCTCGTCACGACCCTGCGTAGCCCGGGTGGCCACCGGCTTTACGGCTCCCGACAGATCGACCGCCTGCGGACCCTGCGCCAGCTGATCGATGAGCACGGTCTGGGCTTGGCCGAGGTCGCATTCGAGTTGCGGATGCGTACCGAGTACGAGCTCTACCGGGCGGTCGATGACTGGTTCGGTGCCGTGCATCGCGGTCCGACCTCGCCGCAAACCGGTCTGTACCGGCGGTTAGCGGCCGAACGGCTTCTCGAACCTCGAGAAGCGCGCGAGTTCACGCCCGTTGAGACCGAGGAAAGCTTCACCTACCCGCAATCCCGAACTACCGGAGGAGTATCAGTGAGCGTCACCCTGACCGCAGACAGCGCTGGCACGGTCAGCGATTTCAAGGTCGCTGACCTGTCGCTGGCCGCATACGGCCGCAAGGAAATCCAGCTCGCCGAGCACGAGATGCCCGGCCTGATGTCGCTGCGCGCCGAGTTCGGCGAGGCCAAGCCGCTGGCCGGCAAGAAAGTCGCCGGTTCGCTGCACATGACCACCCAGACCGCGGTGCTCATCGAGACCCTGGCCGCGCTCGGCGCCGACGTCCGATGGGTCAGTTGCAACATCTTCTCCACCCAGGATCACGCCGCCGCCGCAGTGGTGGTCGGGCCGGCCGGTACCCCGCAAAGCCCGGCCGGTGTCCCGGTGTTCGCTTGGAAGGGCGAGACCCTGGAGGAGTACTGGTGGTGCACCGAGCAGATGCTCAGCTGGCCCGACGGCACCGGCCCGGACTCCATCGTCGACGACGGTGGCGACGCGACCCTGCTGATCCACATGGGCGTCGAGTACGAGGCTGCCGGAGTGGTGCCGTCGCCGGATGAGAACGACTCGGACGAGTACAAGATCATCTTGGAGACCCTGCGGCGCAGCGTTGCCGAGTTCCCGACCAAGTACACCAAGATGTCGCAGTCGATCATCGGGGTCACCGAAGAGACCACCACCGGCGTCCACCGGCTCTACGAGTTCGCCAAGGCCGGCACCCTGCTGTTTCCGGCAATCAACGTCAACGACTCGGTCACCAAGAGCAAGTTCGACAACAAGTACGGCTGCCGGCACTCCCTGATCGATGGCCTGAACCGGGCCACCGACGTGATGATCGCCGGCAAGCTGGCCCTGGTGTGCGGTTACGGCGACGTCGGCAAGGGCTGCGTGGAGTCGCTGCGCGGCCAGGGCGCCCGGGTGGTCGTCAGCGAGATCGACCCGATCTGCGCGCTGCAGGCGGCGATGGACGGCCTGGAGGTCGTCACTCTGGAAGACGTGGTGTCCAAGGTCGACATCTTCGTCACCACCACCGGCAACAAGGACATCATCATGGCCGAGCACATGGCCAAGATGAAGCACAACGCGATCGTCGGCAACATCGGCCACTTTGACAACGAGATCGACATGGCCGGGCTTGGCAAGATCCCCGGCATCGAGAAGATCGAAGTCAAGCCGCAGGTGCACGAGTGGCACTTCACCGACGGCCATTCCATCATCGTGCTGTCCGAGGGCCGGCTGCTCAATCTCGGCAACGCCACCGGCCATCCGAGCTTCGTGATGAGCGCGTCCTTCTCCAACCAGACCATCGCGCAGATCGAGCTGTACACCAACGCGCATGCCTACAACAACGATGGCCCGGCCGATGTCTACGTGCTGCCCAAGCACCTGGACGAGAAGGT
>FTJM01368310.1_pt1 | contig 11954 bp, 9 predicted proteins | sample 1658941 | NCBI WGS metagenome assembly FTJM01 (sample SAMEA3914876, study PRJEB12502) | metagenome | biome: forest; material: soil | place: USA | collected 2011-06-22 | depth 0.3 m
AGGTTGCCCATCACCATCCCGAAGCAGTGGTAGAACGGCACCGGCACGCAGATCCGGTCCTGCTCGGTGTAACCGCAGCCCTGCCCGACCAGGTAACCGTTGTTCAGGATGTTGTGGTGGCTGAGGGTGGCTCCCTTCGGGAACCCGGTGGTGCCTGAGGTGTACTGGATATTGATCGGGTCGTCCGGATCCAGGCCGGCCGCGACCTCGGCGAGCCGGCCGCGGTCCACCGATCGGCCCTCGGAGAGCAGGCCGTGCCAGCTCGGCTCGGCCAGGTAGATGGTCTCTCGCAGCCCAGGGCAGTCCCCGCTGACCTCGCTCACCATCGCCCGGTAGTCGCTGCCCTTGTGTTCGGCCGCAGCGAACAACAGCGCGACGCCGGACTGCCGCAGCACGAATGCGAGTTCGTGGCTTCGGTAGGCCGGGTTGATATTGACCAGGATCGCCCCGATCCGAGCGGCCGCGTACTGCACCAGCATCCAGTCGATGCAGTTCGGAGCCCAGATGCCGACCCGGTCGCCCGGCGCGAGGCCGCGGGCAAGCATGCCCAGCGCGAGCTCATCGACGGCCGCATCGAATTCGGCGTAGCTCAGCCGGCGGCCGGATACGAACTCGATGACCGCGTCCCGGTCGGGGTAGCGGGCAGCGGTGCGGGCGAGATTTCCACCGATCGTGTCGCCGAGCAGGCCCACCGTGGCGGTGCCGCTGGCATAAGACAGTTGCAGTGGCTGCGAGTCATCGACCATGGTCCGGATTGAACTCGACCGGCTGCCAATTCGCTAGCTAGTGCGGATCGTGGTGCGGATCGTGGCGCGGATCGATTCACCCGCGGCCAGAAAGAACCGGACGCCGCAGCTCCCATTGGGGAGCTGCGGCGTCCGGCGAAGCCTTGGGTCTTAAACCTCGGCTGGGGTGTTCGTGTTGCCTTCGAGCAGCGAACGGACTTCGGATTCACGGTAGCGGCGGTGGCCGCCGAGCGTGCGAATCGAAGTCAGCTTGCCAGCCTTCGCCCACCGAGTGACCGTCTTGGGGTCAACTCGGAAAAGCGTTGCCACCTCTGACGGTGTCAGAAGCGGCTCAGACTCTGTACGTTGACGAGGATTGGTCATTGACCCTCGCCCCCTTCCTGGATATTTGTAACGCGCATCCCGTTGCGACGTCGTAGGAAGTATGCACCAGTTTCCGATGCAACCTCTTGTCGTAGTCCTGTAAAGCTTACACTTTTTGATAACGATTCGGCATCGAAGCTCGTTTGGAAGGTATTTCTCGCACAATCCGTAATCACCACGGCACCAGCGGTGAACGACGGGTGTGTCGAGGCTCTCGCTCACCCTACCGGCCGACCCGTGACGTTGGTCCGATCTGACGGCAGACGCGCTGAGCCCCATCGAGGCGGTGTGTGCGATGCCCGATCCGAGATGTACTCTCAGGGTACGAAACTGACAACCGATTCCCGGGTCGAACTGCCATGCTGCGTTCCCCCCGGATGACCGTGCGAGCGAGGGGGTCGAGCCATGGGGCGCGGCCGTGCTAAAGCGAAGCAGCAAAAAGTGGCAAGAGAGCTCAAGTACAACTCTCAAAGCACTGACTTTTCTGCGCTTCAGCGAGAACTGGGACATCCTGCCGAACCGGGCCATTCCGGCGAGGGCGGCGATCCTTACGCCGACGAAGGCTACGAGGACGAAGAGAGCTGGGCCAGTCGCGGCTCCCGCTAGATCGGTCGCAGCAGGCTATAAGCCGCAGCCGGGCTAGAACTCGCAGTTCGGCTTAGAACGCTGCGGCGGGCCTAAATCGCTCAGTCGCGCTAGAACGCGCAGTCGGCATAGTCGCCGACCAGCTGTACCTGGCCGGTACCTGCACGCACCTCACCAAGTCGCCAATTGGGGACGCCCCAGGCAGTCAGGGTGGTCATCGCCTGGCTTGCCGACTCCGCCGACAACACCGCCACCATGCCGACCCCCAGGTTGAAGGCCGGCTCCAACTCGGTGCGCCGGAGCTGGCCGGTACGGGCCAGGAACTGGAAGATCGGCAGCGGTGACCAGGTCGCGCGATCTACCACCGCGTCCAACTCCGGTGGTAGCACCCGGACCAGGTTGCCGGCCAGGCCGCCGCCGGTGATGTGCGAGAAGGCGTGCACGCCACCGTCGGCAATCAGCCGCAGGCAGTCCTTGGCATAGATCCGGGTTGGCGTGAGCAGCACCTCACCGAGCGACTGACCGGCCAGCTCGGTCGGCGTGTCAGACAGCGCCAATCCGTTGGCCGCGATCACGTGCCGGACCAGCGAGTAGCCGTTGGAGTGCACTCCGGAGGAGCCCATCGCAATCAGCACGTCGCCAGCCCTGACCCGCTCCGCGCCGAGCAGCTGATCGGCGTTCACCACCCCGGTGCCGGCGCCGGAGATGTCGTAGTCGTCGAGTCCGAGCACCCCCGGATGCTCGGCGGTCTCACCGCCGACCAGGGCACAGCCGGCCTGCACGCAACCCTCGGCAATGCCGGCCACGATGGTGGCGATCTTCTCCGGCACCACCTTGCCCACCGCGATGTAGTCAGTCATGAACAGCGGCTCGGCGCCGACCACCACCAGGTCATCGATCACCATCGCCACCAGGTCTATCCCGATGCTGTCGTGCCGGTCGAGTTGCTGGGCGATGACGAGTTTGGTGCCAACGCCGTCGGTGGAACTCGCGAGGACCGGATTCGGGTACTTGGTCAGATCCAGCTGGAAGAGGCCGGCAAAACCACCGAGCCCGCCGAGCACCTCCGGCCGGCCGGTGCGCTTGACCGAAGCCTTCATCAGCTCAACGGCACGGTCGCCGGCTTCGATATCCACGCCGGCGCTGGCATAGCTGACCGGCTGGGCGGGCGAGCCCGGGGCCTCAGCGGTCATCGCTGGTCGGTCGCCGGTTGCGGCTCGCGCACCGGTTGCTCGCTGCGCGCCGGCCCCTCGACCGCGCGGCCGATGCCTTCGAGTACGTGCTTGCCCACCATGCTGGGCAGCTCGATCGGGTAGTCACCGTCGAAGCAGGCCCGGCACAACCGGGTCTTGGGCTGCTCGCTGGCCGCGATCAGGCCATCGAGTGAGACATAGCCGAGCGAGTCGGCGCCGATCGACGCGCGGATACCGTCGACATCGAGCCCGCTGGCGATCAGCTCGGCCCGGCTGGCGAAATCGATGCCATAGAAACACGGCCACTTCACCGGCGGCGAGGCGATCCGGACGTGCACCTCCAGCGCGCCAGCTTCCCGGAGCATCCGGATGACCTGCCGCTGGGTATTGCCACGCACGATCGAGTCGTCCACCACCACCAGCCGCTTGCCCCGGATCACATCACGCAGCGGATTGAGCTTGAGCCGGATACCGAGCTGCCGGATGGTCTGCGACGGCTGGATGAACGTCCGTCCGACATAGGCGTTCTTGACCAGGCCCATGCCGTACGGAATACCGGACTCCTCGGCATAGCCGATCGCGGCCGGCGTGCCGGACTCCGGCGTTGGCATCACCAGGTCGGCCTCGACCGGGAACTCCCGGGCCAGCCGCCGGCCGATCTCTACCCGGGTCGAGTGGACGGACCGGCCCGCCAGGGTGGTGTCCGGCCGCGCCAGGTAGACGTACTCGAACAGGCAACCCTTGGGGTTCGGGTTGGCGAACCGCTGGGAACGCAGGCCGTCCTCGTCGATGGTGATCAGCTCGCCGGGCTCGATCTCGCGTACGAACGACGCGCCGACGATGTCCAGCGCGGCGGATTCGCTGGTGACCACCCAGCCGCGGTCGAGCCGGCCCAGTGACAGTGGCCGGACCCCCTGCGGGTCGCGCGCGGCGTACAGGGTGTGCTCGTCCATGAAGGCGACCGAGAACGCGCCCTTGAACGTGGGCAGCACCTGCATCGCGGCTTCCTCGACGGAGATGTCCGGCTTGCTCGCGAGCAGCTCCGCCATCAGGTCCGAATCCGAGGTGGCTTCTGGCTGCGAGCTGCGGTTGCGCTCGGCACCAGCCAGTGCCGCCGCGAGCTCGGCGGTGTTGACCAGATTGCCGTTGTGGCCCAAGGCGATCCCGGTACCGGCTTTGGTGGTGCGAAACGCTGGTTGGGAGTTCTCCCAGGTTGACGAGCCGGTGGTGGAGTACCGGGTGTGCCCGATCGCGATGTGGCCCTTGAGGGTGGCCAGGGTGGATTCGTCGAACACCTGCGATACCAGGCCGAGATCCTTGTAGACCAGGATCGACGAGCCGTCACTGACCGCGATGCCGGCTGCCTCCTGGCCACGGTGTTGCAAGGCATACATCCCGAAGTACGCCAGCTTGGCTACCTCTTCGCCTGGTGCCCACACGCCGAAGACACCACATGCATCCTGGGGTCCTTGGTCGTGCGGGTCGAGGTCATGGGTGAGCCTGCCGTCTGCGCGCGCCACGAGTTCAGTCTACGGGGTCGACCGGCCCGGTCCGGGTAGCCCCATCAGCTGATTGGCCCATCAGCTGAGCAGCGGCAGCTGCTCGGACAGGTCAGCGCGGTTGCCACTGGCCCGTACCTGGCCGGTCGCGACCGCGGCTGCCCAGGCTAGCCGGCCGGTGGCCAGCCTGAGAAACGTCAACGGCTCGGTCTCGACGACATTGGGCGGCGTGCCCCGGGTATGCCTGGGGCCCGGAATGCACTGCACCGCGGCGAACGGCGGCACCCGGACCTCGACCGAGCGGCCCGGATAGCGTTCGGCGAGCATCGAGCACAGGCAGCGTAGTGCCACGGCCATCGCCGACCGCTCCAGCCGGACCGGCTCGCGGTCGGGAAGCGAGCGGCTCAGGTCGTCGCTGTGCGTTATGAGTTCGATGATCCGGGTGGTCAGGAAGTCGTCGGTGGTGCTCGGGCCACGGGGAGTGTCGATCACCGCTGGCAGCGGTTCGGCCAGCCGCAGCCGGAGGTCTCGGATGGCCTGATCGAGTGCCGTCAGCAGCTCGTCCGGTGTCCGATCGGCCGCGGTCTCGATCGTCGAGGCGTCGATGGCGGCGACATCTCGCCGGTACCGCGAGACGAACTCATACGGTCGCAGCGGCTCGGCATTGGTCGGCCGTGCCAACCGCTTGAGCAGGCCGACGTGCACCAGCAGGACGTGTCCGGTGAGCAGCCGGAGGTCCCAGTCGGGCAGCACCGACGGGCGGCCGAAGGCCTCGAACGGCAATTGCACCAACCAGCCCCGGACCGCGGCAGACTGGCCGAGCAGCGCCTCGCTCAGCTTCGCGGTGACCGTGGCCATCGCTCAGCCAAACAGGGCCGGCAGGGTAGCTGCCCAGGCGGTCCGCAGTTCGGACAGCGGCAGCCGGAACTGGCCCTGGACGTCGAGAGCCGTCTCCAGGATGTCCAGCACCCCGATCCGCTGCGCCGGCAACCCGCGAGCGGTGCACATGTCGGTGAACCTGACCTCCTCGGAGCGCGGCACCGCGACGATCGCCCGACCGGCCGACTCGGAGAACAGGAACACGAACGGGTCCAGCCCGTCTGGCACGATCAGCCGGACCCCGGCCTGGCCACGCAGGCACGCCTCGGCGACGGCCACGAACAGCCCACCCTCGGACAGGTCGTGTGCCGCGTCGATCAGGCCGTCCCGGGATGAGTTGATCAGGATGTCGGCGAGCAGCTTCTCCCGGGCCAGGTCGACCTTCGGCGGCTTGCCGCCCAGGAAGCCGTGCGCCACCTGCGCCCATTCCGAGCCACCGAACTCGTCGCGGGTGTCGCCGAGCAGGTAGAGCTGCGCGCCGTCGCCGCGCAGCGCCATCGGAGTGCGCCGGGTGACATCGTCGATCACGCCGAGCACCCCGATCACCGGGGTCGGCAGGATCGCGGTGCTGCCGGTCTGGTTGTAGAAGCTGACGTTGCCGCCGGTCACCGGGATGCCCAGCTGCTGGCAGCCGTCGGCCAGGCCGCGTACCGCCTCGGCGAACTGCCACATCACGCCCGGGTCCTCCGGCGAGCCGAAGTTCAGGCAGTTGGTCACCGCGAGCGGCCGGGCGCCGGTTGTCGCGACGTTGCGGTAGGCCTCGGCAAGTGCGAGCTGGGCGCCCGCATACGGATCGAGCCGGGTGTAACGGCCGTTGCCGTCCACCGAGATCGCAATGCCCAGCGCCGGGTCGTCCAGTTCGGTCTCGGCTGATTCGGTAAGCCGGATCATGCCGGAATCCTCGGGCTGGGCGAGCACCGTATTGCCCATCACGTACCGGTCGTACTGGTCGGTCACCCAGGACTTGTCGGCCAGGTTCGGCGAGCAGATCAGCTTGAGCGCGGTGGCCCGCAGCTGCTCGCCGGACTTCGGTCGCGGCAGGCCGTTGCCGTGCTCGCCATTGAGCGCATCCTGGTCATAGGGGCGTCGGATCGGCCGGTTGTACACCGGCCCGTCGTGGGCCAGCGTGCGCGGCGGCACGTCGACGATCTGCTCGCCGTGCCAGCGCATCACCAGCCGTCCGGAGTCGTTGACGGTGCCCAGCACGGTCGCGGTGACTTCCCACTTGGCGCAGATCGCCAGGAACGCGTCCAGGTTGTCCGGCGTAACGACCGCCATCATCCGTTCCTGCGACTCGCTCATCAGGATCTCTTCGGGAGTCAGGCTCTCATCGCGCAGCGGTGCAAGATCGAGGTCGATATCCATCCCGCCGGTGCCGGCCGCCGCCAGCTCGGTCGTCGCGCAGCTGAGCCCCGCGGCGCCGAGGTCCTGGATACCGGTCACCAGGTCGGCGGCGAAGATCTCCAGGCAACACTCGATGAGCACCTTCTCGGCGAACGGATCGCCCACCTGGACCGCCGGGCGCTTGGACGGCTTGCTATGCCTTCTACTCGGCGCATCGGCAATATCGCTGTCGCCTTCGCCCTCGAAACTGGCTGACGCCAGCACGCTCGCGCCGCCGATGCCATCCCCACCGGTTCGGGCACCGAACAGCACCACCAGGCTGCCAGGACCGTCCGCCTTGGCCAGCTTGATGCCATCGGCCGGCAGCACCCCGACGCACAGTGCGTTGACCAGCGGGTTGGCCAGGTAGCTCGGGTCGAAGGACAGCTCACCACCGATGTTGGGCAGGCCCAGGCAGTTTCCGTAGCTGCCGATACCCGACACCACGCCGGGCAACACCCGGGCGGTGTCCGGCGCGTTGGCCGCACCGAACCGGATGGCATCCATCACCGCGATCGGCCGGGCGCCCATGGTGAGGATGTCCCGGACGATCCCGCCGACCCCGGTGGCAGCGCCCTGATGCGGTTCGACGTAGGACGGGTGGTTGTGCGATTCGATCTTGAAGGTGACTGCCAGCCCGCGGCCAACGTCTACCACGCCAGCGTTTTCTCCCATGCCGACAAGCAGGATGTCCTTCGCTTCGGGTGGCACTTTCTCAGCGAACTGCTTGAGGTGCACCTTCGAGGACTTGTAGGAGCAGTGCTCGGACCACATCACCGAGTACATCGCCAGTTCCGAGCTGGTCGGCCGGCGGCCCAGGATCTGTCTGATCTTGGCGTATTCGTCATCGGCCAGCCCGAGTTCCTTGTACGGCTGCACTGTGGTGGGCAGCTGCGCGGCTACCTGCACGGTGTCGACGATTCTGCGCTGCGCCGAGCTCATACCGCGACCAGCTTCTTGAGGACCGAGGTGAAGAACGCCAGGCCGTCGGTGCTTGGCCCGGTCAGCGATTCGACGGCATGCTCGGGGTGCGGCATCAGGCCGACCACGTTGCCCTCGGCATTGCAGATCCCGGCGATGTCGCGGTAGGAGCCGTTCGGGTTGTCGCCGAGATAGCGCGCCACCACCCGGCCCTCGGCCTCCAACTCGTCCAAGGTGCGCCGATCGGCCACATAGCCGCCCTCGCCGTTCTTGAGCGGCACCACTACCTGCTCGCCGACCGTGTAGTCACTGGTCCAGGCGGTACTGGCGTTCTCGATCCGCAACGGCTGATCGCGGCAGACGAACTTGCGGTGGTCATTGCGGATCAGCGCGCCGGGCAGCAGGTGCGCCTCGCAGAGCACCTGAAAGCCATTGCAGATACCGAGCACCGGCATCCCGTTACGGGCACCATCGATGATCGAATCCATCGCCGGTGAGAACCGAGCGATGGCGCCACACCGCAGGTAATCGCCGTAGGAGAAGCCGCCGGGGAGCACCACCGCGCGGACATCGGAGAGCCAGCGCTCGCCGTGCCACAACGGCACCGGCTCAGCTCCGGCCAGCCGGATCGCGCGTAGCGCGTCCCGATCGTCCAGACTGCCAGGAAAGGTCACGACACCTACGCGGACGGCCACTCGGCCAGATTACCGGCAATAGCCAGCCGGGCTCAGCGGCGGATGGCGAAGTCCTCGATGACCGGGTTCGCCAGCAGCGTCTCGGACAGCCTGGTGAGCGCCGCCTCATCGAGGTCGTCGTCCACCTCGAGTTCGAAATGCTTACCCTGCCGGACCGAGTTCACTCCGTCGATGCCGAGCCGGCCCACCGCCGCGAGAATCGCCTGACCCTGCGGATCCAGGATCTCGGGCTTCATCACGACGTCGACTACCACGCGGGCCACAACTAGCTCCTTCAGCTCAGGTGCCAGACCGGCACGCGGGCTCAGCCTAGCCCGGCGGTGCCTGAGCAACTCGCCGGCTTGCAGCGAGCGGCCCCGCCGAGTTGGTCAGTCCGACTGCCGGACCGGGCCGATCCAGTCGGCGAAGGCCAACCCGGTGAGCCGCTCGTAGGCGTCCAGGTAGCGCTGCCTGGTGGCGGCCGCTACCTCCTCCGGCAGCGCCGGTGGCGGCTGGTCCGAGGCTCGATCCCAGCCGGATGCCGGTGAAGTCAGCCAGTCCCGGACGTACTGCTTGTCGTAGCTGAGCTGGGCGCGGCCGGGCTGCCACTGGTCAGCGGGCCAGAACCGGGACGAATCCGGGGTCAACACCTCATCGCCGAGCACCAGCTCGCCGGTGCAGGCGTGCACGCCGAATTCGAGCTTGGTGTCGGCCAGCAGGATGCCCCGCTCTGCAGCGATCCCGCGGGCCTTGGCATAAATGGTCAGGGTCAGCTCGCGGAGCTGGTCGGCCTGCTTCGCGCCCAGCTGATCCACCACCGCCTGGTAGCTGATGTTCTCATCATGCTCGCCGACCGCGGCCTTGCTGGCCGGCGTGAAGATCGGCTCGGGTAGCTGCGAGCCGTCCAGCAGGCCAGCCGGCAGTGCGATACCGCACACCTGTCCGGTAGCCCGGTAGTCGAGCAACCCGCCGCCGGTGAGATAGCCACGGGCGACCGCCTCGACCGGGATCATCTCCAGCTGACGGCAGAGCATCGCTCGGCCGCGCCAGGCGTCCGGAATGAGCTCGTCGTCGTAGCTGACCAGGTGGTTCGGGACCAGCTCATCGAGCTGATCGAACCACCAGACGGTCATCGCCGTCAGGATCCGACCCTTGTCCGGGATGGGCGTGGGCAACACGTGATCGAAGGCCGACATCCGATCGCTGGCCACCATCAGCAGGTGGCCGGTATCGGTGGAGTACAGCTCGCGTACCTTGCCCGAATGCAGATGGGTCAGGCCGCTGTCGGCGGGGACGGCAGCTGAGTCGCCGGCCGGTTTCTGGTTCACCGCCGCATCCTGTCATACCCCGATGACGGTGCTGCGAGCTAGCGGATCGGTATCGGGCACCCGCTACAGGATCGGCTCCGGTTGGTAGCCCGCAGCTGCCGGTTCGGTCTCCAGCGCCCGCTCCACCGCCGCGATCACCGCGCGGACCTGTGCCTGGGCGGCACCGGTGAAGGCCAGCGGATCGGCGAGCAGGCCGGTCAGGGTGCCCTGATCCAGGCCTAGCCGCGGGTCGGCGGCGAGCCTGGCCAGCAGGTCGTTGCCCTCGGCGCCCTGCTCGCGCATGTCCAGGGCTACCCGGACGGCGTGCTCCTTGATCGCCTCGTGCGCCTGCTCGCGGCCTGTTCCGGCTTGAACGGCCGCCATCAGCACCTTCGTGGTAGCCAGGAACGGCAGGTACCTGTCGAGTTCCCGGGCGATCACCGCCGGGAACGCGCCGAAGTCGTCCAGCACCGTCAACGTCGTCTCCAGCAACCCGTCCAGCGCGAAGAACGCATCCGGCAGTGCCACCCGCCGCACCACCGAGCAGCTGACGTCGCCCTCGTTCCACTGATCACCGGCCAGCTCGCCAGCCATGCTGGCGTAGCCACGCAGGATCACCGCGAAGCCATTGATCCGCTCGGCCGATCGGGTGTTCATCTTGTGCGGCATCGCACTGGAACCCACCTGGCCTGGCCGGAACCCCTCGGTGACCAGCTCGTTGCCGGCCATCAGCCGCAGCGTCTTGGCAAAGCTCGACGGTGCCGCCGCCAGCTGCACCAGCGCGGACAGCACGTCGAAGTCCAGCGAGCGCGGGTACACCTGCCCGACACTGGTCAACACCCTTTCGAAACCGAGGTGTTCGGCGACCCGCAGCTCCAGCTCAGCCAGCTTGCCGGCGTCCCCGCCGAGCAGATCAAGCATGTCCTGCGCGGTGCCGACCGGCCCCTTGATGCCACGCAGCGGATACCGGGCGAGCAAGTCATCGAGCCGGCCGAGCGCGGTTAGCAGCTCGTCGGCGACGCTGGCAAACCGCTTGCCCAGCGTGCTGGCCTGCGCGGCGACGTTGTGCGAGCGGCCGGCCAGCACCAGCGACTCGTACTCGGCGGCCCGCCGAGCCAGCCGGACCAGCACCGCCAGCACCTTCGTCCGGACCAGCGTCAGCGCCGACCTGACCTGCAGCTGCTCGACGTTCTCGGTCAGGTCCCGGCTGGTCATGCCCTTGTGGATCTGCTCGAAACCGGCCAGCTCGGAGAACTCCTCGATCCGCGCCTTGACGTCGTGCAGGGTGGACCGCTCGCGCCGGGCGATAGCGGCCAAGTCCACCGCCGCGATGCCCTGGTCCACGACCTTCTGGTACGCCTCGACCGCGCCGGCTGGCGTCTGCACCCCGAGATCTCGCTGCGCCTGGAGCACCGCCAGCCACAGCTGGCGTTCGAGCACCACCTTGTGCTCCGGGCCGAAGATGGTTGCCATTGCCGGTGAGGCGTAGCGGGCGGCCAGCACGTTGGGGATCGCGGGTTTCGAGGTCACCGCTGCATTCTCCCGCATCGACGTCGGCGCCCGGGACACCGGACGATGGCCGAAGATTCCCATCAAATTTGCCGCCGGCGCAGCCAATGCCGCCTCCGATACGGCATTCTTTCCAACTATGCCGGAATCGACGAGTTCCCCCGATCGTTTCCGGTTAACGGTGCTCGGCACGACCGACACCCATGGCAATGTCCTGAACTGGGACTACTACCGCGACACCGAGTACGACGACCGCGAGCACAACGACGTCGGCCTGGCCAAGATCTCGACCCTGGTCAACGAGATCCGCGCCGAGCGGGGCTGGTGCGCGACGCTGACCCTGGATGCCGGCGACACCCTGCAGGGCACGCCGCTGTCGTTCTACTACGCGCGGATCGATCCGATTGCCGCAGCCCGCGCGCCGATCCATCCGATGGCCGCGGCCATGAACGCGATCGGCTACGACGCGGCGGCGCTGGGCAACCACGAGTTCAACTACGGCCTGGACACGCTGCGCAGCTTTCAGGCGCAGCTGGATCACCCGCTGCTGGCCGCGAACGCGCTCGACTGGGAGACCGGCGAACCGGCGTTCGCCGGTCTCCCAGTCGAGCGCGTTCGCGGCCAGCAGCGGGTGATCCAGCTGCGCCTGAAAGCTGCGCAGCGTGTCCAGGCCGTAGTTGAACTCGTGGTTGCCCAGCGCCGCCGCGTCGTAGCCGATCGCGTTCATGGCCGCGGCCATCGGATGGATCGGCGCGCGGGCTGCGGCAATCGGATCGATCCGCGCGTAGTAGAACGACAGCGGCGTGCCCTGCAGGGTGTCGCCGGCATCCAGGGTCAGCGTCGCGCACCAGCCCCGCTCGGCGCGGATCTCGTTGACCAGGGTCGAGATCTTGGC
>FTJM01002954.1_pt1 | contig 11908 bp, 9 predicted proteins | sample 1658941 | NCBI WGS metagenome assembly FTJM01 (sample SAMEA3914876, study PRJEB12502) | metagenome | biome: forest; material: soil | place: USA | collected 2011-06-22 | depth 0.3 m
GCATAACCCGAATGGGATCAACGTCGGCCCGTCGCTGGCGGGGCCATCCGGCCGGTTCTGGCTCGGTACCGACTCGCTGGGGCGCGACGAGCTCTCCCGGGTGATTGCCGCCGCGCGTCCGGCGCTGCTTGCCGCCGGCGAGGCGGTGCTGGTCGCACTCGTGATCGGCACGGCGCTTGGAGTGGTCGCCGGCTACATCGGCGGCCGGTGGGACAACGCCTTGTCCAGACTGATGGATCTGCTGTTCTCGATGCCCGAGTACCTGCTGGCGATCCTGGTGATCGCGATCATCGGAAGCGGCACCTCCAACGCCGCTATCGCGATCGGCGTCACCGGCATACCCAGGTTCGGTCGGGTGGTGCGCAGCGCGACGCAGGAGATCGCGTCCCGTTCCTACGTGGACGCGGCGCGACTCAGCGGTCGCGGTCGCTGGTGGATCATCCGGACTCACCTGCTGCCCAACGTCGCTTCCCCGTTGATCGTCATTACCGCGATCAGCCTGTCGACTGCCGAAGGCGCCTACGCCGCGTTGAGTTTCCTCGGCTTCGGCCAGCGACCACCGAGCGCGGACTACGGCAGCATGATTGCCGCGGCCCAGTCCGATCTGCTCAGTGACCCGTGGATCGTGATCGTGCCGTCCGTCGCGTTCGTGATCCTGGTGATCGCGTTCAACGTGCTGGGCGATGTGTTGCGTGACGCGATCGACCCGCGCATTACGACAAGGATTGTCTAGATGAGCAGCGCACAGGACACCGTCAAGCAGCTTCTCGACGAGCTGGTTCCACCGTTGTTGGAACGGTTCGCGGTCCCTGGCATCGCGGTCGGAGTCAGCGCCGGCGGTGACCGGGCGCTGCTCGGATATGGCGTCACCAGCGTCGAGAACCCGCTGCCGGTCGATGACTCGACGCTGTTTCAGGTTGGCTCGATCTCCAAGACCATGCTTGCCTTCGTCGTCGCCGGGTTGGTCGCGCAAGGCAGGCTGGAGCTTGATGCCACCGCGGTGTCGTTGCTGCCCGATCCGGGTGCGCTCGATCCGCGAATCACCGTCGAGCAATTGCTGAACCACGCTTCCGGCATCGACGCGCAGCACATGATCGGCGCGGCGCCTCGGCTGCTGGCACACCACGCCGACGACTCACTACTTGCCTCGCTCAAGCACTTCGATACCGAACCGCTACGGTTCGTGCCCGGCACCGACTTCTCTTACAGCGGACCCGGCATCATGGTCGCCGCGGCGGCGGTCGAGGCGAGCACCGGCGCGCGCTACCCCGATCTGTTACGCACCAGCCTGCTCGAGCCGGCGGGGATGTCGCGCACCTTCACAACCGCGGACGAGGCGATCAGCTATCGCGTTGCGGCACCACATGATAGCGATGCCGACGGCGTGCCCGAAGTGCTGCACGACAGGGGTTGGCAGCGGCACTGGCAGCTGCCCACCTGGGATGTACCGGGCGGTGGAGTGATCAGCACGGTCACCGACCTGATGTCATACGGCGAGCACCTGCTGGCAAGCGAGCTCGCACAAGCCGTCTTCACCGCACGGCGTAGCCGTGGAGTCCGCGATCAGGAGATCGGCCTGTCCTGGTTCCTGGATCGGATCGGGACAACCCTGGTCTGGTCGCACTCGGGCGTCACCGTCGGATACGTCTGTCGGATGACCGTGATCCCGCAAGAACAGCTGGTCGTCGGGATCCTCACCAATTCGCAGACCGGTGGGCCGGCTGCCCGGATGATCGAGCGTGAGCTGGTAGCGCAGCTAGCGCAACTGGAGCTACAACGCGACCTCAGCCAGCGGGCCGAGGTCGACCTCGATGATTTCGTCGGCCAGTACGACGCTGGTTTCTACGGAACGGTAGAGCTGCTGCGCGGCGAACCTGGCGAACTCGTCATGCGCGGCCGGGCCGGCGAGGCGGCCGACGGAGAGTTTGCGCTCGGCGCCGACTCCGAAGCAATCCTGGCGCCGTACTCCGACGACGCGTTGATCACGTTGCAACCGTCGGCAGAAGCCGGCTCGATCATCGGCTACCTGCGCGCAACGGATGGCACCGTGGCTGCCATCCGACCCGGCTCCCGGCTTGCCCCGCGCATCTGACTGTTTTGCAGCGGCCTCGAAGATGGCTAACCGCAGTTGCGGCCGGTCATCCCGCAGCGAACCCGCTGCGGGAGTGACCAGCTAGAGGTTGGGTGCTGCCTGAGCGGTTCTCTTGGCCGGTGATCAGCCGGTGCGGCGTTCGCGCCCACGCAGCAGCACGAGAGCCAGTGCGAGGGCGCCGAGCAGGGTGCCGATGCCGCCGAGGACGATGCCGGTGGTGGCCTTGCCGCTACTGCTCGATTGCTGGCTGACCGCGGTGACCGATGCGGTAGCTGGCGGGCCCGCAGGCGAGGCGCTGGACGCGGGGCTGGTGGCGGCGGCCAGCTGCAGGGTCGGGGCCGGGTGGTTGGGTTCGGTGGCGCTGCCGGGAGCGGCTTGCTCGATCCAGGACACGATCTTGCTATCGCTGTAGGTCTGGATCGCCTTGAACGTCATGGACGCCGCTTTGGGCAGCGGGCCAACGTTGATGAGGAACTGGTCGAACTCGCCGGGCTTGATCGCGGTGGCGGCGCTATCGGCTTTCCAATCGATGACGCTGATCGCTTCGGTGAGGTTCCCGTCGCCGGAAGCGATCGGGGTAGCGAGCTTGGTCTTGGTGACCGTGAACGACCAACCCGGATGCGGCTGGACAGCCACCGAGGCGAGCGGTTGATCGGTAGGTAGCTGGATCTTGAGTTCTGTGGTGCTGGCGGTGTCGGACTCGGTGGGGACCCGGAAGGCCAGGACGGCATAGCCGCCCTGGGTGGCCCCGGGCCCGTTGACGGTGACGTGCGCCGAGGCCTGGCCGGCCCCGAGGGTGCCAATGGCCGCGAGGGCGGCGACGAGGGTAGCGGCGGCGGTGGTGCGTCGGATCAAAATCGGTCGGATCAGTATCAAAGGGTGTCTCCTGATTCGGGCCGCGCGATCCGCGGTCTCTGTCCGACCTAGTCTCTCGCTGGCCGGCGTTAGTTCCCGCGCTCCGTCCGGCAGTGCGCACCGTCACAGCCAGCTGTCGGAGTGTGCGCGAGGTTTGCAGTTACGCACAAGTGACTCCCGGTGGACTTGTTCCTGCCCACGGTGACGAAACCCGCGTCCGGGGCGACGATGATCGGCGTAGCTGAAACGCACGAACGCGGCCAGTGCCGCCGATCCGAAGGGCGCCGCATCCGTGAAAGTGACCGTTACCGCCGCCGCACCGACCGCTGCCACTGCCCAGGCCTTCGTTCTGCCGGTGTTCGCCGGACCAGCCGGCGCCCAGGCCGGACCGGGCGTCGCCGAGTTGGGGTTGGCCGACGTCGTCATGGGCTCCCGATTCCGCGGCATGGTCGACGAGCGTCTGCTGATCGGTGGCCGCGATAGCGACCCATTCCGGGTGGCCCTGCTGGTTGGTCTCGGCGCCCGCGCGCAGGTCGATCCCGCCACGTTGCGGCACGCGATGGCGGGCGCGGTACGGCAGCTAAGCCGGTTCGACTCGATCGCGACCACCCTGGCGCAGGCGGGCGAGTCCAGTGGTGACAGCGTGGCTGAAGCAGCTGCCGTTGCCGAGGGTGCGTGGCTTGGAAGCTACCGTGCGCCCAGCGCCCGAAGCCACCACGACGATCCGGTTCGGATCGAGCAGCTGAGCGTGCTGGTCGCTGCCGAGGAGCATCGTGCCGCCGCCCAGCGCGCGGTCGACACCGTCGAGGTGATCAGTTCGTCGCTCGCGTGGGCGCGGGAGCTGATCGATCGGCCGGCCGGCGAGCTCACGCCTGCACTGCTCGCCGACGAGATACTGCGGATGGGTGAGCGCTACGGCCTCGCGGTAAGGGTGCACGATGTCGATGCGCTACGAACTGGCGGTTTCGGTGGCATCCTCGCCGTCGGAGGTGGTAGCAGCAATCCGCCGTGCCTGGTCGAGGCGCGGCATCTGGGCAGCACCGGGCGCTTCGTCGCGTTGGTCGGCAAGGGCATCACCTTCGATGCCGGCGGCCTGCAGCTCAAGGGCAAGCAGGCGATGATGGACATGCGCACCGATATGGCCGGAGCGGCGACGATGCTCGCCGTCACGCAGGCGGCGGCGCGCCTGGACTGCCCGGTCGGAGTGCTCGCGGTCGCGCCACTCGCGGAGAACATGCCCTCTGGCAGCGCATATCGCCCCGGTGACATCATCCGGCACCGCGGCGGGCTCACCTCCGAAGTTATGGACACCGACGCCGAGGGGCGGATCGTGCTCGCCGACGCGCTCGCTTACGTCACCGAGCACGAGCCCGCCGCCATCGTCGATGCGGCGACCCTGACCTACGACGTGATCCGAGCACTGGGTGACCAGATAGGCGGCGTTCTCGGTAGCGACACAGCCCTTGTGGCAAAGCTCATCGAGGCCGGCACCGCCGTCGGCGAACCACTGTGGCAGTTGCCGCTGTGGGCCGGCTATCGGCGCAATATCGACTCTCCGGTAGCAGATCTGCGCAATCAGGGCGGTGCGTACGGCGACGCGATCCACGCCGCGCTCTTCCTCGCCGAGTTTTGCAAAGGCGTGCCCTGGGCCCATCTCGACATTGCCGGCACCGCGCACCGCTCACTCGCTGAACCCGACTTGCCCGCCGGCGCCACCGGCACCGGGATACGCACCGTTCTGCATTGGCTGCGTTCCGGCGCGCCACTGACCTGATTCAACCGAGCAGGTGGCCTGCTCATCCCCGAACGGATGAACTTGTGAGGCAACACCACACAGGTACCAAGTTCCGTTGCGTAGAAACGAATACCCGCGGCCCGAGGACGCGCAATACTTCCTCGTCAGTATGCAGCGACTCGATGGAGGTCCATCGCGTGACCAGTGTGGCGGTCAGCCCGCAAGCGCACCCAGCGCCAACGACGCCCAGTGTGTTGGCCGGGTTGTGCAGCAGCCCGTGGCTGTCGTTCGCTGTGCGGCGGATGGGTCGGTTTGTGGCGTCGTTGTGGGTGTTGGTGACGGCCGCATTCTTGATGATTCACCTCGTTCCGGGCGATCCGGTGCGGGCGGCGTTGGGGATGACGGCGCCGGTGGACTTGGTGAATGCGCGCCGTAGGGCGTTGGGTTTGGACGACCCGCTGTGGCAGCAGTACGGGCACTACCTCAAAGGTGTGTTCACCGGAGACTTCGGTACGTCAATGGTGAGCAATCTGCCGGTGTCGCAGGTGATCGGCGAGCGGTTGCCGGCGACATTGATGCTGGCCTTGCTGGCATTCGTGCTGGTCATCGTTGCCGCGATCCCGCTCGGCGTGGTGATGGCGGTGCTAACCAGAGGTGGTCGCCGGCGGGGTGGGGAGCTGGTGTTCACCTCCACGAGCGTGTTCCTGGCGGCGATCCCGGAGTTTCTGGTCGCGGTGGGGCTGGTGTACCTGTTTGGAGTGCATCTGGGCTGGTTTCCGGTGGCCGGGCGCAGCGACGCGAGTTCGTATGTGTTGCCGGTGCTGTCGTTGGCTGCTGGTCCGGCGGCGGTGCTGGTACGGATTGTGCGCGTCGAGATGCTGTCGGTGCTGGGGAATGACTACATCCGTACCGCCCGGGCGAAGCGGTTGCCGGCGCGGTTGGTGTATGCACGGCATGCGCTGCCGAACGCGTTGACCGCGACGTTGACGCTAGCCGGGTTGATGCTAACCGGGCTGGTCGCGGGCACGGTGCTGGTGGAGAACGTGTTTGCGTGGCCGGGGCTCGGCTCGACGATCGTGCAGTCGATCTTGCAGAAGGACTACCCGGTGGTGCAAGGGATCGTGTTGGTTTATGGCATTGGGGTGCTACTGGTGAATCTCCTGGTCGATGTGCTGCTGGCAATGCTCGATCCACGTTCGACAATCCGGGAGAGCTGATGCCGAAACGCCATTCGAAGTGGCTCGCGGTGACCCGCACCCCGATAGGCGCAGCTTCGGCGGTGTTGCTGGTGCTGGTGATTGGGTTGGCGCTGCTCGCGCCGGTGCTGTGGGGCGCCAAGGCGTCCGCGGTGGATACAAACGCGATCCAGCAGGGGCCGTCCGGGGCGCACCTGGTGGGCACAGACGCGCTGGGCAGGGACATCTTCTATCGGGTGCTGGTAGCCACCAGACTCTCGATCGTGCTGGCGGTGATCGCCACCGCAATCGGCTTGGTGGTTGGCGTCGTTCTGGGTGCGGCGTCGTCGGTGCTGCCGCGTTGGGCGGGACGGTTGGCGACCTCGGTGGTGAACATCGCGGTGGCGTTCCCGGGGCTGTTACTGGCGCTGTTCTTCGCGGTGATCTTCGGCGTGGGCACTAAGGGCGCGGTGCTGGCGATCGCGTTCGCTACCGCGCCGGGGTTCGCCCGGTTGACCCAGACGCTGGCCGCGTCGGTCGCTGGGCGCGACTTCGTGTCCGCGGCTCGGGTGTCCGGCGTGGGTCGGATTCGGCTGCTGGTCCGGCACATCCTGCCCAACATCGGTGAACCGCTAGTGGTGAATGCAACCATCGGCGCAGGTGGGGCGCTGCTGTCGTTTGCTGGCCTGTCGTTTCTGGGTATCGGGGTCCAGGCGCCGGCCTATGACTGGGGTCGGCTGCTCGGCGAGGGCCTCAACCGGATCTATGACAACCCGGCCGCGGCGTTAGCGCCCGGGGTCGCAGTGGTGGTCGCTGGGTTGGCGTTCAACTTGTTCGGGGAGACTGCCGCCGCAGTGGTCGGGGTACGCGTTCCGTCGGTGCGGATCGGTCCGCGTTCGATGCCGCTGAGCCGGCACGACGCCACCGACGTCGAGGGCGCCGAGCCGGTGCTGGTGGTGGAGAACCTGCAGGTCGGGTTCCCGAGCCCGACTGGCTGGACCAGCCCGGTCCGGGGGCTGAGCTTCACGGTGCATGCGGGTGAAGCGGTCGGTGTAGTCGGGGAGTCAGGCTCGGGTAAGAGCCTGACCGCGCTGGCGGTATCCCGGTTGATCGAGCCGCCTGGAGTGGTAACCGCGGACCGGTTGGATTTCGCTGGCACGCCGTTGCTGAGCACGTCGGAGCGGGAGCTGCGCGGGCTGCTGGGCACCTCGTTGGCGATGGTGTTTCAGGACCCGATGACCTCGTTCAACCCGACCCGGCGGATCGGTCGGCAACTGGCCGAGGTATCCGAGCAGCACCAGGGCTTGTCGCGTAGGGCCGCGTTCGCGCGTGCGGTGGATCGGCTGCGAGCGGTGCGGGTGCCTGCGGCGCAACGGCGCGCTCACCAGTATCCGCATGAGTTTTCTGGTGGGATGCGGCAGCGTGCGATGATCGGGATGGGTCTGATGGGTGAGCCGCGGCTGGTGGTGGCAGACGAGCCGACTACCGCGCTGGATGTCACCGTACAGCGTCAAGTGCTGCAGTTGCTGGCCCGGGTGCGAGCCAGCGAGGACGCCGCGATCCTGTTGATCAGCCACGACATCACCGTCGTCTCGCAAACCTGCGACCGGATCCTGGTCATGTATGCCGGCCGGATCGTGGAAGATTTCCCTTCTGCCGACCTGCTGGCCACGCCCCAGCACCCCTATACGCGGGCGCTGTTGGCTGCCGTTCCGGACCTGGACACCGATCGCGAACAACCCCTGCTCGTCATCCCCGGCCGGCCGCCCGAGCCGGACCAGCTCCCGGCCGGCTGCGCGTTCGCGCCTCGCTGTCCACGAGCCGACAGCCAATGCCACACTGCCGATCCCGACCTGCAACGGCGCGCCGCCAACCACCGGGTCGCCTGCTGGCACCCGGTCACGATCGCCACTACGGACAGCGTCCGGCAGCCTGGCACCGTTACAGAAACCGCAAGCGCATGAGCGAACTCGTCTTCGATCGGGTGAGCGTGCGTTACGGCGGCCGGCGTAGTGGTTTGACCGCTGTCGATCAGGTCAGCCTGGCGGTGCCGTCCGGACAGGTGGTCGGCTTGGTGGGTGAGTCCGGGTCAGGTAAGTCGACCCTGGCCCGCGCTGCGGTGGGCCTGTCGCCGATCAGCTCCGGACGAGTCCTGCTCGACGGTGTCAATGTGCAGCGGCTTTCCCGACGACGGCGCCCGTTGCAGATGGTGTTCCAGGATCCCTATTCGTCCTTGGATCCTCGGATGACTATCGGTGAGTCGATCACCGAGGCAATGCCCCGCGGCATTGAGGGTTCGGTGAGGCGGGCTGAGGTGGCTCGGTTGCTGAACCTGGTCAACCTCGACCCGGATCGGGGCGGCATGCTGCCTGGGCAGCTTTCCGGCGGTCAACGCCAACGGGTCGCGCTGGCCCGCGCGCTGGCAGGTCAGCCAAAGGTGGTCATTGCCGATGAGATCACCTCGGCCCTCGATGTCTCGGTGCAGGGTGCGGTGCTCAACTTGGTGCGTGATGTCCAGCGGGAGCTGGGACTGTCGATGCTGTTCATCTCGCACAACCTGGCGGTCATTCGCTACCTCGCCGATATCACCGCGGTGATGTACCTGGGTCGGATCGTGGAGGCCGGGCCGACCGAACAGATCCTTGCCGATCCGCAACACCCTTACACCCGCGACCTGCTCGCTGCCGCTCCGAGCCGGCATGGCTCGCTGCTGAGCGACCTCGATGACCCGATCACCGACACCGACCCGGCCGATCCGCACCATCCACCAGCCGGTTGCCACTACCACCCGCGTTGCCCGATCGGCCCGCTCGTGCACGCCGACCGCACCGCCTGCCGCACCATCGATCCCGCCAGCGATGCCAGCCAGCGCACCCATCGCGCGGCCTGCCACTTCACCGGGACAGCGGCCGAGCCCAGCAGGGCCAGCCGATGACCGGGGCCCGTACGCTGCACGAGCGCAGCGTCGTCGCCGACACCCACAATGACCTGCTGATGAGCGTCGTCGCGCGCCCGGTCGAGCAGTGGGCGGGGTTCTTCCGGACCCGGTGGCTGCCGCAGCTGCGGGCCGGCGGGGTGAACCTGCAGGTGCTGCCGGTGTTCATCGATGACCTCTACCGGCCCGAAGGCGCATTGCGACAGACGTTGCGGATGATCGAGGCCGGCCATCGCCTCGCCGCAGGCAACGCCGACGCCGTCGCGCTCTGTTACGACGGCCCGGACATCGACACCGCCCTCGAGCAAGGACGCATCGCGCTAGTCCTCGCCCTGGAGAGCGCGCCTGGAGTCGGTGAGGACATCGAGCTGTTAGAAACCCTGCACCGGCTAGGCATCCGGGTCGCATCGCTGGCCCACTTCGGCCGCACCGCGCTGGCCGACGGCAGTGCCGAGGACGCCGCCGGCGGCCGGCTCACCCGGGCCGGGGTTACCGCGCTGGCCGAAATGCAACGCCTCGGCATCCTCTTCGACATCAGCCACCTCGGCGCCGCCGGCGTCGAACACGTCCTGGAACTAGCTACTCGACCCGTGATCGCCACCCACTCCGCCGCACGGGCACTCTTCGATCATCACCGCAACCTCACCGACGACCAGCTCAAAGGCGTCGCCGCCACCGGCGGGGTGGTATGCGTCAACTTCTACGCGCCGTACCTGCACGACAAGGACTACACCCTGAACCGGCTCGCCGAACACCTCGAACATGTCGCATCAATCGTCGGTATCGAACACCTCGGCATCGGCCCGGACTTCGTGAAAGAGATCCTGGCCGACACGACCCCACCCTGCTGCGAACAGGTCGAGGTCGAGGGCGTGCCGACGGGGGAGTACCTGCCCGGGCTGGAAGGCCCGGCCGGGCTACCCCTGGTCACCGATCTACTGCTGCAACGCGGCTGGTCTGCAGCCGACATCACCCAGATCCTCGGCAACAACGTCCTACGCCTGTTCCGCCAAGAACTCGGCCAGCCGGGTACTGTTTCGGTCTTCTCGAGTAGTTCGCACACGCTATGACCGAGACCCGACTGGTGGCGAATACCGCTGCTGTGACTGATCTTCTCAATCACGGCGGGCAATCGCCGGCCGTCGAGGCAGCGGTTGCCGCAGCGGTCGCCGCGGCGCGTTCGACGGCAACGCACGTGCGCCAGTTGGATGGGTTGACCGAACTCAAAGCGGTGCCGCAGCTTTACCAACGCATCTGGCGGCCCGGTGGCACGACGGGGCCGGTCACTACCGAACTGCTGCTGGCGATGGCAAAGGCTGGCAGCTACGTCGGTGGGGCATTCGACGGTGACGAGCTGGTCGGTGCCTGCATCGGCTTCTTCGCCCCACCGGCCAGTGAAGCCCTGCACAGCCACATCGCGGGGGTGTCGGCACGGATGCGCGGCCGAAGTGTCGGTTTCGCGCTCAAGCTGCATCAACGCGCCTGGGCGTTGTTGCGCGGCGTCGGTGAGGTCTGCTGGACATTCGACCCATTGGTGCGCCGCAACGCATCCTTCAACATCGGCAAACTCGCAGCCGAACCGACGGAATACCTGGCGAACTTCTACGGTCAGATGGACGACGGTATCAACGGCAGCGACGAGAGTGACCGGCTGCTGGTCAGCTGGCGACTCAACGCACCCGACGTGGTTGCGGCATGCTCGAGTCAGCGCCGGATCGCTAACGCGGCGGCGGAACGGGCCGCGGGAGCGGTGCTGGCCCTGGATATCTCGTCATCCGGCCGTCCGGTGGCTGGGCGTACGGACGCCGACACTGTGTTGGTCGCGGTGCCTGCTGACATCGAGCAGCTGCGCGTGGCAGACGGGAGTTGCGCGGCGGCCTGGCGCAGTTCGGTGCGTGAGGTGCTGGGCGGCCTGCTCGCTGACGGGGCGCGGGTGCGGGGATTCGACCGCGCCGGCTGGTACATCGTGGACCGTAGGAATGCGCGGTGAAGCTGGCCAGCACCGCCTCGCCTGAGGCGAGCTATCCTGACCCTGCTTCGCGACCGCTCTGGACAGCCCGTGGCGAGCGAGAGATAGTCGTGTCACAGACGCATCAGCGAGGCGCATCCAACGTCGCCTCACGACACGACGACAGGATGCCATGACGGGGTCGACGAGCTCTGCCACCAGACTAGGTCGCGCCGAGGACGGTGCTACTGCTGGTCGCCGCGGCCGGCCGACACTGCAGCGAGTGATGCACGATCTCGGCAGCGACCTGTTGCTGTCACTGACCGCATGCCCCAACCGTGACGCGCCGGTCGGCGGTGTGGTGATTTACGACGCCTCTGACAGCGGTCTGTTCCCCGCTCACGCCATCGTGCTCGGCGTAGGCGTTCAGAGCCCGCAGGCAGCACTGGCGGTGGTACGCGACATCCGGCGACACGAAGCGGTAGCGCTCGTAGTCAGGCTGCCCTTTGACGTAGACGACGACCTGCTCGCGGCGATCGATGGCATGAAAATGACGCTGGTAGGCCTGGCGCCAGGTGCGACCTGGCACCAACTCACCACCCTGCTCGGGGTCGCCCTCGCCGACCCGTCCGACGACGGGATGTCTCCAGACACCATCGGCGGCTTTGCGAGCGGAGACCTGTTCGGGCTGGCCAATGCGATCTGCGAGTTGATCGATGCCCCGGTGACGATCGAGGATCGCAACGCCAACGTCTTGGCGTTTTCCGATCGCCAGGATGAGGCAGACCACATTCGGATAGAAACGATTCTCGATCGACGGGTGCCGGAGATCTACTCCCGCGAGGATGAGACGCGTGGCGCCGCTCGAGCCATCCGCCAGGCCGCACGGCCGGTGTTCCTGCAGGCGATCGACATCGGCGATGGGCGGGAGGCGCTGCCACGGGTCGCTGTCGCGATCCGAGCGGAGACCTGTTCGGGCTGGCCAATGCGATCTGCGAGTTGATCGATGCCCCGGTGACGATCGAGGATCGCAACGCCAACGTCTTGGCGTTTTCCGATCGCCAGGATGAGGCAGACCACATTCGGATAGAAACGATTCTCGATCGACGGGTGCCGGAGATCTACTCCCGCGAGGATGAGACGCGTGGCGCCGCTCGAGCCATCCGCC
>FTJM01000322.1_pt2 | contig 11785 bp, 12 predicted proteins | sample 1658941 | NCBI WGS metagenome assembly FTJM01 (sample SAMEA3914876, study PRJEB12502) | metagenome | biome: forest; material: soil | place: USA | collected 2011-06-22 | depth 0.3 m
GCGGTTCGGTGCCTCGACGGCAAGTATCCGCCACCAGCCGCGAAACTGCTCGCCCTCGGGGCCGGTCATGAAGTAGCTGGCCAGTGCACCGGGCGTGAGGTCGTGTTCGAGGAAGGTCGCCGGGTAGGTCGGCGGCCCCCACCACTGCTCCAGCTGGCGCGGATCCTCCCACATCTGCCACGCGCGCGACACTGAAGCATCGAGTTCGGTCGTGATGGTCATCGTCAGGTTTTCGACGTCCTTCTGGACCTGGGTCACGGTCATCGGCTGGCTCCTTCGACGGGTTCGGTGAGGACTTGGCAGAAACGATCGAGTCGGCTGCGCCACAGGGCATCGAGCTGGTCGAGTAACTGGTTCGCGGCGTGGATGGTCTGGATATCGGTGACGACGAGCTGCTGCCGTCCGCGGCGGTGTTTTATGACCAGGCCGGCACGTTCGAGCACAGCGATGTGCTTCTGCACCGCGGCGAAACTCATCGGATAGCGGCGGGCGAGGACCGAGACGGAATGCTCGCCGGCCATCGCTTGCCGCAGGATGTCGCGCCGGGTGCGGTCGGCGAGCGCGCTGAACACGCGGTCTACTTGCTGCTCGGCCGCGTCCGGTGCCTCGTCGTGTTCTACAACCATTTGGTTGTAGGTTATCCGGAGGAGGTGATCGGCGCAAGCCAGGCTGGGCGGCTCCGCTTAGCTGACGTACCGGACTGCCGATAGATACCATGTGGAGAAGCTGACCGGGCCCCGGACGGCCACCCGGTTGTTCGTGATCTATGCCTGCGTCAGCCTCATTCCGGTCGCGGTGCTCGGCTTGGTGATGGCGTCGGCCTTCCGTTCGGAGGCCACCACCCGCGGGCTTGCGGTGGGCCGCTCGCAAGCCGCGCTGGTGGCTCGAACGGCCGTCGAGCCGCTATTGAGCGGGCGCCCACTGAGCGACGGCCTGACCAGCGCCGAAAGCTCCGCACTTCGACAGGTCGCGGCCAAGGCCGTCGGCGCCGGCGATATCGTCCGTTTCCGGCTTCGCGACCTGTCGGGCAAGGTCGTCTTTTCCGACGATGGTTCCGGTTTCAACAATGTGCCGGATGACGAGGTCGCAGACGCCGCCCAGGGTGCCGTCGTCGCCAGCCTGACCCATCTGAACTCAGACACCAATGACACCGGCCCGGTCGGTACCCGGGTTGTGGAGGTCTATCGCCCGTTGGAAGCGGGTGCCTCGGCGCGCCGAGTTGGCGTGCTGGAAATCTACCTGCCCTACGCGCCGATCGCGGCGGACGTCGCGGCAGGTATCCGAACGCTGTACTGGGATCTGACTCTCGGCCTGGGCTTGCTTTACGTGCTGCTGGCCGGCATCTCGCTGTCGGTCACTCGCCGGCTACGCCGGCATGCGGTCATGAATGCCTACCTGGCCGAGCATGACACCCTGACCGGCCTACCGAATCGGACGTTGTTTCATCGTCGGGTCGAGGAGGCCCTCGCGGCAAGCGCTCGCGGCCGGCAGGCCAGTTGCGTCGTTGCGGTCATTGACCTGGATCGGTTCAAAGAAGTCAACGACACGCTCGGTCACCACAACGGCGACCAGGTCCTGATCGAACTCGGCCGCCGCCTCGCCGCCGCAGTCGGTCCACGAGACACCGTGGCCCGGCTGGGTGGCGACGAGTTCGGGATTGTGCTCCGAGACGCGTTTCGTACTACCGAGGCGATCGAGACCCTGGAACGGCTGCGTGCCGCTATCGAGCACGATCTGGAGGTCCAGGGCCTTCCGCTACTCGCTGAGGCGAGCATCGGTTTCGCGGTGGCGCCGGCCGATGGTGCGGACGTCGACACACTGCTGCAGCACGCGGACGTCGCCATGTACGTCGCGAAGGCGGGCGCGATGACCGCGGTGCGCTACGACGGCGCCGATGACCACTACAACCCGGCCAACCTCGCCGTGGTCGCCGAATTGCGGCATGCACTCGCCAACGATGAGCTGGTGTTGCACTACCAGCCGCAGGTCTCGATCTTGACGGGGGAGACCGTGGCCGTGGAGGCCCTGGTGCGTTGGCAGCACCCGGAGCGCGGTCTGCTCTACCCGGATCTGTTCCTCCCGATCGCCGAGCAGACCGGGCTCATCGAGCCCCTCACCGCGTGGGTGCTGCAGCAGGCGCTCGAGCAACTGCGAGACTGGGGTAGCGCGGCGGACGGTCTCGCGCTGGCCGTGAACGTGTCAGCCCGCAGTCTCGCGGATAGCTCGTTCGCCGATCGGGTACTCGCGGCGCTCGCGCGTGCCGGACTACCTGCTGAGCGACTGCTGATCGAGGTAACCGAGACCGCGTTGCTCACCGACCCCGAGCGAGCCACTGTCACGCTGTCCCACCTTGATCGTTCTGGGGTCCGGATCAGCCTGGATGACTTCGGGCGTGGCCAGACCTCGCTGGGCTACCTCGCCGAACTGCCGCTGCACGAGCTCAAGATCGACAAGGGCTTTGTGATGGACATGCTGCAAGCGCCGGCACACTCAGCAATTGTCGCGTCGGTGATCGGGCTTGCGCACAACCTGGGCCTGCACGTGGTGGCCGAGGGGATCGAGGACCAAGCCACGCTTACCGAACTGCTCAGACTGGGCTGTGACATTGCCCAGGGGTACTTGATTGCCCGACCGATGCCCGCCGATCAGGTTGGCGGCTGGCTGATGGCGCGTCAACTTGTGGTGGCCGGTGCCGGGTAGCGCTGACGCTCAGGCATTCGGTCAGAACGCGATTCGGTGTTGCTGGGGGGTGAGGCCGCGAGCCCGGACGAAGTGCCGGGCGGTATCTTGAGTTCGTGCGCGAGGACTCCGTGGAACTCTTCAGTGCCGATCCCACCGTCCTGAAATCCAGCCTGTGCGAATCCAGCCTGCGCGAATCGATCGTGGCGTGGTGAATTGCCGAGCGAGCCGGTCCGGTCCTGTTGGAATGGAGCTTGAGTGACGCGCATCCTGGTCGCTCCGGACAAGTTCAAGGGCACCCTTACGGCCGGCGCTGCCGCGGCAGCGATCTCCTTGGGCTGGCGCAGGGTGCGCCCGTTCGATGTGGTCGTTGAACTGCCGATGGCTGATGGCGGCGACGGAACCGCGGCGATCATTGCCAGCGCTGATGGCGCGGCGACCTGGTCGACGGTCCGGGCAGTCGATGCGATAGGCAATCCCCGGCAGGTCCACTACCCGGTATTGAGCGACGGGACCGCGGTCGTCGAGCTGGCTTCGATCTGCGGACTGGCTGACCTGGACGCGCCAGCGCCGGTCAGCTCGCACACCTACGGACTGGGCATGGTCTTGTCCCACGCCGCACGAGAGTGTCAACGCATCATGGTGGCGCTTGGCGGTTCGGCAAGTACCGACGGCGGCTTCGGAGCGCTCCGCGCGCTGGGCGCGATCTTTCTCGACGCGAACTCTGACCAGGTACTGCAGGCTGACGACGCCCGTGATGTGCACGGTGTCGATCTCAGCGAGCTGGTCTCGGCGCCGGCGGCCGGCGTAGAGCTGCTAGTCGACTGCACCGCGACGCTCACCGGTACCGACGGCGCAGCCACCGTCTTCGGGCCACAGAAGGGTGCGACCGATGCCGACATCGCGCTGCTCGAGAAACGACTCTCGAGACTGGCGGCGGCCCTTGGCGGGGCTCCGGCTTTCCCCGGCTCGGGTGCGGCCGGAGGCGCCGCGTTCGGACTGGCCGCCGGCTGGGGCGCTCGGATCGTCTCGGGATCTGCCGCGGTGGCCGACCTGCTCGGGCTCGCGAAAGCGAGCGAAGCCGCCGATCTGGTGATTACCGGCGAGGGACGCTACGACGAGACCAGCGCGGCTGGCAAGGTCTGCGGCGAGGTTCAGCGGATCGCCCGGGACCGGCGGGTCCGGTGCGAAGTCATCGCGGGCTCCGTTGCCGCCGATCTCGTGGGATGTGACCTGTCGGTGCTGGCCGGCGGCGCCGAGAAGTCTTTGATGAACCCGGAGTATTGGCTGGCCTCCGGCGCCGCGATGCTCGCCCGAGAATTCACCGCCGCCGAGCGTTCTTGAGGCCGCTTCCGGTGGCGGATAGGCTGGCCGGGCCATGACCCAACCGTTGACCGTGCGCAGCTTCCAACCCGCCGCCGAGCAGTGGGTATGGACGTTCGGCGGAGCCGCGCCGCTGGCCAGCGTGGCCCCCGGGACGGTGCTGGAGGTGTTCACCGAGGACTGTTTCGCAGGACGGGTGCGCCGCATTGAGGACCTGGTGAGCGAGGTCTGCGAGTTTCCGTTCCTCAACCCGCAGACCGGTCCGTTCTACATCGAGGGCGCCGAGCCGGGCGACACCCTCGCGGTGCACTTCGTGTCCATCGAACCGGCCCGCGACTGGGCCGCTTCCAGCACCGTCCCGCTGTTCGGTGCGCTCACCTCCACCCGTACCACCGCCACCCTGCAGCCCCCGCTGCCGGAACGGGTCTGGATCTGGCAGCTCGACCGCGACCGGCGAACCTGCCGCTTCACCGCTCGCGACAGCGACCTGCAGCTCGAACTCCCGATGGATCCCATGCACGGCACGGTCGGCGTTGCGCCGGCCAACCTGGAGGTGCGCTCGGCTCTGGTGCCAGACGCCCACGGCGGCAACATGGATACCCCCGAGATGCGAGCGGGCGTCACCTGCTACCTCGGCGTCAACGTCGAAGGCGCGCTATTCAGCCTCGGCGACGGGCACGCCCGCCAAGGCGAGGGGGAGACCTGCGGGGTTGCCGTCGAAACCGCCATGAACAGCGTCATCATCATCGACCTGATCAAGGGCGTCAGCACGCCATGGCCACGGCTGGAATCCGACAGCTACCTGATGTCCGCCGGCTCGGCGCGGCCACTGGAGGACGCCTTCCGGATCGCCCAGCTCGATCTCGTCCAGTGGGTAGCCCAGGACGGCGGGCTGTCCGAACTCGATGCCTACCAGCTGCTTTCCCAGGCGGTCGAATCCCCGCTTGCCAACGTCTGCGACATCAACTACACGTCGCTGGCTAAGGTACGCAAGCTGTGGCTGCCGCCAATGCAGTCCTGCTACGGCGTGCACGACCGGCTGCGCGCTCGCGCCCGGCAATACCTTGCGCAACAAGAGCTGGCGCAGTAGAGCTGGCCCAGTAGAGCTGGCCCAGTAGAGCTGGCCGGCAGCTCCGCAAATGGCAGCACCGGCTCCCGGACCGATCAGGGCCAGTTGGTCAGTCCCCAGCGGACCAGGTCGACCATCCCGGCACCGGCCGCCTCGATGTTGTTGTCCTCGTCCCACCAGCCGAACGGGGTGCCGCTGATCCGCTCGCCGCCGCTGGTGACGCCAACCGCGTACGGGCCGTCGTTCCAGAATCCGAAGAACGGCCCGCCGGAATCGCCGCCGGTCGCGTCGCCGTGGTGCTCGATCTCGATCGAGTTGTCGTCACCGCCGTCGGTGTCGAGCACCGGGATGCCCGACTGGTCCGATGGCCGCTCGCCACCCGCGATCGCTGCGGGATAGCCGGCCAGCGTCCAGTAGTTGCCGCCGTTCCAGCCGGAGTCATAGGTTTTGGTTCCCATCCAGCCCAGCCAGCTGCCAACCGGGTCGTAGAGCCGCAGGATCGCGTAGTCATTCGCGGCGACCGTCTCGTCGGTGTTCCAGCCGCGGTAGTCCGAGGCATACGAGACGGCTCCGCCGCCGGCCACCGGGACACCGTCCCAGTACGAGGGGACGAACTTCATCGCCCAGCTCCCAGCGCCCCACGGGCACACATGCCCGGCGGTGAGGACGTGGCGCGGGCCGACCAGCACACCGGAGTCCCACCAGGTCCAACCACCGCCGCCGGCCCAGTTCGTCCAGGTGAAGATCCGGCCAATGCAGCGCCACGGGTAAGTGCTCGGGTAGTACACGCTACGGTCATCGGCGCCGTACACGCCGTAGTAAGGCTCGAGCTGGGTGCCCTTTCTGCGCCGCATCGGTGAGTGCCGAAACGATTGGCTGGCGGCGTAGGGCTGGTAGGTCTGGGTGCTCCAGTCCGGGCGCATCGGCTCGGTGTGACCGGCGCCGCCACCCTTCCCCGCAACATCGCCCTTCCCCGCAAGCTTGGCCTTCTCGGCAAGCGGCAGCCGCTCACCGGTCTTGCCCGGCCGCCCGAGCTGGGCACCTGCGGGCAGCGCCAGCTCCCAGCTGCCATCGCCGTGCTCGGCTACCTTGGCAGCCTGCGGCGCCTTGTCCAGGCCGGCGAAATGCAACCGCTGGGTCGCCAACAATTCGGCGATGTCGGCGGGTACCTCGCCGGTCGCGGCGGTACTTCCGGCCCTGGCCATCTCGTCCACCGTGAGCGGCCGCTCGGCCGGCTGGTTCTTCTTTGCAGTTGCCATCTGGCCCTCCTGGATCCCGAGGTCCGGACACGCGGCGGACTCCGCCTGCCCCCTCAAGGTCAGAGGAGCGGCAAGCCGGTGCCGAAATACTCCCGGGAGGGTGATCTTGTTCCGCTGCGCGAGCCGGCAGCTCGTTGTCAGTCTCGGTGGTAGTCATGCCATCGGCTACCATCGCGACCACGGTGATTCGCCCGAACGCCACGGCAGCGGACCGCCGGGCGGTATCGCTCGCCGCACGGACCTGGTTGGGCGTCCCGCGTCAGCCCGGTGGCCGCTCCGGCTCCACCCATTGCCAGCGAGGCACGCTCGTTGTCATGGTCGGTGTAATGACTTGGGGCTGGTCGGACATTTACTCAGTAAAGGCATGATCGTGCCTTACCTGGCTGCGGGAGGTGACTGTGCGCGAGGACCAACCGCACGAACGGCTGGACCGGTGGTTTCGCGACCACGCTGACCAGGTCCTTGCCTACCTGCTGCACCGGACGGATCCGCAGACCGCGCAAGACCTCGTCCAGGACGTTTTCGTGGTGGCCTTTCGCAAGGCCGACCGGGTACCTGAGCCGCCGATCGGGTGGCTGCTCGCGACCGCTCGCCGGCTGCTGGCAAACAAGACTCGCGGTTTCCGGCGGCAGAACCAGCTGCTGGAACGGATAGCGGAAGAGGCGGCCGAATGCAGCGATCTCAAGCGCGCCGAAGCACTGTACGTATTCCGGGATCTGCTGGAGGCGCTATCCGCGCGTGATCGGGAAGTGCTCACGCTCACCGGCTGGTATGGCCTCGGCCCGACCGACGCAGCGGAAGCCCTCGGCTGCACGCCAACCGCCTATGCCGTGCGCCTCCACCGCGCCCGGCAGCGCCTAGCCGACGAGCTGAGCCGCACCGGCGCGGCCGGCGGCTCTCCTTCCCTGCACCTTGCGGAGGTGTTTCGTGACAACTGACTCGATCATGGTCCAGGTGCAAGAGGCTCGGCCGGACACTTATGCCGATGACGGCTGGGCGGCGTCCAATGAAGGCATCCGTGCCCTGGCCGAAATCCAGCGCCGCGCCCTCGTCCAGCCACGCCATCGTCGTCGGAGCCTGCTGGTCTTCGGCGGCGCGACAGTCCTGGTGGCCGCGGGGGGAGCGGCCGCGGTTGCCGTGGTGGTTGCTAAGGGTCGCGCGCCGGTCAATCGGCACGTCGTGTTGTGCAATCAGAGCGCTTCGCTGACGGCAAACGGCGCCATCATCAAGGTGGCAGGCAGCGACCCGGCGCAGGCACGGGCGGCCTGCGCCGCCCAGTGGAACTCGCTGTGGCCCAGCACGCCGCGACCCGGAGCGTTCGCGGTCTGCGTATTTCCGCGCGGCAAAGGCGGTTCGGGCGGCGCGCAGGTCGTGCTTCCCGCCGAAGTTGGCAGCACGGATGCGCTAGCTTGCGCCAAGGTTGGCGCTCAACCGGTTTCCTGAACCTGTATCCCGTCGTGCTGGGTCAACACGGTGAGCCGGATGCAGGTCCGTCCGGTTGGCTGGGGTGGCCAGCTGGCCACCGAGACCAGCTGCGCGTTGATCGAGCGGGCCACCAACTCGGCGCGATTGGACACCCCGAGCCGGCTGTACAACCTGGTCAGGTAATGGCGGACGGTGGCCGGGCTCAGGTGCATCCGCCGGCCGATCAGGTCATTGGACAAACCGGCCGCCACCAACGTCACGATCTCGATCTCCCGTGGGCTGCAATGTCGATGCCGGCAGCACTCGTCGTCGGCCCAACGAACCTGACGCGCCGCCGCGCGACCCCGGAATTCCAAGACTGCCCCCGTTGAGTCCCCTGTGCCCAGCCCTTGTGACAATCGCGTATGTGCCGATCGGCCGCAACTGTTTCCGGCAAAGCCCGGATAATTACAGCCGAACCGCCCCCAAAACTTGGACGTTTTGTCACTAACCGTCAGGCTGTCAGGTCGCAAGAGTTGAGTTCGCCGCTCCTCCTGGCAGTTGAAGGGAACCCCCCATGCGCTTGCGAAGCCGTACCGTCCGAGCCTTAGTCCTACTAATTACGTTATTTGCCGTAATCGTTTCCTCCGCACCAGCGGCGCTCGCCACCTCACCCGCCGGGGCAGCGACCGGGCACTCGAGTCCCGGTAACGCCGCGCTGACCGCGGCGCTGCAGTCGCGCGGCGGCACGCTGAGCCCGGATGGCCGTTGGGTGGCGATGCCGAGCGGCATGCAAGTCTCGGTGGTCCCGATGGTGCTCGCCGATTGCCCGAGCGGCTGGTTGTGCTTGTGGGACTCAGCTAGCTTCACCGGCCGGATGCTCAGGTGGAGCAGCCCTGGTACCCGTGACGATCTCAGCGCTTACGGGTTCAACGACCAGATGACGTCGTGGGCCAACAAGACCAACTACGACGCGAGGTGGTTCTATGACGCCGGCTTCGCCGGCACCGCACGCTGCATGCAACCGCTCACCTCGCTGTCGAATGTCGGGACCACCGACAATGACAAGGCAAGCTCGATCGCCATCTACACCGACGGTGCCGCCTGCTGACCCAATGCGGTTGGGGGGTGTACCTCAGGTCTTGGCGGGCACGATGACTGGCTTGATCACCGATCCGGTTTCCATCGCCCGCAAGGCGGCGCTGGCACCGGACAGCCCGACCGGTTCGCTGAACAGCTGTGACCAGTCGAATCGATCGCGGTAGCGGCTCAGGAAGCGCAGCGATGCGATCAGGTCGGCGATGTCACCGTTCATCGAACCGCACACCTTGAGCTCGCCTCCCATGATCGCTGGAACCGGCATCGGCAACGCGTCGGGGCCGGAGATGCCGACCACCACATAGTTACCCCGGCGCGCGCACATCTGAACGCCCTCGAAATTCGCCGTCGGCGCACCGGCGAAGTCGAGCACCAGTTCGGCACCCCGCCCGCCGGTCAGCGACCGGACCAGCTCGACCCGGGCCTGCGGGTCCGGCTCCTGCTCGATCGAGATCACCTCGTCCGCACCCCAGGATCGGGCAACGTCGAGCCGGACCGACGGGCCACCGATGGTGATCACTCGGTCCGCGCCGTGCGCCCGGGCGAACGCGGTCGCGAACAACCCGAGCGGGCCGGCGCCCTGGATCACGACCGAACCACCGGGGGGCACGTTTCCGCCGTTGCCGAACGCCCGAATCATGGTCTTCACCGCGCATCCCGCGGCAGCTGCCCAGCTGTCCTGTACCTCGTCAGGCACCACCACCCGAGCCGCGCCGGGCCGGACGTAGACGTATTCCGACAGACCGCCGGTGGCGTAGGGATGTTGCCGCGTCGATTGGGCAAATCCCATCGCGCGGTGGTCGCACAGCACCGTCTGACCGAGCACCGAGCAGCCGTAGCAATGCCCGCAGGTGGCCTCGGACCAGACGATCCGGTCACCGGGCTTGATCAGCCGGCCCAGCGCATCCCGTTGTTCCTGCGGGTGGATCGCCACCACCTCGCCGACCGTCTCGTGACCGTGGATCATCGGCATCGCGACGTCGATGAACTTGGCCAGCCGGCCGTCCCACAGGTGCGCATCGGTGCCGCACAAGGTGGCACATACCGTCCTTACCAGCACCGCGCCCGGTTCCAGCACGTCCGGCAGCGCCACCTCCTCCAGTACCAGATCGCTGCGGTAGGCGTGCATCACCGCGGCTCGCGACGTCCGAGGCAGATCAGCGCCCGGACCGGGTTCGGTGGCGCGGTCGGTCATCGGCTCGCGCCCTGGTTGCCGCGCGCGTCGACGAAGTCCAGCAGCTGCCGCCAGGCATCCGCACAGGCATCGTCGTGGCCGACTGCCCCGTCGAAGAAGGAATGTGGCGCGTCCGGATAGACGACCATGGTGTGCTCCACGCCGGCATCGGCCAGCTCGCGGTCGAAGCTATCGAAATCCTCGACGGGTGTCATGAAATCGGCTCCGGCAACCAGCATCAGCAGCGGTGCGCGCAACTGGCCGAGCCGTGGCCGGCAATCGTCGGGCCGGCCGTAGAAGCCGATGCAGCCGGCATAGTCCTGCTCCGACGCCGACTGCAGCCAGGACTGCGAGCCACCGAAGCAGAAGCCGACCGTGAAGACCTGCTCGGCACCGTGCGCGCGCAGTTGGCTCACCGCGGCCTGGATATCACCGTTGAGCTGCTCGGTGGAAAGGCCCATCACCAGCGGGATCATCTCGTCCGGGTCACCGGTTCGGGGTCCGTCCGGCAGCACCCGACTGAAGTAGTCGATCGCGATCGCGTTGATGCCGGCATCGGCCAGCTGATCGGCCAGCCGGCGGTAGAAGTCGTGCAGGCCGCGAAAGTCCGGCAGGATGACCGCCGCGGGCGCAGCCGGTCGCGTGGTTCTGGCGAGGTAGGCCATGCAGCGCGCTCCGTCGACGCCGGTCAGGTGCAGCTCCTCGCCCGAGCTGAACTGGCCGACCCGCGGTGCCGCGGGTGGGATTGAGCCGTCGGCGTGGCACATTCGTGAGGTCTCCCGTCGATTGAGGCTGATCGGTAACGCGGGGCGGCTGCGGTGAAACTAGTGCCAGCAGCGGCAGCGCCGGGGCTAGGCGGTGGCGTCCCACCTGGCATGCCGTTGCTGCCACAGCAACACCAGCACGATCGCGAGCAACGGCAGCACCCCCCGATAGACGCTGAGCTGCTGGAAGGAGCTGGCCAGTCCCTGCAATGCGCCCAGCGCCAGGCCGCCGGCGAGGGTGCCCCAGAAGCTGCGGAAGCCGCCCACCAGCACCGCGGCGAACGCCCAGGTGATGAGCATGCTCAGGCTGGAGAAGTCATTGGCCATCGACGGCGCAATGACCATCAGCGCCAGAGCGGTCATCGCACCACTGATCATCCATACCAGGGTGGCCAATCGAGGTGCCGGGACCCCGACCAGCTGCGCGGTGGTGGGCCGCTCGGACAGCGCCCGCAACATCAGGCCGGTCTGGGTGCGGCCCAGCAGCAGGACCGGCAGGATGGTGAACAGCACCGCTAGCAGGCACATCACGATCACTGACCAGACGATGGTCACCTTCGCCACCGTGAACGCCGGGTGGTCGAACGGGTCCGGAAAGCTGTGCGGGTGCGAGGCACCGAAGACCAGCCCGCCGAGAGCGAGGAGTGAAGTGAACATCGTGACGGTCACTGCGGCTTTCATCTCCTCGCTTCCCTCGGCGAAATAGCGCACCATCGCCAGCCCGATGATGCCGTGTGCCAGCGCGCCGACGGCCAGGCCGGCCAGCACCGCGAACACCAGCGGGACATGATGCTCGTGCAGGATCACCATGCTGAACGCGCCGAACGCGCCGATCGCGGTGGAGGTGAAGTCCATCACGGCAACGAGCCGGTAGGTCAGCAGGCTGCACAGACCGAGCAGCGCGTAGGCACCGCCACCCACCAGACCCGCGATCGTGGTTGATAGCTCCAACATCTGCTGGTTCCTCCTACTCCCGGTTCAGAACGGCTGGCTCAGCTCGTCGGCGATCAGCTGG
>FTJM01000430.1_pt3 | contig 11727 bp, 13 predicted proteins | sample 1658941 | NCBI WGS metagenome assembly FTJM01 (sample SAMEA3914876, study PRJEB12502) | metagenome | biome: forest; material: soil | place: USA | collected 2011-06-22 | depth 0.3 m
CGTACTCAAGCAGCTGGTCAGCTATGTCGGCCTGGAGGAGTTCCTGGCCGGCGTCCGGCAGTACTTCGCCGATCACGCGTTCGGCAACACCACGCTGGCCGATCTGCTGCACTCGCTCAAAGCGGCCTCGGGTCGGGAACTGACCGACTGGGCGCACGCGTGGCTGGAGACCAGCGGACTCAACACCATCTGGAGCGAGTTCGAGGTCGACGAGGCGGGCCGGTTCAGCTCCTTCGACCTGGTTCAAGCCGCCCCCACCGGCACCGCAAAGGACAATGTGCTGCGGCCACATCGGCTCGCGGTCGGGCTGTACAACTTTGACGGGACCGGTGCCGACGGCCGGGGCAGTTTGGTCCGGGTTCATCGGGTGGAACTAGATCTGGCCGGTGAACGTACCGAGGTGACCGAGCTGATCGGGATGGCCAGGCCGGACCTGGTGCTGGTCAACGACGACGACCTGACCTACTGCAAGATGCGGCTGGACGCGCACAGCCTGCGGACGATGCGCACCGGCGGCCTAGCCGCTCTCGCCGATCCGCTGGCGCGGACGCTGTGCTGGTCGGCTGCCTGGGACATGGTGCGCGACGGCGAACTGGCCACCCGGGACTACCTGGAGCTTGCCGTCAACAGCGGCCCGGGCGAATCAGAGATCGGCGTAGTGCAGTCGGTAAACCGGCAGGCATTGCGTGCATTGGAGATCTATGCCGACCCGGAGTGGGCAGCGACCGGACGGGCCGAGTTCGCCGATGCCGCGCTCGCCGCGGCCCGCGCGGCCGAACCGGGCTCTGACCAGCAATTCGCCTGGGTGCACGCGGTGATCATGGCGGCCTGCACCGAGACCCAGATCGATTTCCTGGCCGGGCTGATCTCCGGTGAGCAGGGTCTGGACGGGCTCGTCGTGGACACCGACCTTCGCTGGGCGCTGCTGCAGGCCTTGGTCGCCCGGGGTCGTGCCGGTGAGGATCAGATCGCGGCCGAGGCTACGACCGATCGCGCGTCTGCTGGCGTGCGAGCAGCTGCGACCGCGCGAGCCCTGTTGCCGAACGAGCATGCCAAGGATGCCGCCTGGACCTCGGCGATCAGCGATACCCGGCTGAGCAATGCCCAGATGCGAGCGACGGTGGCCGGGTTCCATCACCAGCTGCAGTCCGAACTGCTCGCACCGTTTACCGCGCGTTACTTCGAGCAGGCCGCCGATATCTGGCGGCAGCGCACCGCGGAGACCGCTCAAGACCTGATAGTCGGGCTGTTCCCCACCTGGTCTTCGGCAATCAACGACGAGACGCTGCGACTGGCCGACAACTTCCTCGCCGACCAGTCCCAGCCGGCCGCGCTGCGCAGGCTCGTCGGAGAGGGCCGCGACGACGTGGCCCGCGCGCTCACCGCCCGGGCAGCCGACCACAACTAGCCGTAACTGTCCGGCGCCGACCAGCCAATCGGCGCCGGACAGCGGCGAATCTGCTCAGGATCCCCAGGTCGGGCGCAGCGGGAAGGACGCCTCGCCACCGTCGGCGACCTTGACCGCGAGCACCTGATGTAGCTGAATACCGTTCGTTTCGAAGCCCAACCGCGAACCGGCCATGTAGAGGCCCCAGACCCGCGCGGTGGCCTCGCCGACATCGGCGACGCACTCGTCCCAGTTCCGTTCGAGGTTCTGGCACCAGCGCGCCAGGGTCAGCGCGTAGTGCTCGCGCAGGTTCTCCTCGTGGCGCACCTCCAGGCCGGCGTCCTGAGCCTCGGCAATGATGCGACCAGAGCCGGTGAGCTCGCCGTCGGGAAACACGTAGCGGTCGATGAAATGGCCGGGCAGCGGGTTCTGCCGGTTGTCCGGACGGGTGATGCAGTGGTTGAGCAGCCGGCCACCAACCCGCAGCTTGTCCTTGACGAAGCCGAAGTAGGCCGGGTAGTTGCCGACCCCGACGTGCTCGAGCAGCCCGATCGAGCTGACCGCGTCGTAGTCCACACCCGGTGCGTCGCGGTAGTCGCTGTGCAGGATCTGTACCTGGCTGGATAGTCCCTCCCGCTCAGCAGCGTCCGAGGCCCAGCGCGCTTGCTCGGCGGAAAGTGTCACGCCGACCACACTCACCCCGTAGTGCTTGGCGGCGTGCCGCGCCATGCCACCCCAACCACAGCCGACGTCGAGCATCCGCATGCCCGCCTCCAAGCCCAACTTGCGGGCGACCAGGTCGAACTTCTCCTCCTGCGCTTCCTCCAGGCTGGCATCGGGCTTCGGGAACACCGCACAGGTGTAGGCCATCGACGGCCCGAGCACCTTCTCGTAGAAGCTGTTCGAGACGTCGTAGTGCTTGCCGATGGCGTGCGCGTCCCGGGTCCGCGAGTGTCGCAGTCCCTCCAGGGTGCGCCGCCAGCGCGGCAGCGATTCCTGTTCCGGCGGCTCGGGCGGCAGCAGGTTGCGCCAACCCATCTCCCGCACGAACCGCACCGCCTCCTGCGGGGTCGGCCGGCGAAAGCGCCAATTGCCCAGTTGCACCAAAGCGGCGTACGGATCGCCTGGATGCGCGCCATGCAGCATCAGGTCGCCGGAGACGTAGGCCCGCGCCAGGCCTAGGTCACCGGGGGCCGTGGCCAGGTAGCGCAACCCGCGTTCTGACCTCAGCTCCAGGGTGATCGGCGCGTCGGGATCACCGAAGGCGGAGCCGTCGTAGGCGGTGAACCGAACCGGTGGCTCGTTCACCGACAGCATCGAAACCAGATCGGCGATTTTCAATTTCGTCCCACCGCTTTCTCATACAGCCCGGTCAGTCGATGATCGGGATCGTAGGTTCGCTTGAGCCTCTGGTAAACCTCTCCGCCGTACATCGTGGAAAACGTGGCCCTGTCGTAGTAAGCGTCGGAGTACAGCGATTTGTGCCCGGCATGCTCAGCGACCGCGGTTTCGATCAGCCGATTGACGTCGCCGTCGATGCCGCCGGGTGCGATCTCGACGGTGCCCCAGAAGCCTGCATTGACGTAGGGCTGGCCAACCGAGAGCGGGTACAGCGGCCACGGATGGTCGGCACCGCCATCGCGCTCGCGCAACTGCAGTGGGCAAAGCCACACTGGCGACATCGCCACATTTGCCTCAAACCATCGCAAGAAGTCGGCTGTCCGGTCCAGTGGTAGCTCGACATCCTGCACTACCCGCTCGCGCGGGCCGATCCGGCGCAGCCGATCGATCTTCTCGCCGACCTTGAAGCGGTGATCGAGCCCGATCAGCCGGTGGTAGAAGTCACTGCGCCGGTATCTGGCCGGCCAGATCCGTCGCACCAGCGGGTTCTGCACCCCGAAGGCCCCCGAACACCAGAACCAGTCGGTGTCCCAGCGCCAGAGGTAGTCGGCTACATGCAGGCAGTCGCGGGCCAGCGCTCGAATCGACCGGTAGTAGATCTGTTGGCCGGTGTAGTCACTGGCCTCGTCTACCGCGGCCTCGGCGGGACTGTTCACCCAGCGTCCCAGGCTCAGATAGGACTCCCGGCTGGAGAACATCACGCCGTCCAGGAAGTCCACGGTCTCGCCATCCCAGGCGCGCTCGGCGTTGATCGTGGCGATCGCGGCGACCAGCTCGTCCAGCTCGTCGAATCGGATGTGCCGCAACCCGACGAACGGCCGGACCGGGTCCAGTTGGATCCGCAACCGCACCGCATAGCCGAGGCTGCCGTAGGAATTCGGGAAGCCCGCGAACAGGTCCGGGTGCTTGCTAGGGCTGGCAGTCAGCAGCTCACCGGCGCCGGTGAGGATATCCATCTCGAGCACCGATTCGTGCGGTAATCCGTTGCGGAAAGAAGATGACTCGATGCCGAGCCCGGTGACCGCGCCGCCGAGCGTGATGGTCTTGAGCTGCGGGACCACCATCGGCATCAGCCCGTGTGGCAGGGTGGCGGCGACCAGCGTCTCGTAGGTGCACATGCCCTGGACGTCGGCGGTTCGAGCGACCGGGTCGATCGAGATCACGCCGTCCAGCCGGGACACGTCCAGACCCGCCACAGCCTCGCCGGCCCGCGGCCGGAACAGGTTGGAAGTCCGTTTGGCCAGCCGGACTTGCTGACCGGCCGGGATCGCGGCATAGGAGGCTTTCAGCGCGGCCACTGCCGCCTGATGGGCCGAATCGGCCGGGAGAAGGGTTGTCATCGTTGCTTAGCTTATCCAACGGATAGTTCACTTTCCGAACGAATAACCGTCCGGCAGCGCCGGCAGCGGCCTCAGGCCGCGCCCGCGGCGTCGGCCAGCTGCCGCAAACCGCTGACGATGCCACCGGTGAGGTCACCGCTGGTGAACGAGGCGCGCATCGCCAGCGCGGCCAAGCCGGCGACCCGGTTCGGGATCCGGCGGCTCGACTCGCCGCCGGTCACGATCTCCAGCTTCCGCTCGGCAGGTGAGATCGCGAGCAGTACCGGCGCGGGATGCCGGACCGCGAGCTTGTCGAACAGCCGCTCGGCGGTTACCCGGCTGACTTCGCCGAGCGGGCCGACATAGACGCTGAACAGCAGGCCGGTCTCGGCCGAGGCCAACGTCAATGCCTCGTCGATGCGGGCCAACTGGGAGGGCTTGAACGGCCGGTCAGCACTGACCAGAGCCGCTCGGGAGGTGGTGAAGTCCTTCGGCCGCTGGTCCTGCAGAGCCGGCAACCGCGCGGCTTGCCCTGTCGTCATCTCGCCCTCACCACTCACCACTGGCTCCGCCGCTGGCCGGGACCGGCTCGGCGATGCTGCTTGACAGGGCTAGCCGGTTACCGGCATCCGCGGCTCCAGCGGCCTGCAGGCTGGATACCGGACCGGTGTGCGCCGGGTGCGGCAAGTACCAGACCGGCCGGTAGTCCCAGGCACCGCCGGGCCGGTAGCGCGGCGCGCGAACTGCTCCGGGCCCGAGCACTGCAAGTGCGACCAGGCAGAAGACGCCAGCCGGAATACCGGCGAACACCAGCACCGTCTCGACGACGCTCATACGCACTTCCTCCGCCCGGCAGGTCCCGCTGTCCCAGCACACGTTAGCGAAGCATTCATCGGTCTCAGATCGGCGGGTGCCAATCTGAGCACAGCGATCTCGGAACCCGGCTCGTCCTCAGGACGCCGACGCCGCGGCCAGCCCCATCGGCTCGAACGATCCCAGCTGATATCCCAGGTACTGGTCCCAGCACGGATCCCGCTTCGCCCAGCCGAGCACCAGGGCCACGCTTGCCGGTGGCTGCACCGGTGCGCGCGACAGCGACCAGCCGATCTCGGCGAGCAGCCGATCACCCTTGCGGTGGTTGCAGCGGGCACAGGCGGCGACCACGTTGGTCCACTCGTTGCGGCCACCACGGGAGCGGGGCACCACGTGGTCGATAGTGTCGGCCTTGACCGCGCAGTAGACGCACCGGTGCGCGTCTCGGGCTAGCACCGCGCGCCGGGTCAGCGGCACCTGGCGGCGGTAAGGGACCCGCACATAGCGGGCTAACCGCACCACCTGAGGAATCGGGACGCTGCTGTGCGCCGAGTGCATGAAACCGGCCCCGGACTCGACAACGAACGCTTTCTCAGCAAGCACCAGCACGACGGCACGGCGCATCGACACGACGCACCGCGGTTCGTACGACGCGTTGAGCACAAGCGTCCCCGGCACCGGCCTCACCTCCGAGTGTGCATCTAGTCAACCCGACGAAAGCTCATCGCGCACCCATTAATTGCACGAGTCCGCAGCATGTCGTGCCGCAGGCTTGCCGCAAACACGTTGGCAAACCGGCCACCCTCGCCGGCCGGGTGCACGAGCGGTGCCGCGCATGGCAGGCTTGGCGCCCGTGGAATCCATCGGTTACCGGGCAGCTGACCGGCTTGCGCTACACGGCTTCTGGCACCAGCACGCCGACCTGCTGATAGCCAAACCTTTGAAAATAGCGGCAATCATCCTTATCGCATTGATTGTGCGGGTGCTCGCTCATCGGGCCATCGGCCGGTTGACGCGGTCCAGTGCGCAGGGTGCGGTGCCCCGAATCCTGAGCCCGCTCACCGAGCGGGCCAGGGAGTCGGCGTTCTGGGAGTCGTCCGGACTGGCGTCCGAGCGCCGCAAGCAGCGGGCCGACACGATCGGTTCGGTGCTGCGGAGCGCGGTCAGCTTCCTGGTCTTCGTCACCGGGTTCCTGTTGGTGCTGCAGGTGTTCGAGGTCAACCTTGCCCCGTTCATCGCCGGGACGTCGCTGGTCGGGGTCGCCGTCGGCTTCGGCGCGCAGAACGTGGTGAAGGACTTCCTGTCGGGGATGTTCATGATGCTCGAGGACCAGTACGGCGTCGGCGACGTGATCGACGTCAAGGAGGCGACCGGGACAGTCGAGGCGGTGGGCCTGCGCACCACCCGGTTGCGCGACGTCGAAGGCGTGGTGTGGTACGTCCGCAACGGCGAGATCACCCGGGTCGGTAACCTGTCGCAGCAATACGCCCAGGTAGTGCTCGACGTGCCGATAGCCGCGGCCGACGACCCGGCAGCGGCCAGCGCGGCCATTGCCGCGGCCGCCGAGCAACTGCACGCCGAGCCCAACTGGTCGGCGTCTTTCCTGGCCGAGCCCGAGGTGCTCGGCCTGCAGAGCGTAACCCGCGACGAGCTGGTCATCCGGCTGGTCGCCCGGGTCCGGCCGCTGGAGCAGTGGCGGGTCGCCCGCGAGCTACGCGCCCGGATCCAGCACCGGCTGGCCACCCTGAGCACCGAGCCGGACCCCGCTCAGCCAAGGCCGGACTGACTTAGACCGCGGGTATCGCGTTGACCGCCTCCAGGATCGCCCGGTGCAGGGTGGGGTAGGCGTAATGCATGCTGGCCAGCGTCCGGATCGGCACCGCAGCATGCACCGCGAGGGTGAGCAACCCGAGCAGCTCGCCACCGGAGGGCGACACCACCGTGGCGCCGACCAGCACCCCGCGCGCCCGATCGACTACCAGCTTGACGAAGCCGTCGTTGCCCGGGCCGTGGATCCAGCCGCGGGTGCTGGCAGAAATGTCCGACCTGCCGATCAGCACCTCGATGCCACGTCCGCGAGCCTGCTGCTCGCTCAGACCCACCCGGCCGACCTCGGGATCGGTGAAGGTCACCCAAGCCAGCGCGTCGTAACCGCCGTACGGCTCGCTCCGGCCGAGTAGCGCAGCGACCAGGATCCGGGCCTGCCAGACCGCGACGTGGGTGAACGGTCCGCGACCGGTGACGTCACCGACCGCGTAGATGTCCTCGGCAACCCGCATGTGCTCATCCACGCCGAGCGTCTTGGCCGACGGGTCGAGCCCGACGGTGTCCAGCGCAAGCTCGCCCAGGTGCGATCGCCGGCCGGCCGCGACCAGCAGCTTCTCGGCCTCGAAGCTCCGGCCGTCCGACAGCTGGACGGCCACCCCGAGGCCACTGGCGTGCACCCCGGAGATGGTGACCCCCGTGTACAACTCGATACCTTCGCGGCCGAACACCTCGCTCAGCACGGCCGATGCCTCCGGCTCCTCCGGCCCGAGTATCCGTTCGCCGCCCTCGAGTTGGATCACCCGCACCCCGAACCTGGCCAGGCCCTGCGCCAGCTCGCAGCCGACCGCACCGCCACCGATCACAATGAGCGAGCCGGGTGCCTGCTTGATCTGCAGTATCTCGCGGTTGGTCCACACTCGGCCGTCAGGCGTGAGACCGTCCCGGACCAGCTCAGCCAGCCCCGGAATCGGCGGGATCGCCGGTGCGGTGCCGGTGGCCACCACCACTTTGGCGGCGCCGAACGTGCGGCCGTTGACCTCGACCTGCAGTCGGCCAGCAGCGTCCCGGCCGGCAAAGCTGCCGGCGCCCCGGACGAAGTGACCGCCGAGGCCGAGCAGCCGGTCGACCGCAACCTGATCGTTCCAGTCATCGGTGGCCTCGGTGCGGATCCGGGTGGCGACCTTGCGGTAATCCGGGCTGGTCGTGGCGTTGCCCGCAAGCTGGTCGACATGGCCGGCTTCGGCGAGGGTGCCGGCCGCGCGAACGATCATCTTCGACGGGATGCAGCCGTAGTACGGACATTCGCCGCCGACCAGGTGCGGTTCCACGCCGAGTACCGACTGACCGGCCTCGGCCAGCCGTTCGGCGACCTCGCCACCGCCCGGGCCGAGCCCGAGCACGATCACGTCGTAGAACTCGGCAAGCTCCTGGTCCGCCGGCTGGTTTTGCGCTCCGGTCTGCTGCTGGGCCATACCGATACCGTAGGCCGAAACCGGCACGGGACAATGGTCGGTGTGCAACAGTTCCGGAATTCGTCAGTGCCCCTGCCGGTAGCGCCATGGTGAGGGCAGACTTCTTCGCGCAGGTCGGCGGTGCGGATACCTTCCGGCTGCTGGTCGCGCGGTTCTACGCCGCGGTGGCCGACGATCCGGTGCTGCGGCCGCTCTACCCCGAAGAGGATCTCGGCCCGGCCGCCGAACGGCTGAGCCTGTTCCTCATCCAATACTGGGGCGGCCCGTCGACGTACTCGGACAACCGCGGCCATCCCCGATTGCGGATGCGACACGCGCCGTTCGTAATCGGTGCGGCTGAGCGGGATGCCTGGCTGCTGCACATGCGGGCGGCGCTGGACTCGCTCGAGCTGCCCGAGCAGCACCAGAGCGAGCTGTGGAACTACCTGACGATGGCCGCCGAATCGATGCGGAACAGCCCGACCTGAGCCGCTCTGGCCGGCACGGTTGGATTCGCTTGACTACCCTTCTTGATCGATACAGAATGACCACTGCAAGGGCTTACACCAAGTTCCTTGCGGGTCTAATCTGAACCCTTAGCACGAGCAAGCCCAGCCGAACAGCCGTCCCGGAGGATGTCGTGTCCAACCCGCTCAGCACCAGCGGAAGCCTGCCTAGCCAGCTCGAACTGGAGGACGACGTCGAGCTATATGCCAGCGGCGACGACAACGCGACCTACCTCAGGGGTGCCGATTGGTGGCGTAGCGCGGTCTTCTACCAGGTCTACCCGAAGAGTTTCGCCGATGGCAATGGCGACGGTATCGGCGACCTTATCGGCGTCCGCAACCGGCTCGGCTACCTCAAGATGCTCGGGATCGACGCGATCTGGCTCAGCCCCTTCTACAGATCGCCGATGGCCGACGGTGGCTACGACGTCGCCGATCCGACCGACGTCGACCCGATGTTCGGCGCGCTCGGCGACTTCGACGCGCTGGTCGCCGACGCGCACGCGCTCGGCATAAAGGTCACCATCGATATCGTGCCGAACCACTTCTCCGACCAGCACGTCTGGTTCCAGCAGGCGCTGGCTGCCCAGCCGGGCTCGGCCGAACGCGCCCGGTTCATCTTCCGCGATGGCAAGGGACCGGACGGATCGCTACCGCCGAACAACTGGCCGGCGATGTTCGGCGGCCCGGCGTGGGCCCGGGTACCGGACGGCCAGTGGTACCTGCACCTGTTCGCGCCGGAACAGCCCGATCTGAACTGGGACAACCCCGAGGTCACCCAGGAATTCGAACGGATCCTGAGGTTCTGGATGGATCGCGGCGTGGACGGCTTCCGGATCGACGTCGCGCACTCGATGGCCAAGCCTGCCGGCCTGCCTGACATGGACCTGACCAGCTATGACGGCCCACACACCCAACCGGATGACGACCTGCGCTTCGACCAGGACGGCGTGCACGAGCACCTGCGGATGTTCCGCCGGGTAATGGACATCTACCCGCACCGGATGGCGGTCGGCGAGGCCTGGGTGGCCGATGACGAGCGGCTGGCCCGCTACGTCCGGCCGGACGAACTGCACCTGACGTTCAACTTCCGGCTGGTCGAGGCACCGTGGTCGGCGACCGAATTCATCAAGGCAATCGACGGCTCGCTCACCGCGATGGCCGAGGTCGGCGCACCCTGCACCTGGGTGCTTTCCAACCATGATGTGGTGCGGCACACCACCCGCTACGGCGGCGGCGAGCTCGGCAGTGCGCGCGGCCGGGCAGCCGCCCTGATCACCCTGTCGCTACCGGGTTCGGCCTACCTCTACAACGGCGACGAACTCGGCCTGGAAAACGTCGATCTTCCCGACGAGGTGCTGCAGGACCCGACCTGGGAACGCAGCGGGCACACCGAACGCGGCCGGGATGGCGAGCGGGTGCCGCTGCCGTGGGAAGGCTCCGAGCCGCCGTTCGGGTTCGGCACCGCCACCGACTCGTGGCTGCCGATGCCCTACGAATGGGTCGACTTCACCGTGGAGGCCGAACTCGAGGACGCCGACTCCACCCTGTCGCTGTACCGCTCGGCGCTACGGATGCGTCGCGAACTCGGCGAGCTGCACGGCTCGTCCTTTCAGTGGCAGCCGGCACCCGAGGGATGCTTGGCCTACCGGCGCGGCCCGAACCTGGTGGTGGCACTCAACGCCACCGACGAGCCGGTCGAGCTGCCACCAGGCCAGCTGCTGCTGGCCTCGGCCGCCATTGTCGGCGACAAGCTGCCGCCGAACACCGCGGTGTGGTTACGGGTCTGATCGGCCTCGCCGAGCGCGCCGTCAGAGGCTGAGCAGGCCGAGCTGATCGGTGCCGGTGCTCAGGAAGGTCGAGCCATATGCCGCGGCCACTCGCAGCCACCCGGTCGCGGTGTCGATCGCGGCCTCGCCGCCCCTGGGCAGGAAGCCCATCCGGGTTAGCGCACTGAGCGGGCCGAGTGGCACCTCGACCCGGACAGCGCCGGAATGCGCGGTGAGCACGATCGAATCCAGCAACGCCTGCTGGCCCGACCGGCTGGTGGTGCTCTGCGCTAGCAGCGCGCCGGACCGAATCACCTCGCGGATCCCGGCATCCGGCACCACCTCGATGCGTTGCCAGCCGGCGCGGGGCGGCAACGCGCTCAGCCAGTGCGCGTCCTTGGCGGCCGGCTGGCCGGCGCCGTCCAGCCACGCCAGAAAGTCCGCCGCCGACACCGTCACGTCCGACGGCCCGCCGGCCGCGACCACCGTCCGACCGGCGAGCACCTCGTAGGGCAGCCGGACGAACGCCGCGATGGTGCCGGTGCCGGATCGGAACCGGATCATCGACTCCGGCTCGACCGAGATCGCCCGCTCGGCGAGCGGACCGAAATCACGCAGCGGCTCGGGATCGATCAGCACTAGCGGTCACCGGCCTCGGATCGCTGGGGCGGCTCATCCAGGTAGCCGAGCAGGATGGCGCGTTCCTCGCTGCTCAGCCGGCGCGGCCGGTCGGACTTGAAATCGAAGGTGACCAACTTGGTGGCCGCTTGCGCGGCGAGCGCGTCGCCGTCGAAGACGTCATAGCGCACCGTGAAATTGGCCGCTCGCACCTGCTCGATCCAGAGTTCTAGCCGCAGTGGCTCGGGGTGATAGACGACCGGACGCAGGTAGGTGATCTCGTGATGAGCCACCACCGTGCCGCCGGCGAAGGTCGAGTCGTAGCGGTCGAAAAACATCGAGACCCGGGCCTGCTCGAGATATGCCAGGTAGGCGGTGTTGTTGACATGGCCATAGGCATCCATGTCGGACCACCGCATCGCGCACCGGGCAATGAAGCGAGCCATCGGACTCCTCTCGGCAGGCCGTAACGGACGGGCGGTCCGGCTAGTCCCGGGTGAGCTTGCGGTAGGTCACCGCGTGCGGCCGGGCCGCGTCGGCACCCATCCGTTCGACCTTGTTCTTCTCATACGACTCGAAGTTGCCCTCGAACCAGTACCACTCGGCCGGGTTTGCCTCACTGCCTTCCCAGGCCAGGATGTGGGTAGCGATCCGGTCCAGGAACCACCTGTCGTGGCTGATCACCACCGCGCAGCC
>FTJM01372503.1_pt1 | contig 11606 bp, 9 predicted proteins | sample 1658941 | NCBI WGS metagenome assembly FTJM01 (sample SAMEA3914876, study PRJEB12502) | metagenome | biome: forest; material: soil | place: USA | collected 2011-06-22 | depth 0.3 m
GGTCGCGGTCATCGGCGGCGGCCAGACCGGTGTCGAGGCGGTGCTGCGGCTGCTTGGCGCCGGCTTCACCAGGATCAGCTGGCTCGGCCGCCGCCAATGGTTTCAGACCATCGACGACTCACCTGGCGCCAACGACATGTATCGGCCGGCGCACCAGCAGTTCCTGCAAGGGCTGACCCGGACCACCCGCAAGCGCCTGATCGAGGACGCCAATCCAACCGGGGACGCGCTGACCCCCGGCGCGCTGCGGACGCTGTACCAGGCCAACTACGACGGCATGCTGGAGACCGACCGGTTCCCGGTGCTGATGCTGCCCGGACGGGATGTCACCGAGGCCCAGCTGGACGGCGACGAGCTGGTGCTGCAGTGCGCCACTGCCGAGAAGCTGGAGGAACACCGGGTGCGTTACGCGATCATCGCGGTCGGTCGGCAGAGTGCTCCGGTGCCGTTCTCTGCCGAGCTGCGCGAGCGGATCGATGTCGACGAGGACGGCGACATAGTGGTGGACGAGGACTACTCGGTGCGCTGGAAAGGCATGAACGGGCACCGGATCTACGCGCTCAACCGGGCCCGGTTCAGCCACGGCATCGCCGATGCCAACCTGACTCTGCTGCCGATCCGGGCAGCCCTGGTGCTCAACTCGATGCTCGGTCGCGAGGTCTTCGCGGTGCGCGACGAGCTCTGCCCGGTCCAGTGGGGCTGAGGTGAACACCGCTCCGAACTATGACGGAAGGCGCTTCGGTCCCGACCGGGTATCAGCCGGTTCGGTGCTCGGCCGGTACCGCCAATCCGGACAGCTGGTCACCGCCGAGTTCAGCGGGGCCGCCATCCGGACCGGCCGGCTGGTCGGGTTGGCTGACCCGGCCGGGGTCATCGAGGCCGCCTACTGCCAGGTGATGGCCGACGGCCAGGTGATTGCCGGCCGCTGCACCAGCACCCCGAGCGTGCTCGAGGACGGCCGGATCGCGCTCACCGAGCAATGGCAGCGAAACGATGGCTCATCCGGGGTATCCCGGATTGTCGAGCTCGCACCCGCGCTGTCCGATCCGGCCGAGGGTCCGACAGCCGATCGTCCGGCTATCGAAGGAGCAGCACTGTGAGCACCCCAGCCGTTACCGGCAAGCCCGCCAGCGTCGACCGCCCGCATCTGTTGCTGATCTCCACCGGCGACCGGCTGTTTCGCGAGTACCTGCTGGCGGCGATCTCTCAGCATTACCGGATTCACCTGTTCCTGGCGGCGCAACCACAATGGGAGAGCAGCTACGTCGACGCGGTGACGGTGCTCGCGGACACCATGGATGCCCAGGAAATGATCGTCGCCGCCCGCGAGCTGGCCGGCCGGGACCGAATCGATGGTGTGCTGTGCTGGGACGAGGCGCGGGTGATCGCCGCCGCCAAGGTCGCCGAGGCGCTCGGGCTGCCAGGTGGCGAGCCGGAGGTGGTGTTGCGCTGCCGGGACAAACGCCAGACCCGGGAGCGGCTCGCGGCAGCCGGCGTGCCGCAACCGCGCTCGATCCCGGTCGAGACCGTCGAGCAGGCCGGCCAGGCGGCAGCCGAGATCGGCTATCCGGTGGTGCTCAAACCCCGCGGGCTGGCCGCCAGCCTCGGCGTGGTGCTGGTGCAGGATCGGGCCGAACTGCTCGCCCAGTTCGCCTTCGCCCGTGACACGACCGTGCCCGGTGCGCTGATCTACGACGTCGGGGTGCTGGTCGAGGAGTACGCCGACGGGCCCGAGATCAGCGTCGACTGCGCGGTCTTTCACGGCGAGGTGCTGCCGATTTGCCTGGCGCACAAGGAAATTGGCTATCCACCGTACTTCGAGGAGATCGGTCATCTGGTCGACGGTGCCGAGCCGATGCTGGCCGATCCGCAGCTGCGCGGGCTGCTCGAGTCCGCGCACCGGGCGCTCGGCTTTCAGGACGGCATCACCCACACCGAGTTCCGGCTCACGCCGGCCGGCCCGAAACTCATCGAGGTGAACGCCCGGCTCGGCGGCGACCTCATCCCGTACCTGGGGCTGCGGGCCAGCGGTATCGATCCCGGCCTGGCCGCGGCGGCGGTAGCCTGCGGCCAGCGACCGGACGTCGCGCCGGATCGCAAGCGGTTCGGCGCGGTCAGGTTCTGCTACGTCGAGCACGAGATGACCATTGGCGCGATCTCGTTCGAGGGCACCCGATTGCCGCCCGGGGTCGACCTGGCGGTCGTTCGGGCCGAGGCTGGCCAGCATCACTCGCCGCCGCCGGCCGGCACCGTCTGGGGTCGGATCGCCTACGTCACCGCGATTGCCGACACCGAAGCCGACGCCCGGGCGACGGTCAGCGCCGCCGTCGCCGCGCTGGTGGTGTCCGAGGCTGTCGAGCCAACCGGACCGGTCGGCGAGCCAGGGCCGTGACCGTACCGGCGGCGGTCGACGACGGAATCTGGAGCACCTGGAAGCATTCGCCCGGGCCGGTTCGGGCAATCCTACTCGGGGTATTCGTCAACCGGCTGGGCGCTTTCTTCCAGACCTTCCTGGTGCTGTTCCTGACCCACCGTGGCTTTTCCAAGTTCGATGCTGGGCTCGCCCTGACTGGCTACGGCATCGGTTCGATGGCCGGCGTGCTGGTCGGTGGCGCGCTCGCCGACCGGCTGGGGCCTCGGCTGGCGACGCTGGCCTCGATGGGTGGCAGCGCGGTGCTGCTGGTCAGCGTGCTGTACCTGCACAGCTACCCGGCGCTGCTGGTGGCGGTGGTGCTGGTCGGCGTGGTCGGGCAGCTCTACCGACCGGCCTCGGCAACGCTGCTGTCCCAGCTGACCGCCAAGGAGCGGCAGGTGATGATCTTCGCGTTGTACCGCTGGGCGATGAACGCGGGTACCACCGCAGCGCCGCTGATGGGTGCCGCGCTGATCCTGGTCAGCTACGACCTGCTGTTCTGGGCTGAGGCGATAACCGCAATCTGCTACGGGGTAATCGCCGCGGTGGCGTTGCCGCGCAGGCAGCCGGCCAGCACCAGCGGCCTGGCGCCGAAACAGCGCGGCTACCGCGCGGTGCTCGCCGATCGCCGATACCTGCTGTACCTGCTGGCGGTGCTGGTCAATGCCACCGTCTACATCCAGTACGTCTGCACGCTGCCGCTGACCATGCACGACGCCGGCCTTGCCACGTTCTGGTTCAGCGGGGTCGTCGCGCTCAACGGTTTCCTGGTCATCAGCTGCGAGCTGCTGGTCACCAAGGTCGTCCAGAAGTGGCCGATCAAGGTGGTGGTCGCGACCGGTTTCGCCTTGCTCGGAGGGGGATTGTCGCTCTACGCGCTGCCCTGGGGGGTAGCCATCTTCGTTGCCGGCACGCTGGTCTGGACGCTGGCTGAGATGGTCGGCGGCCCGACCATGTTCGCCTATCCAGGGATGGTGGCCAGCGACGAGCTGCGCGGGCGCTACATCGGCTCGATGCAGCTGATGTTCAGCCTCGGCAACGCGATTGGCCCGGGCCTGGGTGTGTTCGCCTACGACGCCATCGGGCTGAACGTCTGGTGGTGCTGCGGGCTGGCAAGCCTGATCGCGTTGGTGCTGGCGGCCACCGGCATGTCGCGTCCGGAGGCCGGCAAACCTCCGGAGAGCTTCGAGAGTTCCGCCGGCGCTGGTGGCCCAGCCGGGGTGCCGACCCGTTCGGACGATGCGTCCGTCAGTTGAAGAAAGCAGGGGATAGCTCATGCAACGCTATGCGATCATCGTCGACCCGCTGTCCACCGGCCGGGAGTATCCGGCGGCGTTCCGGGCTGAAGGCGTCATCCCGATCGCGGTGCTGAGCGCCGCGGAACCGGTGCCGGTGCTCCGGGGCTCCTGGCATCCGGAGAACTTCGAGGTGGTGCACTACTTCGATGGTGACTATTCCGCCCAGTCGGTGGCAGCGTTGGCGAAGGCGCTGGTGGACTACCAGCCGATCTGCATCCTGCCCGGTGCCGAGTCCGGCGTCCGGCTCTACGAGGCACTGGTGCCGCTGGTGCTGCCCGGCACCGGAAACGTCGCCGGTCTCGGCGATGCCCGCCGGGACAAGTGGCAGATGGCTCGCGCGGTGGCCGCGGCGGGCGTGCCGCACCTACGGCAGCTGTTCTCCGCCGACGCCGAGGAGATCTCCCGCTGGCTGGCCGAGACTGGGCTCGACCGGCGGGATCTGGTGGTCAAGCCGCCGAACAGCGGTGGCACCGACGACGTGCACATGGTGCCGTCCGGCGCTGACTGGCGGCCATTGCTCGACCGGATGGCGAGCCAGGTCAACCATCTCGGGCTGGTCAACGGCGGCATCCTGATCCAGGAATTCGCCGAGGGCGCGGAGTTCCTGGTCGATAGCTACTCGGTGGACGGCCGGCACGGTCTGGTCGACATTTGCCGATACACCAAGCTGCGCAAGGGTGATCGGATCGGGATCTATGACCGGGTGGACTTCCTGCAGCCAGCTGACCCGCAGGTGCAGCTCATCTGGGACTACACCCTGCAGGTGCTCGACGCCCTGGGTTTCCGCAACGGCTGCGGGCACGCCGAGGTGATGCTGACCCCGGACGGGCCGCGGCTGATCGAGATCGCCGAGCGGCCGGCCGGCGGCGGACACCAGCTGATCAGCAAGATCGCCACCGGTGACAACCACATCCTGCGGACCGTCGCGCACCGGGTGCACGGCGAGTTCAAGCCGTCCTACCAGCTGTTGCAACACCTGTGCGGGGTGTTCGTCTCGGCACCGCACGCCGGCATCTGGCGTAACGCCGAGATCTTCGACGAGGTCGAGCAGCTGGCCAGTTATGTCGACCGGAACTTTCCCAAGGGCACCGGCGACTATGTCGAATCGACCGATGACCTGTCCAGTTTCCTGGCCTGGGTGGTCCTCGCCGCACCGGACGAGGCGGTCATCGACGCCGACTATCGCCGGGTCAAGGAGTTGGAGCAGCAGATCGTGATCGACTGGGTGCCCGGGCCTGGCGCATGAGCCACAACGCACTCACCGACCGGTACCTGGCGGCCTTCGCGGGCAGTGGCCTGTCGGTGCCGGAATTCCTGGCCAGCGTGCAGCCGGCGATCGCCGGCACCCACTTCGGGGGCCAGTGTCTGAGCCGACCGGGTTTCCTGCAACGGTCCCAGGTGAGCCGGCTCGAGGCGGACCTGCAGACGCTGTACTCCTGCGTGACCAGCCTGCCGAACCGGCTCTTCGGCGGTGACCTGGCCGCCTTCGCGATCGCGACCGGGACGGCTCGCGAGCAGGTCGAGACGATCGTCCGGGGCCGGGGCAGCGCACCGAGTCGGCTGGCCCGAGCCGACCTGTATGCCGACGAAACCGGCTTCCGGGTGATGGAGCTGAACATGAGCGCCGCACTGGGCGGCCTGGACAATGCGGTGCTCAACCGGGCGATGCTGCGCCAGCCCTTCCTGGCCGAGTTCGCCGCGCAGAACCAACTCGGTTACCTGGACACTTTCGTCGAAGTCGCCGAGACGCTGCTCGCCGAGTGCAAGGTGCCTTCCGGTGGCCGCCCGGTGGTGGCCCTGACCGACTGGCCGGCCAGCTACCCGGACCTGGCGGAGCAGCTGCACAAGAACGCCGCGGCACTGGCCGAGCTGGGCATCGACGCGCTACCGTGCCACCTCGGCCAGCTGCGGCTGGAGGCGGACCGGGTGTGGCTGGGGGAGCGCCAGGTCGATGTCATCTACCGGCTGTTCCTGATGGAGGACCTGCTGGACGAGGCCGGCCCGGCCCTGATCGACCCGGTGCTGCGCGCGGCCGAACGCGGCACCGTGCAGATCTTCTCGCCAATGGACGCTGAGCTGTACGGCAGCAAAGGCGCGCTCGCACTGCTCTCGGACGAGGCGAACCGGCACCTGTTCAGCGAGCCGGAACTCAGCTGCCTGGACCGGTTCCTGCCGTGGACCAGGATGGTGCGGTCCGAACCGGTCACGGTGGCCGGCTCGGTAGTGCAGCTGGACAGTTACGCGATCTCCGAGCGCATCGAGCTGATCCTCAAACCGACGCTGCTGCATGGCGGGGCGGGTGTGGTCGCCGGCTGGCAGACCGAGCCGGCCGAATGGCGTGACCGGCTCGCGGAGGCGATGGACGGCCATTTCGTATTGCAGAAGAGGATCCATCCCTACACCGAGCCGTTCCCCGGCGAGGGCGGGACCGAGCAGTGGCTGCTGGTCTGGGGCGCGTTCCTGGGCGCGCGAGGCTACTCCGGCATGTACCTGCGGGGCAGCGCCGAGGTGGACCGGGCAGTGCTGAACATGGCGACCGGCGCGATCGCATCCTGCTGCTTCCACGAGCTCTAGTACTGCCGGCGCTGCCGCTCGTGCGTCGCTGACCCGGCGCGGCTGCTCGGCGGGTACGGCAGACTGTAGTTGCCAGATCGTCGACGGAAGAGGTGGCCGGCAGTGTCGGAAGCAGAGCTCGCCGAAATCGGGGTCACCGGCCTCGCCGTGATGGGCCGCAACCTTGCCCGGAATCTGGCTCGGCACGGCTACCGGGTCGCGGTGCACAACCGCAGCCACGAGCGCACCGAGCGGCTGATCGCCGAGCATGGCGGGGAGGGCAGCTTCCTGCCGAACGAGTCACTGGCCGACTTTGTTGCCTCGCTGCGCCGGCCCCGGGCAATCATCGTGATGGTCAAGGCCGGCGAGGCCACCGACGCGGTGATCGACGAGCTGGTCGAGCTGCTCGAAGATGGCGACATCGTGGTGGACTGCGGCAATGCGCATTACGCCGATACCCGCCGGCGCGAGCGGCAGCTGGCCGAACGCAAGCTGCACTTCGTCGGCAGTGGCGTATCTGGCGGCGAGGAGGGTGCCCTCAAGGGCCCATCGATCATGCCCGGCGGCTCGGCGCAGGCCTATGACAAGCTCGGCCCGATCTTCGAATCGATCGCGGCCGAGGTGGACGGCACCCCGTGCTGCGTTCACGTCGGCCCAGATGGCGCCGGCCACTTCGTGAAGATGGTGCACAACGGCATCGAGTACGCGGACATGCAGTTGATCGCCGAGGCCTATGACCTGTTGCGCAGCGGGCTGAATGCCGAGCCGGCCGAACTCGCCGAGATCTTCGCCCAATGGAATACCGGTGACCTGGAGTCGTTCCTGATCGAACTCACCGCCGACGTGCTCGCGCACACCGACAGCGACACCGGCAAGCCGTTCATCGACATCGTCTCCGACCAGGCAGAGCAGAAGGGCACCGGCCGCTGGACGGTGCAGAGCGCGCTGGACCTCGCAGTGCCGATCACCGGGATTGCCGAGGCCACCTTCGCCCGGTCGCTGTCCGGGCATGGCGAGCAGCGCCGCGCCGCGCAACGGGAATTCACCGAGGCGGCGGATCTGACCGGGTTCGCCGAGGATCGGGACAGCTTCGTGGAGGACGTCCGCAAGGCGCTGTACGCGTCCAAGGTGGTGGCCTATGCCCAGGGTTTCGACCACATCGCGGCCGGCAGCGCCGAGTACGGCTGGCAGGTCGACCGGGCCGCGATGGCGCGGATCTGGCGCGGCGGTTGCATCATCCGGGCGCGGTTCCTGAACCGGATCGTGGACGCCTACGAGCAGGATCCGGAGCTGGTCAGCCTGCTGGTGGCCCCCTACTTCGCGGACGCGGTCCGTGACGGGGTGGACGCCTGGCGGCGGGTGGTGGCGACCGCTGCCCGGGTTGGCGTGCCGACGCCGGCATTCTCGTCCTCGCTCGCCTACTTCGACGGCTTGCGCCGGCCGCGGCTACCCGCGGCGCTGATCCAGGGTCTGCGGGATAACTTCGGCGCGCACACCTACCGGCGAATCGACCGGGACGGCTCGTTCCACACCCTGTGGGCCGCGGACAAGTCCGAGGTGCCGGCCTGAGCTAGCTGCCCGCCCGAGGCAATGGGCCGGGCTCAGCCGTCTCGTGGGTGATCGAGTTTGGCCAGTTCGGAGCGCAGGTAGTCGCGGGTGACGACATCGCCGAGCGCGATCCGGATCGAGGCGATCTCGCGCGCCAGGTACTCCGCATCGGCGATCGCACGTTCGTCGCGGCTACGGTCGCCCTCGGCCTGTATCCGGTCCCGGTCGGCCTGCCGGTTCTGCGCGAGCAGGATCAGCGGAGCGGCGTAGGCGGCCTGGGTCGAGAAGGCCAGGTTGAGCAGGATGAACGGGTACGGGTCGAACGGCTTCTTGCCCTTGGTGCAGCTGCTGTTCTGGTCTTGCACGATCTGGTTTCCGACGATGTGTTGGGTGGCCACGCAGCCGTTCTTGGAATGCGCGTAGTTCAGGCCCCAGATCACGTTGATGCCGATCCAGACGATCACGATCGCGGTCTGGATGAGCAGGTAGCGTGCGGTTCCGAAGAACCGGGCGATGCTTTCGGCGGCGGTGCCGACCGCATCTGAGCTGATCCGGGGCGCCCGCAGCCCACGCGGCGCCTTCGGCTGGTCGAGCCGGCGACGCGGTTCGCTCATGCTGTGTCCTTGCTCTTCGCGCGAGCGCTCACGCTGTGTCCTTGGCTCTTCGCGCAAGCGCTCATCGCTGGGGTCGCTCCGCTCCTTGCTCGCTGGCGCTCGCTGCGATGCTCACTCGGGATGTCCTTGCTCTTCGCGCGAGAAATCATTGCGCGCGCCGGCGGGTGGTTGCGGCATCAGCGGGAAGCTCGTCGCGATCGCGCCAGTGCTCGGGCAGCAGGTGGTCAATCACGTCGTCCACGCTCACCGCGCCGAGCAGCCGGTCATTCTCATCGACGACCGGCACTGCGACCAGGTTGTAGGTGGCCAGGTGCCTAGTCACCTGCTGCAGGGTGGATTCCGGAGTCAGCGGATCGATGTCGTCATCGAGCACGCCGGACACCAGCGCGGACGGCGGTTCCCGCAGCAGCCGCTGGAAATGCGCGACTCCCAGGTACCGGCCGGTCGGGGTGGCCTGCGGTGGCCGGACCACGAACACCTGAGCGGCCAGCGCCGGCGTCAGGTCGGGGTTGCGTAGCCGGGCAAGCGCCTCGGCGACGGTGGCGTCTGGCAGCAGCACCACCGGTTCAGAGGTCATCATGCCGCCCGCGGTGTACTCGCCGTAGGTCATCAGCCGGCGGACCGGGGCGGCCTCTTCGGGCTCCATGATCTGCAGCAGCCGCTCCTGCTCGTCGGCCGGCAGCTCGCGCAGCAGATCCGCGGCGTCGTCGTCGTTCATCTTCTCCAGGACGTCCGCGGCCCGCTCGTCGGTCAGCCCGGTGATGATGTTGATCTGATCGAGCTCCGGCAGTTCCTCCATCACGTCGGCGAGTCGATCATCGTTGAGCGCCTCGGCGACCTCCTGCTGCCGCTTGTCACTCATGTCCTGCAGCTGGGCGGCGAGGTCGGCCGGTCGCAGGCCCGCCAGCACCGCGAGCAACGACTCGGCGCCCTGGCCGCTCTCGGTTACCGATAGGCCGTCCACCTCGTCCCAATCGACCTGGTGCAGCACCGAACGGCGCCGGCCGAGCTTCGAGGCGGTGCCCCGGACGGCGAGCCGGGTGATCACCCAGTCCCGGGAACGGTTCTGTTCCATCGCGGCATCGACGACCACCAGCCGCGCGCTGTCCTCGATCCGGACGACGGCCCGGTCGAGCACCTCGCCCAGCACCAGCAGCTCGTTGGAACGCTGCTCGAAACGCTTGATGTTGACCGAGCCGGTGCTCAGCACGATCGCCTCGGGCTCGATGCTGGTTACCCGACCCATCGGCACGAAGATCCGGCGCCGGTGCTGCACCTCAACCACCAGCCCGAGTACTCGCGGTGGCTGCCTGCCGACTCGCAGGGTGGCAACCGCGTCCCGCGCCCGACCCAGCTGATCGCCATTGGGGTCGAAAACCCCAATGCCGGCAAGCCGGGCGATAAAGACGCGGTTAGTGGTGCTCACAGCGGTAGCTTAACGGCGCTGATACCGCCGGCCGGGCTGACAAGCCGAGGCGCTGGTGGTCGGCTGAGCGCAGCCGCTGATACCGCCGGCCGGGCTGACAAGCCGAGGCGCTGGTGGTCGGCTGAGCGCAGCCGCTGCCGAATGCACTGGCAAGCGTGGCTGACAGGATGGGCAGATGCCACCGGTGCCTGAACAGGAATCGCTGACGCTGCCACCGGCCCAGGATCTCGGGTTGCTCGGGGTGGCGCTACTCGGGGTGTCCGCGTCCGGGCCGATGATGGCCGCCACCGCCGCGCCGGCGCTGGCCATCGCGTTCTGGCGCAACGCGCTGGGCGCGGGCAGCACGGTACTGATGTCGGCGTTTCGCAATCGGGCCGAGTTCGCCGCGCTCAGCCGGCGCGGGCTCGGCATCGCGGTGCTGGCCGGAATCTTCCTCGGCCTGCACTTCGCGACTTGGGTGCCTTCGGTCAAGCTGACATCGGTGGCCTCGGCGACCGCGCTGGTGGCCACCCAGTCTGTATTCAGCGGCCTGTTCGCGGTCGTCGCCGGCCGCAGGCTGCCCCGGACCGCATGGCTCGGCATGGCACTGGCAATCCTCGGTACCGCCTTCATTGCTGGCGCGGACTTCGGGGTGTCCAGCCGGGCGCTCACCGGCGACGGGCTCGCGGTGCTCGGCGGGCTGTTCGCGGCGGCCTACGTGACGTTCGGCGCCACTGCCCGACGGACCATGTCGACGGCTATCTATACCAGTATCTGCTACGCCGTATGCGCATTCTGCCTGCTGGTGGCCTGTCTCGTCGGTCGCCAGTCGTTGGCCGGCTACTCCGCCCACGCCTGGTTCCTGATCATCGCGGTCACTGTGTGCGCGCAGCTGCTCGGGCACAGCCTGATCAATGTGGTGCTCCGCTCGATGAGTGCGACGCTGCTCAGCCTGGCGATCCTGCTGGAGACGCCCGGTGCCGGCCTGATCGCCGCGGTCTGGCTGCATCAGCGACCGCCGTTATGGGCCATTCCGGGCCTGGTCATGCTGTTCGCCGGCCTGGTTATCGTGGTCCGGGCAGGCGAGCGGTTGCCGCAGCTGGCGGTCGACGTCGACTAGTTCACTGTGTGACCCCGAAAACATCGGGCTGTGCCGGCCGGGGCTCGGTGGCATTGTCTTGTGTCATGAGCGAACCAGTGGCTACCCACCGTCCCCGCCGATCCTGCCTTGCCGTCCCCGGCTCCAACCCGCGTTTCCTGGAGAAGGCGAAGGGCCTGGCCGCCGATCAGGTGTTCCTGGACCTTGAGGACGCGTGTGCTCCGCTGGCCAAGCCTGGCGCCCGCAAGAACATCGTGGCCGCGCTGAACGAGGGCGGCTGGGGCAACAAGCTGCGGGTCGTCCGGGTGAACGACCTGACCACCCACTGGACCTACCGAGACGTGATCGAGGTGGTCGAGGGCGCCGGCGCGAACCTGGACGCGATCATGCTGCCCAAGGTGCAGAGCGCCGGCCAGGTCGAGTGGCTGGATCTCACCCTTACCCAGATCGAGAAGACCATCGGGCTGCCGGTCGGCCGGATCGGCATCGAGGCACAGCTGGAGAACGCTCAGGGCTTGCTGGCAATCAACGAAATCGCCAAGGCCTCGCCGCGGACCCAGACCCTGATCTTCGGCCCCGCCGACTTCATGGCGTCGATCAACATGAAGAGCCTGGTGGTTGGTGAGCAACCGCCCGGCTACGACGTCGGGGACGCCTATCACCACATCCTGATGTC
>FTJM01000073.1_pt1 | contig 11508 bp, 14 predicted proteins | sample 1658941 | NCBI WGS metagenome assembly FTJM01 (sample SAMEA3914876, study PRJEB12502) | metagenome | biome: forest; material: soil | place: USA | collected 2011-06-22 | depth 0.3 m
CTCGTAGGCCACGCGCGCCTTCGGTGGAAACTGCACTTCGACGATCTGGATCGGCGAGGCCGCGCTGCCTGGGTTGATCAAGGCTGGCCTGGATTCCATCGAGCACGGCAGCGGCCTGACCGACGACCTGCTGGACGAGGTCGCGAGCCGGCGGATAGCCGTGGTGCCGACCCTGATCAACGTCGATCTCTTTCCCGAGATCGCTGCCTCCGGTGCCAAGAAGTTTCCGGACTACGCCGCGCACATGCTCGCGCTGTACGGCACATCACGAGAGCGCATCCGGCGGGCGTACGAGGCAGGCGTCGCCATCTACCCGGGTACCGACGCTGGGGGTTCGCTGCTGCACGGCCGGATCCGCGACGAACTCGCCGCGCTGGTCGAGGCAGGAATCCCGCAGGCCGAAGTGATCGCGCAGGCATCCTGGCGCGGCCGGGAGTGGCTCGGCTTCCAAGGCCTGGTCGAGTCGGGGTTCGCTGACCTGATCGTGTACGCCGAGGATCCGCGACAGGAGCTGGCGACCCTGTACGACCCGAAGCGGATCGTGCTGCGTGGCAATGTCGTCGGCTGAGCCCGCTGCGGCTGGCGGAAGGTCGGCTAACGGCGGGTCGGTCAACGGTCGATTGGCTAGCGACACCGACCCCAGGCGGGCAGCGATCCGGCGGCGCCGGATCCGCGCGCTGCGGCAGTGGGCGGTCGCGGTAGCCGTCTACCTGGTCGCGGTCTTCCACCGGACCTCACTGGGGGTGGCCGGATTGCAGGCCACCAGCCGGTTCGGCATCAGTCCCAGCCAGCTCAGCATCTTCGTACTGCTGCAGCTCGGGGTGTACGCGCTGATGCAGATTCCCACCGGGGTGCTCGTCGACCGCTACGGTCCGCGTCGGTTACTGATTACCGCCGCATTCACCATGGCGGTGGCCCAATCGATGTTCGCGCTGGCACACAGCTACCCGATTGCGCTGCTGGCTAGGGCACTGCTTGGCTTGGGTGACGCGCTCACCTTCGTGAGCGTGCTGCGTTTCGCCGCCGGCCAGTTCGCGCCGCGCCGCTACCCGGTCATCGTCGCGGTCACTGGCACTCTCGGCGCTCTCGGCAACGTGGTGGCTACCTTGCCGCTTACCGCTGCGCTGCGTTCAGCGGGCTGGACCCCGACCTTCCTCGCGGCTGGGCTGCTTTCGCTGGCCAGCGGGGTGGCGGTATTCCTGATGCTGCCCCGGGCTCCCAGCGTTTCACCTTGGGCCGCCGAGGCGCTGAGTCTGACCGGCTCGCTGGGCCGGGTGGGCCGCCGGGTGCGGGCGGCCTGGTCACTGGCCGGCACCCGGGTTGGCTTCTGGGTGCATTTCACCGCGATGAGCACCTCGCTGATGTTCGGGGTGCTGTGGGGGGTGCCGTTCCTGGTGCAGAGCCAGGGTTTCAGCAGGAACGGTGCCAGCGCGGTGCTGCTGGCCGGCGTACTCGTGGCGATCCTGGTCGGCCCGCCGGTCGGCTACCTGATCGCCCGGTATCCGACCAGCCGGGTGCCGCTGGCCATCGGCAGTTGCTTGGCGACCGTGCTCGGCTGGTATGCGGTGCTCGGATGCTTTAGCGGGCCGATCCCGCACGTCCTGTTGATCGCGCTGGTACTGCTGACCGGGACCGGTGCGCCGGTGTCCGGGATCGGTTTCGCGTTGGCTCGGGACTACAACGGCCCTGCCATCGTCGGCACCGCGACCGGTGTGGTGAACGTGGCCGGATTCGGCGCGGCCATCCTCGCCTGCTTGGCGCTCGGCTGGACGCTGCAGCTGGTCGGCTCGGTGGACCGGTCGGCCTACCGGCTGGCCTTCGCGGTCGCGGTCACCGTGCAGCTGCTGGGCTTGGTACAGATGATCCGCTGGTGGCTGCGGGCCCGGCATTCGCTGCTGCGCGCGCTGGCCGCGGGCGAACCGACGCCGGTCCGAATTATCCGGCACAAATGGGACCTGGGTCACTAGCTTTTCGCGACGGTCAGCGTGACAACCGCTAGACCGGCGCCGTCACGATCACCGCCGGATCGGGATCTGGCTGGCCGAGACCAGCCTCACTCCGACTTTTAGGTCGAATCTGCCGATGTGCCTGACGGATGATCATCTACCGCATAGGATCGGCTCGGCGTGGCTAAACGGGTCGCGTGGACAGGGGTAAACCCGCACGGTACGGTCGCGGGGTTCCGCAAGCATCACACAAAGGGCTTACGTTGAAAAAGTCACGCATAACTTTGGTAGGGGTTGCCGTATTTGCCGTCGCGGCATCGACAGCTATCGCGATCACCGGCCAGGTTTCCGCCGCGCCAACGGCGAAGCCGAGCGCGGTCACCGCCGACGGCAATTCCGGGCACCCGAAGGCGGCGTTGCCGCTGCCCGCAGGCAAACAAACGGCGCTGCTGCAGACCTTGACGCAGCAGCTGGCCGCTACCAGGTCCGCTGCTCGATCGCAGCCGAACGTCGCGCATCTGGCAGCCAATCTCCAGCAGCTCGCCGGAGTGCCCGGCAAGCTCAACTCACCGAAGGTGCCGCTCGCCAAGGATGGCACCGTCGCGGTCACCGTCAGCGGGCCCGGCGCGGTCGCGGCGGCCACCGCGGTGGGCGCCCGGATCATCTCCCGGTTCGGTGCGAAGGCGACCGTCAGCGTGAAACCCTCGCTGCTGCGTGCGCTGGCCGCCCGACCCGGCGTCTCCGGGGTGGCCAAGCCGATCCAGGCGATACCGCAGGTGGCTAGCCCCGGGCTGATCAGCCAGGGCGTGATTGCCTCCGGTGCGCAGAACTGGACCACCAACCACCTCGGCAACGGCGGCACCGGCGTCAACATCGCGATCGTGGACGCCGGCTTCGGCCAGCTTCAGTCCGAGATCGCCGCGGGTCATCTCGGCGCAGTGGACGGTTCGAGCGTGAAGTACCTGCCGGCGCAGAACTACTGCGGCTCCAGTGGTGGCGCGAGCGCCAGCGACACCGACCATGGCACCGCGGTCGCCGAGATCGTCCACCAGATGGCGCCGAACGCCACCCTGTACCTGTACTGCGTCAGCTTCGATACCGGCTTCGCGCAGGCTTCGGCTGACATCGTGACCGCCGGCAACATCCAGCTCGCGACCAGCTCCTTGGGCTTCACGGCCGGGGCCAAGGCGAGCACCGAGGCGGCCGTCAAGTCGGCTCGAGATGCCGGCGTGCTGTGGATCCAGTCCGCTGGCAACAGTGCCCAGGACCACTGGGCAGGCAACCTGGTCGACGCCGCCAACCCGCGCACCCACGCGCCCGACGGCGTGGTCGACCTGCTCAACCCCACCGACAGCGGCGAAACCGATGCCACCCTGCTCGATCCCGGCTTCGAGGGCCGGGTGTCGCTGAGCTGGACGCCGTCCAGTGGCAGTGTGCCGGTCGCGCTCGCGGTCCAGGAATACGACCGGGCGGGCAACCCGGTGGGTCAGCCGACGGTGAACGACTACGTGCCCGGTGACGATCCGTTCCTGGAAATCGACATCGCCAACAGCTCGACCAACCCGCAGGACTATCACGAGTACGACATCGCGGTGTTCGTCGGCTCGTCGATGCCCGCGATCCACTACGACCTCAGCTATGACGGCGACGTCTACCCGTCCTATCTCAGCAGTGTGAATCCTGCCCGGGCGGCGGCCGGCAGCATCGTCGAGCCGGCTGCCTCAGCCTCGGCCCTGTCGGTGGGTGCCTCGAACTGGCGCACCAACTCCTTGGAACCGTTCTCCTCCCGTGGCCCGACCGTCGACGGCCGGGTCAAGCCGGACCTGCTGGGCTTTGACGGGACTGCCAGCAATATCGCCGACGTCCAGTCCAACCCGAGTGCGCAGACCCCGGCCGATCCCATGCAGGCTGGCTTCTACGGCACCTCAGCGGCGGCACCGCACGTGGCCGGAGCGGCCGCGCTGATCCTGGCGGCGAACCTGGCCACCAGCCCGGCGACCCCGATGACCGCGCAGCAGATTTCGGACCAGCTGATGTCGCTGGCCAGCCCGCACGTCAGCCCACCGACCAACGCGGCCGGCAGCGGGCTGCTGCAGCTGGTCGATGTGGCGCACGCCGGCAGCTGTTCGGCGCGCGCGGTCGCGCCGGCCACGCTGGTCATCGACCGGCCCGACGTGGCCTTCGCCATGCCGGTCTCGACCAACTGCACCAACTTCGTTGCGACGGCCGGCCTGAGCGGACCGGCTGGTTCGATCGACGACCTGTTCTGGACTACCGGTGCTGGCGGCCATACCTCGCATTTCGTCGCACGGGCCAACCCGACCGGCAGCTACAACACCACGTTCCGTGGCGGCATCGCCGACCAGGGCCGGGTGACCTGGACTCCGTCCAACACCGTCGCCAAGTACGTGACGATCGACTCGATCGCCAGCAGCCGGGTGCGGCAAGCCGTCTACATCAACGGGTTGCTCAAGAACTACTCGAGCGCGCCCGGGCTGGTCTATCCCACCGGCCGGTTGATGTACCTGCAGCGCTACCTCAAGACCGGTTGGCAGACCATGCTGTCGCGGCCGGTGGATGCCAACGGTCGGTGGGTGGTCGGCTTCATTCAGCCAGCCGTCTACCAGTACCGGCTGGTCGCTGTCGAGACCGCTACCAGCTGGTCGGCCGGGACCGCCTCGACCTTCCGGTAGGCCATGGTCGGCAGCGCTGCGTTGTTCTGGCAGAATGGCCGATTGAGTACCGGCCGTCGCGCGGACCCTCTCACCGGGTGACGGCCTGTCCATGAAGGACCATCGTCGCGGTGTTCCCCACCAGCCGGCGCTCTGGCCCGTCCCTGCACCTACTGGAGTGAACTGCACCCGTGGCAACCAAGATCAAGCTCACCCGCGTCGGCAAGATGCGGGAGCCGCACTACCGCGTGGTAGTCGCCGACGCCCGGACCAAGCGCGACGGCCGGTCCATCGAAACGATCGGCGAGTACCACCCGAAGAACGATCCGTCGGTCATCCGAATCGACGCCGACCGGGCAGCGTACTGGCTCGGCGTCGGTGCCCAGCCGACCGAAGCCGTCGCGGCGATCCTCAAGGTCACCGGTGACTGGCAGAAGTTCAAGGGCCTGCCCGCCCCGGAGCCGATGAAGCTCGCCCCGCCGAAGGCCGACAAGCGCGCGCTCTTCGACGCGGCGCTCAAGGACTCCGAGGGCGAGCCCGCGCTGGATGCCACCACCCCGCGCAAGAAGTCGGCGCCCAAGAAGGCCGAGCCGGTCGCTGAGGCGCCGGCTGCCGAAGCGGCCGCCACCGACGCCGTGGCCGCTGAGCCGGCGCCGGCCGAAGGCGCGGACAGCTAAGTGCTCGAGGAAGCCCTGGAGCACCTCGTCCGAGGCATCGTCGACCATCCCGACGACGTCGTCGTCGACCTGATCGACAACCGGCGCGGCCGGCGGCTGGAGGTCCGGGTACATCCCGATGACCTCGGCCGGGTGATCGGTCGTAACGGCCGTACCGCCAAGGCCCTGCGCCAGGTGGTCAACGGCGTTGGAGGCAAGGGGATCCGGGTCGATGTCGTCGACACGGACGAGGGCCGCTGACCGGCTCAGCGATGCCTGAGCCGGTGAATAGCACCCTCTCCTCGTCCGCCGAGGAGAGTTCTGACGACGACCGCGGCGGCCCGCCAGGCGGGGCCGGTGCGGTCGTCGCGGTGGGCAGGATCGGCAAGGCGCACGGGGTGCGCGGGGATGCCTTCGTCGAGCCGTGGACCGATACCCCCGAGGAGCGGTTCGTGCCGGGCGCGGTGCTGCTTGCCGAACCGGCTGATCGTGGCCCGCTGATCGTGGCCGCCGCGCGCGATCACTCTGGCAAGCTGGTGGTCCACTTCGAGGGCGTGGACAGCCGCAACGCGATCGAAGCCATCCGGGGCACCGTACTGACGGTTCCGGCCGCTGCCCGGCCAGTGATCGATGACCCCGACGAGTTCTACGACACGGACCTCATTGGGCTGGCGGTGCGCACCGTCGCCGGTCAGGACCTAGGTCCGGTCACCGATGTGCTGCACTCGCCGGCCGGCAGCCTGCTCGCCATCGAGGTCGCGGGCCGCGAGGTGCTGCTGCCGTTTCGTGCCGAGTTCGTACCGACCATCGATCTCGACGCAGGTATCGCCGAGGTCGAACTCCCGGACGGGCTGCTGGAGCTGTGACCGGGGACCGGCCGGTCCCTGAGCTGACCGTCGACGTCGTCACGATCTTCCCGGATTACCTGTCGCCGCTGTACGAATCGCTGCTGGGCAAGGCGATCGAGCGGGGCCAGGTGAGGGTCGGCGTCCATGACCTGCGCAGCTGGACCACCGATGTGCATCGCAGCGTCGATGACACCCCGTATGGCGGTGGGCCCGGCATGGTCATGCTTGCCGAACCGTGGGCCCGGGCGCTGGATGCGATCGCGCCGGTGAACTCGCCGCGCCAGCCACGGCTGGTCATCCCATCACCGGCCGGCCGGTTGTTCAGCCAGGCGGTGGCACAGGAGCTTGCCGAGCAGCCCTGGCTGCTGTTCGCCTGTGGGCGGTATGAGGGTATTGACGCCCGAGTCGCCGAGTACGCCAGCAGCCGGATGATCGTGGACGAGATCAGCCTCGGTGACTACGTGCTGTGCGGGGGAGAGGCCGCGGTCCTGGTCATCATGGAGGCGGTTGCCCGGCTCGTTCCCGGGGTGCTGGGCAACGAGCTGTCGGCGCTGCAGGACTCCTTCACCGACGCGATCAATGGCCTGCTGGAGGCGCCGGCCTACAGCAAACCGGCCAGCTGGCGGGGGCTGGAGGTGCCCGAGGTGCTGCTGTCCGGACATCATGCCAAGATCGAGAAGTGGCGCCAGGAACAGTCGCGGCTGCGCAGCGAACAGCGGCGACCGGACCTGCTCGATCGGCAGCGCCCGGAGCCCTCGTGAAAGCCCCGGTTTCTCATCGGGAGGCAGGATATGGCACCATCGTGGGGTTGCCTCGCGGCCGTTAGCCGGCTGGTATGCGGCAGCACCATGACTATCAGACGCTACGGAGTCCGTGCGCGCCGCCGAGCGCCTGGACGCTTAATACGAAGGAAGCAGAGCCACCATGGACACCTTGCACACGCTGGACGCCGAATCGCTGCGCAGCGACGTGCCGGATTTCCGGCCGGGTGACACCCTGAAGGTGCACGTCCGGGTCATCGAGGGCACCCGCTCCCGGGTCCAGGTATTCCAGGGTGTGACCATTCGCCGGCAAGGTGGCGGTCTGCGCGAGACGTTCACGGTCCGCAAGGTCAGCTTCGGCGTCGGCGTGGAGCGCACCTTTCCGGTGCACACCCCGGTCATCGAGAAGATCGAGGTTGTCACCCGCGGCGATGTGCGGCGCGCCAAGCTCTACTACCTGCGCGACCTGCGCGGCAAGGCTGCCAAGATCAAGGAGAAGCGGGACACTGTCGCTCGCTGAGCTTGCTAGCCGGTTCCCCACAAGACTCACGAGGTGTCGAAGTCCGCGATGGGTGACGACGCCGAGAAGGGTACTGAGGTCGATACCGAGCCAGCTTCCAGCCCTCCGGCGCCGCAGCCACCAACCGAGCCCGCCCCGGCCGCCGAGCTGATCCGGCGCGAGCAGCCGCATGACCAGCCCGAGCCCCGCATAGCTGAGCCAGCCGTGGCCGGTGCAGCTGAATCTGATCCGGCCACCGCTGCCGTCCCGCCGCCGGCTGCCGGTCGCCGGGGATGGTTAGGCCGCGGGTCGGCTGCCCCGCCCGCCGGTCGACGCCGCAAGGCCTCAAGGTTCGAGCTGCCAATCCTGATCGTGGTCGCCATCGCGATCGCCATCGTGCTCAAGACCTTCGTAGTGCAGCCGTTCTACATCCCATCCCAGTCAATGGAACAAACCCTGCATGGCTGCCCGGGCTGCGCCGGCGACCGGATCCTGGTCTTCAAGCCGGTCTTCCACGTCCGCGACCCCCATCCCGGCGACATAGTGGTTTTCAAGGCCCCGGCCAACTGGGATGAACTCGGCGGGGTCACCCTGTCCAGCAACCCCATCGCCCATGGCGTGCAGTGGTTCGGTCAGCTGGTCGGCATCGTCCCGCCGAGTGAGAAGGACCTCGTGAAGCGGGTCATTGCCACCGGCGGCCAGAGCGTGAAGTGCTGCGATGACAGCGGCCGGGTGCAGGTGTCGGACAACGGACCCAGCGGCCCGTGGCGAAGCCTCAACGAGCCCTACATCTTCGAGAACAGCCCGTGGACCAAGCCACGCACGCCAGGCGTCAAAGCTCCGGATGACAGCCGTAGCTTCGGACCGGTGACGGTGCCGAAAGGCCGGTTGTGGGTGATGGGCGATCATCGCGGCGACTCGGCTGATTCCAGGTATCACTGCGGCAACGCCGGCTCGGGCCCGAACTGCGACCCGGATAGCAGCACTGTTCCGGTGTCCGACGTCATCGGCAAGGCGGTGGTGATTGCCTGGCCGCCATCGCGCTGGCGGACCCTCGGTACTCCCAAGACTGCCAGCTCGCTGGGGCTGCCCGCGATTGGTGCGTTGCCGACCGAGCCGGCGACGGTCGGGTTGGCCGGCGCGCTCGTGATCGGCGGCTGGCGGCGTCGCAGGCGCCGATGACGCCGGTGCTGCCGACGCCGCGTACGGCTGGTCGGATGTTCCTGCTCGATCCGCAGGATCGGGTGCTGCTATTGCACGAGAGGCGTGATCTCGACTCGGCGCAATCGCACTGGATAACGCCCGGTGGTGGTGTCGAGGGCAACGAGACGCTCGCGCAGGCCGCGATGCGCGAGGTGTACGAGGAGACCGGGCTGCGGGTCGAGCTGGCGGCCGAGGCAACCCCGATGTACACCGAGCGGGTGGCGTTCCGCTTCGCCGGCAGTTACTTCGACCAGACCAATCACTACTTCCTGGTGCGGGTCGAGCCTGGCCTGGCCATCGAGCCCGCCGCGCACACCGAGTTCGAACGGATCGTCGTGATCGGCCACCGCTGGTGGCCGCTGGCCGAACTGGATGCCTCCGACGTGATCCGGGAGCCGGTGGCTATGGTCGAACTGATCAGGCGAGCAGTGGCGGTGAGTTAGTGACGACCAGCACCAGCAAGGCGCAACAGGGCAAGGCGGCACGTCGCAAGGCGGTCAAGCTGACGCCGAGTCGGGTGCCAACGCTGCGCTACGAGCGCGAGGTCTGGCGCACCGGGGCCGGCCTGCTCGCCGCCGTCGATGAGGTCGGTCGGGGCGCGCTCGCCGGTCCGGTCTCGGTCGGGGTGGTGCTGCTCGCTGCCGACACCAAGCCAGCGCCGCTCGGGGTCGCCGATTCCAAGTTGCTGACGCCGCTCGCCCGGCAGCGGCTGGTACCGAAGATCCGGCGCTGGGCACTGGACTGCGCGGTCGGGCACGCCTCGGCCGCCGAGATCGACCTGATCGGGATCATCGCGGCGCTGCGGCTGGCCGCCGAGCGGGCGATCGGTGCGCTGTCCACCGAGCCGGCGTGGGTGTTGCTGGATGGCAACCACGACTACCTCAGCAGGCGCGAGGAGCTGACGCTGTTCGAGATGGCCGAGCCGGAGGTTGGTGAGGCCGATCGGTGGCGCTGCCAGGTCCCGGTGCGCACCCTGATCAAGGGCGACATGCGGTGCTCGTCGATCGCCGCCGCGTCGGTGCTCGCCAAGACCGAGCGGGACGCGATGCTGATCGAGTTGGCGGCTCGCTACCCGCAGTACGGCTTCGCCGAGAACAAGGCCTACGCCTCGGCAACCCATCTCGCTGCCCTCGCCGAACACGGGCCGTCCGAGATTCATCGGTGTTCCTGGAACCTGCCGGGGTTGGCTGGCCGGGAAGAGGACTCCGCTGAGATCGAAATGTCGGAATTGGTGGGCCAGCTCACCGCCCTGGCCGGGATAGGCGATGATGGAAGAATGACTGCCGTGGAGCCCGACCGATGAGCGCCGAAGATCTGGAGAAGTACGAGACCGAGATGGAGCTACAGCTCTATCGCGAGTACAAGGATATCGTCGGGCAATTCAGCTATGTCGTCGAGACCGAGCGGCGGTTCTACCTCACCAACGATGTGCAGCTGGTCCCGCACAATGCCGACGGCGAGGTCTATTTCGAGGTCACCATGCGCGACGCCTGGGTATGGGACATGTACCGGCCCGCCCGGTTTGTGAAGAACGTCAGGGTGCTGACGTTCAAGGATGTCAACGTCGAAGAGCTGGACAAGCCGGAGCTGGATATCAAGGACAGCTTCGGCAGCTGAGCTGGTGGATTCGGCACGTTGAGCCGCTGGCCAGCTGCGCTCGCTGGCTGTCAAATCGTTGTCCACAGGGCTGGCGGCTGTCCACAGTTTGTTCCGCGGGGCCCGTCGGCCGGCCGGCCGGCGGCAATCTTGATCCATGCAACTCAAAGACGCCATCGGCCGGTACGGCGAGCGGATCGCCGCTCAGGTACTGCTCGACGCCGGCTACCGGCTGATCGACACCAACTGGCGTTGCCGCGAGGGTGAGATCGACATCATCGCGGCTGACGGCCGGACGCTGGTCATCTGCGAGGTGAAGACCCGATCCTCGGTCACCTTCGGCGAGCCGGCTGAAGCGGTCGATCGGCTCAAGTCGCACCGGCTGCGGGCGTTGGCTACCAGGTGGCTGGCCGGGCAGTCAGACAGCTGGGAATCGATCCGCTTCGATGTGATCTCGGTGCTGCGGCCGGCCGCCGGGCCGGCCAAGGTTCGGCACCTGCGCGGAGCGTTCTGATGACCCTCGCCCGGACGCTGTCTGTTGCGCTGTCCGGCGTGGCCGGCCGGCTGATCGAGGTCGAGGCGGACATCTCGGCCGGCCTGCCCGGGCTGACCTTCACCGGTTTGGCGGACGTGTCGGTGTTGGAATCCCGCGAGCGCATCCGATCGGCGGTGCTCAATTCGAGCTTTAGCTGGCCGAACCGGCGAATCACGGTCGCATTACTGCCGGCCGATCTGCGCAAGAACGGTTCGGTGTTCGACCTGGCGCTGGCGATGGCTGTGCTCGGGGCGGCCGGCGAGGTGCCGCTTGCGGCGGTGGCCGGCGTCGTGTGGCTCGGCGAACTCGGCCTCGACGGCAGGCTCCGGCCGATCCGGGGAGCGTTGCCGGCAGTGCTTGCCGCGCGTGGCTTCGGGGTCGGCACCGTCGTGGTGCCGATCGGCAATGCCAGCGAGGCAGCGATGGTCACCGGGTTGCGGGTGCTGGTCGCGGCCTCGCTGGCCGAGGTAGTGCGGGCGCTGCGCTCGGAGGGCCCGGTGCTTGCGACCGCCGATCCGGTCACCGTGGAGTCCGGCCAGGTGCTGCCCGACCTGGTCGAGGTGGTCGGCCAGCCGGTTGCGCGTCGGGCGCTCGAAATCGCTGCGGCCGGCGCGCACCACCTGCTGCTGGAAGGCGCACCGGGCGCCGGCAAGACGATGCTGGCCGAGCGGCTGCCATCGATCCTGCCGGAGCTGGATACCGCTGAGGCGATCGAGGTGACGGCTATCCATTCGGTGGCGGGGGTGCTGCCGGCCGGCGCCGGCCTGATGCGCCGCCCGCCACCGAATGGAT